>Ga0265293_10009218_pt1 | contig 14265 bp, 7 predicted proteins | sample Munlanlewell138R_FD_192505 | JGI IMG/M metagenome (GOLD analysis project Ga0265293, IMG submission 192505) | Leachate microbial communities from a municipal landfill in Southern Ontario, Canada - Leachate well 138R | ecosystem: Engineered > Solid waste > Landfill > Unclassified | place: Canada...
GGCGGTTTATCCATTCATCTTCAAGTCTATAATGTTATCGCAAAATATAATCTTAGTTACTCTGTATACTTTAAATATCGCTTAACGCAAGGTATTATCGCGGTTATGCTATTATTGCCTTTTCTGATGTTGGGATAAAATAATCATTCGCCCCTTTTCTGATAGATCGTTACCTCATTGGTTGCATAGCTATAGTTTTTCACAATCCGCAGCCTTTCGGTTTCCTTTGATTGATGATCATTTTTACAATAATGACAGATAATATGAGCATCATGATGAAGCATATCGTTATCTAATAGGTAATTTAGAACTTGATCGATTACTTTCAGTTTATAAGGAGGATCAAGAAAAATCAAGTCAAACTGAATACTATCATTTTTCAATTTATTAAGAGCGACTTGATAATCACATTTAAACAAAAAAACGCGGTCTCCTTCGTTTAGGTTTCGGACATTGATTTCAATAATCCTAATTGCCGCCGGGGCGACCTCAACAATATAACTTTGCTGACACCCGCGGCTTAAAGCCTCTAGGCTTAATGCCCCGCTGCCGCCAAATAAATCAAGCACTTTTTCATCGGAAAAATACGGACCGATAATGTTAAAAACTGATTCTTTCATCCGATCCATCATCGGTCGGGTATGTAATCCCGGTAATGTTACCAACTTTCGGCCTTTGTGGATCCCCGCAATAATTCTCATCATTCACCTCAATAAAAATTTTTTAAATTGTTTGCATAAAAAATGTATTTATAAACCATAATATAATTGCAAGCGATAAAGCTTGCAAGAAGAATCCCCTATTCTTCTATCATACTTCTCCTCTCCCTTTCACATATATATCAATTTCAAAAAAATAGAGTTATTATTAACTCTGTTTTTTCTTTTTATATGAAAAATCCACCATCATCGTCATCATCATCAAGAATTCTTTCAATATAGTAAAAATCACCTTTTTCATCATAATGAATATAGTAATTTGTTCCGCTAATCGAAAACTCCGGATACTGATAATCCCATTCTTCAAATGTGCGATGATGCATAATAATAATATTTCCGATATTATCATTCCCCCCCAATTCAAGCGGTCGAAGATGAGTAATTACCCAACCGACTTGATTTTTTACCAGGTAATCATTACGCTTTATTTTCTTACCGGCAAAATCATAAGCATATTCTTTATCTCCCATTTCATTATTCCACAATTTCAGCGCTTCTTCTCTATTCATTAACACTGTGCTTCTCCTTTCGAAATTGATAATTTATTTTACCATTATTTTATTATGTAAACAATATTTATTGAAATTTTTTTGATTTAATTTTTTTGTTTCGTCTTACCGGAATATAAATCTCAATATGATTGTGAAGATTCTCAATATGTACGGTCCCTTTTGGCCCGGCTTCGCCATCAATACACCATTGACTTTCAGGTTCGGCTTCAATCACAAAGCGGGAATCTGTATAATATTTCATTGTTCTATTATTTCGAAAACCGAAAAGCCCGGAGATAAAAAGACGTATTATATTAAAAAAACCTTTATGTACGCCTTTCTTTACAATCATAACATCAAAACACCCGTCATTTAATCGGGCTTTACGATTAAAGGGGAAACCGCCGACACTTATGGAATTAAGAATTAACACCAGCGGCGTTTCATATGCCGCTACCTGACCGTCAATTTCAATTTTTACCCGATTAACACTCGGTTTAAAAATATCCTTTACCGCATCAAAAGCGTATGCCATCCTACCGAAAATCTTTTTTGATATTTGTTTTGTTCGATAACTGATACTGGTAAAAGTCCCAAGAGCAGCTACATAAATAAAATATTTATCGTTTATTTTTCCGACATCATGAAAAACCGTTTGTTCTTGTAAGATTACTTTTAATGCTCTTTTAATGTTTTTGGGTATTTTTAAATTCTTAGCAATGTCATTAACCGTTCCGGAAGGAATATAACCTAAAATTGGCCTTACCGATTGGGAGGCAACGCCACAAGCTATATCATTAAAAGTTCCGTCACCGCCAGCGAATATTAAAGCGTCGTATTTACCGCAAACTTCTACCGCTTTTAAATACGTATCTTCCGCCGATTTTGTTTCATAAATTTCGACATGTCGAAACTTTATTTCTAATGTTTTTTTAATATAATCGCGCTTTTTTTTAATTTTTCCTTTGCCGCTGGTAGGATTATAAATAAAAATACAATTCATATAACTTCCTCCGCCTTTTAATAATTATAACCCAAATAAAGATAATTATCAACCTTTCCCTTTGCTTTTACAAAAAAAAATATAAAGACCGGATATTCAGGCCTTTATATTTTGCTTTTCTCGATTTTTTCGTTAATAAACTGATTTTTATATAAACTGTAATATTCACCTTTCAGGTTTAATAGTTCTTGATGAGTTCCTCTTTCAATAATTTTACCGTCTTGAATTACTAAAATAATATCGGCGTTAATAACGGTCGAAAGTCGATGCGCAACAATAAATGTTGTTCGTCCTTTCATAATCGTATTAAAAACATCATGAATAACAACTTCGGTTTTTGTATCAATTGAAGATGTCGCTTCATCAAGGATTAAAATTTTGGGATCAGCCAATAAAGCCCGAGCAAAACTGACTAATTGTCTTTGCCCAACCGATATTTTAGCCCCACCCTCACCGACATTGGTATTATAGCTTTCAGGCAGTTCCCTAACAAATTCATCAACGTTAACTGCTTTGGCGGCGGCAATAACCTCTTCATCAGTAGCTTCTAAACGCCCGTATCTGATATTATCCATAACCGTTCCGTTAAATAAATGCGGTGTCTGCAGAACATAACCTAAATTGGAATGCAGCCAAGCAATCGAACGCTCCCGATAATCTTTACCGTCAATTAATATTTCTCCCGACTGCGGTTCATAAAACCGACATATCAAATTAACAATCGTACTTTTTCCTGATCCGGTCGCACCCACTAAAGCTACCGATGTTCCGGCCGGAATTTTCAAATTGAAATCTTCAAGAACAGTTTCCCCTTTCTTATATTTAAAGGTTACGTTTTTAAATTCAATATTGCCCTTAATCACTTCCCAATTCTCCTTTTTCGGGGAGAACAAACTACCGTATTCTTCAATAACCTCCGGAGTATCAAAAATTTCCGGTTCCGTTTCAATAAGAGCAATCAAACGTTCCGCCGAAGCTTGAGCCTGTTGCAGTTCAGCCAATATCCTTGCCACCTGCATAATCGGATCGAAGAAATGGGTTGTAAAGGTAATAAACAAATACAAAGTTGCAACCAGGAAAACAATATCAGGGTTAAGAATAAAACCGGCGCCAATCCGCATCGTTAGAGCGGTTGCGATATAACTGATTACTAAAATTATCGGAAAGAACAAGGCGGAAAAAATAATCGCCCGCATTGAGTCTTGCCGCATCTTGACGCAGAGAACATCAAATTCTTCATGTTTGGTCTTCTCCAACACCAGGGTTTTAGTTGTTTTAATCCCCATTATCCCTTCATTGTAGGCGGCGGTTATCTTTGAATTGGTTTTTCGGGCTTCACGATAGGCATAAAGGATTTTCTTGCGGAAAAAAATACTGATTATAAACAATATCGGAAGCAGAGCAGTTATTATCAAGGCCATTTTCCAGTTTGTTATAAACAAAACCACAAGAATGGCAATCATATAAAGGGTACCCCATAGGATATCAACCAAACCCCAAGAAAGAATTGTTGAAAGACGCCGGGAATCAGAAGTAAGACGGGCCATAATCCAACCGGCCGGAGTCTTATCATAATACGCAAAGGGGAGTTCCTGTAATTTCCGAAAAGCCTCACCCCTAAGTTCATATCCGACTTCAACTTCAACATTGCCCGCCATTCGGATAAAACCGATAATTGTTATTAAATATCCTAAGGCAATTAAAACAAAGCCGCCAATATAAAAATATTTTTTTGTAAAGTCGGGATTTTTACTGAAAAAAGTGGCAATTGCATAACTGTTAAGCAGCGGATATAAAATATCAAGACCAACAAGGGTAACGACGAAAATAATCATCAATATAACATTGCGTTTTTTCTTCATTACTAATTTCAATATTTTAAGCCATATACCGGTTTCAAATTTTTCATACTGATAATCAGCCTCTTCAAATTGTGTCATCCGGTTCCCCTCCTTTCTCAACTTCCTTTACAAATTCACTTTCCAATGCGCCTTGAATCTCCCAAAGATGTTTATATAAACCTTCTTGAGATGCCAATTGCTGATGATTGCCGACGGCGGCAACTTTGCCGTCTTCTAAAACAATAATTTTATCAGCCTCTTTAGCGGTAGTAATACGATGGGTAATGATGATTGATGTTAATTCATTATTATTAATTTTCAGTGAATTTCTTATTTCAAGATCGGTACTGGTATCAACGGCACTTAAAGAATCGTCAAAGATCAATACCGGTTTATTTAAAAGCAACATTCGGGCAATAGCGATCCGCTGCTTTTGTCCGCCTGATAAAGTAACACCTTTTTCACCGACCAATGTGTTATATCCTTCTTCAAAATTAATAATGTCCTTATGAATCGCGGCAATTTGGGCCGCCTGATATACTTTTTCCGGTTCAATTTCCTTAGCTGCTATTTTAATATTTTCGTAAACACTTGTCGCATAAAGGAATGGATCTTGAAGAATGATACCAATATTTTCTCTGATCCAATTCTTTCTAATATCTTTTAATTCAACCCCGTCGATTTTTATACTTCCTTGGTCATATGCCAAAAGACGAACCAAAATCCCGGCAATGGTTGATTTTCCGCTTCCGGTTTTTCCGATAATCGCGACTGTTTCACCGGAATTAATAGTAAAATTAATACCGTTTAGTAAGTGTTTATCGTTGTCGTCAAATTTAAACGTTACATCCTTAAATTCGATATTACCATAAATCGGTGGTTCAAGGGTCCCGTCATGCCCATATTCGTTGGGGATTTCAAGGATTTCGTTAACCCGAGCGGCGGCCACTGTCGCTTTACCAAAATCACCGATAATGCGGCCCAATCCGCGGATTGGCCAAACCAGCATACCAATATACATGAGGCAAACAATAATATCGCCGGTAGAGATAAATCCTTTTTCCGCTAAATAAATGGAATAACTAACAGTTGCGAGATATTGTAATAAAGTGAGAAAATCGGAAAAGCCCCAGTAATAAGCCATTGCATTAATTAGTTTACGGTTTTTATTACAAAAAGCAGCATTCCTTTTTTCGAATTTTTCCACTTCATAAATTTCATTATTAAAAGCTTTCACAACCCGCACACCATTAACATTTTCCTGTAACACCGTTGTCATATCGGCTTCTACTTCTTCAATTTCTTCAAATCTTTTCTTTACATACTTAAAATAAAATATTGAGAAAGTTAATGTTAGCGGCAGCACAACCGAAGTGACGAGCATAATTCCGACATTGATTTTTGCCATTTGGTAAGCGCCGGCCGCAACAGAAGTTATAATATATAGCAACTGCGGCAATTGTGAACTTAAAAATCCTTTTACCGTATCAACATCCGATGTACAACGCTGAATTAAATCACCGGTGTCGGCATTATTATGATACTGATAAGACAAGCCTTGAATATGAGAATATAACTTGTTTCTCATATCATACGCGATGTTTTCAGCAAATTTCCCTTTGTTATATCCGTCCAAAAACATAATGGATCCTCGTATCAATTGGAATAAAACTAAACTGATACCCACAACCGTTACAGCTGTTAATTTATCGGCTATTGAATTATAATAATTCATCAAAAAAGAAGGGAGTGTGGTACTTCCTTCTATCGAACCTTGAAATATAACATCCACAACATATTTTATGAACTGAGGAACATATGAGTACAAAAACGGGTTGATGATTGTACATGCGATAATAACAATCATTAACGGAACATAGGGTGTTGCCCATTTAATGAGATGGATGAACCCCTTACGCTTCTTCATAAAAATCTCCTATTATTCTTCATAACATTGTTCAAAATATTCAGTTAAAAGAGTTAACCAATTATGATCATAAAACTTAAGATCTTTTAAACTGCTAATATTATGGGACACGCTTTTTTCTAAGCCGTCCCCTTCCCAATATATTAAAGTTGGAAAAGATATATTCATATCTGATTCAATTTTAATTTTGGTAAGTTCATTATCAGATAATTTATTCAGTCTTAAATAATATACTGTTTTCACATTAAACTGTTTTGCCAGTTTATTGGTTTCAAAAACAAATTGATTTGCATGTTCAATTTCGTTAGATCCAATATATACTTGAAAGGTTTCACCTCTTTCGATTTTTTCCATAAGATCTTTATAATTAATTGACACAAATACATGGTCTTTACGATCTAGGCTATCGTATTCTTTCATAATGGCTTTTTTATCGCCGCCCCAAGGAATTGACAACAAAATAACCAGGAGGATTGCAATAACGCCTACACCGATAACAATTAAAGTAAATTTTTTCTCATTCATTCTAATAAACCTCCTAATAGCGATATGCCTTTTTAATTATATCATAACGGATTTATATATGCAATAAATAACGGAAATTTAAATAATGTTGTTATTGTGGTTGATTGCTTTAAAAAAGCGCTCTTTTCGCTTTTGACAAATTAAAGAACGCTTTTATTTTAACCAATTATATCGCTTTAACAATATTAATAGTTTATTAATAATTAATATCTTAATTTATTGGTTCTCTTGAATATATTTAAACTTCTTAATTACAATATTAGTATTTTCTTGTAAAACGCCTTGAGTACCGCAAAGCCTTGTTCCCCATCCGATATTGCCATAGTCGGCTTCCCATGTATGAGGAGTCCATAAATAATCACCGGGATTAAGGGTAATAACATAATCACCTTCGACCGTTCCTTTTGTATTGCCCGGATCATTGGTTCCACCGTGCTCGGGAATCATCGGACCGACTTTATAAGTTCCGTCAATCTGTTTACTGAATACAATTTTTCCATATCCGGCAAATACAGCATTTACTCTACCGTATGTATCACAACCATAAAATTTAATAGCAACATCACCAGAATTATAGTATAGTGCGCCCGTTCCCTTATATTCAGACGGATTACCGTTGATTAAACCATTATTATTTAGCGAGTCTTGCCCCTCAAATCCATATGGCCTTAATGTTTTACGGTCAATTTGGTTATTTCCTTCTTCGCCGGCAATAGGAATAAACGCATCTTTGGAAATAAAATATACTTTATCGCCGTACTCAATTAAATAACCGCCAAAACCGGTCTTTTCTAATTGTTTGTCCCAAGTTCCGTGGCCATCCCAATTATTACCGCCTTCCGGTTTATCGGTGTCAGCACCACCGACATAATAAATAGGTATCAGACCTTCTTGGATAAGGCCAAAGTTAACCTTAACTTCAATCGACGTTTTATTATATGTAACAACCATAATACGATAGGCGGTATCAAATGTTGTTTTTAAGATTTCTCCTGATTCTATATCAAACAATGATTCGTCTTCGCCGTTTTTATAAGCCCAAACAACACCTTCAGCGGTCGGTAATTCATAATCGTCAATTATTTGTTCCGGAACTTGTTCGATTATTGGGTATAAAATGCCAAGATCAGGATTTTTCAAAATAATAATTTCTTTTTCTTTTGCGAGTAAAAGATTATAATTGGCAACTAATGCTTGTCTTTCCTCAGATAAACTATTATAAGCTGTTCTGACGGCGATAACATCATTTTCATTATCTAATGTTAGTTCCGCTGGTAAATCGGCAATTAAATTAATAACAACTAAAGCCGCCTCCAAATCAATAATTTTTTCTTCAGCGGCAATAAGTTTATCTAAACTTATTACCAGTTCTTGTTGGGGAACCGTTAGGGCATCATAAGCAATTCTAGCGGCGCTAACATCCTCTTTATCGTTAAGAGTAACATTTACCGGTAATCTGGAAATAATAAGGTCTACGGCTTCAGCAGCCTCTCGATTTTCTTTTTCAACTTTAAGTTGCGCTATTTTTGCAACAACCGCATTTAATTTATCAGCATTAATAACTTTACTTTGTTCGGGTGAATCTAAAGCCTCAAAAGCTTCTTTTGCGTCATTAATATCTTCTTCGTCATATAGCGTTACATCTTCAACTTCTGGCAACTCATCAATCAAATCTTTCACCGCCTGAATCGCCGCCTCTAAAGCAACCAAAGCATCATAATCTTCCTTAGCTTGAACTAATTTTTGATAATTAGAAACTTCCCCTTTCAGCAATGACTTTAAAGCATTATAAGCAACTTGTGCCGTCTGAATTTTGGACTCATCATTTAGGGTTATTATCTCCGGAATATTACTAATCAAATCTTCAACCGCTTTTATCGCTTTCAAATCAGTTAAAGCCATTTCCTTGCTTGCCAAAGCATCAATTTTAGTAACCAGCGCTTTTTGCGTTTCAGTCAACTTTTCAAACATATCACGGGCTGCTACAATTGCAGTTTCATCATTCAATGTAACTGCTGCCGGAAGAGCTTCAATAGTATCATCAACCGCAGTCGCTGCTTTCCTATCTGCATCTTCACATCCGATTAAGGCAATACTAAAAACAATAAACAAAAAAATAAATAAAAGCTTTAATACATTGTTTGATTTGTTCATTTGATCTCCTTTCCTAACAAACGCTTACATATAAAATTATATCATAACTAAAATCTTCATTCAATATTATATTGATATAATATCAAAAAAAAGCGTTCCTTATTAACTTATACAAGTTAAAGAACGCTTGTTTTTTGAATAACTATAACATTAAAATCATTTCATCCTTATGAAAAAGTATAAATATAAACCTCATCAAGATTAACTCTTTTGTCCTTTGTTCCTGTTTTTACAAACCGGAATCTAACCTCAGATTCTGCAGTAATACCAGCCGTTACTAAAGCTTCGCTTTCATAATCTATTTCCAATACTACCTCAGTAAGTTCATTAGGAGAAGTCGTCGCCGGCATAATTTCAACCCAGTTTTCGCCATCTTTAGATATCTCAACAGCAAGAAGAGTACCTTCATCTTTACTATAACGAGCATATTGGAATGACAATTTAGCTACTTGTTGTAAACTGCTTTTCATGGTAACAACACCATTTTTTATTCTAACAGACTTTGTACCTACCTTTTTATCATTATCGGCGTTTCCAATTAAAGCATCATCAAGGTTCCAAGTTATATCATTTGATGTTATATCACCAGCAGCATAACTAGTTTTTGTAACATCTTCAAATCCGGTATAGTAAAGGAGCGTCGGATCTAAAAATTTAACAGTTACAACGACAGTGATAGTGTCTTGGACCTCACCAATAGTAAGTTTGGCGGTTAAATTAACAACCGCATCCTTAGTTACTGTACCAACCTCACCGGTTGCAAGGTCAATAACTTCATTATCAGTTGTCCATTCAATAGTTACTCCCATTAATTCTGACGGAAGATCAACAGATGAGTCCATATCAAATTGTTTACCATCAAATAAAGCAAGTAATGCTTTTACAACATCCATCTTAATAGCTTCATCAATAACAATTTGGTCTAATGAACCTAACATTAATTGTACTTCTTCTTTATATTGGCTGACTGGAATATTGATAAAGTCAACATTAGCACCAATTTCCAATACACTAAATAATGCCTTTAATTCAGCAAATGGCGCAACGCTATAGTCCACCCTAATAGTTATATCAACTATATCATTGGTAATAATAACGCTGTATGCACCTGTTCCAATAGTAGGAATTGCCTTAATTTTAAATCCTTTGACAGAAACTAATGAGCCTTGTAAAGCAAGTAAATCGGCTAATTCAACTTCATCAACAAATTCAACCGAGGTCGGTAATTCTTGAGCAGTTGCTAAAACTTCAATATCCGCCAAATTGCTGATTTGAACTAAGTTGTTGTATACAGCGCGTGTACCCTTTACTTTAACTAAATTGCCGATAACTAATTTGTCAGCAAATGAAGCATCGCCTCCTAAATAAAGATAAATTCCGGCACCATCATCTTGGATAAAAGCGTTGTTGCCAACCAGAGCCGTTATAATACCTTTTGTAATCACTTCATTGCCTACATCTGCTCCTCTTACTGTAGTAATAGTCATTAACCATTTTGCATAAAGGTCTAGCGGTTTATAATAACCTGCGGGAATCTCAGTCCATGCATCACCGGTAAAATCAGCATTATCATACCAACCGCCAAAGACATATCCTTCTCTTACCACTGTCGGTAAAAGAAGAGCATCACTTTCAAATGAATATTTAATTAATAAATATTCTGGCGGCATCATATTCATGGTTTCTTCGGTAACATATGATGCAGGTTTTACATTCATAATGTATTGTTTGATTCGGTGTTTACCTACCCATTTAATGCTACCCCAAAATGATTGACTTGAATTTACAGTAACAGTAAATTCTTCCATCATGTCAAAAAACGGAAGCCACTTACTATTATACTCTGGCTGATTGATAAATTTATTTTTTGCAGGATTGCTTTCTCTATCATTATTATTATATAACTGTAAAACATAAGTATCAGTGTGCCAAAGACCATCATAACCGCTAGTCTTACCAACTCCATGCATAAAGTCAGTTAAACTTTCAGTAGGCTTAACATAATCGTAAAAATCACTAAGGAAAGCTTCTATCATTGCCGTTTTATCAGCAAAAACAGGATGTAACCGTTCGCCTTCATTTAGATGATAAGTCGGTTCATGAACAGCTATTATAACTGCAAGTTCAGCTTCTTTAGTCTCTAGATATGCTAAATTCTGTATAAAACCTTTTTGGCTTTCGGTTAAAGCATCATATGCAACTCTGGCGGCTTCAACATCAGCTTTATCTTCTGGAGTTAACTCTTCAGGTAATGCTGAAATCAAAGCATCAACAGCAGCAGCGCATGAGCGGTCATATAAATCGTCAACCAGTTTATGATCATAGATGAAAGCAAAATTATATAATGTTTCATCTTTTTTAATAACGATGTATTTATATTCACCGTCTGATTTATATGATAAATCTAAATCATCCTTACAAACACCAAACCATAATACTGTATCAGTATCCGGTACTAGATCGATCGGTTCTACCAACCATTCTCCCGCCTTTTTAACCACAGTAATTACACTGATTGTATCAATATCAAGGGACAGTCCCGGAACCGTTACTTTAATATACCATGTTTTGTGTTCTTCATTATAGACAGCCTTATAATCAACTTCCGGTTCGATCTCTGTACCTAAGAACTCCCATTTTGCATGGAACTCTAGCGGTTCATGATATTTAGCGGGAATCTCAGTCCAGGCATCACCGGTAAATTCAGGATTATCATACCATCCGCCAAAAGAACATCCGTCTTTTTCCACTACTGGTAAGACAAGTTTCGCACTTTCAATTGAATATTTAAGCGGCAGATATTCTTGGGGGAATAAGTTATAGACAGCATCCGAAACATAACCCCATGGTTTTGTCGACATTACATAGACTTTAATCCGCAAGAAACCAACAAAAGTATCGTTATAGAAATGTTGATCCTTATTAACGCCGTTTACAAACTTGTCCACAACATCAAAGAGCGGTAACCATTTATTCATATATTTTGCAGAAGAAATAAAGTAAGCTTCATCAACTTCAGTCGGACGGGGTCCGGCATAAATCTTTGTTTTATATTCTTCATTGGAATGCCATGTTCCATCGTAACCTTCAGTTTTATCCACTCCGTGCATAAATACAGAGAGTTCATCTTCAGGATTGATGAAATCGTATAAGTCTTTAAGGAAGGCATCAATCATTTCCTTCTTTGTTTGGAAAATCGGTATTTTAAGAGTGCCGCCGTTAAGCTGGAATTTCGCTTCATAAACGATTAAATCCCATTTCGGATAGAGTTTGTAATTTTGGTTAACTTCAAGTTCAAAATCAAACTCTTCGGTCAGAGCTTTATCGGTAAACCAACCGACAAATTGATATCCTTCTCTAATCGGATCTTCCGGCTTAGTCATAACATCACCTTTGGCTGCTCTCATTGTAAGATAAGTCGGATAATCTTTAACCCCAATCTGGTTTTCCTTAATAATAAATTGAACATCCGAAGGGTTAACTAAATCTTCCTGTTTTACGCCGCGATGATCAGCCGTGACACTACCTAAATCATAGATTAATAAATTTCCAAGATAGTTACGATAAGTTCCTGTTTCTCCAGGTAAGCCTTTGCCGTATTGCGAAGCCATCAGTAAGAGATCACCTTCGCCGAGATGAGGCTTAAAGTAAGATGCAAAATGATTTACACCATAAGCCCATGCTTCATTTTGGTCGGCTCCATGAACTACCCAACCATCAGTTGCATTCCAATCACGACCCCAACGGTCAACGAAATATTTAGGTTTAAGGTCAGCATCTAAAACAGCGCAATAACCACCGTTAAAGATTTTTACATCATCGGCAAGTTCAGCAATACCATAAGCATCGGGAATAACGACAAAGCCTTCAACCCGAGAAGCACCTACATCGTTGCCGCCCGCTGGATCGGCATACTGTAACCATTTTTCAAGCGTATACTCAACTACCGGTAACTGGAGATCAAATTTGGGTTCGAATTCAATTATATGTTCAAGCCCTTTTACTTCTTCCGGATTGTAGGTAAATCCAAACACATAAACTGATTCGTCTGCTTTTCTTTCAACTTCAAAGAGATAACGTCCAGCAGCGCGATATGCAAGATCAGCTTCAATATTGGCAACACCAAACCAAAGTACGGTATCGGTATTAGGGACAAGTTCAACCGGAGCAACATATTCACCGGCAGCCATAACCTTAGCGATTCTGGCAATTGTATCTTTGTCTAAATCTTCATCCAGACTTACCTTTACAAACCATCTTTCTAATGTTGCATTCCACACTGCGTTATAATCAACAGTGGCGTCAATTATATCAGGTAAATCTAAAACCTCTTCAGGATCATAATCAAACGTAAAGACATAGACTGTATCATCCTGACGAGTAACTTCATACATATATTTTCCGGCTTCCTTTAAGATTGGCAAGCCGTTTTTACCGGCAACACTAAACCATAGTACGGTATCAACATCTGGAGTAAGTTCAACCGGAGCAACATATTCGCCGGCTTCCATAATTTTTGAAATTGCTTTAATCGAAGCGGCATTTAATAATTCGTCGGCAACACTTACTTTAATATACCATCTTTCTCTGTCACCGTTCCAAACTGCTTTGTAATCAATATCAGCAGCTAAGGGTTCGGGTAATCCGATAACAAGTTCGTTTTTGTATTCAAAAGTTAAAAAGTAATCAGAATCATCTTTTTTTACAACATGATAAATATATTTTCCGTCGGCCTTAATAATCGGTAAGCCGCTTTTACCGGCAACACTAAACCAAAGTACGGAATCGGTATCCGGAGTAAGGGCTCTTGGCGTATCAAGCAGTTCGCCGGCTTCCATTACGACCTCAATTGATTTAATCGTATCTTGATCTAAAGACTCGTTTTCCGGAGTAACTTTAATATACCATTTGCCTAAAGATTCATTGTATTGGGCTTCCCAATCTACTTCCGTTGGAATAATTTCTCCCCACTTGGCATATAAAACTAAGTCACTTGTAACAAGGGTTGCGAAATCAAACGAAACCTCGTCTTCTAAATCAACGAACCAGCCTAAGAAAACATAGCCTTCTTTTTCTAAATCATCAGGACGAGTTAATAAACCTTCATGTTTTACCTTTTGGATTAATACTAAAGTCGCATCATCCATAAAGGTGACTTTGTATTCCCATTTCGCATATAATGTAACATTACCCTTAACACCCTCTAATGCTTCAAGCGGTTCACCGGAAAATCCGGAATCCAAAAACCAACCAATGAAGTCATATCCTTCTTTTGTTGGGTCAATAAGAGTAAGCGGGAAATCTAATTCACTATAAGTTACTGGGTTAAGAGGATCGTTAACCCCACCGTCTAGAGCATAGAAAATATAGCAAACTTCAGCCCATTTGGCATACAATGTAGCATCAGTTGTTGCTTTTGTAACGGGTTCGCCCGTAAAATCAGCATTACCATACCAACCGGCAAAAGCATAATTCTTTTTAACCGGTTTCGGTAATTTTGCATCATTAGCGAGCAATACATTCGAAAATTGCATTTTTGTCCCGGCGGGATAAACCTTTACGGTGGCTTTCGGATCTAACTTGCCGTCTTCGGCGGTCAAAACAT
>Ga0265293_10009220_pt1 | contig 14259 bp, 14 predicted proteins | sample Munlanlewell138R_FD_192505 | JGI IMG/M metagenome (GOLD analysis project Ga0265293, IMG submission 192505) | Leachate microbial communities from a municipal landfill in Southern Ontario, Canada - Leachate well 138R | ecosystem: Engineered > Solid waste > Landfill > Unclassified | place: Canada...
AACAGGTCTGCGCGGCGAAATAACGGACCACGATTCCCGGTTCATCCCCGCGTGCGCGGGGAACAGGCTTCAAGCTGCGCAGCATAGAGCCGCTCTTGCGGTTCATCCCCGCGTGCGCGGGGAACAGGCCGCAACATCTCGCGGATCGCGCGGGTTAAACGGTTCATCCCCGCGTGCGCGGGGAACAGTCCATCCAGTTTTTGTTGTTGTCGTAGTACTGCGGTTCATCCCCGCGTGCGCGGGGAACAGGCCGAGTGGCAACTCACGTATGCCGTCGCCAACGGTTCATCCCCGCGTGCGCGGGGAACAGGTTTGCCATCTCAACAATCATGCGCGCGATGTCGGTTCATCCCCGCGTGCGCGGGGAACAGTATCGGTCGCTCGATTCGGTGAGCGCAACAATGCGGTTCATCCCCGCGTGCGCGGGGAACAGGTGCCGTGCCCGTACTGGTTGGACGTCGGCACCGGTTCATCCCCGCGTGCGCGGGGAACAGTCTCGGGCCCGTGGCCGAAGACCAGGTCCTCAGCGGTTCATCCCCGCGTGCGCGGGGAACAGATTGAAATTACATGCGCGCATAACAAACACGCCGGTTCATCCCCGCGTGCGCGGGGAACAGCGATTCTCAATCCGCTCAATCGCGTCTCGCTTCGGTTCATCCCCGCGTGCGCGGGGAACAGGACCCGATTAAACCACTGGAGGTGACCGGGTCCGGTTCATCCCCGCGTGCGCGGGGAACAGACGCCACGCACCGGGGCACTATCGGGCGCGCTCGGTTCATCCCCGCGTGCGCGGGGAACAGACCTCGCCACGGAACACGTCGGACAGGTCGATCGGTTCATCCCCGCGTGCGCGGGGAACAGAAATCACTGCTAAAGAACTTGAAGAAAGAATACGGTTCATCCCCGCGTGCGCGGGGAACAGGACAAAATCACTGTGCATATTCATGACGACGACGGTTCATCCCCGCGTGCGCGGGGAACAGGTGAAGACCGCGCGGCAGAGCAAGAGGCACAACGGTTCATCCCCGCGTGCGCGGGGAACAGTCACCCTGCCTATTATTCGCGCCCATAATCGCCGGTTCATCCCCGCGTGCGCGGGGAACAGGTCTGCGCGGCGAAATAACGGACCACGATTCCCGGTTCATCCCCGCGTGCGCGGGGAACAGGCTTCAAGCTGCGCAGCATAGAGCCGCTCTTGCGGTTCATCCCCGCGTGCGCGGGGAACAGTCGAACGTTTCCGTTGCGTCGCGTCCGGTTTTCGGTTCATCCCCGCGTGCGCGGGGAACAGCATGGCCAGCAATTTTTCATATTGGCCTTGCTCGGTTCATCCCCGCGTGCGCGGGGAACAGGGCGTCGTCATGTCCCAGGACGCGCTTGAGGCCGGTTCATCCCCGCGTGCGCGGGGAACAGGTCTCGTTTGCCGTGAACACCCTGAGCGATGACGGTTCATCCCCGCGTGCGCGGGGAACAGAAATATGCCGTCATACTCTGCGCCCTCCGGGACGGTTCATCCCCGCGTGCGCGGGGAACAGACTTGCGCAACCAATCGCGGCATGCTTACTACCGGTTCATCCCCGCGTGCGCGGGGAACAGTCTTGGCGGCCGCTGTGCTCGAAGGCAAGGCGCGGTTCATCCCCGCGTGCGCGGGGAACAGGATTTTTGAGACTTTCGAGGGGTCCATGTAGAGGGTTCATCCCCGCGTGCGCGGGGAACAGGGGCGGTTTGCCTGCACCCGCCCGCTTGGGGCCGGTTCATCCCCGCGTGCGCGGGGAACAGTAACGTTTCCGGCGGTTCGTTTGTCGAGTGAGCGGTTCATCCCCGCGTGCGCGGGGAACAGTTGAGATCATCGATGCGGACAGGTTGCCGATTCGGTTCATCCCCGCGTGCGCGGGGAACAGTTTTGGCGGCCGCCGTGCTCGAAGGTAAGGCACGGTTCATCCCCGCGTGCGCGGGGAACAGCGCTTTAAATTCGATGGCCAACCCGCTGTAGCCGGTTCATCCCCGCGTGCGCGGGGAACAGAGTGCGACGATGTTTTTTCGCAGGTCCCAAACCGGTTCATCCCCGCGTGCGCGGGGAACAGTCTGCTCCTTGGGCCTTCCAGAGTACCGTCCTGCGGTTCATCCCCGCGTGCGCGGGGAACAGTAGACGTTGCCGCGCGGTTTGGCGTAGTTAATCGGTTCATCCCCGCGTGCGCGGGGAACAGTAGACGTTGCCGCGCGGTTTGGCGTAGTCAATCGGTTCATCCCCGCGTGCGCGGGGAACAGGCCTGATGTGCTGCGGCGTAGACGAGGGTGCACGGTTCATCCCCGCGTGCGCGGGGAACAGCGTTTATTTTTGTTTCGAGCATGTTCCCTCTCCGGTTCATCCCCGCGTGCGCGGGGAACAGGGTTCAGCGGGACCTGGTGCACTGAAGGCGAGCGGTTCATCCCCGCGTGCGCGGGGAACAGGTCACTGACATGCCTGGCGACATGATGCGCGGCGGTTCATCCCCGCGTGCGCGGGGAACAGTGCCCGCGTCATAGATGCTGTGGTAGCTGCTGCGGTTCATCCCCGCGTGCGCGGGGAACAGTAACGTTTCCGGCGGTTCGTTTGTCGAGTGTTCGGTTCATCCCCGCGTGCGCGGGGAACAGGAGTGCGACGATGTTTTTTCGCAAGTCCCAGACGGTTCATCCCCGCGTGCGCGGGGAACAGCCGCTGCCGCTGTCGCTCATTGATGCGCCGCCCGGTTCATCCCCGCGTGCGCGGGGAACAGGCCGTAGACGTCGCCCGTCTTGCCGATGGCCGCGGTTCATCCCCGCGTGCGCGGGGAACAGGAGATCAGCCTGAGCGGCGAGACCCGCATTCGCGGTTCATCCCCGCGTGCGCGGGGAACAGGCTAGGGTATAGCGCGCGGGTAGATTGGGAGACGGTTCATCCCCGCGTGCGCGGGGAACAGCGTCAAGCGCGACCCTCGGTGGGACGATTTAACGGTTCATCCCCGCGTGCGCGGGGAACAGGCGAATAGCCCGGAAACCGAAGCGAGAAAGGGCGGTTCATCCCCGCGTGCGCGGGGAACAGCTCTACAAAAACGCCCGGCTTAACGCCCGTGCCGGTTCATCCCCGCGTGCGCGGGGAACAGAAATGACCGACGAGGCGAAACGGTCCGCATGGCGGTTCATCCCCGCGTGCGCGGGGAACAGGAACTATCGCCAGCCCGCAACGTCTCTAACTCCGGTTCATCCCCGCGTGCGCGGGGAACAGAGCGCCTGGAATATCGGGTCAGAGATTGCCCGCGGTTCATCCCCGCGTGCGCGGGGAACAGGCAGTGCTGGTAGATGGTGGTACCCCTAAATGCGGTTCATCCCCGCGTGCGCGGGGAACAGTCGGAAGCCCTCTTCGCGCGCCAGGTCGCTGCCGGTTCATCCCCGCGTGCGCGGGGAACAGGCGCTCGGTCAACACTGCGAGCTGCGCTTCGACGGTTCATCCCCGCGTGCGCGGGGAACAGGAGATCAGCCGCATCGCCGAGACCCGCATTCGCGGTTCATCCCCGCGTGCGCGGGGAACAGCATTTTGGTATGCCGAGTTGGCGCAAGAGTGGCGGTTCATCCCCGCGTGCGCGGGGAACAGAGCGCGACCACGGCGTCGTTTTTTGCGATCCGCGGTTCATCCCCGCGTGCGCGGGGAACAGCCGTTGAGCTCAAGTTCGCCCGCGCTGTTGCACGGTTCATCCCCGCGTGCGCGGGGAACAGCGTTGGGCCGGGCGCGGGTTCCAGCCACAAAACGGTTCATCCCCGCGTGCGCGGGGAACAGTTATCTTCCCCGCCGCAATGCCGCGTTTGATGCGGTTCATCCCCGCGTGCGCGGGGAACAGGACGTCGTGCGCGCAGTATTGCCCCAGGCGCTCGGTTCATCCCCGCGTGCGCGGGGAACAGGTCGGATATTGGCGTTCAGATATTTCCGCGCGCGGTTCATCCCCGCGTGCGCGGGGAACAGGTCATCTGTCTCTAGGCACGGCGTGCGGGTGCCGGTTCATCCCCGCGTGCGCGGGGAACAGGGCGTCCACGTGCGCGGCATGTTGTTTGACGTCGGTTCATCCCCGCGTGCGCGGGGAACAGCTGCGGGCCATGGTGACGCGGTGATTGACCGGCGGTTCATCCCCGCGTGCGCGGGGAACAGTTTACCCACGCCTGCACGCCCGTAAACCAGCACGGTTCATCCCCGCGTGCGCGGGGAACAGCTGCGAATGGCGCGCGCTGTCATCTCGCGTGACGGTTCATCCCCGCGTGCGCGGGGAACAGGATGACGAACCCCAATCTTGCCGTGTTGCATTCGGTTCATCCCCGCGTGCGCGGGGAACAGGGGGAGCCGGTCGTAAATATCTCGGTAGAGGGCGGTTCATCCCCGCGTGCGCGGGGAACAGCACAACCCACCGCAACCCACCGCAAAAAACGACGGTTCATCCCCGCGTGCGCGGGGAACAGGCGTTGCTGTGCGCCGCCCGCCCGCTTGGGTTCGGTTCATCCCCGCGTGCGCGGGGAACAGCAAGAGCAAGGCGGCGTCATCTGCGCCGCCGTCGGTTCATCCCCGCGTGCGCGGGGAACAGTGGTAGACGGCGGCGGTTTCGATTATGGTACGCGGTTCATCCCCGCGTGCGCGGGGAACAGACTATAGAATAAAATACTGAAATCATTTGGATTTCAAGACATCCGTTTTTCTACCAACTATTCTACAGGGAAAAAGGAGACCAACTGCATGCCATCAAAGTCCACTGGCATTCGTCGATTCACGCCATAAGTAAGAAATTCAAAACCAGATTCAGTCTTCGCACTCCACGCCATGACTGCATTACCATTTTCGACGAAAGCACACACTTGCTCCCAAAGTAGTTCGCGGACGCGTTTGGATGTCTTACCAACATAAACACCTGCTCTGACCTCCAAAAGAAACACTGCCAATCTGCCCCTGAGCCTGTCAGGTGCATTTTCAATTACGATGACCATCATCACCAACTCCTTGTTTTAGCGGAATGGCAATCGGGACTGCCTCTTCATGCGGTGCGGGCTTTTCGATTTCACCCGCAGCCAAAACCATCTCAATTGTGGGTATGATTTTTTTTAAGAAGTTGGTCTCTCGAAAAGAGTCGCGGCAAGCCAGGCGAACTGTGCGTTCTATATTCGTTTTCTTCTTTGCTGCAGTGTGAAATGCGATGGGCACCACCGTGTCAAATTTAAATAAATCAGCAATATCATATACAAAGGAGAGAGGCTTTCCTGTGTGTATGAAACCAATGGCTGGCGCGTAACCCGCCGCAAGAATTGCCGCTTCGCAAATGCCATACAAGCAGGCGTTGGCAGCACTAATGGCCTTATTTAGCGGATCGGAAAGGTCCCAATTGTTTGGGTCGTATTTTCGGCGTTTCCATTGCAACCCAAATTGCTGCGCCAACATTTGGTACAGGGTCTTTGTTCTGACTCCTTCGATACCTCGCAATTGCGCAATGCTTCGCTTTGCTGGTGGTGGTTCCTGGAAACGAAATTCGTACATTTTGCGTACAACTTTAATGCGCAAACTATCGTCAAGGGCCAATTTGGCCTGATACAACAACCTGTCGGAACGAGCGCCTCCTGGCTGTCCCGCTGCATACAGACGCACACCGCCTTCTCCCACCCAAAGCAACAGGCATCCCACATACGCGGCCAAACGAACAGCGGCATGAGAAACCCTTGTTCCCGGCTCCAACAATATGGCGGCAATAGAACCAACAGGTATCTGTGTTCTCACACCAGTGGCATCCACCAAAACAAAAGCACCATCAATGACATCCAAATTTCCATACTGCAAAAACAGCATTGAAGACCGCTCCTTCATCATGATGGGAGCTGGCGGCGGCAAAATTTGCATGATGTCACTGGTTTCGGATTCTGCGCGGCCTGAATTGTCTATTGGTAGACTTGAAGGATATCGGGACATCTGACAAAAAGTCCTGCCCATCTTCAAAGCCCGCAGCGTCTTGTTGCACGCGGCATTGTGCTAATTCGTGAGAACCCAAAAGCGACTGGATGGCATCAGCTTCTGCATCGAATGTACCCGCCCAAACTGGTGCCGAGGGAATGCAACATTTGCGCCCCAAAAACACGCCCCAAACAGGATCTTTAAGCGCATCGGCAATTTGCAGAATCACTGTTTTATCTCCCGACAAAACGATGCCAAACTTGCTGTCGTTTAGGTATTGCCGGTAGGTCATGTGGCTATTCTTTATTTTTCCTTCGGCTGTTTTGGTGTTCAAAATCGTGTGAAAGTCACTCATCCGATGAACCGAAAAATCATTGGGCAAAGCGATGGCAATCATGTTCAAACGAACAAACGCATTTAAAAAATCTTGTTCTTCTTGGCAGCCGCGATTGTATCCAAGCGATGCACAACAGATGCCAGCCACAGCACTTTTTGTCGGCATCATCCCCGTTGTCCTGCGACTGAGTTCACTTTCGTACCCCCAGGATTGAAGGGGGCCTTCCAGTCGAAGCGCTACCGCAGCCAACTTACGGGACATGGCGGATGACCTCCTCAATAAAAGTGCGGAAGTTGAGATCAGTGGGAATGGCTTTTTCAAAAACCGCTGTGATGTCCCACGTTTCTTTGAGTTTTTGATACTCAGCGCGCAAAGACTCAATGGATTCCTGGGTATAGCCTTTGGCAGAAGATGGCAGAGACTTTTCAAAAGCATTGACAAGTTGAACGGGATGCCCCTCGTTTCTCACAACTCCCAACACGTAAGCAGGCATGGTGTTGGCATTCATGGTGTTTTTACGCGCCGACGGAATCGCTTTGATAGTGGCTTCAATAAAAGCAGCCACTACAGCTTGGCGTTCTTCTTGACTCAAAGCACCCAAGTGCCCCTCATCTGCCAGCATGTCTAAATTGAGGGCTGCAAAGCGGTAATAAGTGGCCGAATTGAATTCCAGCGTACCGGTCATGCCGGCTCCGGCCTCCTCCTTGGGCTGCAAATCATCAACGGCGGAGAAAAAATCGATCTCATTGTCAGCACGGTGTGTCGATAGTGCGTGAGAGAACATGGCTGCTCCCTCAACAGTTAACGAATGATCGTTGGCCACCATACGCCCAAAAATGGAGATATCTGCTGCGTCGTTGAATGCTTCTGCCGTAACCTTTTTGAGTGCTTTTTTGGCGTTCTGACTTTCCTTATAGGCTTTGGCCAGCGTTTCGCATTCTTGAGGGGACATAAAATACAGAGTGGTCGATTTCACTTTGTCTTTGGATTTTTTATCGATTTTAACCAATGCATCAACGATTTCTTCGGCGCCTTTTTCGGCGTCATTGCTGCTGAGCCCTTCATTCTCCAGGGCTTGTTTCAGGGGTTCATACAGCAGCCGTGTTCTCTCGCCGCGAAATCGCTCGGGTGCAATCTCTTTGGCCAATTCGCGTATTGCGCGTTTCCAAGACTGGCTGGATACACGTGCCCTTTGTACTCCGCCAAACATCGCAGTCTTTGGGGAGTTCAGGTCGTCCCTGTTCAAGCAAGCAACTGGAACGGATTGAATGATGTGCAGTTCAAAATGTTTCATTGGGTCCTCCTTAAATTAGACAATGGGTGCCAGCAGGAACATGCCAAAGCCGAAGCCTTTTGCGCCGCCAATACCCTGCCGGTAGGTTTCAAAAAAAACGTCTCGGTTGGTTATGCTGATCATGCCGCGAAAATCGACACCCGCGTGGTAACCTTCTCTTCCTTTTTTTCGGAAGTGATGCTTCACCACGGGACCAATCTCAAAAGCATCCGGCAGAACAGAAAATCCGCCTGCTTCACCTTTTCGTTTGAGCCAATCGGTCAAATCAGATTCTTTGATGAGCGGAACACGCTTTCCATGCCGTGGCATAATGCCGTCTTTATTGGGTTCTGATATGCACTTGGTGGCATTTACGCGAATAGCAAAATGGTATTTGGGGTATTGAAAGAATTTCGTTGGCACCTCCTTGGGAGCTACGAAATCTGATGCTGGCAACCAAGTCGGACACAGTGGCTTCGCCGGAGACAGTATCCATAGCTGATAACCCCGTTCCAATTCATCGAGACGCCATAAAAATTTACGCGAGGCGTCTGGATGATCGGGAAAGAAATCCCAGAGCTTTTGGTGCCAGTCATAACTGTCAAAAGCACGTGCAGAAAACGCCAACTCCTTACTCAACTCAAAGCGCGAAAGCCACATTATGCGTCCTCCTGTTCTTGGGCATTGGGTGACCAAAAACGGCTTGCCCAAGTGTTGCGCGTTCTGTCGTTCCAATACTTAAGGTCCGTCAACAATTGCGCATAATTGATGGAGATGCCCTGCTGTTTGGCCATTCGCACAATGCGGGCTACGCGTTCGTGAATTTCACCACGATCAGCGGCCAGCAATATCTGGAAGCGACGTTCGGTGGGCGTCATTTTTGAATCATCACCGCTCTTTTCACCGCGTAGTTTTTCAAGATGTCGACAATGATCGCCCATATTGCCGCTTGAGGTCGCCTCGGGATGTGTCGCGAACAAGGCCGCCACAGTACTGGCTGCCAATGCATCCGGCGCCTCACTCCCAACGGGAATACCCAAACGATGCAAGGCTGGCCAAGCGCGATGCCGTTTGCTTTCCACCAGATAGCAGCGGAGTGTGGCCATTAACCCTCTGTCTTCTTTCCGGCGGATGAGTTGCTCTACTAAGCTCATTTGTCGTCCTCCTGCGCAATGGATGCTTCTGTTGCATCGGTTTTCTTCCTACTGAGTCTTTGCCACCCCTTGGCAAAGGCCCTCATCTGTCGTGGGGTATTTTGCCCACATGTTGCCCGAAAAGAGTCACAAGCAGTCGCATAAACCAATTTTCTCCATGTTGATTGCGTGGGTGCGAAAGCATCAGTTCCCAATGCCTTAGTGGTCTCATATAGATAGGAAAGTTTGTTCTCGACTTGCGTCCAAAAGCGCAAAGCAGCTTGTTCTTTTAGTTTATTCTTGAGATCACTCGTCTTCGGGCCTGCCATTTTCAAACGTCCCTCCCAGCCAGCATCTATTTCTTGGCGATACGTTTCTATGGCCCATCCCAATTTGTTGGCGACTTCATCACAATAATCCACTTCTTCTTTAAAGATATTCAGGCCTTCCTCAGAACGGATCTTGGAAGGAATCGAATAAACAGACTCTTTAACATCAACAACGTTTGCCTGATCTCTTGCTAATGCTGCAACCAGAACATCAAAGTCTTGATTTTCTGGAAGCATTTGCAACGAAAAAGGTCCGCCAATGTTATTGATGTCTTTTGTTAATAAGATCGAGGGCAATTCTCTCCAATAAGCCTTATTGGTACGAAAAGGCAACAATGCTGGCTCTTCTTTCTTGTTAAATTTACGAACATAAACAGTGGCGGTGGGTTCTGGGGGGAAGCCACCGGCATAGTTAGGATACGCCAGCCCAGCACCCCACAACATTTTTTGAGCGGAACTGCTTAATAAAATGAATCGTGAAAGAGGAACCAGCCTACCCAGATAAGTTGTGGTGGCATTTTCAATAGCCTTGCTATCGTTTAAATCTTTAGGGAAGAGTTCCCAAATAGGTCGGCCAATATTGTTTTTTAGGTAGTGCTGCTGCACATATTCATACCAAGGCAGGTTGGCGTGTAAAGTTTCCATTAAATTACTGCCGCGAATAAAAGTATGTAGCATGGAGCTCGGCGCACACGGAGCATCTTTTGCGGTTTTCTCACTTTGCTGACTATTCCAAAAAACTTGAGAACTTAAACCAGCCAATGAAAAGCACTGAAAGGTGATCATGGAAACGATTGTCTCTTCCAATGAAATTTCACGCTCTTTGTCGAGGCCTTTATGATCAAATAGTGTTGTGTTGTTGCCAGTTGCAAGTGAAAAATTTAACTTGCTGACTGGTGTCCAATCATCCGTGTTGTTTGCAGCATTGGAAGATTTTGTTTTTTGAAGTTCCGCGATTTGCAACCAGGGCTTTTGGGGGTGAAAGAGTTCAAAAGCTTCCTTCCATTTTTTTAAATAATTTTGTGCTGCATCGGGCAAATCTTGAGGAACACTCTCCCACGCATCGAAATCCCTTGGTCCATCGAGCGCTGCGTGCGACAGCGAAATCAAAAAGCGCATCAATGCCACGCGCTCATGGGGGCGAACTACCAAATCGATGTACTGGTGCCCCCCGGTCAGTATGTCCCATGGGGAGACCAAGACTCGATTCCCTTTCGAATCAAGCACTGGGATCCAAGGATCAAACGCTACATTCATGACGCCTCCTTTGTTGAGATTTTGTCGATCAATAGACCATAGTGGGGATCATAGCTCAAGGCATAATCGGATTTTATCCCCTTCGCAACAATTCTTCCATCTTCGCCGATTACACCCACAACATATTTCCCATAAAGATATCTATCAAATAGGTTTGGTTTTTTTTCAAAATCAAAACAATACTCGGGAGCTTTGACGATGTTTCGATGTGTTTTGCGGGCAATATCAATAGAAAAGTCTAATGGTGAAAATTCAATTGTTTCTCCATCAAACATCTGTACAATTACATTTTTAGATTCTTCAATTCCACTTACTAATACTAATAAAACTGTTGGCATTTCATTTAGTCTTGTTTGAGCACCTTCTTCATCTCTCAAGGTGGGGTTGCTCCAGATGGAAGTATTTCTCAACGCGAGATAACGGTAGGCTGACTGTTTACCTAGTTGCGTTTGGAGAAGCTCTTCCCAGGCTATAGGTATGTTATCAACATTCTCATAAGTTCTTTCTATTAATGCTCTGATTTGAGAAGGAATTCTTATTTGGGATCGTTCGGAAAGCACCTCCAAAGAGCGCAAAAGAACATAAGGCGAATATACTTTTGCTTTGCTTCCCAAGCACTTTTCAATTTTATTTACATCTGCCGTTCTTAACTCTTGCAAGGCAAGGTTTTCTTTTAAAATAAACACCTGTGCATAGTCTATGGGCCGTGACACTCTTTTATGCCGCCACAATCGTCCAATTCTTTGCAAAATCATGTCTGTTGGTGCCAATTCGGTGACCAGAAGATCGGCATCAATATCGACACTTTGTTCAACTATTTGTGTAGAAACCAAAATGCTGCCACAGCGCCCTTTTCCCTCCTTTCCAAGCAACTCCATCCATTCTTCTTCCAATTCGGCACGCCGTTGAAACGGAAACCGAGAATGAAGCAATCCTAATTTGATTTGAGCGGATTGGGTCTTGGCAGAAAAACATTCAAATTGCTTTTGGGCATTGTCAACCGTGTTGCATATCCAAAGAACAACACCACCCTCTCTAGCCAAATTAAGGGCTTCCTCTTCACAAGTTTCTTTGTCTTCAAAATTGAGGGCGACTTGTTTATCGGTTGGTGGAGTGGAAGAAATTAAAATGTTTTCGTTGAACTGATTTTTCCCAGATATCAATGGATAACAGGCAGCTGTACTTTGGTCGGAGTCACCCAATGAAATAAGTTCTTCACGTCTTTCACTGGTTAGTGTTGCTGAAAGTACAATTACCGTGCAGCCCAAAGACTCTGCATTTTTTACCAACTCATCTAGAAGTGTTCCCGTGTAGATGTCGTAGGTGTGGATCTCGTCGAGAATAAGCACCTTTCCCGCAAGAGCATATTGGCGAACGAAGAAATGCTTTGCAGCGATGACAGCCAACAGGGCCTGATCGATCGTTCCTACGCCGAAGGGTGCCAAAAGAGCGCGCTTGGAAGATGCAAACCAGTCGTATCCATTTGGAATGTTCTCTCGTTCGTCTCCTCCAGCAGAAGAAAATTTGGGTACATTCACTTCTTGCATGAGCCAAGAATTTCCGTGAATCAGTCTTGTTTGGGGACTATCGGGTGAAATTTTTTTGATGAATTCATCAAATCGAATGTGGATGCGATTGCTCGTTGCTTGTGTAGGGAGCGCAAAATAAATGCCTGTTGCACTTCCGCTTTGCAAAAGATTGTATGCAACCCCAAGCGCTGCTTCGGTCTTTCCCATCCCCATGGGGGCCTCAATAACGTATGTGCCAGGCGACTTAATGTGAGCGGACGATGCTTGTTGCATTTCGTTGGGCACAAAACCAAAAAGTTCCTTAAAAGAGAGTCCAGGTTTAATTTTGATCTCTTCGAACCCCACAATGGACAGTGCTGATTTCGCTTTGGTGTTTAGCGTGTCTTTCTCGCTGCGAATTGCTGAAGAAAAAAAGCGCTCATTAGAACCAATCCAATCTGCGACGCTCGTCAAACCAGCCAACCACCAGAGCCCGTTTTTTTCGTCGACAAGCTCTATTGCAGAACGGATATCAAAATGCTGAAAAACCTCGGTAGCAGCTTTGTGCCATTCACCTTCCCAATCGATGCCGCTGCGTGTTTCGGTTGCGGCGATCCCCTTTTGGGCCATGGCGTCTGTCTCGTAACTTCTCTTCAAACGCCCGTGGTGGGAGGCAAGAATAGCGGCCAAAAATTTGGCTGACTTTCGAGAGAATTGTTTTTGGGTCAAAAATCGTTGAATCGCTCGCAGAGACGTTTTTCCGTGATCGCTTTCAAGGCTGCTCCAGGCGTTGTTTAAAGCGATTTTCTCAAGATGATTTTCCGTTAGCCAAGCTTCACACTTTCGCTGAAATCCCGGAGATATCTTTCCCAAATCGTGCAGCGCCGCTAAGGCAGCGACCTCATTGCTCTGCAAATTAAAACGGCTGAGCAGGGCAGGAGTTGTTTCAGCCAAACATTGCGCAACACTTCCGACATCAAGCATGTGCTGTATGACCGAAACCCCTGGACGACCGTCCTCAGTCGTTTTTGCCCAAAAATGCACGACAGAGTTTTTGTTTTCAACCGGGGGGATGGGGTTTGGTTTGCTCATGCCAACTCCTGTCAAAGGTCGCTAAAAGTCGCTCGCAAGCCTCACAAAAACATTTCAAAAGCATCTCCAATGCACCATTTTGGATAACCAATGAAAACCCTACACGCCTCGCGGGACAAAAAATGTCTTGCGGGGCGTTTTTTTTCGTTCAAAGCAAAAAAAAGCGGTCTGTAAGGGCAAAAGCTGTAGGTGCAAAAGCTGTAAGGGCAAAAGCTGTAAGGGCAAAAGCTGTAGGTGCAAAAGCTGTAAGGGCAAAAGCTGTAAGGGCAAAAATGCCAGCACAAAGCGATGGGTGCAAAAGTGAAGCGCTATGAAAAAACCATACGCCCAACGCCGCCGTTATCGAAGGAGATTTTGTGTCATTTTGGGTGGGGCAAAGGGCGGACACGCAGGACAAGGGTATCCACAAGGCAAGGGCGGACGCGGGGCAACGGGCGACCACAGGGGGTCGCCCCTACGGCGAATATATCAATGAAAACAGGGTGTTGGGCGGTGGGTGCGCGGAGGGAAACGCAGGACCGGTAGGACCAGTGGGACCGGTGGTTGCCGCAGGGAAACACGCGAAAAAAAATCTTTTTTGCGCTTCGCAGGAAACATCTCCGAAAAGCGGCCGATGTATCAGTTGCGGAATCACGCGCAGCGTTGTTTCGGGTTGAGCATGCGCGCACCGAGGGTGTTATATTGGAACGAGCGATCGAGTTGCACGCCTTGGTGCAGCAGGCGCCGTCTGCGGAAACGCTGCTGCCTGCCATTGGCGCTTGGTTTGACGGCGTGTTTCGCATGACGCTAACGTCTCGGGGAGTCGACGCTGCGCAAGTTCCCCGGTTTGCGGATTTGGGAGGAGAGAAAACCATGTTGGCCGAAAACTTGGGACACATCCTGGACGAAAGACACGAAAAGGGTCTGCAAGAGGGCCTGCAAAAGGGCCGTGAGGAAGGCCGTGAGGAGGGCGAAGCACGGGGGATCGCCAAGGGCCGAGAGGAGGGCGAAGCACGGGGGATCGCCAAAGGCCGCGAGGAGGGCGAAGCCCGGGGGATCGCCAAGGGCCGTGAGGAAGGCCGTGTAGAGGGCGCATTGACGCTCCTGTTACGTCTCGTCGAAGTCAAGTTCGGCGCCATTTCTGATGACGACAAAGTGCGTCTTTTGCAGCTCGACCACGACCAAATCATCCGCGCCTCTTCTCGCATGTTAACCGCCACCACCCTTGAGGAGATTTTGTAGCCACAAAATCCATTCGCAATGCCGGGTACCCGCAAGGGGCACCCCTACAAAAGAATCCATCCATTCGCAATGCCGGGTACCCGCAAGGGGCACCCCTGATATGGAGCGACCTGTCAACCGCAGTAATTTTTTTTCGTTCAGCGCATTATCCATATTTTGACGCGTAGCAGAGAAGCC
>Ga0265293_10009221_pt1 | contig 14259 bp, 10 predicted proteins | sample Munlanlewell138R_FD_192505 | JGI IMG/M metagenome (GOLD analysis project Ga0265293, IMG submission 192505) | Leachate microbial communities from a municipal landfill in Southern Ontario, Canada - Leachate well 138R | ecosystem: Engineered > Solid waste > Landfill > Unclassified | place: Canada...
ATCACTTTAAAAGCAGTACCCTGATGATTGGGTATGCCCGTGTTTCCATCTGAATTCTTGTCAAGATTTAAACTGCTTAATCTTTGATCAAGATAGCCTTTTATTTCATTCAATTTATTTTCAACATAACTAACCGTAACAACAGGATCGCCTTCCGTTCCCGGCACTGGACTATTCGCTAATACGATGATGCTCAACAAGGCTACGCATATGCAGGTAATAACGATAATCTTCCTTCTAATTTTCATTTGTAATCCTCCAAATCCTATTAAAAATCTACAAGACCAAAGCTTACCGATAAAGCCTCATTGACTTTGTTGATTACTTCCTCATCCGCATGACCAATTTTTTCCTTTAACCTTTGTTTATCGATAGTCCTTATTTGCTCAAGTAAAATAACTGAATCCTTATTTAATCCATGGCCTGCAGCTTCAATCTCCACATGAGTTGGAAGCTTAGCCTTATTTATCTGTGAAGTAATTGCTGAAACTATTATTGTCGGACTGTACTTGTTTCCTATGTCATTTTGCAAAACCAGTATAGGTCTTAAACCACCTTGCTCGGAACCTACCACCGGACTTAGATCAGCAAAATAAATATCACCTCTTTTAATTACCAAGTCACTCACTCTCCGCTAAAATTTTTTCATATCTCTCTAAAATCAATCTATCGTAATTTATTCCTATTTCAGATATTTCTAAATTAATTTTACCCATTTCCACATATCCTTTTACCATCATATCTCTTATGCGTATCTTTTTTTTCTCTTTTAAGTATAGTTTCATAGCCTCCCTAATAAATTCGCTTCTATCCTGTTTATCTTCCCTCACAATAACATCCACTTCTTCGAGCAGATTGCTGGGTAGATTGATTAATATTTTCTTAATATCAGCCATAAAACTATCCTCCAGAATATACTTTCTCTATTATCAGCTCGCTCAATTTGCTATGCAAATTACTGCGTAACTTAATAGATATATTAACATTATATACATTTGCCTTCAATAGTGTCAATAAAGGATGATTTTCCTACTTCATCCAATACGCATCAAATATCGTGCAGTTCTTTAAGTGCAAATGCTATGCCACAGGCAATATCGCCAGCTATTAATCCGTATTCGCCTACTTTTTCTGCCATGATATCTCCGCTTCTTCCATGAAGATAAACACCTGATATAACGGCCTTATCCATTTCTTGAATTTGCCCACATAGAGATACCAATATTCCAGTTAATACATCACCGCTCCCCCCTGTTGCCATGCCCGGGTTTCCTGTTATATTTATGTATACTGTTCCATCAGGAAATGCAATAACAGATCTGGCCCCTTTGATAATAACTGTAATGCGCCATTTTTGAGAATAGAATCTTCCTGTTTCTATTATGTTTTCATTTATCTCTTTTATACTTAGACCTGTCAATTTTGCCATCTCACCCGGATGAGGTGTGATAACTATTTTATTATTTTTTGAAAATATTGCCTCCGCATTCTTGCCTATGATGTTTAAAGCATCTGCATCCAAAATGATGGGGCCATCATATTTTCCCACAATGTTATCTATCCAATATAGAAGGCCTTGGTTTTTGCCCAACCCCGGACCAATAGCAATGGAAGAATAATCATTAATTTTTTCTTCAATTTCCTTAAAGGGCAAAGTCATTGCTTCAGGAACGCTGACCTGGAGGATATCATTGATGGATTCTCCGACTCCTATTGTTACGAGTCCTGCACCACTCCTAAGGGCTGCCTTGGCTGACAAAACAGCGGCTCCCGCCATTCCCCTAGAACCTGCTACTATCAGGACCTTGCCATATGTTCCTTTGTGAGTATTTTTCATTCTTTTCGGGATACTCTTTTGAACTTGAGCATGGTTTATTAAAAATGTACGGATATGCATTTCATCCATAGCCTTTTTTTTAAGACCAATATCCTTAATCACGATTTGACCTACATAGTCTGCGCCGGGATATAAGATTAATCCTATTTTAGGAAGACCAAAGGTTATGGTCTTAAAAGCCTTGATAGCAGCTCCATACACTTTGCCGTCATCAGAACCTAAACCTGAGGGAATATCAACTGAAAAAACTTTTTTCCCGGCCTTATTCACTGCATGAATGATTTTTTCAAGGTCTGCATCCACATCTCTGCTGATACCCGTACCCAAAATAGCATCCACAATAATCTCTGATTCCACAATATCTTTTATAAAGCTCTCTTGGTATAGGTCTTTCACCTCAACACCTAAATCGATTAATCTTTCGTAATTATATCGCACATCTCCTTCCAATAAATTGGGATCTGTAGTTGAGTAAACATAGGTGTATGTGTTTTTTTCTATGAGTTTTCGGGCTATCACATAGCCATCACCGCCGTTATTTCCTTTTCCGCAAATGACAGTAATTTTAGTGCTATCATCATGAAACTGATTCATGATTTCCTCATACACAGAAGTTCCGGCAGTTTCCATAAGTTCAAGGCTTGATTTACCATATTTTTCGATTGAAAGTCTGTCAATTTCTTTCATTTCTTTTCCTTTAACCAGTCGCATAGCACTTCCTCCCTCTTATCCTTATTATGGATGTTCATTCACCTATGGCAAAGGCAATAGCATATTCCTTGCTGTGGGATATGGACAAATGTACCGATAGAATATCTTGATCGCAAGCTAGTTTGAAGGCCTCTCCAGAAAGATTGACATAAGGCTTTCCAAGATAATCTCTTAGTACCTCGATGTCCTTAAAAGAAATACCCCGAAAGCCTATGCCCAGTACCTTCATAACAGCTTCTTTCGATGCAAATCCGGCTGCAATGGATTCTGTTCTAAAATTATTTTCCTTATAATATTCCCATTCTCTATCCGAAAAAACCTTTCTCATAAAGGTTTCCTTATTTTTATTGATAATATGCCCAATACGTTTAATTTCAACTATATCTGTACCGATTCCTTTAATCATATAATCTCACCTGACTCTTTAAGAGTATTGTCTGCATTCCGTCATAAAACATGCCGCTGATATTTCAGCCTTTACTGATTATATCTTAACGCACCCATCAATGCAATGTATCACCCATTGATTTGCTAATGTTCTTGACATCATAAGAAGTATAATTTAGCACTTGTTTAAGGATTTTTATTGTAGTAAGATATCTATAAATATCTTACGCCTATCAAGAGTAAAAGTTAAGTGTATACTTCTTAGACAAGATATATATTCTTATGGATAGTTAAATATAAAAGGAGGCTTTAAGAATGAGAAGTGATAAAATCAAACAAGGTCCTGTAGGTGCCCCCTTAAGAGCACTGTTTTATGGGATGGGCTTTACAAAAGAAGAAATTGATAAGCCTTTAATAGGTGTTGTTAATGCTCATAATGAAATCATTCCGGGACATATGCATCTCAATAATATTGCTGAAGCTGTTAAAAAAGGTATTCTGATGTCAGGTGGCACCCCCTTGGAATTTCCTTCTATCGGTATCTGTGATGGTATAGCTATGGGGCACGAAGGTATGCGATTTCCCTTGGCAAGCAGAGAACTTATAGCAGATTCCATCGAAGCAGTAGCTCAAGGACATCAATTTGATGGATTAGTTCTTATCCCAAATTGTGATAAAATTATTCCGGGTATGCTGATGGCTGCAGCCAGACTTAACATACCATCTATCGTCATCAGCGGTGGACCTATGCGCCCAGGTAAAATGGGAGATACAAAATTGGATTTTACCAGCATCATTGAGGCAGTTGGTTCTTACAAAGACGGACAATTTACAGATGATGAGCTGGAAGACGTTGCACTTCATACCTGCCCGGGCTGCGGTTCCTGTGCCGGCCTCTTTACTGCTAACAGCATGAATTGTTTAACAGAAGTACTAGGTATGGGCCTTCCTTTTAATGGAACTGCCTTATCGGATACGGCCGAAAGAATCCGATTAGCAAAAATGGCGGGGCAAAAAATAATGGCCCTCGTGGAAAAAGATATTAAACCTCGAGATATACTGACACTCAAATCCTTTGAAAATGCAATAACCGTAGATATGTCCATGGCAGGTTCGACCAATACAGTCCTTCATCTGCCGGCTATTGCTCATGAAGCGGACATTTCTTTAGAGCTTGATTTGTTTGATGCTATTAGTGAAAAAACACCTTACCTTAGCAAGTTAAGCCCAAGCGGTTCCTATCATATAGCTGATTTACATGATGCAGGTGGTATTCCGGCCTTGATGAATGAACTCACTAAAAGTAATTTAATTCATACAGATTGTTTAACTGTAACAGGCTCTACAATCGGTGAAAATATTGCCGGTCATGCTATTTTAAATTCAGATGTTATCAAAGATATAAACAAGCCTCATCGAAATAAAGGCGGCTTAGCTATCCTCAAAGGCAATTTAGCAGTGGATGGTGCTGTTGTCAAAGAATCTGCTGTAGATGAAGAAATGCTTGTTCACTCAGGTCCGGCTGTTATATTCGACTCTGAAGAAACTGCGGTAGCTGCAATATTCAATAAAGAAATCAAAAAAGGCGATGTTGTTGTCATCCGATACGAAGGTCCAAAGGGAGGCCCTGGTATGAAAGAAATGCTTTCTCCAACCTCTGCTATTATTGGAATGGGTCTTGGAAAGGATGTCGCTTTGCTGACTGACGGAAGATTTTCCGGCGCAACTCGTGGCGCTGCCATCGGCCATATTTCCCCGGAAGCCATGGAAGGCGGGCTTATTGGCCTCATAAAAAATGGCGATATGATCCACATTGATATTCCTAACCGAGTATTAGAAGTGGACTTAACAGATGAAGAAATCGCTAAAAGAAAAGAAGCCTATGTCAAACCGGAACCTAAGGTGAAAACAGGATATCTGGCACGTTATGCTAAACTTGTTACTTCAGCCAATACGGGAGCAGTATTAAAAGCATAATCAAAAAATAAAAGAGCCGGTCCACTATAAACAAATTTTTATGGTGGACCGGTTTTAAATTTGGATGCATGTTTTTTATAATACCTGAAATACTAATAGTGGAAAGGAAAATAGATAATGAGCCTTACTTAAAAGTTCATTATTGAGGTCATAATATGAGAAAAAACCATTTAAAACTTTGTTTGTTCCTCTTAATTTTGATGAGCTTTGTTCTATGTGCATGTCAAAAAGAAAAAGAAGAGGAGGAAATGGAAAAGGAAAACTCAAGATTACCGCAAACCTTAGAACAGGTTGAGGAGTTAAGTGAAGAGATTGTTAATTCTACCATGAAAAAAGATTGGGCTAAAAGCACACAAAAGGTAAAAGAATTACATTCAAAATGGAATGAATTCTATCCCGAAGCTCAGAAAAAAGGTCTGTCAAAGGATAAAACAGATGCATTTAATGCAGATCTCAATCAATTAACAGGCTTATTGATTACAAAAACCTTAAGTATAACCGGGAAGGACTTTGCCGAAGACTATATTAAGCAACAGGAAAATCAAGACACTCAGGACGACCAAACGCAAAATCAAGAATCCCAAGATAACCAAGAACATACAAACTCTGAAGATCAAAAACATAATGAACAACAAAACTCTGGTGAGAATCCAGCAGAAAGAAATGATGAAAATCAAGATAAAAATTCTAAGGAAAAAGAAATGGATCCAAGGGAGGTCATTATCGAAACTGCCCCTTTAGCCTTAGCCAACGAAGATGAGCTCATCATTGTTAATGCAAGTATTCAAGTTACCAAGCATGTACCTGTTTTTATGTCTTTATTTGAGGGTAAAATTCCACCCGATGCACTTAAATTGAAATATTTGATTCGTCATATCGATATCTCATCTCAACTACAAAAATGGGATCTTGCCTCTGAGGATATGTCAGAAGCCCTAGAAACCTGGATATATGTTCAACCTAAGGTTATTGAATTAAAAGACACCTTGGGAATTCAAATTCAACAGGGCCTCACTGAACTCGCTGAAGTCGTCTCACTCAAAGACCCTACTCTTATTCATATTAAGAGCAGTATTGTTATAAAAAACCTTGAAGATACGATTGACGAATTTAAAAACAAGTAGTCTTGACATGATTTTACTTTCTTTTCGTTTAGTGTATTTTTATACTTTTTCCTATAGAGAATAAATAGAGGTAGACTTCCTTAACTTTAATATTCTTGATATCCTCTAAGGCCTCTTTATAGAGAGCAAGTTGTATGGCGTACTTTTCTTGAACGTCCTGTATTGTCTTACCTTTTATTGTCGATATAAAATCACTTTTATAATCTATCAAAACATAGCCATCCTTTTCTTTAAAATAGCAATCTATTGTCCCCTGTACCATGATGTCATCCTGACTTATTGCATGTTGATTCATGATTTGATCGGCAGGTTTTCTCAGGTTAAAAGGGATCTCTCGGTATACTTCCTGTGAATTTTTCATCCTTCGCCCAATAGCCGAATCAAAAAATTGGAGGATGCTAGGAATATCTACAATATCGGCCTCTTCTTGCCTTAAAATTTCCTTCTTTATCATTTCTCTCATCTGTTCTTTGATTTGCTCCAGGCCGTCTGTTTGATGGATATGAATATGTTGCATGACTTTATGTATGAAGATTCCTTTTTCCATAGCTGTATATTGATGAGAATCCGCAACAAATAAAGGTTCTGGTGTTCTCATAGGCATATCCATTTCTTCAAAAATGACTTCTTTGGAGAGTAGCCTTCTGACCTCTGTAACTGTCATTTTTGAAGGTAATTTGTAAGCACTTTTATAAGGATATTGCCAGTTTAATTTGTCCTCTATCTCTTGAGAAGGACCTACATCCCATCCTGAAAAAAACAATTTCTTTATCTTTTCCTTTGCAGACTTTTGTTGCTTAACCTTCTCCTCTATGGAACTGCTTGAAATCATATGTATCTCCCATTGAGAATTTTCAGGATCCTTATAATCCATAACGACTATTTCTTCCTCTAACTCCTGAAAATATTTTCCGCAATCCTTATGCTTCACTAAGAGAGGCATGATAAAATCCAAATAATTGTTCGCTTCATAAACGAAGTCCTCATCCTTAACCTGCCACCTGACAAAGGCTTTCTCAATATCGGGCACGGTACCTACACATATAAGCATGTCCTTGGCCCGTGTCATTGCAACGTACAATATTCTCAGTTCTTCCTCCATCATTTCCTTTTCATGCCGTTTTTTTATGACCTTTTCTATCCATGTTTCTGTATAGGCGTTTATTTCAGGCTCAACGTAGCGCATACCTATCCCTATCTCTCGATTGAAGATAACCTTGGATGTTGATGCCGATCTTTTGTTAATCATCTTTCCTAAACCGCCCAGGATAACTATTGGAAATTCCAATCCTTTACTTTTATGAATGCTCATCAATTTAACAATATTCTCATTTTGGTCGATGACCTTAGCAACATTGATATCAAATCCAAATTTTTTCGATTCCTCTATAAATTTTAAGAACTGTACTAAGCCGCCCCTATGGGTATCCTCGAACTGTTTCGCCTTTTCTAAAAGAGATAATATATTGCCTTGCCTTTTCCCGTAACCAGGTAATGCACTGATGTATAAATAAAAACCTGTTTCCTGAAGTATCTTCCATAAAAGATCATCCACTCTCATATAAGTACTATACTTTTGCCAGCGCTCAACTTGCAACATAAAATCATTACATTTCTCGGCTAATATCCTGTTCTCACCCCATAAAATATATCCCTCAAGAGCTTTGAAAAACTTAACATTTTTATCAAACAACCTGATATTTACGATTTCCTCCGTTGTAAACTCTCCTATAGGGGATCTCATAATGCTCAATAAAGGTATGTCCTGTTTTTTATTATTTGTTAATTCAATTAAATTCAAAATAATACCTATCTCTATTGTTTCAAAAAAAGATTCTGAACTATCCACATAAATAGGAATATTTTTCTTTCCTAAGACTTCTTCATAGATAGGAGCCCACCCCTTGACTGTTCGAAGGAGTATAACGATATCACTGTAACGGACTTTTCTTTCTGCGCCTATCTTAGTATCGAAAATAACCGTGTCTATAAGGGCTTCAATCCTTTCCCCTACCTTTAAGGCTTCCACCTCTGCCTTCATCATGTCTTTGATGGCTTCATCCATTGTTGGATTCTTTTCATTATGTTCAATGATTGCCACTTCAATAGGACTATCATACCTTTTATCATAGCTTATCCCCTTATAAAGGTAAGCGTCTTTATCGTATTCCAAATCACCCAAATCCTTTTTCATGAGTTGGGAAAACAAATAGTTAATACCATTAATAATCAAATCTTTGCTCCTGAAATTTTGGTTCAAATCAATTTTCAAGTTCGTCAGACCTTGGTCTTCTTTATAGGCCTCATATTTTTTGATAAACAATCCCGGATCGGCTAATCGGAAACGATAGATGCTCTGTTTGACATCCCCCACCATAAACAGATTGTCGCTCCGTTTGATGGAATTGATAATCGTTTCTTGGACAATGTTGCTATCCTGATACTCATCTACAAAAATATACTGATATTTTCTTCTGTAGGTATCCGCAATGGACTTGTCCTCCAACAATTGGATTGTTAAATGCTCTAAATCATTAAAGTCAAGCAAGTTCTTCTCTCTTTTTTTCTCCATAAAAATCTCATGGAATTCTTCAACCATATGTAACAATTCCTTGGCATAAGGATAAACATGGGTAAGGTCTTCAACATATTCTGCAATCGTTTTGGAAGCGAAAGTCTTTTCAATATTTTTAATTGTATTCTTCACTTCTTCTCTCAATTTTTTTACCATGGTCTTGCTTGCTTCTGTCACAGAATCATCCTTTTTAGCAGGCAATCTCATCCAACTCACTTTGTTGTTACAAAGGGATTCAAAATCGTTATCCCTTAGTTTTTTCTTAAAGTCTGCTACCTGCTGCAAATCATCTTTCAAAGCCTCCGCATAAAAATAAGGACCTTGGGGTGAATTTGCAATACAAATTGCCCTTTCAGTAACATCTTCAATTTTTCTGAGCTCAAGAATAAGACCTTTCTTATATTGAGTAAATAGATCGCTTTCTATAAAATCTTTCTCATCTGTGTTCATCTTTTCAATGGATTCTTTGAGCCAGGATAATGGATTGGGTATACTTTGAATAAATGTATAGGTTTCCATAATCATGTCCTTTATGCCATTGTAACTTTTTTCATTACAATATCTATCCAATAACCCAATAAAAAGAGTATGATTTTCTTCGAATTTTTTTTCCAACAACTCGTTAAATGCTTCATTCTCTAATATGCTCTTTTGGGCCTCATCACATATTTTAAAATTCGGTTCCAGGTTGATAGCATAAAAATTCTTTCTAAGCACCTCTATACAAAAAGAATGGAAAGTACTTATATTGGCAAGATAGATTAAATCCAGCTGTTTATTTAAAAATCTTTCCGCTCCATCGTTACCTTGGCTTAATTCGTCGGATAGGACTTTATAGATTCGCTCACGCATTTCTCCCGCTGCTGCATTTGTAAAAGTCAATATGAGCATTCGATCTATATCCATTTTATCCTTAAGCATCAACTGTTTGATACGCTCTACAAGTACAGCTGTTTTACCGGATCCGGCGGCAGCTGAAACCAGAATATTCTTTCCTCTTTCTTCAATTGCTAAGCTTTGTTTCTCTGACCATTTCATGACTTTATCTTCTCCTTTAGCTATACCTTGATTATATAGTATTTGCCTTCTTCCTTCCATTGATTTTTCATAAGGATTGTGATAAATTGTTACGGTAGATAGAATAGAAAAGGGGTACTCTTATGCGTAAAAATACTGTACTAATTGTGTTGGACGGTTTTGGAATCAATTGTCCTGAAAATAAAGATCAAGATGCTATTCAATCAGCTGTAACACCTACATTCGATAAATTGATGGCAAAATACCCGCATTCTCTTTTGAAGGCCAGTGGTGAAAGTGTTGGACTTCCGGAAGGTCAAATGGGTAATTCCGAGGTAGGCCATCTTAATATAGGTTCTGGAAGAATTGTTTATCAGGAATTCACCCGTATCAGTAAATCCATAAGAGAAGGTGATTTCTTTTCAAAGGATGCTTTCTTAGAAGCCATTGACCATGTGAAAAAGCACGGCTCTTCGCTTCACTTATTTGGACTTCTTTCAGATGGTGGTGTGCACAGTCATATAACCCATCTCATGGCTTTACTAGATTTGGCTAAATTACAAGGTCTATCTAAGGTATATGTTCATGGTTTCTTAGATGGACGAGATGTTCCACCAAGGTCTGCCTTAACCTATATTCAAAGTTTGCAAGACCATATGGAAAGAATTAATTTGGGGAAAATAGCCACCTTGTCCGGAAGATACTATGCCATGGACAGAGATAATCGTTGGGATCGTGTGAAATTAGCCTATGATGCTATAGCCCAGGGTCAAGGAGTTACCGCACCTTCTGCGGAAGATGCCATCCATAGGAGCTATTCCCTTAATGAAACAGATGAATTTCTTAAACCCACTATTTTGCTGGATGAAGGACTTCCAACAGCCCTTGTTTCAGAAAACGATGCTATTATCAATTTCAACTTTAGACCGGATAGAGCCCGTGAAATTACTCGGACTTTTGTTGATAAAGACTTTAATAAGTTTGAAAAGCAATTCGAATTCAATAACTTATGCTATGTCTGCATGACACAATACGATGCAACCATGCCCCATGTTCTTGTCGCATATAGGCCACAGGTTTTGATCAATACCTTAGGTGAATACATCGCTTCCCTTGGGCTCAAGCAATTAAGAATTGCTGAGACTGAAAAATACGCCCATGTCACATTTTTCTTTAATGGAGGCGTAGAAGCGCCTAATGCCAATGAGGATAGAATACTCATTCCTTCTCCCAAGGTTGCAACTTATGATTTAAAGCCTTCTATGAGTGCTTTAGAAGTAACAGATAGGGTTATCCATAAGATCAATGAAAATATTTACGACCTTATTGTCATCAACTTTGCTAATCCTGACATGGTGGGACACACAGGTAATTTTGAAGCAACTGTCAAGGCTATCGAATTTTTAGACACTTGTGTTGATCGAATTGTTGAAGCTGTTCAAAAAAATAAGGGTGAATTGCTCATTACATCCGATCATGGTAATGCTGACTCCATGATTGATAATCAAGGAAATATCATCACTGCCCATTCCTTAAACCCGGTTCCTGTCATCTATGTAACAGATAAGGATGTAGTCTTAGAAGAAGGTTTGCTTGCAGACATTGCCCCTACACTTCTTTCAATAATGGGGCTACCCATTCCGGCTGAAATGGCAGGGCATTCCTTAATCAAGGAAGCTGCACCGGCTTATTCCTACTAAAAAAGAGGAGAATAGAATGAATAAAGAGAAGCAAGAGAAAATAATAAATTTTTTTAAGATGGATAGATTTGCAGCAGTCAACGGAATGAAACTTGTCGAGGTAGATTATGGCTATGCACGAGCTGAAATGCGCCTAACGGAAAATCATCTTAATGCAGCTAACCTGATTCAAGGTGGCGCTCTTTTTACATTAGCCGATTTAGCTCTTGCTGCAGCCTGCAATTCTCACGGCCAACTCGCCATTACTCTGAATAGCACCATATCTTTCTTGAAGGGCACAAAAGGGAAAATCATAACTGCTGTAGCACGAGAAATAACCGAGCCCAAACGCATATCTTATGGAAGCGTAGAGATAAGAGATGAAGATGGAAATTTGATTGCAGAATTTTCAGGAACTGTCTATCGAAAGGATATATCCAATCCTTTTTAGCCGAACCGAACTAAAAAATCTCTTTTCAGCAGCTTTTTCCTGCGAAAAGAGATTTTTTATAGGCGTAAAGGTCTTCTTTTCAATTATTTCAGTCTGTCAAAATACTCCTTAACTTCTAATTCTGACCTCATATTTTCTAATTTCTCAACAAATTTTTCTTCATATAAAATAGATACGATATCTTCATAAATTTCTTCTAACTCGATTTGTCTTGTTCTCTTATCAAAGCTTTTTATAATATGATAACCGAATTGACTTTGTACGATGTCACTTGTTTCTCCAGGTTCCAGCGCAAAAGCAGCTAAACCGAAAGGTACTACCATTTTTTCCTGTACAAAATAACCTAAGTCACCACCATTAGCTGCACTACCATCAATAGAGTGCTCTTTTGCTAATTCTGCAAAATCTTCGCCTGCTTCTATTTTTGCTAATATTTCCTTGGCCTCTTCCTCTTTAGTAACTAAGATATGGCTTGCCTTTACTTCATCAACAAGATATTCTTCTTGATGTTCTTCATAATATTTTTCTGTTGCCAGATCCAAATCCCCTATTGCCTCTGTTATTTCTTCTGATAACTTCATCATATAATACTGACTATAGAATAATTCTTGAAGAGTTTGTTCCTCTATACCATTATCCTCCATATATTGAGTAGCGTTTTCATCAGCCCTTATTTGTTCTATATAGGCTTCATATTGAGTCTGGGTTTCTTCATCTATCTCAATTCCATTTTTCTTCATATATTGAGTAATGATTTCCATATCAACAATCTCTTTTAAAATACCGCTTTTAGCTTCTTTATCGGTACTTGCTCCTGTATTCGCATTACTGTATATGGCGAGGTATTGATCCAATTTTGCCAGAGTAATCGTTTCTTCCTCTACGCTAGCCAAGATTACTTTTTCCGGGTCCTGAGAGCATCCTATTAATCCCACTATCATTAACCCAATTAAGACAACTATTAATATTTTCTTTTTCATATCTTTCTCCCTTCGTGTAGCATTGAGCAGACCTTACTATTATAGCTTATTTCATGTATAAATTAAAGTTATTTTGATTGATTCCCATTGGATAAATTATCAAGCTGTTGGTTCTTCATGCATTAATTGCTGTAAAAGCACAATAATACTTTTTACTCTATCTTCAGATGCTTTATGAATATACTTTATAGCAGGCCTTATACTACCACTCAAAGCTATCCGGGTTTTATACTTTTCAATCAACCGGCTTATTTTAAAAGGTGTAAGCGCATTTTTTTCGTGGAATTCAAATAAGAGAGCTCCTCTTAATTCAGAAACCCTGCTAATTCCCAAAATCTCAGCCATTGATTTGATATAAGCTATGTCCATAAGGTTATAAACCTCCGGTCTCAGATCTCCAAAACGGTCTATTAATTCATCTTCTACTTCTTTTGCCCTTTCCATATTGTCAATATAGGCTATCTTCTTATACATCTCTATTCTCGTGAATTCATCTTCTATATAATTTTTGGGAATATAGGCATCAATGGTTATCTCAATGGATACCTCTGTTGTTAAACGATTTATTTTTCTTCCTTGCAGCTCCTGAACTGTTTCCTCTAAAAGCTTACAATACAATTCATACCCAATCATAGCCATATGACCATGTTGCTCTGTACCCAGAAGATTCCCTGCCCCTCTTATTTCTAAATCCCGCATAGCAATTTTAAAACCTGATCCGAACTCGGTAAATTCTTTAATGGCTCTCAGTCTTTTTTCAGATTGCTCTGTAAGAATCTTGTCCTTTTGATACACAAAATAGGCGTAAGCCATTCTGTTGGATCTGCCTACTCTGCCTCTAAGTTGGTAAAGCTGGGATAACCCAAATTTATCAGCATCGTAAATGATAATCGTATTCACATTAGGCATATCAATTCCGGACTCAATAATGGTAGTACAGACTAAGACGTTATATTTTTTTTCAATGAAGTCAATGACAATATCTTCTAATTCTTTTTCTTTCATTTGTCCGTGGGCAACAGCAACTGAAATTTCAGGAATAAATTCTTGCAATCTTGCGGCTATCCTTCTTATTCCTTTGACTCGATTAAATAAAAAGAAAACCTGCCCTCCCCTTTCAATTTCACGAAGAATGGCTTCCCTTATAATATCCTCTTCATACTCGACAACTAAAGTTTGGACAGGGAATCTTTCTTCCGGGGGCTCTTGTATAACGCTCATCTCCCGAAGTCCTATTAAGGACATATGGAGAGTTCTTGGAATAGGCGTAGCAGATAGGGTTAATACATCCACATGCTTTTTTATCATTTTAATCGCTTCTTTATGTTGGACACCAAATTTTTGTTCTTCATCAACAATTAACAAACCCAAATTTTTAAAGGCAACATCCTTAGAAAACAAGCGATGTGTCCCTATAAGTATATCCACACTGCCTTCTTTAACCTTCTTAATAATCTTCTGTTGCTCACTTTCCGTTTTAAATCGGCTGAGCATTTCTATCGTAATGGGAAAATCCTTAAA
>Ga0265293_10009223_pt1 | contig 14256 bp, 20 predicted proteins | sample Munlanlewell138R_FD_192505 | JGI IMG/M metagenome (GOLD analysis project Ga0265293, IMG submission 192505) | Leachate microbial communities from a municipal landfill in Southern Ontario, Canada - Leachate well 138R | ecosystem: Engineered > Solid waste > Landfill > Unclassified | place: Canada...
GTTGTGCGGGTGGTTTGCATGCGAATGGCGTCGCGGGTTTACCAGGCTGGGAAAAGGTCAGCAGAGAGCAACGGTGTACCAGGGATTGCCAGCAAAACGCTGGGGGATTTCTCTGTTACTTACGAGCGGGAAGTGGGCGGAACGGACCCCGCAAGGGGTGTTTCGGCTGCCAGAACGCTTTTGATTGGCGAAAAAGAACTTTTGGACACCCTGAGGTACAAGCGCTTATGAATGGCGTATTCCTGGGCTTGATGAACCGGCAGTTCTCGGTCTACCGCATTGAGCGGACAAGCAACAATGCAGGGGGCTGGCCTGAAACGGAAGCCTCCCTGGGAGTGATCACGGGAAGGCTGCGCCCGATTACTGCAAAAGAAAAAGTGGTCGCAAACTCGGAAGACCGGGAAACGACACACATCCTTTACGTCCCTTACAACAACCCCAAAGCAGGGGAGCTGGACGGGAGCGAGATAAAACGCGGCGACCTGGTGCTCTATGGCGATCTGAAAATCGAAGTATTGGGTGTTCGAGACCCAAGCCTGGCACATGAGCACCTGGAGATCGACTGCGTGCAGATGGAAGGGTTGAAATGAGCGTAGAAATCAACTGGGACAGCTGGACCCCGGAAAAGCTGATCGAAGAATACAAAACGCGTATTTCAAAAAACGCGGATATGGTCGGTTACCGGATGCGCAACAGTGCCAAGGGTCGGCTGAGATCCATAAGCCATCCTGATAACAAGCGGGATGCAAACTACCGGCGTTTTGTGGCATCGAGAATAGTACACCAGGTTGAAACAGAAGGGGACGATGTAGTGCTATCAGTTGGTGTGGACGGTCCTGAACCATTAACCGGATATTACATCGAAACCGGAAGTGAGACAGCGCCAGCTGCCAACTACCTGCGTTCGACCCTGATTCAGGACCTGCCAAACGAGATTGGAGCGTTATTTGGATGATGACAAAAACACTTGATTTGACCACGCCGCTGTATAGCGCGCTTGCGGCCAACGCGACGGTAACAAACAAGCTGGCGATATACAAGGGCAAAGATGGAGTGGAGAAACCAGCGATTTTCATGCAGGATCCCGCTCCAAAGGACGCGGCATTGCCTTACATCATTGCCGGCTCGATCCCAGGAGACCGACCTGACGACACGAAAAACTGTTTTGGGAGAGAGGTCTACCGGGATCTGCGAATATACACAAAAAACGACGGAGACAACCTGAAGGTCGAGGAAATCGCGGAGGAAATTCGAAGCATGTTCCACCGCAACCGGACGGCTTTGAGCGTATCCGGATTCGTGGTAACCGGCATTTCAGCTTCGGGACCAATGAGCACGGACAGTCTGGAAGTCTACGGACGAATTGTTACTTTGAGAATTAGCTTATCGGAGGATTAGATAATGGATGGATCTGATTTGATGTTGTTGGTGGACACGTCCGCCACAGAAACGCCCAATTATAAGTTGGTGGCATGCCAACGGGGGTTTACTTACAACGGGCAGCGAAGCGAGATCGATGTGAGCTGCAAAAACGAAGACGTCAGCAGGGTATTGGGTGGCCGCTTGAAAGAGACCATCACCCTGGAATCACTGTATGCACCAACCAACGACGCTTATCTGGCATTGGTGGGCGCAATGGAAGCAGGCACCAAGATCAAGATCGCAGAACAGGAGGTCGGAGTTACCAAGCGCAAAGGGAGCGCTTATATCACCTCGATGTCCAAGAGCGCCCCAATAGAAGGCGGGGTGACCTTCAGCGCGAGCCTGACGATTGACGGCGCGTTTGCGCTGTAAGAGAGGATGTGAAATATGGCCATGAATGGTTCTGATTTGATGCTGATGGTGAACGTGGCGTCGACCCCGACACTGGTAGCCTGTCAGCGGAATTACACCTGGAACGCTCAACGAAGCGAGATCGATATGTCGTGCAAAAATGAGGACGTATCACGGGTATCAGTGGGACGGTTGAAAGAAACTTTGTCGCTGGAATCGTTATATGCACCAAGTGACACAGCTTACCAGGCATTGGTGACTGCGTTCAACGCAAACACACTGATCACAGTTACCGAGGAAGAGGAAGGGGACGAGGTTCGTTCGGCAAGCGCGTTAATCACTTCGATCAGCAAGAGCGCTCCGATTGAAGGTGGGGTGACTTTCAGCGCCAACCTTACGATCAGTGGAGCATGGACGGCGTCGTAATGAGCGAAGACAAACCGAAATTTGGACCGCGCAGTGAAGTGACCTTTGACAGTGGTGAAGGGACGGTTGGCTTGTTGTACACCAACCGCGCCCTGGCTGAGGTGGAAACACAAACCGGAAAATCTGTCTGGATGATGGTGGAAGTCTTTGGCAAGGGTTTTTATCCACCAATCGTTGACCTGGTTGTACTGCTGAAGGCAGGGATGGAGGCTTACCGACGGGAGCATGACCCTTACAGCACCCAGGTGAGCACGGACGATGCTTATCGGGTTTTGGACCTGGTGGGTTATTCGTTTGCTGTAACGCAGGTGATGCCGGCAGTGGGCGAGGTGCTTTTTTTTACTCGGGAGAAGAAACAGTAACCAGCGGTGTGACCTTCAGCTGGGACGGTTTTTTGGAACTCGCCCTGGAAACAGGGATCTCTGTCCAGGAGTTCTGGCAACTGACGATGAAAGAAACGTATATGACGATTAAGGCAGCAGTAGACAGGCGTGAGCAAGCTCGCAAGGCGCGGATTGAAAGCGCATGGTATGGCGCAGCATTTTCACGGATGAAGGAACTGCCGAAACTGAGCAGCCTTTTCAGCACGCAAGCCGAGACAGAATCGCGCGCCAAAGAGAGCGCGAAATTGTTCGCAGAAAGCCAGGAGAGATACGATGTCATTAGGTGAAGCAACCATCAATGTCAGGGTGAAGATGGCTTCCGTGAAAGCGGAAATGGACAAAGCAAAATCGGAGATCGAAGCAGCCGGCAAGGACATGGATAAGCCGGCGAAGAATTTTACCGATGCATGGAAGACGGCAAAATCAGCAATCCTCCCGATTGTGGCTGGTATTGGAACCGCGATTGCCACGATGAAGAAAGTGATCGACTTCTCGAAAGAAGGGGCGGAAATCATGCGATTGACAGAGACTTCGTCAGCCCTGGCGAAGTCGATGGGTATGAACATGGATGAGGTGGTTGGAGCCATCAGAGGAGCTTCACTTGGCATGGTGTCCGACTACGATATCATGCAAAGTGCTTCCAGGGCAATGATGCTGGGAGTGGGAACTGATGCCGGTCAACTGGCGCAGCTGATGGAAGTCGCCGCTGTAAGAGGAAGAGCAATGGGGCTCTCTACCACCCAGGCATTTAACGATATCGTGACCGGTATAGGACGTACATCACCGATGATCCTGGACAACCTGGGGATCATCGTCGATGCCGATAACACTTACAAGTCCTATGCGGCATCCATCGGTAAAGCAGGCAACGAATTGACGAAGGCAGAAAAAACCCAGGCACTTCTCAACAAGGTATTGGATAGCTCAGCGGGATTACTGGCAGAGACCGGGGGGTTGATTTTGGACACAGCTGGTAAGTGGGAACAAATGAGTGCCTCACAACAAAACTACTGGAACGCTGTCAAGGTGAACCTGGCAAATGGAACGGTCGGCTGGGCGGAATACTGGAAACATGTATTCAATGAGGGGACTGAAAAGCAGCTAGCCAAAGCTTTGGTTGCCCAAGCAGAACAGCTGGGGGTCAATTCGAACGCGTTCAAAGACCTTTCTCGTGCGACCTCATTTTGGGCTGATATCCAGGGGGACGCTCCCAAGATCACCCAGGCATTGGTTCTGGAACTTCAAATGCAGGTGGAGGCTCTCGATACCTCAACAAATGCCTTTAATGCAAACAACCAAAAAGTGAAAGAAAACATCGAAGAAGGAAAGTATGCCCTGAAGGACGGTGGAAACGCCTGGAGGGAATACCTGGACATCATGAAAGATCCCTCTGCCTATGAAAGCCAAACCGAACAACATAAAGCTTACATGACAGAGCTTGCCACGCAGAACATGGAGTTGGAGAGACAAAAAGAGCTTTATGAAAAGGTGTATTCAGCAAACGCCAACTTCAGCGCCATAACGAAACTGGCAGCAGATTACACAACACAGCTCAAGAACATAACAGCTGCGCAAGAACGGATCGCTGAGCTGGAACCCTTTAAGGAGACAGGAGGGGTTTTGGATGGGGTCGCGATGTCAGCGAAAGAAGTGAACGACGAGCTCGAGAAACAAAAGGAGCTTATCGAAGCCGCCCAGGCAGCGATGACACGATCTGCCAACCAGATGGCCCTGGATATGTTTGCCACCTCAATCGCGATCGATGGGGTTACAGAAGGCGAGATGCAGGCTTATTTCGACATGGCAGTTCAGATGGGATTTGTAAGCCGGGAAGCAGCGGATATGGCGATGCAAGCCTGGCGTGACGCTGTGGACACCCTCAACGGGAACCCGGCCACACCGGAAGTGATCGTTGATACAGAGACGGCGCGAAGCAAGATCCTTGACCTGCTGAAAATGGACATCACCTCGATAAACATCCCGGTGACTTACAACATATCGACTTTTGGCAGCATACCCGATTTCAACTTCCCGCTGCCCCGTGCTGATGGTGGTCCGGTTGCACGCGGTACCCCTTATTGGGTTGGTGAGCGGGGAGAGCCGGAACTGTTCATCCCCCAGGAGAGTGGGCATATTGTCAATCAGGACACGATCCTCCAGGTATTGAGCAACACCACCAACAATACCACCTCCACATCCAACGTGTATAACCTGCATGCGAACTATGGATACCAGAACCCTTTGTCGCTGATAGAACAAGTGAAGATACTCAACCTGTTAGGGAGCACCTAATGATCCAAGACTACAAAGCTGAATGGATCCAAAACCAGACTACCCTGAAACTTAATGATCCGGATCAGGGAATGCATTTGCTCGGGATGTCAGGATTGGGAATGCCGGCCTACACACGCTTCAGCGAAAGCAGCCCGTTGCAAGAGGGGATCACCGACACAGGGTATCGTCTCCAGGAGCGCATGATTTCCATCATTCTTGGGTTTAACGGTAAGGATCTTGCTGGATATTACCAAAGACGCGAGGAGTTGATTCGTCTTTGGCGTCCAGATATCACACCAGGCATACTCAGGATCACCTTACCCACCGGTAAGGTCAGGGAGATTCAGGGACACCTGCTCAACGGATTGGAATTTTCAGATTCCGATCGTTCCTTTGTGACCCAAAAAACATCACTTGTCGTCCTTTGTCCTGATCCGACGTTTTACGATCCTGAACCGGTTTATAACGATTTTGGAATGAGCGGAGGGGGAAGTGACAGTCTTTCCATTCCAATGACGGTACCGATGTTTGTTGGAGCCTCGAGTTTTGACACAACCAAGATTATCCCCTACACAGGCACTGATAAGACTTACCCGCAAATAATTATTTCAGGTCCGGTTACCGATCTGGTAATCGAAAACCTTACAACCGGCGACAAACTCGATTTCACCGGTGTGACTATCGTCAATGGGGACACTTACACAATTGATCTGCGCCCGGGCTTCAAGACCGTGGTTGATTCTTCCGGAAACAACAAGATCGCCGATCTGACAGCTGACAGCGATATATCAACCTTCAGCTTACAACCACATCCAATCGCACAAAATGGGGCTAATGAACTCCAGGTGAGTGGAACATCAACATCAACTACAACGAAGGTCAGTATTTTGTATTACATCCGGTTACTCGGAATTTAAGGAGACAGAATGGCTCAATTATCAGGTTTTTGGACAACGACAGGAGACAGCCCAGCTGGAGATCAACAATTAAGCTATACGCAATCCCAGTTGGCGCAAGCATACAAGGTGATCGCGGCTTGCTCTGGTTTTGAAGGGGTTGCTCCCGGTTATATGAACGAGCTTCTGGCAACCGTGGCCGGCGCTAATACCGTGACAATCAATACAGGCGGCGCAATGGTAGACGGTCATTGGTTTTATCTGGACGCGGCGCTCAATAAAACTATTCCCTCTGCTGTTGGTGCAGGGAACACTCGCATCGACAGGATCGTCCTCCGTTGTAGTTGGGGAGCAACCTTCAAAGCGGACATCGTGATTCTCAGCGGTACGAACGCTGCGACTCCAAGCCCGCCGGCAATCACACAAACCAGTGGAACAACTTACGATATCACTTTATGGCAGGCAAAAGTTACAACCGGGGGCGTTGTCACACTTACTGATGAACGTGTTTGGGCTAAAAACAAGGATGTAACTGTTTTTCAGCTGAAGGTTGTTACTAATGACAGCTTGCTTACGACTGGAACCGGAAAGTTATTCTGGACGATTCCAGAACCATTTGATGGTTACCAGATCAAGAGAGTAGATTGTGCGATAAAAGACCCATCATCGAGTGGAGCTGTGACCCTCGATGTTTTGTACGATGGGGTTTCCGTATTACCAACTAAACCTTCCATCCCAGCAGGTCAGACTACCAGTTATGTAGGTACACGAGGTGTAACGAACAGCAAGGTCGTCAGCACAGGAGGCAAACTTCGTTTTGACATCACAGCAGCAGGAACAAACGCCCGAGAGCTTGAAGCTATCTTGGTGTTAGAGAAATGAAATACATAACACACAACGCGCTTGGAGCTGGTTACGAAATACCCGCGGGGGCTTTACTGCTTTGGGGCGGTGCATCAGCCCCGGCCGGATTTAGTTTTGAAACAGCCCTCGATGATTATTTTGTGATGGGGAATGCTGCGGCGGATTTGGTAACAGCCAGGGGAGAGTTGACCCACTTTCACACAAACCCTGGTGCAGAACCAGTGGCAGGACATAACAACCATGTAATCCTTGCTTCTGCCACATCAAGTTCTGGTGGGGATACCAATGTGTACAAATTTGCGCAGACAAACTTTTCCCCAATCCACAGCCACACTGCAACCGGTTCAAATGAATCTACAGCAGGCGGACACGGTCATACACTAAACGAAACCGACCCAGCTTCGAACCTGCCTCCATATCGAAGGTTACGCTGGATTAAGTCTGCCACTCCGCAAGAAGCACCGATTGGATCAATCGTCATGCAAAACACACTCAATTTACTTAGCACGGATTGGGCGGTTTGCGATGGTAACAATGGCACTTACGACATGCAGGATTACTTCGTATATTCCGGTGGAGCCGATGGGAGCGAAACAGGTGGGAGCGAGACCCACAAACACACAAATAGCGATGGTACGTCAACTGATGGAGAACATACGCATACTGTTGACCTAACAACAAACACCGTTGGTGATCAAAACAGATCCACCGCCGGTGAAGTCGCAGGTGTCGCAGAACACCATCACACAGCAACAGGCGCGGTGTCGGCTCCTGGTGGTGCCCATAAGCACAATTTGGACAACACATCAAGTGAAAGTAGCTTGCCACCTTACATTGTGCTTCAATTCTGGATGAGGATAATCTGATGAACTTTCCAACTGGTACGGTATTACTATGGACCTCAGGCACAATCCCCGATGGTTGGGCTGATATGACAGACGCGCATGGTTTTATCCCAAAGGGGTATAAAAGCGGAGACTCAATCGGGGCAACCGTTGGAATAGCTTTTGATGGCGATCATGATCATGAAGCAGGAGAGGTTCAAAGCGGAGGAGAACACCCGCATGGAACTTCACCAATTGTGACTTACAGTTCAATAAGTGCGACAAGGTTAAAAGCCATTGGCACGCCATCAGTAACAATGGCGCGAGGACATAAACATACTGGCACCTTCACGCTGGGCGAAAACGATCCACATGACCATGATCTGACAGATCCAAACACGGGTGTTAGCAGTGCTTTACCTCCGCATAAATACGCCATCTACATTGTGAAGTTGTGAAAATATGATATCTGACTATCGCATCAACGTATCCAACAAAGCCGGAGTCTTGCAGGCAGTTATCACTGATCCAATTAGCTTGACGTACACTCGCACAGTCAACGCTCCTGGCATCCTGGTCATGGAAATCCGTGGTGATCATCCGATCCTATCCAACCTTGAGGAAAACTGGCTTATTGAGATATATCGCCGGCCTAAAGGATATTCCTGGCGTAAAGAGTTTACTGGTTATTATCAGGACATTGACTGGGTCCAGCAGGATATAGCACCTCGCGCATCACTAATGGCCAATGGGATCATGGTCATGCTTTCATGGCGTGTTTCAGGTTATACAGCTAATATGGCCGACAGGACCGCATTCACGAACAAGCCAGCTGAGACCATAGCCAAAACCCTTGTTAGCTATAATGCCGGAGCTAATGCTACCGTAGCAAATGACAGAGAAACAGACGGCGTAATTGCAGGATTATCCGTTGAGGCAGACTCCGGAAAAGGCAAGTCAACGGACTGGTTTTGTGCATGGCAAAATCTGCTCGAAACCCTCCAAAAGCTCGCAGAGGACGGAGGCGGCGACTTCGATATTGTGCGCACCGGAGCCACGACTTACGAGTTTAAGTGGTATGACGGTCAACAAGGTACAGACAAGTCATCTGATGTAATATTTGCCTTGGAACGTGGAAACATGGCAAACCCGACTTTCAAAGAGCGCAACTCCCTCAGGGTTACGTCTGCTATAGTGGGAGGGCAAGGCGAAGAGGACGACAGAGAAATTGAGGTCGTAAAATCCTCTGACTGGTCGGCGAGCTCCAACTATGAAGCATTCGTAGCAGCAACAGATGTAACCACGCAAGCCGGATTAATAAGCAGGGGAGAAACCAGACTTTCAGAAGGGCTAAAGATTTATGAGTTTGGTTTTGAGGTATTGCAAACACCGTCAACGCAGTATGGAATACATTATGACCTTGGAGATTTAGTAGGAGCGATTAATCCTTTTACGGCACAAAACAGCAAAATGAAGGTGACCGGAGTGGGCGTATCGCTTGAGGAGTCAGGCAACGAAACGGTCAAGGTGGAATTGAGGAAAGTCTAATGTACGAACTTGAAATGGCAAAGAAAATCAGAGAACTGGAAAAAGAAATCCAGTATCTCAAGACTTTGGAGAAAGCGAAGGCAATGGTGCCTCCATCCGATTATGTCGACCTAACCACCGACCAGAACATAGCTGGTGCGAAAACCTTTGCAGCGTTTCCGGTGACCCCTTCTTCTGCCCCGATAAGAGGCATAATGACTAACCAAAACCAACCATATGGCGTGGACGTAAGTAAATATCAGTTTAGTGATGACGGTAAACGGAAGATCGACTTTGACAAGCTGAATCCACAGATCACTTTTTGTGGTGTAAGAGCCGGCATCAGTTGGGGTTACACTGACCCCTGGTACAGCTATTCCAAAGCGCACCTGATCGCTCCCCGGCTGGATTATCACGTCACTTATCCTGGGGAAGATGCTAACAGGCAGATGGACCACTTCTTGCGGATAACCAATCCAGGCGAGCATGATCGATTGGTGCTCGACCTGGAATTAGATCACGGTTACAGCAAATACCGAATCACTCAAACCGTCCTTACCTGCCTCGAAAGGTTGCGTAAAGAGACTGGCAGGTATCCGATCATCTATTCCCGGGCATCGTGGATTGACCAGTTTCTAACCGTTGCAGATTTACCAACAGTTGACTGGTGGCTTGCTCATTATCGGGCACGGCTTATATCGCCGTTTTATACGCCAGAACACGAGGGACCGCCTAACCTGCCAAAAGGTGTTAACACATGGCTAATTCATCAAACCGGGGAACGTGGCAATGGAGGCGCTCATGGAGTCGCCTCATATTATGTCGATCAAAATCGTTGGAACGGAACTGAAGATGAGATGTTGCGGTACTTTGGCTTGAAGAAAGACGAAACACACGAAGTCTACCTGCCTATCGTAACCGTCCCCGAACCAGAGCCTGAACCCAAACCAAAAGACAAAACTCATGATGGTATCACACTATGGGACCAACATGATGAGCGTTGGGGTAAGCAAAAGCTCGGTAACTCCGCTTATACGATCGCAGAGATGGGTTGTCTGCTTTGCTGTTATGCAAGCGTGATGAAAAAGCTTGGCTATGAAACTGACCCTGGACTTTTGAATGTCGAACTACGCCGTATTGGTGGCTTTACGCAGCATCGGATTTACTTCTTAATGCCACAAACTCTGTATCCAAAAGTCGAACGCCATTACTGGTATGGCTATCTTGCGAGCGCAAACTTTGAGCGTGTGAAAGAATTGGTTCGACAGGGCTTGAACCCGATGGTACATGTCGATCGAGAGCCGAGTGTTTACGGTATGCAGGAGCACTGGGTAGCTGTAACTGATGCGCTTGAAGATGATTTGAAAGTCTATGACCCTTATGACGGCACAGTCAAACTGTTTAGTAAAGAATTCGGAGACCCAAAGAAAAACATACATCGGATAAATTGTTTACGGAGTGTGACGAAATGATAGGACGTATCAACTCGACATATCAGGTGGGGCGAATGAACCAGTTTGCAAAGCGTAAGGCGGAGGGCGATGCTTGGTGGCTTGCAGGTGGAATTAGTCCAGCGCATCGCAAGACACACAGGATCGCCCTGAAAAAGATGAAGCCTCCCGGATAGGGGGGCTTCAATCTCTGTATAGCGCGTAGTAAAAACGAAAGCGGAAATCCTACGTACGCGAGGGCAAAATTAAGTGAGGGGGGTTAGAGCCTCCAGTTCATCACCGGACTTGCGAGGCGGTGAGCCGCCTGGATGTCGACCTGGGCGATGGACAGGTATCGTTTGACCATGTCCAGGGTAGAATGTCCGAGGATCCTTTGGAGGGTATATACATCCCCGCCATTGCGTAGAAAGGTAATGGCAAAGGTATGTCGAAAGCGATGGACATTTGCCCCATGCACTCCGGCTCTTTCGCCCAAACGCTTTATCCCATTCAGCAAATTGTTCCTGGACATAGGAAAGCCTTCTTCAGTTATAAACACTGACGAGTTGACTGTTTGGTCTCGTTGAGACGAAAGATAGGTCCATAAAACTTGTGCAGTACGAGGTGAGACCGGAATAATTCTTTCTTTTCGCCCTTTCCCAAAAACCTTTATACTTTTATTGGACAAGTCAACATCTCTTATTTGCATATTGCAGAATTCTGAAGCTCTAATACCGGTATCCAAAAGAACCATCAGGGTTGTTTTCCAACGTGTTCCTGTGGGTAGAGAGTGCTTTGTTTGTCGCTGTCCTAAGCGTTGGTATGGTTTGGATGTCATGCAATAAGCCATTAGTGCTTTTACATCTGCTTCCGAATACGGAGCAATTTCTATTTGGTCTGGTTTCGGAGGCCTGTATTGCTGGGGTACCTTTTCAGAAACGAATTTTCGCTCATGCGCCCAGGACCATAATGCGGATAGCCCGGTATGGTAATTTTTGATTGTCTTTTTTGATAGGTTTCTATGAGAGAACAAGAAACTTTCGATCAAATCAACTTTGATGTCGTCAAACAACATATCAACCCCCAAAAATTCCTGAAAGCGGGTGATAGTTGTCGAATAATCTCTAATCGTGTTGGGGGATAGGCGCGTTTGCGCAAAGATGTTGTATCCTTCCACTACTTGAGAAATTGTTAGGTTTTGCATGTTTTCGGCTCCTCTATTAAATAATGTCAGGACCACTTGGGAATAAGTAAAAGGTGCTGACTTTTTTTTAATCAGCACCTCTTTCTGTCTTTAGCCTTGCACACGGTGGTGTCTATCCGTTGCATACTACGGTAGGATTTAGACTAAATTCCCTCGTTGAAAGCTAATATTGTCGGGGCGGACGGATTTGAACCGTCGACCTCGCGGACCCGAACCATAAAGGTGATTTTTGGGGTCGGTGTATGCATGGCTGGGCGAAATGCCGAACCGTGCACTGTTTCCGGAGGTGTAAACGCGCTATCAGAGGGAGGGGCTGATATGTTCTACATTATGTCAAAGTACTGGGTTCTTCCTCGTTGGCTTAGGTCTTTCTCAGGTGTTTCGATGTTCCTGATTGTGCTATCCCTGGTTCTACCATCCGGCTGGGAGGGGTTCAAATCCCCAACCATCCACCGGGATAGTAAAGATGAAATCGTCTGTCACCTGCTTGTCATTAGATACGAAAGACGGAATTCGAACAGTAACTTTCGTTATTTGATTCCAAGTGTGCTCATTTAAGCCCACCCAGACAGGACCTCTCACAGATCCGCCGGGGAGAATATCTTTTGAGAATTCAGGCAGGTAAAGGTAGCTAACAAAATAATTATAGGAAACCTGCTCGTCGTTGGCCATGATCAGAATGTCGCCGACGAAGGACATATTTATTATTTTGTCGGTGTTGTTTGTGATGGTGATGATGGGTTGAATATATACGCTTTTGCCTTTGAAAGCTTCATCATCTTTAAAATCCAGCACTAGTTCATCATCAGGATCAGCTATGAGTAAACGAGATAGTACGACCTTAATTCCGTTTTGTTCCTGCTCCACGTTTACATTTTTCGCAATGGATTGCGGATCTGTTGAGGCCGTCGGTGTTGGTTGAACTGCCGTTGAGGCCGGCGTTTCGGTTGGAGGAAAGGGCGTGGCTGTAACAATTACCATTTCGGTAATTTGCCGGGTGACTTCGACGAGCCTGGTCACCTCCTGAGTGATGACGACTTCCTGGGACTGAGAGGCGCATGACGTAAGCAAGCTGCTAAGCAACAAAATGATGATGACTACAATCGAGTTCTTTCGTTTATTTGACATCAGGGTCTCCTAAAGGCTTTGAAAACTACTTCTAATTGTGGTCTGCTGTCAGTCAACCCATTTCTGGATGACCCAGCCGGATTTACCCAGGCGAGAGGAATAATATTTACACAACCTGGCAGGTAAGATGCCTGGTTCAGTGATGGTTTTACACTCGAGGGTTTTAGCTGTTCCCGGGAGGGTGAGCTTATCTCCGACTTCGAGTATACCGATCTGATCGGCGTCAAAATTGTCTGCATGGGCATACATGCCAGTGCTGTGGTTTACGGTCCAGGACATTTCAGTTTCTTTCAGGGTAACCCAACCAAGCGTTGGGAGAGGGGTTGGGGTGATGCGATTCCTGGCGATCCCTTTTGAGATATCCATTGCCATATAGATTAACAAAGCAACAACAGCAATCGCGATGATAACAATAACAAATCTGGGAAGGTCAGTGCCTTTTTTCGGTTCCAATTGATTTGGGTCAGTCACTACAGCCTCCTGCGGATTTCGATAACCTTTCCAATGATCGTGACGGGAAGGGATGAGACCTGGTCAGAATCGAAGAAGACCGGGTCATAAGCGGGGTTGCTGGGGATAAGCATAAGCCCCCTGGTGTTGACCTTGACGCGCTTGAGTGTGACGTCATCATCCCCATTGACGCGGACAACAGCAATGTCGCCGTTGTCGATGTAGTCTTGTTTTTCCACGATAGCGATATCCCCAGTGCGCAGATCCGGTTCCATGCTGTCGCCCTGGACGCGGAGAGCGAAAAGCTCACCATGTTTGACAAAGCGAGGGTAAATGTCGATGTATTCCTCGACATCTTCGATGGCTTCAATCGGAGTGCCGGCAGGGACGGCTCCGAGAAGCGGAATGATACGAGTCTCCCCATGTTCGGTTTGCGGTTTCTTACCTAATAGGTAATCTACTGAAACTTCATAAAGGTTTGCAATCTTTATGAGGGTTTCAGAACTGGGTTTCCGTTTACCAGTTTCGTAATTTGAATAGGCTTGAGGAGAGATACAAAGAATTTCAGCCATTTTTGCTTGGCTAAGTCCCCTACTTTTTCGAATGGTACGCAAGTTCTTCATAGTGATTACCTCCTAAATAATATTACAACAATAAGTTGATAGCAATATATCATTGAATAATTCAACATAATGAATATTTACCTCTTGACTTAACAACAATTCGTTGATATTATCTATTCACACTAAGTTGGAATGAGGAGTTTTATGGGAAATTGGCTTAAAGAGATCCGCATTGACAAAGGCTTGACACAAGAGAAAGCCGCAACACTCTCAGGTATAGGGACTTCCTATTACGGCATGATAGAAACTGGTATGCGCCGACCTTCTCCGGAAAATGCAAAAAAAATTGCCAATGCGCTTGAATTTGACTGGACCCGTTTTTACGATCCTGAAAAACAAACCGAAGAGTAGCAAGAAAGGACTTTGCCATGCTGAGAGACCTACGAGATGTTTTGGTGCTTTTATTACCGCTTTTAGTTTTCGTTGTTCCGATGATCCTGCTTGCGTTTTGGCA
>Ga0265293_10009224_pt1 | contig 14256 bp, 12 predicted proteins | sample Munlanlewell138R_FD_192505 | JGI IMG/M metagenome (GOLD analysis project Ga0265293, IMG submission 192505) | Leachate microbial communities from a municipal landfill in Southern Ontario, Canada - Leachate well 138R | ecosystem: Engineered > Solid waste > Landfill > Unclassified | place: Canada...
CGTTATGCTTCAACTGAAATAGGGTTTATTATCTACATCCCAATTGAGGAGAACTACACTGTGGAGTGGAGAGATGGTACAATTGAACTCTACCCCAATGAGGTTATTTTAATACCTGCTTCACTGGGCAGGTACAAAATTGAAGGGAGAGGAAAAATATTGGAGATAGAGGGGCGTTAGTTATTGTGAGGGTCAAAAAGAGAGTCCAAAATGCGTCTCTCTCTTTTGGTAGGCCTTCCACTCCCTTTTTCCCGTCTGCCAAAAGAGAGTTCTAAAGTTTTACTCTCCAATTTAGACAACTCCTCTGGGGGTGTAATGTCTAAGAGATAACTATCTACCTCTTTAGCAGGGAGCCGTCTTAGTGGTATATCCAATACTTTGTAGCGGTAGAAAATATCGCCCTTTCTCACCTCTATCTCATCTCCAACTCTAATCTCTTTGGAAGGTTTTACGGTAGAGCCCGCTATCCTCACTTTACCCGAACGGCAAATATCGGCAGCATCTACCCTTGTTTTGGAGACTCTTACAGACCACAAAAATTTGTCGGCCCTACTCATCTATCTCATTTTTATTGGAATTGTGGGACTCTTCCGGATTCTCCTCTCTCTCCTTACTGTTGAATAGGTTCATTGTTCGTTGCGGCCCCTGCAAAATAAAGGAGTTGACAGCCTCACTACATCTTTTGACAACTCTCCCTACCCTCTCACGCTCTTGTTCGTTCCAATTGCCCAGAACAAAAGAGCTCCCCCCCTCAAACTCCTTTCCGCTCCCTATCCCCACTCTAATTCTACTGTAGTTGGAACTCTCAAGCGACTCTTCAATACTCTTCAATCCATTGTGCCCCCCATCGCTGCCACGCATTCGCATCCGTATTCTTCCTAAGGGAAGAGCCAAGTCGTCGACTACTATAAGAAGTTCCTCCATCTTGACTCCCTCCCGTTGCATCCAGTAGTTTACTGCTCTACCGCTAAGGTTCATATAGGTTGAGGGTTTTAAAAGGGTCACCTTTTTCCCCCTAATTTTGGTATGGAGAACCATTCCCAATCTCTCTACAGAGAAAGAGAGCCCTTGCGCTTGAGCCAAGGCATCCAAGACCAAAAAACCAACATTGTGCCGGGTATCTTCATACCGTTCACCCACATTTCCCAACCCAACAATAAGAAACCCCATCTATAATTAATTTAATAGAGAGGAGCTACTCCTCTCTCTCTTCGCCTTCAACTTCGCCTTCTTGGGCCCCTTCAGCACTCTCTTGAGCCTCCTCTGTGCTAAGAGCTGCGGCAGCTCCTACAGCGGCACGGGTCATACCTACAGAACATATAATTGTAGCTTGTGGAGTTAAAATTTGTACCCCCTCATAAGCTATATCTGATGCAGCAATTGAACTTCCAATTTTCATTTGGGAGACATCTATTTTAATGTTGTCGGGCAATTTATCTAAAGATGCCGAAATTCTAAGTTTTCTACTGTTTACCATCAATTTGCCACCCTCTTTTACCCCTATCGGACTACCTTCTAAAATAACAGGAACCTCAATAGAGACAGGCTTTTCGTTGGTTACGGCCAAAAAGTCGACATGAAGAGCCTTATCGGTTAGAGGATGAAACTGTACCGCCTGCAAAATAGAGTTATACTGTTTTCCCTCTATATCTAATTCAATAATATATGCATTGGGCGTGTGGGTCAATTTTAAAATTTGTCTCTCATCTACCGAGAATAAAATATTTTCAAGATTGTTTCCATAAAGGTTACAGGGGATAAATCCTTTTTTTCTAAGCTCTTTTAGAGCGCTTTTAGTTGAAATCTCTCTAAGATTGCCACTAATTGAAATAGTTTTCATGCTTTTAAAAAATTAAAATGTGTTACTCTATTGGGACTATGCCCAACTCCATTGCACCAAAACCCTTAAAGGTTTTAAGAAGTTGCAAATATAGCGATTCTTCAACAATTTCAAATAGTAATAGCCCGCTACTCTACCATTTTGACCTTACGATTCCACTCTAAGCCTCTGTAGTAGTTTATAAGGGTAGATTCAGACCAATTGGGAATATAGCTGCTTACTCCACTGAAACTTTCAATATTTATAGATAAAAATTTGGGAGTGTTCCATTTGGCTACAACAACTTTAGAGAGCGATTCCCTATAGAGTGTAAATTGTTCGGCAGTAGCTATAGTCTCAATAAAATCCGATAGATCCCAAAACCATCTGTCACTCATTCTAAAATAGCGCTGAATTTGACTCTTGTCTACATTAGAGAGTTTTGCTCTATTCTCTTCAAAAATTGAAGAACAGATAGTAGCAAGCCCATCTAAATCGGCAGTTTTATATAGAGTTAAAGTTAGAGATCTATATTGTTCGTTACTCTTATTTTTATAGTGGTTAAAGATAGACTCCCCCATAAGTAAAAGGTGGGAGTACTCCCTATATGGTGCATCTATATTGGTGCTGTACCAGAAGCCATCTTTAGGGAGACGGCTTCTATCTGCTTTTTTTGCAAAGAGCGGCTCCATAATTTTATCGTACGGAAACCCCTCTGCCAAAATTTCTGTTGGGGCAGCAACAATATAGTCGCACTTCTCTTTTAATTGGTAGATTACCTCAATTCCCCCCATTAGACAGCTGTCAAATATGATAGAAGAGAGATGGTAGGGAAGAGAGTTAGATAACTCCACTAAATCTATTTCCGAAGAGCCATCTACTCCAAAGCTCTTTACCATATGGCGGTAAGGATCGCTAAAAGCAACCCCAAAAGGGAGGCTATAGTAGCCAACAGGAAGCCAGCCGGTTGCATGAGACCAAAGAATAAGATGGTACTCATTGGAGGGGAAATACTCCTTTATAGCCAACATCACTTCCCTTAGAACTGCGCCGGAGGCAGAGTTGTGGGAAGGGTAAGAGAGTACTCTCTCTTGATTGGCAACACCCTCTCTATCTTTGTAATATCTAATAATTTCGGGATCATTACCAGAAATGTGTTGATAGACCACTACCGCTTCTGTGCCCCCCTTATCTGGAAGATAGCCCCTTTTTAAAGCCTCTAAATTAAGATAGGCTTGAGAAGAGAGGTTGTTGTTGGCAGCCATATATATTACCACCACTTTATCCAATTTAGGGGAGGGTAAAAACTCCTCCTTACCACAACCGGCAATGAGATAAATTATAAAGAGAGTAGGCAAAAATTTAAATAGCACTCTTCTTCCCATAGTAGAAAATTAAAATTGTAGAAAAACTTCTTCTCTATCCAAACAAATATAATAATAGTTTGTTTCTTTTGTAGATTTAAAATGTATCGGACTGGCCACTATTAGAGGAGAATAGTTCGTTCTATTTTAAATATAGAGCAAATTGTAGGATTTTAAATAATTTATCTATTTTTATAACAGTTTAAAAAACATAAATCTTGACAGCTATGAAAAAGAGTATTGTCATTTTAATTTTTCTGTTGGCCTCTTTTACGGGGTTTGCACAACAGTATCAGGTAGAGGGAAGAGGGTTTACATATACCGAAAAGTATAAACCCAAAATGAATCTTGTAAAGATGAACCTTACAGCTATTCCCCTCAACAACTATTCAGTTCAGTATGAGAGAGTGCTCTTCAAAAGAGTTTCGGTAGCCCTCTCATACAGGATGATGCCTACAAAAAAACTACCTTTTCTCTCTTCAATTCAAGAGCAGATAGATGACCCCGAAGTAAATGAGATGTTAGACAATTTTAAGATTGGAAATAGTGCGATAACTCCAGAAGTGAGATTCTACTTGGGCAAGAAGGGGTATGGAAGAGGTTTCTATATATCTCCTTTTGTTAGATTTGCCAACTACGAAGCGAGTGATCTCTTACTCAACTATGACGATGAGAATAACCAGGAGCAGTCGATTGTTTTTGCCGGTAGCGGAAAATCCTTTACCTATGGAGTTATGTTTGGAGCGCAGTGGTCTCTTAGCAAACATGTTGTGTTGGATTGGTGGATAGCAGGCCCTCACTTTGGAAACTCTAAGTTCAACTTGGATGGTGTCTCTTCAAGGGTGTTGGGACCACCAGAACAAGATGTACTTCAAGATTTTATGAATGATATTACAGATGAGATAAACAATCTGGCAGAGATACGGACAACTGCTACTGCTTCTGTAAATGAAAATGGAGCAAAATTGGCAACAGATGGATTGTGGGGAGGGATAAGAGCGGGGATCTCTTTGGGAATTAAATTTTAAATATGGAGGAAAGAAAAGGTTCTGAAAAGAGCCCATTGACTCATATAGAAGATATTGCAGAAGAGGCTAAGAACTATATAGAACTGAGGATAGAGCATCTTAAATTGAAGATTGTAGAGGCTCTATCCTCAATTGTTTCCAAATTGTCGGTTCTACTAATCGCTCTTCTTTTAATTATTATTGCAATAGCCTTTTTGGCTGTGGCTCTCAATCTCTACCTGAGTGCACTCTTCAACTCCAACATTACAGGAGCTCTAACTACTGCTCTTATCTTTATAGTTATAGCTATAATTGTACTACTTTTTAGAAATAGGCTATTTGTCAACTCCCTAACATCGCTATTCTCTGCCCAAATTTTAGAGAGTCCATTAAATAGAGACTCTATCGTTAGAGAGCAGTTTAAAGTTGGAGAGAGAATAGCTGCAAAAGAGATACGGCTCAAAGAGCGTTATACTCAATTAAGGGAGAGTTTTACCCTAATGAACCTGTTTACTCGTTCAATTAGAAGGATATCCCTTATTCTCCCTTTTTTAATCTCTTTAAAAGGTATATATGAAAAAGTTAAGAAGCTTTTTCAAAAAGAGGGGAGTAGGGAAGGTGATCCCAACCAGGTAGGCGAAGAGCAGCAGAGTGAAGGAGAAGTTCAAAAAGAGGAGGAGCAGGAGAGTGTAGTGGGCCAACAAAAGGAGGGGGAGCAGCAGAGTGGTGTAAAGGGTAAAGAGTAGAAGAAAAGTATCAAATATAAAGCTAAAAGTAAAGTATGAAATTTTTAAAATTGACAATGTCTATTCTCTTATTGGGTTCTCTAACTCTCTCTTGCCATAGTGGAGAGAGGAGTGAAGATAGTTTTAAATATTTGGCAGATAGTTTTGCCGATATAAAAGTTATAAGATACCGTATTCCCGGTTGGGAGGCTCTCTCTCTAAAGCAGAAGGAGTATATCTACCATCTGAGTGAAGCGGCCAAGAGCGGTAGGGATATTTTTTGGACCCAAAACTTTAAATATGGTTTAAAAATTAGAAAGAGTATAGAGACAATTTTTGAAAAATGGGAAGGAGAGCGGGAAGGTAAAGAGTGGGAAGATTTTGTCATTTATGCCAAAAGGCTCTTTTTTAGCAGCGGTATCCACCACCATTACGGAGAGGAGAAGTTTATTCCAGAGTGCTCCCGTGAATACTTTGGAGAGCTCTTAAAAGGGAGCGGGCAAGAGGCTCAAATTGAGGAGCTGCTTCCTATTCTATATAATCCGGATCTCTATAGATTTAGAAAAAATATATCTGGTGAAGGTGACCTTCTACTGGGGAGTTCGGTCAATTTTTATAGTGGTGTCTCCAAGAGTGAGGCAGAGAGTTTTTACAAAGAGATAGAGAACCCCAATGATAGTAGACCTCTCTCTTATGGCCTTAATTCTAAGCTTGTAAAGAGAGATGGGGAACTTGTAGAAGAGTTCTATAGCATAGAGGGGCTCTACGGGGCAGCAATCGAAGAGATTGTAAAACATCTCCAAAAAGCTATGGAGTGTGCAGAAAATAGTGCCCAGCGAGAGTATATCTCCCTTTTGATAGAGTACTATAAGAGTGGCAGCCTTGAACTGTGGGACCGCTATAATGTTGCGTGGGTGCAAGAGGGCGAAGGTAGAGTAGATTTTATCAACGGTTTTATTGAAACCTATAACGATCCTCTTGGTATGAAAGCTACTTGGGAGTCGGTTGTAAATTTTAAAGATGAAGAGGCTTCAAAGAGAAGTGAAACAATTAGCGAGAATGCGCAGTGGTTTGAAGATAATTCGCCGGTTGAAGAGAGGTTTAAAAAATCGGAAGTGGTGGGAGTCACTGCAAAGGTGATAACTGTAGCTCAATTGGGGGGCGACTGCCATCCAACCTCTCCTATTGGGATCAATCTTCCAAATGCCGATTGGATTAGAAAAGAGTATGGTTCAAAATCGGTTACAATGGCAAACATTAGCGAAGCATACGAAAGGGCCGCTCAAGAGTCTCCTAAAAATATGAGTACTGAATTTTCATGGGATGAGCAAGAGATAGAACTTCTAAAGAGTTACTCCCTTCTTACAGGGAATATTCATACCGACCTACACGAGTGTTTAGGACACGGTTCGGGTCAACTGCTTGCCGGAGTCTCTTCCAATGCACTAAAAGAGTTCTCCTCTCCTTTAGAGGAGGCAAGAGCCGATCTCTTTGCCCTCTACTATATAGCAGATCAAAAAATGATCGATTTGGGTATCCTCCCCAATAGCGAAGCGTACAAAGCGGAGTATATCTCCTATATTAGAAATGGTCTCTTTACCCAATTTGTAAGGGTAGATCTTGGTAAAAAGGTGACTCAGGCACATATGCAGGCAAGAAAACTTATCTCTGAGTGGAGCTACGAAAAAGGTAAAGAGAGAGGGGCAATAGAGAAGAGGGTCCGCGATGGTAAACATTATTTTGTAATAAATGACTATCAAATAGTTAGGGAGCTTTTTGGAGAGCTGCTTGGGGAACTGCAGAGGATAAAATCTGAAGGGGACTACAACGCCGGCAAAGAGCTTATAGAGAGATATGCCATTGATATAGACCCCAACTTACACAAAGAGGTAAAAGAGAGGTATGAGAAGTTGGAACTCAAACCTTATGGGGGCTTTATCAACCCCGATATCACCCCTCTTGTTAAAAAGGGCAAAGTGGTTGATTATGTGGTAAGCTACCCCACAAGCTTCTTGGAACAGATGTTGGAGTATGGGAAAAGGTACTCTTTTTTATAAGGGTACCCTACTCACCCCACTCGTTCAATCCCCCTTTCCATAGATATTTGTCTGTCTCTCTAATCAACACTTTGGTCAATAGAAGTAGAGCCACTAAGTTGGGGATGGCCATTAGAGCGTTCATACTATCGGCAATGCTCCACACTAACGAAAGGTTTACCACTGCACCTAAAAAGACTCCAACTACCCAGAAGAGGCGATAGTAAATTATAACACGCTTGCCAAGGAGATACTCTATTGCCCTCTCCCCATAATAAGACCACCCTAAAATTGTTGAGAATGCAAAGGTTACAATACCTACAGCAAGAATAAGATTCCCAACTAATGGTATTTTAGAGAATGCCGCTTTGGTAAGGGCAGCTCCTTGTGTGTAATCTATATCGGGGTGTGCAATTACTGAACTTACTAAAACTAATCCTGTCATAGCGCAGGTTATTACCGTATCCCAAAAGGTACCGGAAGAGGAGACTAAAGCTTGTCTAACCGGATTACGGGTTTGGGCAGCTGCTGCAACTATTGGGGCAGAACCAAGCCCCGACTCATTGGAGAAGAGCCCCCGGGCAATACCAAACCGTGCTGCCATCATCACCGTAGTACCGGCAAATCCGCCACCGGCAGCTTTTGCCGAAAAGGCAGAGGAGAAGATTACTCTAATTGTCTCTCCCAAATAGGGCGAATTGACATAGAGAATATAGATACACCCTAAAATATAGAAGAGAGCCATAAAGGGGACTAAAGCTCCGCACACTGTAGCTATTCCTTTAACTCCATATAGTATAACCAATGCTGTTAAAGCACTTATAATCAATCCTGTAATTATGGGCTTTATAGAGTAGGACTCCTCTAACAGAAGGGCAATTGAATTGGACTGTACAGTGTTGCCAATTCCAAAAGCAGCAATTGCTGTAAAAATAGAGAAGAGAATTGCCATCCACTTCATATTTAATCCCTTCTCAAGAGCATACATAGGGCCACCCAACATTGTTCCATCTTCTGTCTTTACCCTATATTTGATAGCAAGAAGTCCCTCTGAATATTTGGTAGCAATTCCCAGCACTCCGGTAATCCAAGTCCAAAGTACAGCCCCCGGACCGCCTAAAGCAACTGCAGTGGCTACACCAACAATATTTCCGGTACCAATAGTTGCAGCGAGCGAGGTGGCTAAAGCACCAAATTGCGATACATCGCCGCTTCCCCCTTTATCTTTGGTAACAGAGAGTTTAATTGCGGTAAAAATTTTTCGTTGAGGAAATTTTAGAACAATAGTAAGATAGAGATGTGTTCCAAGAAGTAGAACAATCATTGGCCATCCCCATAGATTGTCACTAATAAGATCTACAATAGTGGCGAATTTTTCCATACTAAGGGTAAGTTAAAGTTTAGGTTTAAGTGTTTAGTAGTAGATAGTAAAGGTATAAAAAAAATAGGGCTCCCAAAATGGGAACCCATATCCAACACCTTTTCGGTTATATTATAAAAAAGGTAGTAACTATAGTAGCGACTCTACCGCTTTTAGAGCGGCATCGTAATTGGGTTCATCTAAAATATCTTGGGTAATCTCAAAATATTTGACAGAGCGATCTCTATCTACCACAATTACAGCACGCGCTAAGAGTTGATTCTCTTTTACCAAAAGACCATACTCCATACCAAAACGGGAATATTTAAAATCGGATAGGGTATAGACCTTATCGATCCCTTCGGCTCCACAAAAGCGTCCAAGGGCAAAGGGGAGATCTTTTGAGACTCCAACCACAACTACCTCATCCGACAGAGAGGTTGCTCTCTTATTAAAAGTGCGGGTTTGGGTTGCACAAACAGGAGTATCGATTGAAGGAAAAACACTGATTACTACTATTTTATTATGAAAATCGGAAAGCTTTACATCTTTGAAGTTATTATCTGTTGCAATAAAATCGGGAGCCTCATCTCCTATTTTAATAACATTTCCAACTAAAGTGGCATCTTCAGATTTAATTTTAAAGACCCCTTTTCTCTCTACACTTGAGAGATTTTTACTCTCATCACATCCTAAAGGCTTTTGCATATCTACAATAATTTAATAAATGTTCTTAATAATTTTTAAATTTGTCTTAACAGTAGGTATAACACTATTAAACGAAAAAAGTTGAAAAATATGATAATCGATATAAAGAATAGAGTTAAAAGGGGTTCTATATTACTACTCCTTCTGTTAACTATTTTTGCCGGCTCATGTAAAAAAGAGGCTCCTTCGCAAGGTGGAGGGAGAACCCCCGACCCTTTTGGAGTTATCAAAGAGTATATTCTCTACCTAATGAATAATATATATTACTGGAACAACGAAGTTCCACAAAATATAAATCCAAAGAGTTTCAATAGTGTAGAGGGGTACTTCGATGCGCTTTTAGCACCGGTAGACCACTGGTCGTGGATGATGACAGGAGAGGAGTATTTAAGTTCCGAAACCGGAATTGTAAAATCTTATGGAGCAAGTTTTGGACAAGCGGTAGATTACTATAACGACTACAAAGTGAGGGTTCGTTTTGTCCATCCCAACTCTCCATTTGCAAATAATGGGGTGAAGCGGGGTTATATTATATCAAAAATAAATGGTGTGCCTGTAGAGGCTCTGTTGGCCGACAATGGAAAAGCTTTCTTTATGGCATTGGAGAGGGAGAGCAATAGTTTTACTTTTATAAATTACAACGGAGAGGAGCTAAATTTTGAAACTTCGGCAGAGATTATCCACACCCGCTCGCAACTTAAAACAGAAATTTATGGCCCGGGAGATTTTAACAATTTAAATCACAATGTGGGGTACTTTCACTATCTCTCTTTTAAAGGGGGAATGCTCTCCGATATCGATGAAGCGATGGAGCAGTTTAAAAATGCCTCTATAAAAGAGCTTATTTTAGATATGCGCTATAATGGAGGGGGGGATGGTCAAGCTACACAGCTGTTAGCCAACTATATCGCCCCAGCTTCGGCAGAAGGAAAGCTTATTGCAAAGAGAGAGCATAACACTCTTTACCGCTCATGGGACAACGATCCTCTAACATCTACTGTTATAAAGCGAAGCGAAAACTCTTTAAATTTAGATCGACTCTATATATTAACTTCAAGGGAGACAGCTTCGGCCAGCGAAGTAATACTCAATGGATTTAAACCTCTAATGGATGTGGTGCAGGTTGGCGGCACCTCTTATGGCAAACCCAATGGAATGTATGTTTACGCCTATCCACAAGGAAATTACAACAACCCACTCTATATCTTTCTACCTATCTGTTTCTTTACTGTAAATAGCGTGGGTGAAGGGCACTATGTAAATGGGATAGAGCCAGACCACTCACGCCCCGACGACCTCTACCACAACTTTGGAGTAGAGGAGGATTGGGTTCAAGCAGTTTTAACACATATAGTCACTTCACAATTTCCTCCGCTCCCTGTCAAAGCTCATACTACAAGAGAGATAGAGAGCAAAACCGAGCGATTGACTCTACCACTCCCTCACCAAAAAGCGGGATATGGCCAATATCTCTTTAGAGGCGATAACTAAACTTTTCTCTACTCCTTAAAATTTTCAAATAGATGAAAAAATTACTTAAATCGTTTGCTCTCCTACTTTTTACCACACTAACGCTGTTGAGCTCTCTTAGGGGGCAAGATAGGGTGGTAGAGGAGCTTCTAAGATTGGGTGCCGAACAAAATAGAACTATGGAGCACTTAGATATTCTTACCAATAGAATTGGAGGCAGAATTACCGGTTCCGACAATTGTGAGGTGGCAACCCAATGGATTGCTGCACTTTTAAAAGAGTGGGGATTAGAGGTAGAGGTGATAGAGGTGGGCTCTCTTCCGGTAGGATTTAATAGGGGGCCATGGTGGGGAAAGATGTTGAGCAGCGAAGGGATGGATCTACACTTTGCTACTCCCTCCTACACTTCGGGCACTAAAGGGGTACAAAGAGGGCATGTGGTTATGGAGCCCAAAACCAGAGCACAATTTGAGAGAGTGAAAGGGGTGCTAAAAGGGGCTTGGGTTCTAATAACAGGCGAAAACGACGGATGGGCAATAAATCACTCAAAGTATGCAGATCAAGAACGCTCTCAGATAATTGAGACCAATGAAGCGATTAAGAGGTATAACGACTCTATCACTATTATAAATAGAGAGAATCCCCACAAAGCGGCTAAGCCACTAAAGGAGTATTTAGATGCCCCTGCCCTCTTTTATAAAGAGATGAGAGAAGCGGGAATTTTAGGTACAATACAGTCTGCCAAAGTGCCTATTAAGGTTATGTACGATAGAGCCAACTTAATGGATCTCTCTTTTGACAACCTTCCAAGCTGTCCCGATATTAAATTAGAGGAAAATCAATATAGAGCAATTGAGCAAAAGGTAAAGGAGAGAGAGAATATAATTTTAGAGTTTTTGATAAGAAATAATTTTCGCCCCGGACCAATTAAGTTCCATAATGTAATTGGTTATATTAGAGGCAGCCACTTCCCCGATCAGTTGGTTATGAGTGGTGGACATATAGACTCCTACGATGTAGCTACAGGTGGCGTAGATTGTGGTACGGGAGTAGCTCCAAATTTAGAGGCTGCAAGGCTTCTCTCCCTTGCAGGAGCTAAGCCCAAAAGGACAATTGCTTTCTGTTTTTGGGGAGCAGAGGAGTTTGGCCTGTGGGGCTCCAAACATTGGGTAGCCTCCAACAGAGAGAAGTTGGATAAAATCTCAAATTACTTCAACCGTGATGGGGGGCCTACAGCGGCAGCTTCAATTACTGTCCCTCCTGCAATGTACGATAGTTTTAAAGAGGCTACCGAAGAGTTAAATCGAATAGACCCCACTATCCCTTTTAAACTTAAGATGAGAGAGGGGCCACCCCCTCCCCGACCCACAACGCCGGGTATGTCTGATTACGCTTGGTTTAGAATAGAGGGAGTTCCCGCCATAGCCTTTGAAAATTCCGATCCACACGGTTACGATTTTAGATATCCCGATATCTGGCATACCGAAAAGGATCACTTCAATATGAGTATCCCCACCTATATGGAGTACTCTACATTAGTTACAGCTATTGTAGTTTATAAATTGGCCAACCAGCCCACTCTACTCTCACGCGAAGCTCTATACAGAGAGGCTAAAAAGAGAGATAAAAAATAGCTATCTCCCTATCTATATAAATTCTAACTGTTGGGTGGCGACCCAACCCTCTCTGCCATCCGATATAATAATTTTACTCCACTCTTCGAGTTGCTCAACTCTAATTACTTTTGTCCCTTCATGGAGTATAAAAAGGGTTGAACCAAACTGGTCGGGGGAATTTTTTACACTCATAACAGAGGAAAAAACTATAGCTTCACTGTTGTTATAGTAGCGACTCTTTTGTGTTACCGAAAAGAGAGAGGAGAGGATAAAAACCAATAGAAGGAGCAGCGAGAGAAAAAATAACCATTTTCTCACCCTTCTATTGGGGCCATATCTAAATCCTAAAAAAGATAAAACCGTTAAGGCTATTGCAAATAGAGAGATATAGGCCCATCTGTTGGAGCTAAGGGAATAATTTATTTTTCTAAACCATGACTTTAGAACAAACTCCGGTACACTCTCCAATCTATCTACTGTAAATCGTTTGGCAAATTCCAAATTGTAGAGTATATCGCTATTGGTTGGATTTAGCTTTAAAGCTCTTTCGTAATAGAGTATGGAGCTACCCAAATTGTTAAGCTTAAAATGGCAATTGCCTATGTTATAGAGTAGTTGCCACGATAAAAAACCTCTCTCTTCCAACTCCACAAAGTGCTCTAACGACTCTTGGTAGCTTCCCTCTATATAGAGGTTGCGCCCCCTTTCCCAACTCTCATTATCATTAGCTTCAAGAGTAAAGGAGATAAACAAAAGAGGTAGAAAAAGGGATATCGATTTTAAAAAATTTCTCTTCATTTCGCTTTGATTAAAGTTCCATTGAGAAGATAAGTTCTGCAGCTTTACTGTAGTGTGCCTCCATTTCACCCTCTTCTCTGTTGGGGGCATATCGAGCATATTCACACTGGTTCAGAAGATATATGAGCTTATCTGCCATCTCTTTTGTTACACCTCTTGAATCTAACTCTTCAACAATTTTCTCTTTAGAGATTTCGGAGATATTTAGATTGAGCTTGTCGGAAATGTAACCTAAAAGAGCGGAATATAACGATTGATAAAATAGAGAGTAGTGGTTCGATTTGAGCTCTCTCTCTGCCAAAAGAAGGCGCTGTTTTGCAACTTTTCGAGCTTTACGGTTCCTCATCAAAGCTACATCGCGCTCACGCTTAATTTTGCGAGACATAAGTGCATTGAGCAGCAGGCCAAGAGAGAGGAGTAGAACAGCAGTGGCAATGTAGAGTGGAGAGTATAGAAAGAAGAGGTTGGAACTCTTCCTATTATTGGCTTTGGTAACAATAAATTTTATATCCTCTCCAATACTTTTAACACTCTGTTTGTTGGCTCCAAAGAGGAGACCCCCTTCAGAGGTAGTGTCGGCCACTTTCAAATTGGAAACCTTTAAGTATAAAGGACTGGTTTTTAATATTTTATATCTCTTCTCTCCAATATCCCAATATGAAAATTCAATAGCTTCAAAGTTATACTCCCCAGGAGCACGAGCTATAAGAGGATACTCAAATTTTTTTGAGGAGAGTACTCCACCGCTTTTTGAGTCGGCCACTTTAGGGTCGTAAGACTCAAACGACGAAGGGATAGAGGGGTTGGGAAGCTCTAAAAGATTCAGATTCCCGCTCCCCTTTATTTCGACAGTGAGGTAGAGAGCTTCATTTACAGCTACACTATCTTTTGAAAGTTTAGAGGAGATTGTAAAGTTGCCTACTCCTCCACTAAATGAGGGGGGAGCTCCAGATGGAAGGGGCTCTACAACAACTTTGGCTATAGGAGCCACTACCCTCTTTCTTACATTTTGATAAGAGTCAAAAAAATCATCGAAGAGAGAGCGCCCGCCTCTTGAGGCATCCTTTACCCGAACTTGACAAACAATCTCTGCTCCATCTATAGAGATAGAGCCACTCTGCTGGGGAATGAGTGTATAGCTTCTCAATAGTGTAGCGTCATATATCTCTCCCCCTACATTCTCTCTTGCAAACTCTAAATTTTTGGGAGAGTGGAGCTCTTGAGCCCAAAAAGTGTCGAAAGAGGGAAATTTGACATCTTCAAAACCACTAATAGGCACCTTTGTATATAGCTTGATTGAAAGAGTTAGCGGCTCTCCAACAACCACTCTATTTTTAGAGAGGATAAATTTCA
>Ga0265293_10009226_pt1 | contig 14253 bp, 12 predicted proteins | sample Munlanlewell138R_FD_192505 | JGI IMG/M metagenome (GOLD analysis project Ga0265293, IMG submission 192505) | Leachate microbial communities from a municipal landfill in Southern Ontario, Canada - Leachate well 138R | ecosystem: Engineered > Solid waste > Landfill > Unclassified | place: Canada...
CTTCACGACCAACTCCCTTCGTATGTAGCTCTGTGCTACGTTTTTCAACATTCGCAGTATAACCTACGATTTTGCGATCGGAGTTGGTCGCTCCATACTGACTACACCGGATATTTCACGGCATTTGGATGCATGAAAACCCCGCAAGGGGCACCCCGGCAACGCGGGATATTGCACGGCATTTGGATGCATGAAAACCCCGCAAGGGGCACCCCGGCAACGCGGGATATTGCACGGCATTTGGATGCATAAAAAACCCGCAAGGGGCACCACGGCAACGCGGGATGTTTCACGGTATAAAAAACCCGTCTGGGCGCAGTTCGATGCGCGAGAGAAAACAGGTGCGCACGACGTTGCGCAGGTTAACCCCTTGAAATCATTACACATTATTTTAGGTTTTTGAAATTCGGCCAAAAATTGTCCCGTCGCGAGACAGATATTGTCCCGTTTTGGCTGGGTACCCGCAAGGGGCACCCCTACACCGAAGACATCAATATACGTGTGGAATCGAACCCCAAAAGACGGGCGAGAACGCGAATTGCCCGTGCACAGGGTCGGGGCGATCAGAGTGATTTGGGGCGGGTGATTTGGGGCGGGTACCCGCAAGGGGCGGGCGACCACAGGGGGTGAAGGGCGGACACGGGGGTACCGCCCCTACAATTTCAACATTAAGAAAAACATTTTTTGTCCCGTTTTGGGCAGGGGGAACTAGGTGTCGCTTTCGTCGAAGACGATGGCCGAAAAGGCGCGCAGCTCGACGCCCGGGGATTGCCAGCAATTGGGGGGCAGGCCGGCCTTGCGGCAGGTGGCCGAGAGGAACTCCTCGCGGTTCCAGTTCCACTCGATGGGGACCTGGGGCAGGAGGAGTCCGGATTGGGCGCCGCGGCTGATGATGAGGCCGTGTTTGCCCACTTCGACGTCCTCGGGGCGGATGGGCGCTGGCGCTGTGAGCACGGAGATCTCGAAGTCGACGCGGGGGTATTCGGCGGGGGTGAGGGGCGCAAAGCGCGAGTCGTGGATGGCGGCGGAGCGCGCGACGTCGTCGACGCAGCGGTAGAGGGGATCGCGGGCCAGGACGTGTCCGACGCAGCCGCGCAATTGCCCGTCGATGCGCAGGGTGACAAAGGCGGCGCCCGGCTCGGCCAGGAGGGGCAACGCGGGCTTCGGCACGGGGGCGGTGCGTCCCTGGGTGGCGTTTTTCACCGATGTTTTGGCGATGTCCATCAGGGCGCGGCGCGCTTCTTTTGTAAACGGACCGAAATTTTTTTCCACGGGGACCTGCTTTCGTTGTTCGGCGTCTAGGCTGAACCCCAGGGCCGCGTATCCCACGACGCGCTGGCGATCGCCGGAGACATCGCCGCTGGTGCGGTATTGCAAGAGATCGACTTGGCGCGCCTCGGCCGGGTAGCGGGCAAAGAGCGAGACAAAGGCGTAGAGGGGGCGGACACCGCACATGCCGGACTGGTGGGCGCTGGCGTGTTGCAGCCAGGGTTCGAAGCGCTGGGCGGCGAGGTGCGTCAGGGTGGCGTCGTCGATGCGGGCGGCTTCTTCGTGGGTGTAGAAGTGCGACATGTCGGAGCTGGCGGCGAACAGGACGTCGCGGCGGTCGCCGAAGTGCGCAAAGAGGGTTTCGCCGATGGCCTCGATGACGGGGGCGTCGGAAAAGCCCACCATGATGGGGAGGATGCGGGCCTGGGGCAGGGCGGTTTGCACGAAGGGCAATTGTGTTTCGAGGGAGTGCTCGCCGTGGAACATTTTGTCGTCGCGGGAGAACAGGGCGGGGGCGTCGGCGACGAGGGCAGAGGCGGCGTCGGTGTCGACGGGGATGTCGCCCAAGGGCGTGCGCATGCCGGGGAAGGTGGGCAGGGCGGCGCCTTGGTTGGGGCGGCGGTGGTGAAAGGCCAGGAGCACGACGAGGCGGATGTCGCGGTGCTGGACCAGGGACCAGGCTTCGGCGGCCACGGCGCCGGAGTAGACGTAGCCCGCGTGGGGGGCAACGATGCCCACGATGTCGCGCGTTGCGAGGTCGGGGCGGGGGGTGGCGGCGGCGAGGGCGCGGGTGACGAATTGCGCCAGCTCTTGGGGATCGCCGGGGTAAAAGACGTCGGCCACCTGGGGGGCGAGGGCTCCCTCGATGCGCGGGGGCGCAGTGGCGCTGTCGACGCGGGATTCGGCTTGGGTGTCGGGCACGGTGTCTCCTTGGGTGGGGGCGCCCTGGGGCAGCGACTGGCACTGCTGGCAGGCGTTGCTGCTCAGGAGCAAGGCGGCGAGCAGGGGCAGTGCGGCGATGGGCAAATGGGGTTTCATAAACGGCGTTCATCCTAGCACAAAACGCAGCCCGGCGGAGGGCATTTGGCGCAAGAGTGCTTGCGCGCGGCCCGGCGGTGTGGCAACAGAGCGTTACTATGTTTGAAATCTGCCGAGAAAAAACCTTCGCCGCTTCCCACCAACTCCGCCACTACCAGGGCAAGTGCGAGCGCCTGCACGGTCACAATTGGCGCGTGCGCGTTCACTTGGCCGGCGACACCCTCGACGAGACCGGCATGCTGCTCGACTTCCACGAGCTCGACCGCCTGATGACCGAGGCCGTGTCGCGCTTCGACCACGTGCATCTCAACGAAGTCGAACCCTTTATTGCGCGCAATCCCTCATCCGAAAACTTGGCCCGGGTCATCTGCGAAGCGGTGGCCGAGAGGCTGCCCAAGGAGCGCGGCCTGCGCGTCAAGTGCTGCGATGTCTGGGAGAACGACGCCTCCCGGGCGCGCTACATCCCCTAAAGCGACAATGCGGCGGACCGGCCCAGGGCGTGCGGCACGGGGCCACAGGTGCTCACTGTGGCTCAGCGCGGTGCTGTGGTGCGCCTGCGTCCAGACGCCCGAGCCCGCATCCGAGGCCCCCGCATCCGAGGCCCCCGCATCCGGGAGCAGCACATTGAAGGCAAGTACATCCGGGAGCAGCGCGTCGGAAACAACGACAACCACATCTAATGATGACGCGGCCATCGCCATTACCGATGCCTTGGGGCGACGGGTTGAACTGCGCCAGCCCGCCACGCGCATCGCCGCCTTGTCGCCCGGCTTTACCGAGGCGCTGTTCGCCGTGGGCTGCGGCGACCAAGTGGTGCTGCGCGACAAGTGGTCCGATTTTCCCGCAGGGGGGCAACGCCTGCCCACCGTGGATGGGGCGGTGATTTCGGTGACCGCGGTGGCCAGTTTTCGCCCCGACTTGGTGCTGCTCTACTTTAAAGATGACCGCAACACCCACGCCTTTGCGCAACTGGGCATCCCCGTGGCGGTCTTCGACCCAAAGAGCTACGCGGCGGTCGCCGAGATGATCGCCAGCATTGCGGTGTTGTGCGGTCGCGCCGATGCGGGACGGCAATTGGCCGCGCACATGCGCCAGGTGGCCGAGGGCGTCACTGCCCGGGTGGCGGCGCAGCCCCAGCCCGCCCCGTCGGTCTACGTGGAGGTCGACGCCTCGGACATCGCTCGCCCCTGGACCATCGGCCGAGAGGCGCTGGTGACGGAGCTGTTGGAGATGGCCGGTGGCCGCAACGCCTTGGCCCACGTCCGGGCACCCTACGCCCAGGTCTCCGCCGAGGAGGTGCTGCGCGCCGACCCCGCCTTTGTGTTGCTGCTCAGCCCCGGCAGCCGCGACCGCTCGGAGCGAATGCGCGAGTTGTCTCAGCGCCCCGGATACGCGGATTTGCGCGCCATTGCCCAAGGGCGCCTCATCGCCGAGGTGGATCCCGACCTGGTGGTGCGCACCGGACCGCGCCTGGCCGAGGGCCTGCAGGCGCTGCACGACGCCCTGTTTCCCACGCCGCTTGAAACCGACCGCCCCGGCGACGCCCCGCTTTTGGAGGGACCGTGAAACGCCCGGCGCGCTGGTTTTGGCTGTTGGCGGGCGCTGTCCTGCTGTGCGCCTACGCGGCGACGGCCTTGGGACAACACGCGGGACAGGTGGTGTGGGAGTGGGACTGGCCCCGCAAGCTCTTCACCCCCGATGGCGACCCCGCCCTGGCGCGGATTATCGGCCTGTTGCGCCTGCCGCGGGTCTTAGGGGCGATATTGATCGGCGCGGCCCTGGCCCCGGCGGGCTTGGTGTTGCAAAGCGTCAGCCGCAATCCCCTGGCGGATCCCTTCTTGCTCGGCATCTCCGGCGGCGCGGCCTTGGGGGTGGTCGTGGCCAATGCCCTGGGGGCCTCCGGGGGCGGCATGGGACTCTGGTTCATCCCCGCAGTGGCCTTTCTCGGTGCCCAGGGTGCCACCATCTTGGTGCTCTCCATCGCCCGGGGACCGGGGCAGCGCGTCTCGCTGTTGGGCCTGGTGCTGGGCGGCGTGGTCATCAATGCCTTTTGCTCGGCGATCATCGTTTTGCTGCTTACGCAATTCGAGCCGCTAAAACTGCGCATCACCACGGCGTGGCTCGCCGGCGGGCTGGGCTATCTGACGTGGTCGCAGTTGGCCGTGGGCGCGGTGGGGGTGCTGGTGGCGCTGGTCGTGTTGGGCTTTCGGTCCCGCGAGATCAACGCCTTTGCCCTGGGGGAGGAGGGGGCGCGCCTGGTGGGGGTCAACGCGTCGCGCGTGCTGTACGAGGTGACGTGGGCGGCGAGCGTGCTGGCGGGGCTGGCGGTCTCCCTGGGCGGCCTCATCGGCTACATCGGGCTCATCGTGCCCCACCTGGTCTTAATGATGTCGCGGCGCAATTTCTTGCCCAACCTGTGGCTCTCGGCGCTGCTGGGGGCCTTGGTGCTGCTGGTGGCCGACACCCTGGCGCGCACATTGTTGTCGCCCCAGGAGATCCCCGTGGGGGTGCTGACGGCCCTGGTGGGCACACCGGCCCTGTTGGTGCTGTTGCGCAGGGAGATGCGGAGGTAATGCCGTGAAGCGATTGGAAGTGTGCGGATTGCATTGCGGCTACGGCGACAAACCGCTGTTGCGCGACGTGAGCTTCTCCCTGGCACCGGGGGAGGCCCTCTCCATTGTGGGGGCCAACGGCACGGGCAAGAGCACCCTGCTCGCCACCCTGAGCGGGGCCTTGCACCCCTTGTCCGGAGAAATTTGGCTCGGTGGAGAGCGCCTCGAACGCGTCCCCGCCCGGGTGCGCGCGCAGCGCATGACCTTGTTGTTACAGCAGCAGCCCCTGGACCCGGGGATCCGCGTGCGCGAATTGGTGGCCCTGGGGCGAACCCCCTGGTGGCGCGGTCTGCGCGGTATGTCCCCGGCAGATTGGGAGCAGGTGGATGCCGCCATTGAGATGTGCGATCTGGTGGCCCTAGCGGACAGACCCGTGGGCGCGATCAGCGGCGGCGAACGCCAGCGGGCCCGCCTGGCCATGGTGGTGGCGCAAAACACCGGCCTCATCCTCCTGGACGAACCCACCAACCACCTGGATGTCGCCCACCGCTTCATGCTGCACCGCGTGGTCGAAAACCTACGCACCGCGCGCCAAACCACCGTAATCAGCGTCCTGCACGCCTTAGAAGATGCGCGGCGTTACGCGCCCCGGATGCTCTACCTGCACGGGGGCACGGCCACCTGTTACGAACAAAGCGACTACGAGCGCCTGCGCGAACACATCGTCGCTGCGGCCGATGTGCCGCCGGAGTGGGTGTATTAGCGCGGGGCACGGCAGGTGCAATGGGGGGGGAGGGCGCTCGACATCCGGTGTTTGCATTTTGATTTTTTCTGCGGCTTGGGGTAAATCGCATCCCATGCGAGACAGTTGAGATGTCGCGCCGGTGTGCGCGGCTGTTAATGAATAGGGGGCTCTCGCCATTGTAACGATTGTTTGTGCCGCTGGTGGCGCGGTCAGCACGCCGGACACAGGGCACGCAAAACAACAGAAACGAGGAAGAACAGATGAAAGTAAGCCAATTGTCATTTTTGTCTCTGGTGGCCGCGATGTGGTTGGCAGCGGGACCGGTCTTTGCCCAATTGACACTGGGGGCCAGCGCCTCGGCCAGCACCGATGAAGGGGTGAGCGGCAGCGCCGATGCCGACGCCCAGAGCGACGCCGACGACGCGACCGTGCCCGAACCCGATCCGGTGCCCATCGCCGCGCCAGCGCCGAACCCTGAGCCGGTTGCCGACACGACGTTGGATGAACCCAACGTAGAAACATTGGGTGGCGAGGGCGTCGCGGGGTGGGACAAGGGATTCTACATCCAGACCCCGGACAAAAACTTCAAACTCAAAATCAACTCCTGCCTCAAGACGCGCTTTGCGTACTACAACGATGAAGTCCAGGTGATCGGCGACGACGGATCGCCGGGCACCAACCACATCAACCACGCGGCTTTTGGCCTCCCCTATTGGCGCTTGGCCTTCTCCGGCAACGTGTTTTCGCCGCGCCTCACCTACAGCGTGATGTACGACTTTGCGGTGGGCACCCTACCAGAGGCCACCGTCGACTGGGCGTTCATTCCGGAGAAACTGCACCTGAGCGTGGGTGTGTTCAAGCGCCCCTTCGACCGCGACTACATCAACTCCACGGCCGCCAACAACTTCATCTTTAACTCCATCGGCGCCATGGGCGGCGGCGCGGACGTGGGCATCATGATCAGCAACGACTACACCCGCGTCAAAGGCATCGAATGGGCCTTTGGCGTGTTCAACTTCTCCGAGGGCGACAACGCCCCCAACGCGCTCTTCGACGACTTCGCGCCATCCCTGGTGGGTCGCTTCGGCTACAACAACGGCGTCAATGGCTACCAGGCCTCCGACTTCGACGGCGGCCCCTTCCGCTTTGGCGTGGGCGTGTCCGCGGCCACCGAATTCGATCACGACGACGACGACATCACCAGCCACTTCATCGGCGTGGACGCCATCTTTAAAGTGCACGGCCTCTCCATCAGCGCGGCGGTCTTCTTCGAGGCCATCGCCGAAGAGGCCATCTTTGACGGCCCGGAGTTCAACCGCATCGGCACCTACATAAAGGCCGGCTACCTCATCAAAAAGCGCCTGGAGCCCGTGTTGCGCTACTCCCTGGTCGACAACCACCAATTCGACGAGGACCTCTCCCAGGAGATCACGGCCGGTTTGAACTGGTACATCTTCGGGCAAAATCTCAAGTGGGAAAACAACTTCAGCCTGTACCTGGATCGCCGTGATACCACCGCCATCAACCCCGATCCCGAGACCCTGCACCACATCCTCTTTGCCAGCCAACTGCAGTTCGGCTTTTAGTCCTCGAATCCGCGCATCCCCGAATCCCTGTAAGCACCTGCAGCGCCTGGGTGTCGCCTGATTTTGGCGTCGCGGCGCGCCCCCACGCACTTTTTTTCGCTTTTTTTCGCTTCCGGGCACTTTTTTAGGAAACCTTTTGCCGCAGCGGCCGATGTCTCTATGCGCGCAGTTACGCGTGCACATTGACAAAGGAGAGGGAGATGAGTGCAAAGCGATTTTGGGGAAAGTGGTGGCGGCTGGTGCTGTCGTGGGCGTTGACGCTGTCGTTGGCGCTGGCGTTGGCGTTGGCGGCAATCGGCTGCGAGGGCGGCGGCGACGAGGCCGTCCGCGTGGACAAGAACGGATATGGCGAAGCGGGAGATGAGGGGCTCCCCTGGGTGTCGGGCATCGCCACGGGCTCGCTGGCGCTGAACAACATTTACCAGGTGGTGCCCCTAACGGGCGCGTCGGGGGTGCCGATGTACGTGTCGGCCACGGCGCCCAATCCCTTCCGCCAGATCGCGCCCAACGCCGCGGTCAAGGTGGTGATCTCCGACGCCACCAACAACCGGTACCGCGTCGATCACGCCGGCGTGCTGGGCTGGATTCACCGCAACAACCTCGATTTTGTGTACGCCTACGCCAACAACATGCCGCTGTCGCAGACGCGCATCAACGCCTTGGCGCGGGCCCGGCAGGCCATGGGATTTTCCTACTGGTGGGGCAACGCGCGCTGGGATCCCGATGGCGGCGCCGTGGCCGGTCCCAATGGCAACGCGGGGAAGTGCACGGGGAACTGCCCCAATTGCAAACACGTGGCCACCGGTGGCAACTTAGAGTTCGGCGCGGATTGCTCCGGGTTTGTCTCGACCATTTGGGGCTTTCCCGACTTTGACCCGATGACCAATCCCAGCAACAATGGCTATGTGGCGTCGCGTTATTTTCAGAGCAATCCCAACTGGCAAACCGTGACCCACAAGCAGGTGCTGCCCGGAGACGCGCGCGTGTCGAAAAAACACATTTATCTCGTGGCCTCGCGCCCCAATGCGTCGGGCGTGTTCAAGAGCTTTGAGTGCGTGGGCTGCTCCGAGGGTTGCAAGGCGGTCCGGCGCACGCTCGTCGCCAACACGGATGATTCGCACTTCATCCGGCGAAAGGGGTGGTAGCCAACATGAAACAGTCTGCGAAAACAGCATGGAAAAAGACACCGCTGCCCAAGACAGCATCGGAGAAAACAGCGCTGCAGCGGCGCATTGTGGTGGTCTTGGGGGGGTGCGCGGTATTGGCCGCGGTCCTGGTCTTGCTCATTGGCGTGAAGTGGGCGTCCACGGCACCGAGCCGAAGTGCGCCGCGCGAGACGACGCCACACGCCCGCTCCCAGTCGGCACCCGCTAAGCGTACGGCGCATCCACTGCCGGCCCACCTGCGCGCTGTCGTCGACGAACAGGGCGTGGCGACAGACGAGGCGAACGACGACGTGCCAGAGCGCTTGTCCGTGCCGCCCAAGGGGACGCGCCAGGCCCACCGCCGCTGGCTGCGCGCGACCTACGGTGCGGGCGAGGACCAGCTTGGCAAGGAGGTCCCGGAGATAGAGGGCGAGATCCGTCCGCCCCAGTCCTTTGCGGTGACGGCAGCGGGCGAGCTGCTGGTGCTCGACAGCATGCGGTTTCGCCTGGTGTGGTTCGACGAGCAGGGGCGCTACTTGCGCGCGGCGCCGTTTTCGGGATTGGTGCGGCCCGCGGATGTCGGGGTGGCCGCCGACGGCACCATTGTGCTGCAAGACCACGACGGGCTGCACACCAACGGCATGTTGATGCTCGACGCCACAGGTGAGCGCGTCGTCGCGGCGTATCCGGAGCGCCAGGCCGTGACCGAGCTGGGCATGTACGTCGTCGGGCAGGAGGTCTTCTTCGACTCGGGGCTCACCTCGCGCAAGGCCGCCGGGGTGACCGCGCGCTTCGAGGGTCCGCCGCAAAAGGTGTACAGCGACGAGGCGGGCATCATCCCCGGACGCGTGGGGCCGGACGGCGAAACCATCCTGCTGGCGGGCATCGACAACACCGATGCGGGCGACTTGTTTGTGACCGCCATGCGCGGCAAGGAGCCCGAGCACCTGTACTCGACTTTTTTGAATGCCGGCACATCCCTGATCGCCCTGCCGTTCTTTCAAACCGACGCCCAGGGCCGGGCCTATGTCGTCCTAGACGCCGAAATCGGCCGGTCCCTATTGTGCCTCGACGCGAAAGGAAACCCGGTGGGGCACGTCGCGTTGCCCATGCACCGCTTATCGGATGAGGAGGCGCCGTACCGGTCGTTTACCGTGCTGCCGGAGGGCGGGCTGCTCTACCGCGTGCTGAGCGACGACGCCTCGACGTTTGAGTGGTTCGACTGTCATTGAGCGTTCGATGAGAGGTGGATGGCCCGCAACGGGGCGGGAAATCGGGGAGACTAGGGCACGCGCTCCATCACGCGAAAGCAGGGGCTGGTGGTCATGGCGGCCACGAGGTTGTCGCCCTCCATGGTGAGGTAGACGGGGTCCATGCGCACCTCGCCGAGGGCGCTGCGCCACTTGAACTTGCCGCGCCAATTCCCCGAATAATTGGGGGCCAACTCTTCGAAAATCACATCGCCTTTTTGGTACTTCATCACTGCGGCATTGCCCACTTCGAGGACCTTGGCCGAGGCCTTCTTTTGGATTTGGCGGATGTAGGGCTTGTCGGGCACGCGGGGCTGCGGGTCGTCTTTGACGGTGAAGGAGATGACCATGCCTTCCGCTTCTTCGCAGCCGATGAATTTCCACTTGCCTTCGATTTGGGCCGGCGGCGGCATCCACTCTTTCTCGGCGGGGGCCGGGGCTGGGGTTTCTTGCAGGGCTGCGGCCTGGGGGATGAGCCAGCAGGTCAGGATCGCAGCGGCCAGTGGGATGATGCGTTTTGTTTTCATGAAAGAAAAGATAACGCGAACACCGGCGCTTGGCAATTCCTCGATAAGCGCCCCAAACCGCAAAAAAAAGCGCGGAGATGGGCCCGGAGTGCCGCTATTTGAGCGGAGAGAATTTGGGTGTTTCTTGGGGCGCGACCAGACCGGAGTACAGGCCGGGCAGGGGGGCGGTCTCGAGCTGGGTCTGCGCGGCATAGGCCTGCCATCTTTGGCGGAGATCTTTGACGCTGGCGTCGTCATCTAGGTAACCGTCGGATCCAGTGAACCGCTTTTCGTTCGTTGGGATGCGGTGTACCGTTTGCAGCGACAATCCAGCGTCGTCCAGGACAAATTTGTGGAGCACCAGGGCGGTGGCGTAAATGCTTTCGCCGTAAGCGAGCTCCCACAGCGCAGCGTAGCTTTGGCCGCTGGGATCGCTCACGCGGAACAGGTGTTGGGTTTCTCCGAGGGATTCGGGATAGGGCAGGCTGCCTTTGGTTTTCTTTTGTTGCAACAGAACGGGTTGTTTGTCTTTTAGGCCGTAGAGATAGTAGCCCTGCATGAAGGAGGCCTGGACACAGCCCACATAGGCCACGAGCAGCTCGGGCTGGCCATTGCCGTTCAGGTCGAGGATGTAAAAGTTGATCCCCTCGAGATCCACGTACTCTTCTGGATCGCCGAAGAATGCTTTGGATTTTTGCGCCATTTGGGCGCTGTGTTCAGCGATGACGCCCGCGTAGAGTTCTTGGGCTGTCTTGGGGTCGATGGGTTCTGGTGGGACAGGGGGTGGCGCATCGGGGGCGTTGTTGGCCGCCGGAGAGGGCGGTTTGGCGCCGGGGTTGCGCTCGGGTTCAACGGCGAGGCGGGTCCTCATCAACGCGCCGCCAGCGTAGAGCGTAGCAGCCAAAATCAAGATGACTGGCACAATAACAATTTTGTTGGTCACGGTATTCCTCCTTTTGGTTTCTTTTGTTCTTTAATGAAATTAGATTGTTTAATGTTATTCTTTAAGGTGAAAGATTGCCTCTTGGTTCGGTTCGACCAGCTTGGTATACAAACCGGGCATGGTGTCGACGACGAGGCCTTCTTCGGCCTGGCGCGCCTCCCACCTTTGGTAGAGGTCTCGGCGGTTTCCCTCTTCGTCGAATCTGCCGTTGCGGCGCGTGAATCTCTTTTCATCCGAACCAAAGCTGTAGCCGATCGACACCATCAAATTCGCCTTGTCGAGGGTGAGTTTGACAATCCGGATGGCGAGGGTTCTCTCCAAATCTTCCATCAGAAAAACCTCGTGCAAAAACGCAAAGCTCGTTTGGCCGTTTTTCTCGCGCAGACGGAAATAAGTCATTTCAGAGCCATAGCTCGTATCTTCATTTTCCTCTTTGCGCAGCAGGATCGGTTGTTGGTTTTTCAGGCCATAGAGGTAGTAACCGAAGGTATAAATGAAGCGATTGTCACCGCTATAGGCCACCATCAGTTCGGGTTGACCATCGAAGTCCAAGTCCAAAATGGCGAAGTAAACCCCTTCTAGCGCGGTGGGGCCCCAATTTCTCCCGCCCTCGTTGTCGCCCAAAAACGGCTTGGCGTATTTCTCCATGTTGGCGGTGTGATCGGCGATGATGCCACTGTAGTGCTTTAGGGCTTCCTGGAGCGTGATGGGGGTTGGTGGTGATGTGTCGTCGAGATCGCGGGTGGCGGTCTTGGCATCGGGGGTGAGGGCCTTGTGGGTTTTCATGATCACCATGCCGGCGTAGGCGGCGACGGCCAAAATCAAGAGGCCCGGCACAATGATAAACTTGTTGCCCATGGCGCTTCTCCTCTCGCACCCGCGGCGCGTTTGGCGAACTTTGAATTTTGCAATTGGAAATAGAATATGCGGTATCGATTTAAAATTACACCATTATTGTTTGGTTTTCGAGATTTTATGCCGCGAATCAGCGAGGCAGCGGCGGGATTAGGCGAGGTCGGGGCAGCCGAGTTTGGCGTCGGGGCTGGTGAGGAGCGTCATCGTGGCCCGGTAGGCGTGTTCGGCGGCCTCGGTGGCTTTGTGGAGACTAAACGGACCCAGCCAGATGCGGCTCGGTGCGAGCACATGGACGCGCTTTCCCCGTTCGCGCAGCAGGGCCACGGCGCGGCGATCGCGTTCGATGCGTTCTTCTAGCGGGGTGTCGAGACCGAAGGAGAGCCCCGAAAACAGACCGCTCTTGCGGGCCTTGCCGCCGGTGTCCTCGCGCGGGGGCAGCCGGGAGACGAGCACGGCGTCGATGTCCGGCGCGTCGATGAAGGGGGCCAGGGGTGTTTTTTCGGCCAGCCCACCGTCCAGGTAGGCCTCGCCGTCGATGAGCACCGGCGCGAACATGTAGGGCACGGCGCAGGACGCGCGAATGGCCTCGATGAGGGAGCCGCGCGCCAGGGTGAGGGTGCGGCCGTCGCGGATGCGGTAGACCCCGAGATGCACGGGGATGGGGCAGTCCTCGAAGCGGTGCACCGGGAGGATGCGCGACAGCAGCGCGCCGAAGCGCCCCCCGGCGATGAGCCCCGTACCGTGGCGCGAGAAGGGGAACCGCATGTCCCAAAAATCGGCGCGGCGGATGCGGCCCATTTCGGTTTGGATTTGGTCGGGGTCGAGGCCCGCGGCGTGCAGGCCCGCTACGATGGAACCGGCGCTGGTGCCGCTGAGGGCGCAGGGCCGGATGCTCACTTCGCACAGGGCGCGCAGGACGCCGCCGTGGTGGTAGAAACCGAAGAATCCCGAAGACATGGCCAGGGCCACGCGCTTTCCGGCGAGCTGTTCGGCGAGGGGTGCCATGAGTCAGCGCCCCCCGGACACGTCGATGTGAATCTCGGCGGCCCCCAGGTTGCCGGCCTCGTCGAAGGCGCGCACGGCGATGGCATGGGGCCCCGGGGACAAGCCGGTGGGCAGCGGGAAGTCGAAACGCTCGTTGGGGCTGTCGCAGATGCCGTCGGCGCAGGCAGCGGGGACCCACGGCGCACCGTCGAGGGAGTACTCGAGCCGCGCGATGCGGGAGAAGGTGTCGACGGCCTGGCCCCGGATGCGGCCGTTGCGGTGCTGCAGATCGCGGATGTGCGGCGGCTGATTGTCGACGAGCACCGGCGCGGAGATGCGCTCGTCTGTGAGGACGTCTTCGGGGGCGCGGGACAGGGAGTCGTCGACGGTGAGGCGGATCTGGTAGCGCCCTTCGGGGATGCCCTCGGTGGACCAGGTGTACTTGAGGGCGGTGAGGACTTGGTCGGGCTTGAGGATGGGGCGCCACAGGGTCTCGCCCTCGGGGCGGTAGTGCAGCTCGTAGCGCAGCGCGTCGCCGTCGGGGTTTTGCACCTTCCACGAGAGGGGCAAGTCGCGGGTGTTGCGCTTGTCGCTCCACAGCGGCGTGGTGCGGCGGCTGAGGGCGGCCTCTTGGGGCTTGGTGTGGGCGCGGGCCAGGGTGATGTTGCGGTTGTCGAAGCGCGTGTCGGCGTTGAACTCGGCGATGACGGCCCGCTGGTTGCGCGGGAGGAAGGGGAGCTGGACGCTGGTGAGGCGCGCTTGCGGGTCGTTTGGAAATTGCACGCGCAGTTGAAAGTAACGCGCGGCGGGGGAGGCGGGGCGCTGGTGAGGGGCGGCGACGGGCTCCCAGGGGCTCCAGGCCTTGTTGGGGATGGCGCTGTTGCCCGAGCGGGTGGCCACGGTGAAACGCCCCTGTCCGTACCAGGCCAGGGCGCCCCATTGGGCGTGGGTGCCGGCGTCGAGCACCGGGGAGGTCCAGGTGGGTTTTTGCGGGGCGCTTTTGCGGATGCGGTAGGCGGCTCCGGCGTCTCCGGTGGCGGCGAGGACCAGGGTGTCGTCGGCGATGAGGGCGAGGATTTCGCGCTCCGGCAGGTCGAGGTAGAGGGTTTGTGTGAGGTCCGGGGCGATGGCCACCACGGTGCCGTTGGCGCCCAGCCCCGCGTAGATGGTGTCGTCGGCGGCGACGGCCAGGGCCTGCACGAGGGTGGTGGTGTCCTCGTAGACCGCTTCGATGCGCCCGTCTTCAAAGCACCGGAACACGCGGCCCTCACCCTGGGTGGCGGGCTTGGCTTGCGGGGCGGTGGGAGTGGTTTGCGGCGCAGCGGTGTTGGGTGGCGCGGCGGTTTGGGCAGCGGTGACGGCGCGCGGGGCAGCGGCGGC
>Ga0265293_10009227_pt1 | contig 14251 bp, 11 predicted proteins | sample Munlanlewell138R_FD_192505 | JGI IMG/M metagenome (GOLD analysis project Ga0265293, IMG submission 192505) | Leachate microbial communities from a municipal landfill in Southern Ontario, Canada - Leachate well 138R | ecosystem: Engineered > Solid waste > Landfill > Unclassified | place: Canada...
AGCGAGAATTTCCGATGCCGAGGCGCTGCCGTTATTGATGATGACGACAAGGGGCAGGTTGCTGAGAATATCGCCAGGACTTGCCCGAAACTCGCCGTTGGCGCTCTCCACTCGGCCTTCTGTATAGACAATCAGGCCACTGTCGAGGATGGCGTCGGCGACTTCAACGCAGGCGGGCAGGAGGCCGCCGGGGTTGTTGCGCAAATCCAGCACCAGGCCTTTCAGTGCCGGTGTTGCTGCCATCAGTTTTTTGACTTCCTTGCGGAACTGACTGCCGGTTTCATTTTGGAACTGGGCAATACGCACATAGCCAAAGCCATCTTCAATGATGTCACTGCGGACACTCTGTACCTGAATAATGTCGCGGATGATTTCCACTTCAAAAGGGGCGTCGATGCCTTCGCGAAGAATGGTAAGTGTGATTGCTGACCCTTTCTCTCCTCTCATCAGGTCGATGGCATCGTTGATGCTCATGCCCTGAACCGCCTGGTCGTCAAGCTTGATAATCAGGTCGCCAGTGCGAATGCCGGCGTTGGCGGCAGGAGTGCCGTCGATGGGGCTGATGACTTTGATAAAACCGCCCTCCATACCGACTTCGATGCCGAGGCCGCCAAATTCGCCGCTGGTGCTCTCCTGAAGATCTTCAAAAGAGTCTTCGGTGAGATAGGTGGAGTGGGGGTCGAGACCTGCGAGCATGCCTTTGATGGCGTGTTCAAAAAGTACCTGATCGTCCACTTCTTCCACATAGGCGCTGCGAATCTGGTCAAAAATCTGGACGAAAAGCTGGAGTTCGTCCAGAGGCAGGCGGGCGTCGGTGTCTGTGCTGTCCTCGGTCTCACTGAAAACCCAGGGGGAGGCAGCGATCAGGTTCGCCGACAAAACGATAGCTAACAACTTGCGCAATTTCATACATCTCTACCAAAAAATACCGACTGCCGTGTCTCAAGGCTGTCCTGATTGTGCCATGGGTTCTCAGCGCTGGGCACTGAGCCAGACTTTGGGATCCTGCGGCTTGCCATTGTGACGGATTTCGAAATACAAAGCACTGTCTGAAAGGCCGCCACTGTTGCCCGCGAGCGCTATTTTATCACCGGCCTGTACCCAATCGCCGGTTTCCTTGAGCAAAACCTGGTTGTGGGCGTAAAGGCTGAGGTAGCCGCCGCCGTGATCCACTATCACCATCATGCCCTGGCCGCGCAGGTAATCGGCAAAAACCACGCGGCCATTGTGCACAGGGTTTACCGGCGTACCTTCTTCTGCGGCGATCAGCCAGCCCGTCCATTTCAGGCTCTGGGCTCTATGGCTGCCAAAGCCCTGGCGAATTTTGCCCATCACCGGCCAGGGCAGTTTGCCGCGAAGTTTGGCGAAGGGTGTGGATGATTTGTTGGCAAGGGTCTGTATCTGCTGTTCGAGGCGGGCAATGACCTGTTCAAGGGCTTTGCGCTCCTGGTTGAGCTTGTCCAGTTGCGCCTTGTCGGAACTCAGAGCGGCGTTGAGACTGGCCAGAATGGCGCTGCGCTGTTCCTGTTCCGCCGCCAGGGTTTCGGCTTCCTTGACCAGAGCTTTTCGGCGGCTGAGCAGGTCGTGTTGTTTGGTTTTAATCGCTGTCTCGACGCTTGCCAGGTCGTTGAGGGTGGCGGTGAAGTCGTCAATTTTTTCCCGGCGCGCCTCGGCAAAATAGCGGTAGTAGGTGAGAATTCTGGCCAGTTTTTGCGGATCCTCCTGGTTGAGGAGCAGCCTCACAGGCTCGGAGCTGCCCTGTCTGTAGGCGGATCTGACCTCGCGGGCGATAAGGTTTTTCTGCGCCAGACTGCGGTTTTCAAGCTCGGTTTTGCGCTCTGCCAGCAGGCTGAGCTCCTCTTCGAGGGTGTCGACTTCGCCGTCGAGATCGGCAATGCGTTTGTTGGTTTGCGCCAGCGTCTGCTCGCTGTTTTGCAGCTCGGCGCTGAGATCGTCCACCTCCGAATTGCGCTGCAGGAGTTTGTCCCCCAGCTCGGTTATGCGCTCCTTGAGCGCCTCCAGCTGGGAGCGCGCCTCCTTGCCGTCGGACTCCACGCCATGGCCATTCGCGGCGATGGCGAGGGCAGTTGAGAACAGCAGGGTGCGAATGGTCTTCATGGGCTTGCCGTGCCCGCCGCGCTCAAGGGAGTTTGATCAGATTGTGTCCACTCATTTCTGCGGGCTGGGGTAGCCCCATCAGGTAGAGCATGGTGGGCGCGATATCAGCCAGGGTTCCCCGGCCATTAAAAGCAACCTTGCGGCCGCCGGCATAAACCAGGGGCACTGGCAATGTGGTGTGGGATGTCAGCGGTTGCTGGTTGTCCTCGTCGAGCATCTGTTCAACGTTGCCGTGGTCGGCGGTAATCAGACAGTCGCCACCGACGTTGGTCACCGCCTGGAGAACCCGGCCAAGGCATTGATCCAGGGCTTCAACCGCTTTTACGGCGGCATCAAAAATGCCGGTATGGCCGACCATGTCGCCATTGGCGTAGTTGCAGATAATACAGTCGTAGGCGCCGCTCTCAATGGCGGCCACCAGTTTGTCGGTGACTTCGGGGGCGCTCATCTCCGGCTGCAGATCGTAGGTGGCCACTTTCGGCGAATCCACCAGTATCCGCTGTTCGCCGTGGTACAGTTCTTCGCGGCCGCCGCTGAAAAAGAAAGTGACATGGGCGTATTTTTCCGTTTCGGCAATGCGCAGCTGGGTTTTGCCAAGGCTGGCGACATACTCGCCAAAGGAGTTGACCAGGGTTTCCGGCGGGTAGGCGCAATGGGTATGGCCGCCTTTGCCGAGATCGGCGGAATACTCGGTGGTCATGACAAAATCCGCCAGCTGTGGCCGCACGCTACGTTCAAAGCCGTTGAAGCTGTCGTCCACAAACGCCTGGGTAATCTCGCGGGCGCGGTCGGGGCGGAAGTTCATAAAAAGAATGCTGTCGCCGTCACGGACAATGCCGGGAGCTTCGCCGTCGCGGACAATCAATGTGGGTTTGACAAATTCGTCATTTTCATTGCGGTCGTAGGAAGACTGCAGCGCACTGGCGGCATTCGCGGCACGGTAGTCGGCCACGCCCTGGGTCAGCATGTCGTAGACGGGCTGAACCCGCTCCCAGCGTTTGTCCCTGTCCATGGCGTAATAGCGCCCGGAAAGAGATGCGATGCGGCCACAGCCGACCTCGGCAAAGGTTTTTTCCATCAGCGCAATAGAGGCGGCGGCACTGCGCGGCGGAGTGTCGCGGCCGTCGAGAAAGGCGTGCAGACAGATATTGTTGCAGCCCCGGCGAGCGGCAAGGCGAATGGCGGCGGCGATGTGATCTTCGTGGCTGTGGACGCCGCCAGGGGAGAGAAGGCCAAAAATGTGCACAGTGCCACCGTTGGCCATGGCCTTGTCGACGGCGCTGGTGTAGGCGCTGTTGTCATAAAAATCGCCATCGGCAATGGCTTTGTTGATGCGGGTATAGTTCTGGTAGAGGATGCGCCCCGCCCCCAGGGTCATATGACCCACCTCGGAATTGCCCATTTGCCCCTCCGGCAGCCCCACATCCATGCCGGAGCCGGAAATCAATGTTTTTGGATTTTCAGCCCAGAGCCTGTCCCACACCGGTGATTTTGCTGTATGGATGGCGTTGTGTTCAGTGGCTTCGCTGTATCCCCAGCCGTCGAGGACAATCAGCACCAGAGGGCATTTTTTAGCGGTCATTGTGAGCCTGCATTTCAATGGCTTTAGGGCTGCGAATGTTACCTTTTTAGGCGCAGAAAGGCTATTGAGTCCTGCGTTGAGGGCGCAATTCTGTTGGTGCCGTGCGGCGCAACAATTGGCAACCTATAAGTCATTCGTATGTGGGGGTCGCGATGGTCGGATCTATACTGGTTTTGCCGCAAAGGGCGCAGCCTCTCCATCCCTGCAAGCATTGCCAGTATTTCGAGCCTTGCTGGTTTGGGAAAAACGACAGGGATTTTGCCTCTTTCGGTACCCATCCATGGATAACACTAAAGAGTAAAGCAAATGGTGAAAATGATAGTGTTCAACTACCGCAAAGCCGGTGTTTCTCCCGAGGCGTTTGCGGATATGTGGCTCAACGGTCACGGCGCCATGGTCAAAAAATATGCCCATGTGCTGCGCATAAAAAAATATGTTCAGTCACATTTCTTGCCCAATGCGGACGACCCTATTCTCTCCGAACACGGCGGTGCTCCCGGGTGTGACTCCATTACCGAAGTCTGGTACGACAGCATCGAGGATATGAATGCCGGCATTACCTCCCTCGAAGGGCAAAAGGCCAATGCGGAGTTGGCAGCGGATGCCGCCAGGTTTTGTGATATGGAGCGTATGGAGGCAAAGATTTGTCGGGAGGAAACGATTTTCGATTTCACCGCTGGGGGTTGACCCATGGATAGTTGCCAGTGGCGTGCAAAAGGCGATCGCCCTCAGGAGTCGGGCAGCCCGGCGCTAGGGCTCTTTCACCAGCAGAGCCAGCTTCTACAATAACTCTGAGTGCTTTTCGGGTTTCCTGCGGGGAAAACAGCTCGATCCTAGCGCAGTAAGTTCGACAGTTTGGGGTCTGGTTTTTTCGCCGCCCGATGGAGCAGAAGAATGTGGCCGATCACCTGAACCTGATCGGCGTGCATTTTCGCGCAAATTTCCTCGATGACCGCCTTTTTCACTTCCCTGTCGCCCACCGCCAGTTTGACCTTGATCAGTTCGTGGTCGTTGAGGGCGCGATCGATTTCTGCGAGTACGGCCTCGGTCAAGCCTTTGCCCGCGACAGTGACCACGGGGTCGAGTTTGTGGCCGAGGGTGCGAAGGTATTTTTTGCGCGTGTTGTTCAGTGTCATTGTCTGTTTACCTGTAGAATGGGCGCATTGTAGCGGCGAATCGGCAAAAACGTTAGCGTTGTCTGGTGTTTTCGGGCGGAGACGTTTTTGAGGCTCGAAGTAACGGTGCCATAACGGCTTTTGTGGAATCGCAGCTTGTTCGATTCGGTGAATGGGGTTTTATTGATGGCACGATCCAAAAGCAGTGGCCGCTGGTTGCAGGAGCACGAAAAAGACGTCTATGTATTGCGCGCCCGCAAAGAGGGCTATCGCTCCCGTGCCAGTTACAAACTGCTGGAGCTGGACACCAAAGACCGCCTCTTCAGGGCGGGGATGGTGGTGGTTGATCTCGGCGCAGCCCCCGGCGGCTGGTCTCAGATTGCCGCCCAGCGGGTGGGGGATCGCGGCAGGGTTATTGCGTCTGATATTCTCGCCATGGACTCCATTGCCGGTGTCGATTTCATTCAGGGGGATTTCACTGAAGACAGTGTCTTTAACGAGATTCTCGCCGTTCTCGGTGACGACAGAGCCGACCTTGTAATATCGGATATGGCCCCCAACATGAGTGGTATGAAAGCGGTAGATCAGCCCCGCGCCATGTATCTTATGGAGCTGGCTGTGGACATGGCGCGCCAGGTATTGAAACCCGGAGGCGTTTTTGTTGCCAAACTGTTTCAGGGTGAAGGTTCTGATGCCCTGCTGCAAGAACTCAAAAAGATGTTTCAGACCGTTGTCGTGCGCAAACCTGACGCATCCAGAGCCAGATCGCGGGAAGTTTACGTGGTTGCCAAGGGGCTCAAAGTTGGCGTTTAGCACTGAGTTGTACTGGGTAAAGTCCGGCGTTAGCTGGTATAGTTGACCCGAACATGAGGAAATCATCTTGAACGATATGGCGAAAAACTTAATCCTCTGGCTGATCATTGCCGTGGTGCTGATGTCAGTTTTCCAGAACTTTACCCCTTCCCGGGAAGCCGCAACCCTGAACTACACGAACTTTATTGAAGAAGTGCAAAACGATCGCGTCCGCAGTGTCGCTATTCAGGGGCAAATCATTGAGGGGGAGCGCACGGATGGCACCCATTTCCGCACAATCCGCCCCGATGTGGTGGATTCCGGGCTCATGAACGATCTGTTGCGCAACAATGTTATTGTTGAAGGCCGCGAAAAAGAGACTCCCAGCATCTGGTCACAACTGCTGGTGGCGTCCTTTCCCATTTTGCTGATTCTGGCGATTTTTATGTTTTTCATGCGCCAGATGCAGGGCGGTGCCGGCGGTCGTGGTGGCCCCATGGCCTTTGGCAAAAGCAAGGCGCGGCTGCTCGGCGAAGACCAGATCAACACCACCTTTGCCGACGTTGCCGGTGTCGATGAAGCCAAGGAAGATGTCAAGGAACTGGTGGATTTTCTTAAAGATCCCACCAAGTTCCAGCGCCTTGGCGGCCATATTCCCAAGGGCGTACTTATGGTTGGCCCTCCAGGCACGGGGAAAACCCTGCTGGCGAAAGCGATTGCCGGCGAAGCCAAAGTGCCTTTCTTTTCCATTTCCGGTTCCGACTTTGTTGAAATGTTTGTGGGTGTGGGCGCTTCGCGGGTGCGGGATATGTTTGAGCAGGCGAAAAAGGCCGCTCCCTGCATCATCTTTATCGACGAGATTGATGCCGTTGGCCGTCACCGCGGCGGCGGCTGGGGCGGTGGTCACGACGAGCGTGAACAGACCCTGAACCAGATGCTGGTGGAAATGGACGGCTTTGAAGGCAATGAAGGCGTTATCGTGATTGCCGCCACCAACCGTCCCGACGTGCTCGACAAGGCTCTGCTGCGCCCCGGCCGATTTGACCGCCAGGTTTTTGTCGGTTTGCCGGATATCCGCGGTCGCGAGCAAGTTCTTAAAGTCCATGTTCGCAAAGTGCCACTGGATGACAAGGTGGATCTGGCCATTCTCGCCAGGGGCACCCCGGGGTTTTCCGGTGCCGATCTTGCCAATCTGGTCAACGAAGCGGCGCTTTTTGCCGCCCGTGGCAACCGCCGCCTGGTGACCATGGAGGAGTTCGAGAAAGCCAGGGACAAAATCATGATGGGCGCCGAGCGCCGCTCCCTGGTGATGTCCGAAGAGGAAAAGGCCAATACCGCCTACCATGAGGCCGGTCACGCCATTGTTGGCCGACTTATGCCGGAGCACGACCCCATTCACAAGGTCACTATTATTCCCCGTGGCCGCGCTTTGGGTGTCACTCAGTTTCTTCCCGAAGGAGACAAGTACAGTCTCAGTCGGCGCCAGATTCTCAGTCAAATCTGTACCTTATTTGGCGGTCGCATTGCCGAAGAGATGACTCTGGGCGCCGACGGCGTCACCACCGGCGCGTCAAACGATATCGAGCGCGCCACCCAGCTCGCCCGCAACATGGTTACCCGCTGGGGACTGTCAAGCAAAATGGGGCCGATTCTTTATGGCGAGGATGAGGCTCAGATTCCAGGCGGTGGTCAGCCCCACTACTCTGCGGCGACCTCTCAGGAAATTGACGTCGAGGTGCGCAGTATCATTGACGATTGTTACCGTCAGGCCGAACAGATTCTCAAGGACAATCAGGACATTCTTCAGGCCATGAAAGATGCGCTTATGGAATATGAAACCCTGGATTCCGATCAGGTGGACGACTTGATGAATCGTCGGCCTGTGCGTCCCCCCCACGACTGGCACAACGATCTCAGTCGCCCCGACGGTGGCGCCGCCGCCAGTGGTGGCGATGAAAAAGCCGGGCGCGTTGGCGATCCCGCTGGCGAGCACTGACTGAAAAGGCTGGCTGGCGACTTGTCAGCAGCCTTTGCCGTTAACCGCGCCAATACGTCAATATCAAGCCCATTAGTGCGCCAACGCCTATGAACCATGTGCTTTCACGACTGCTCCCCGCCAATGGGCGGGCGGCGGTCATGGGTATTCTCAACATTACCCCCGATTCTTTTTCCGATGGCGGCGAACTCTATTCTGCCGATGCCCTCAATCGCGACAGCCTTCTCGCACGCGCTGAAGCCATGGCCGCTGCGGGCGTGGATATTTTTGATGTCGGCGGCGAATCTACCCGCCCAGGCGCTGCACCGGTAAGTTGTGAGGAAGAGTTGTGCCGGGTTATTCCCGCAGTGCGTCTCCTCAAAAGCCGTTTTGGCATTCCGGTTTCTGTGGATACCAGCAATGCCGAAGTGATTCGCGCCGCCCGCGATGAGGGCGCCGATATGATCAATGATGTCCGCTCCCTGACCCGTCCCGGCGCCCTTGAAGCCGCCGCTGCCAGCGGTCTGCCGGTGTGCATTATGCATATGCCCGCAGAGCCGGATGTGATGCAGAATCAACCCCGCTACGAGAATGTGGTTGCCGATGTGGCTCAGTTTCTGCGCAGGCGCGTTGAGGAATGCTGTCAGGCGGGCATTGCCAGGAGCAATATCGTTGTCGATCCGGGGTTTGGCTTTGGCAAAACCCTGGAGCAAAACCTCGCCTTGTTCAAGGCGCTGCCGGAATTGGTTGGCGAAGGCCTGCCGGTGTTGGTGGGCGTGTCCCGCAAAACCATGATTGGCACTTTGCTGAAAAAAGAGCCGAAAGACCGTATCTTCGGTAGTGTTGCCCTGGCGATGCTGGCGGCACAGCGGGGGGCGCGAATTATCAGGGTGCACGATGTTGCTGAGACCCTCGATGCCCTGAAAATATTGAATGCTGTAGAAGGTGGTAAACGTTGACGAGAAAATACTTTGGTACAGACGGCATTCGCGGCCGTGTTGGCGAACATCCGGTAACCGCCGATTTTGTCCTCAAGCTGGGCTGGGCGGCGGGCAAGGTCTTCAGCGAAAAGGCCAATGGCCGCAAGCTGATTCTGTTGGGCAAGGACACGCGCATCTCCGGCTATATGTTTGAATCGGCGCTCCAGGCGGGGCTGATTGCCGCCGGGGTCAATGTGGGTCTTCTCGGCCCCATGCCGACCCCCGCGATTGCCTACCTGACGCGCACCTTCAGAGCCCAGGCCGGTATTGTCATCAGCGCTTCCCACAATCCCTTTGACGACAATGGCATCAAGTTCTTTGGCGGCGACGGCTACAAGCTTCCCGATGACATTGAATCCCGCATCGAAGAGCATCTGGATCTGCCCCTGAGAACCAGCGTTTCCAATGAGCTTGGCCGCGCCCACCGCATTGCCGATGCCGCGGGTCGCTATATCGAGTTCTGCAAAGGCACTCTTCCCTCCGGGTTTACCCTCAGCGGCCTTCGAATTGTGGTGGATTGCGCCAATGGCGCCACCTACCACGTGGCGCCAGATGTGCTTCGTGAGCTGGGCGCCAAGGTGATTGCTGTCGCCGACGAGCCCAATGGTCTCAATATCAACGACAATTGCGGCTCCACCCACTGGCAGCCCCTCGCCAAAACTGTCTTGGAAGAGGGCGCCGATCTCGGTATCGCCTTTGATGGCGATGGCGACCGGGTTCTGCTGGTGAATCATCGCGGCGAACTGGTGGATGGCGATGAAATTCTTTACATCATTGCCAAGCACAGTATCGATAGCGGCAGGGGCTGTAACGGGGTTGTCGGCACATTGATGTCCAACTACGGTCTTGAGTTGGCGCTGAAGCAGTTGGGCGTCCCCCTGATTCGCGCCAAAGTGGGTGACCGCTATGTTATTGAGGCCATGCACAGCAATGGCTGGGTGCTGGGTGGGGAAAATTCAGGTCATATTATCTGCAAGGATCTCACCACCACCGGCGACGGGATGGTGGCGGCGCTGCAGGTGCTGCTCGCGATCATTCAGTCTGGCAAAAGCCTCGCCGAACTCGGTGATGCCATGCACAAACTGCCCCAGGTGATGATCAATGTGCGGCTTGCCAACAAAATTCCGCTGGAAACCTTGCCCGAGGTGCAGGCGGCGGTTGTCGATGCAGAAACAAAACTGGCGGGCGCCGGGCGCGTGCTGTTGCGGCCATCGGGCACCGAGCCGGTGATTCGTGTGATGGTCGAAGGCGTGGATGCGGCTCAGGTTCAGGCGCTTGCCGAGGGTATCGCTGAAGTCGTCAAAGAGCTTGTTTCCTGATGTTTTCAGAAGGCGATTATTTTTGCTTGTATCTTTAGATCAACTTCGCTAACATTTGCGCCCCGTTGAGGCTGGGCTTATTTTTACGGCCTTTATGAAGGGCAGGGGATCACTTCGATGCGTAAACCTCTGGTGGCAGCCAACTGGAAAATGCAGGGTTCGCGACAATTTTTGGTCTCCTATTTTGATGGTTTCCAGAAAGCGTTGTCCACAGAGCTTGAGCAAAGCGTAGACATAGTTTTGTTTCCGCCTTTTGTGTATCTGGCGCAAGCGGTAAAAATGCTGGAGCAGGCCGCTGAATCGGTTAAGTATGACTGTGTTGGCATTGGCGCCCAGAATTTAAGCCAGTTTGCCAGCGGCGCCTTTACCGGGGAAATCGCTGCTGACATGCTCGCCGACGTGGGTTGCCGCTATGTGCTGGTTGGCCATTCGGAAAGGCGCTCCCTGTACGGCGAAAGCAGCCAGATGGTAGCGGAAAAATTTGTAGCGGCACGCAACTGCGGTTTAACGCCGGTTTTATGTGTTGGCGAATCTCTTGAAGAAAGAGAAAACGACGCGACTCTGGATGTTGTCAATAGCCAGCTCAAGGCCGTGATTGACCTGGCCGGATTGGCTGCAGTGACAGAAGCGGTGATCGCCTATGAACCGGTTTGGGCAATAGGCACAGGCAGAACCGCAAGTCCTGAGCAGGCTCAGGAAGTGCATTGCGCCATCAGAGCCATGTTGGCGGATGCGGGAGAAAAGACTCGAATTTTATATGGCGGTAGTGTCAAGGCCGAAAATGCTCAGGCACTATTTGCACAGCCGGATATTGACGGTGGTCTCGTCGGCGGTGCTTCGCTCGATGCAGGAGAGTTTGCTGCGATTTGTAAAAACGCACAACCAAAGTAGAGATTAATGGCACAGGTATTACTGGCAGTACATTTGCTCATCGCGTTGGCCATCATCGGCCTTGTTCTGCTGCAACAGGGAAAGGGTGCAGAGGCCGGTGCCTCTTTTGGTGCCGGCGCCTCGCAAACGATTTTTGGCAGCTCGGGCAGCTGGAATTTTTTCAGTCGCATGACGGCTATTTTTGCGACACTGTTTTTTATTACCAGTATTTCGCTCGCGGTTATTGCAAAAAAAAGCGCGGTAGTGGAAGATCCCTATCTGCCGCAGGCGGAGCAAATTGATCTCCCTGTAGCGCCGCAAGAGACTGAAATACCAGCGGCTAAGCCCGTTGATCAGGAACAGGAAATTCCCGTTCTGGAACAGAGCCAGGCACAACCCGAGGCGCTTCCAGAGCCAGCAGAGACTGAAACTCCGGAGCTGGAAATTCCAGCGGAGACAGAGACGCAACAGTAAGTTTTATTTTGAAGTTTTGCCCAGGTGGTGAAATTGGTAGATGACGGGCAGGAGCCCTAATGCCGCGATAGGCAGGACGCCGATAGCGGCCACGCGCAGCGTGTCGGTGAAGTGGCACTTTCTGCGTAAAATGTATAGTTGGTAAGTTTAAAAAGTTTATGCCCAGGTGGTGAAATTGGTAGACACGCTATCTTGAGGGGGTAGTGACTTAGGTCGTGCCGGTTCAAGTCCGGCTCTGGGCACCACATCCGCATCCGATGACCTCCAAGGATGCACAAAAAGCCCCGGTTTTCCGGGGTTTTTTGTGTCTGGAGAATCCCCGAATATCAGCCCGGATTCATTATTTTCCACTCCGTAACTAAGCCTGAAAAAATGGAACAGTCGGCCGGTTCTCTGATTCTGTCTATGGATAATTTCGCGGAATTTTTAGGATCTGTTAACACTTATTGAATTGCCACTGTTGTGACTAAAAAAGCGTCAATTGAGGGGCGCGGAGAGAATTTCGTGGTTCTCAATCAGCAACGAGAAAGGCTCCTGCTGACGCCCCCGCACCTATTTGCTTTTTAGCCGCAACTGCTTCAACCCCAAAAAAGGGGCTGGAATCATTTTTACCCCTAGCGTTGTTGTCACTGGCTTATTGAGAATGACTAAACCCAGCTCATTCCGCCGCGCTGGCGGCAAAAAAGACCGCCACCAGTGGCAATCCAATAAGGGTTAACAAGACTCTAGCTTTCTGGCGCTGCTTCATCGCCTGAAGACCAATGGTGGCTATTATTGCAAAAGTCGCTCAGGGTTTTCGACCCGTCCCTCAGCGACGAATGTTATGGCGCATCAGTCCCCCATGTTGCATGTCGTCTCTGTTGGCAGAAGTACTCTCAATAGATCCGCGATCCGTACACTGCGCGGAGACACTTTCAACCAGCGTGGGCGCCCTCCACTTGGGTAGCGAGGCGCTTAACAGGTTTTTAAACCGTGGACTCCAGGCTCGCCAATTGCGCTTGTTGAAGCCGACGCCGCTGCCGCGCTTTGAGTTTGCGCCGCCAGATAATGATGCCGGTGATACTCAGCATGGCGACCACCACACCCATGATGGAAATCAGAATACGCCCGGGCAAACCGAGAATGCGACCGGAGTGCACCGGGAATTGGGCCTGGACAAAAATATCGGCAGCGGTGCCTTGCCAGGGCACAAAATCCCCCAGCAGCTCGCCGCTGTGACCGTCGAAGTACAGAGCCTGGTGGCCGACGCCGCCAGTGCCGTGACCCTCTTCGGCGGTGAAATATTCCACCCGATAGATGCCGAATTCCCGAGCATACCAGATGGAACCTATGGGTTTTGTCCAGCTCCGATCTTTCGCGCTCTGCTGCGCCAGAGTGATCACTTCGTCAAAGCCCAGAGTGGGCTCGATGGGGTTGTCGTGTCCCGACGGGGTGCGCTCGTCCAGCGGCGACGGGGTGACGTCGGAGACGGCGCTCATAAGCGGGAAGAAAACTTCCCGATACAGGTTCAACGAAAATGCCGTAAACGCGATAACAAACAGCAACACCCAAACCCAGAGGCTGACGGCGCGATGCAGGTCGAAGTTGAGGCGGGCAGCGCCCGCTGAGTGGCGGATTTTCCACGCCGGTTTCCAGCGCTGCCACCAGCTTTCCGCCCGCTCGCCGGTCTTGCGGCGGGGCAGAGTGAGGTAAAAGCCGACAAAGCTGTCAAGAGTCCAGATCAGGGCGATGATACCCAGTAGCCAGATACCCCAGTGATCAATGCCGCCAATTTCCGGAATATGGAGGCTGAAATGCAGCTTGTAGAGAAACGACATAAGGGTTTCCCGTGTGATCGGCCACACTTGGCCCCATTCCCGCACGCCCTGAATGTCGCCGCTCACCGGATCGACGTACACCTGGTTGAAGCCCGGCTCATAGAGCTCGCGGGTGTCGGGGTTGACCTTCGGTGCCACCAGAAAGGAACGGGAGTGCCCCGGCTCGTGGTGGGTCTCAAAATAGACCACATCAATTTCCGGAAAGGCGGCCTCCACCTGGTTGGCCTGGTCGATTGCCGCTTGCGGAACACCCTGGGTGGTGGCTTCAAACAGATGGGGGTTGAGCCATTCATCCAGTTCGTGATCCCAGGAAATCACCGCGCCGGTGAGACCGGTGATCACCAGAAATACCGCCGTGGTCAGACCAAAGTAGCGGTGAAGGTAAAGCATGGTTGTGCGCATAGTGGGGTGCCTTTTCTTTCCCTCAAAGGGAAGTGTGCAGGGTCGATTCCTTGAAGTCACATGCCTGTTGCTGGGGAATGTGAATGCTGTCAGATAAGATTCATGACGCAGAGGGGTTGCCCGCGCCGGTCAGCAGGCCGGGGCGTCATGCACCACTTCGATGTGCTCATAAAGCGAGATATCGCTTTCGGTCTCGCCAGCATCACCGCCGGAATTCCAGGGCCTGGGTGCGCGGTCAATCTGGTAATCGCTGGCAAAATCCCGAGTGGCAAAGCGCTGGTAGGTCATGACATTTAGCGGCTGCGGTGTTTCCTGAAGGGTAAGCCCAAACCCGGGGGCGGTGTCCAGGGGGGGCAAGCGGCTGGTGATGACTGGTGTCAGCGAGGGCGATGACGGTGGTCAACGCGTAGGGTGATAGCCCTCTTTTTTGTAAAGCGTCGCAAAGCATCCTGTTCTCCCAAGGATGGGTAAGTACAAATTTTAATGATATCTATTATCGTTTGCAAGGCGGATCGGTTTCCAACGCGCTAACCAGGATATTGCCGCAGTTGCCGGAACCTGCGCACCGGGATTGATGACTTTGAATGTGCCTGCGAGCCAAAAAGACTGCCATAGTAGCCTGAAGCGGGTATGTGCGCTCAGGGGGGCGGAATCCAGTGTTCGGTGTCAACTATCTTGTCCGGTCGTATTGCCTCAGTAAAAAACCAAACTACTTGCTAAGTTGACTCGCCAGGACTGTTCCATCTTTAACCGCCCATTAGCTGGGTCATTTTAACCTGATAGCTCTGTTCCCGTAATCTCCATTCA
>Ga0265293_10009230_pt1 | contig 14248 bp, 7 predicted proteins | sample Munlanlewell138R_FD_192505 | JGI IMG/M metagenome (GOLD analysis project Ga0265293, IMG submission 192505) | Leachate microbial communities from a municipal landfill in Southern Ontario, Canada - Leachate well 138R | ecosystem: Engineered > Solid waste > Landfill > Unclassified | place: Canada...
TATTTTATTTAATTCCGTTTCGATTGTATTGCTGCAATGCGAGCACGACATTCCTTCTATTAGTATTTTCTTTTCAATAGCATTGTGTTTATTTTTAGTATGATTTGTAGGGATCATGGTATCAGGTGATAAAAAATGAAAAAAGCGCAATCTTAATGCATTAAGCACAACACTTACGGAGCTGAAACTCATCGCAGCGGCAGCAAGCATAGGATTTAATTCCCATTGAAATATGGGATAGAAAATCCCTGTAGCTATCGGGATGCCTATCGTATTATAAATAAATGCCCAAAAAAGATTTTGTTTTATATTTTTCATTACAGTTTTACTGAGTTTTATCATAGCAGCAACATCGTTAATATCATTTCTTACTAAAACGACATCAGCTGCTTCGATAGCAATATCGGTACCTGCTCCGATAGCAATTCCAATATTTGCTTTGGCCAAAGCCGGTGCATCATTAATGCCATCGCCCACCATAGCCACTGTTTTACCTTTATTCATCAAATCGGTAATTACACTTTCTTTTTCATCGGGTAATACTTCGGAAATACTCATAATATTTCCGATCTGACTTCCGATTGCATGGGCGGTGAGTTTATTATCGCCGGTAAGCATAATCACATCCATTCCCATTTCTTTTAATTGTTGTATTCCTTGCAGACTGTTTGCTTTAATGGTATCGGCGAGACTAACCAACCCTAACACATTTTTTGAATCGGCACAGAAAATGACGGTCTCTCCTTTTTGAGCCATTTGATTGGCTTTTTCTTCGAATAACAGGGAATCAATGGCATGCTCTTTCATAAAACCAAGATTCCCAATATAATAATCTTGCGAATGCAGGCTTGCTTTGATTCCTTTTCCGGGGAAAGTCAAATAATTATCAACGGCATCCAAAGCCAAATTATCTTCTACCGCTTTATTTACTATTGCGTAAGAAAGCGGATGTTCGGAATTCTTTTCGATAGAAGCAACTATGTGCAATAAATCACCGGAAGTGATATGTTGATTGGTAACTATATCTTTTACTTTAGGTTCTCCTTCTGTTATCGTTCCCGTTTTATCCAAAACAACGGTATTAACTTTACCGGCATTTTCAAGTATTTCGGCCGATTTAATGAGAATGCCGTTTTTAGCACCCATCCCTGTCCCTACCATAATCGCCGTGGGAGTGGCCAATCCCAATGCACAGGGGCAGGCTATAATCAAAACTGAAATTCCCCTGGCCATGGCATATTCGAAACTTTGTCCGGCAAACAACCAGACGACACATGTTATCAATGCAATAATCATTACAATAGGCACAAAATAATAGCTGATTTTATCGACCAGTCTGGAAATGGGGGCTTTGCCGGAATTTGCTTCTTCCACTAATTGAATAATTTTAGATAATATCGTATCGTTGCCGATTTTATCGGCAATTATTTCAATATATCCTGATTTTAGAATGGAAGCTCCGATCACTTCATCCCCCGTTTTTTTAAAAACGGGAATACTTTCACCTGTTATGGCGGCTTGATCCACATAACAATCACCTGAAACAATATGTCCGTCAACAGGAATAATGCCTCCCGCTTTCACCACTACCATATGTCCGACACGTACGTTTTCAATAGGTATTTCTAACTCTTTGCCGTCCATTTTTACAATAGCCGTATCCGGTTTTAAGGCGATTAGTTTTGAAATGGCATTGGAAGTTTTTCTTTTGGCTTTTGTTTCAAAATATTTTCCTAATGTAATCAAGCTAAGGATGGTTCCGGCCGATTCAAAATATAAATCGGATATAAAATGATGAACGATATCCATTTTGTCGACAGCAAGTGCATTTCCGATTTTAAAAACGGCATAAATGCCATACCATAATGCGGCACCTGAACCAATGGCAATGAGGGTGTCCATATTGGGCGAACGTTTATATAATTGTTTGAACCCAGTAATAAAAAAATTTCTATTTATAAAAACAATAGGTAGAACCAACAAAAACTGCAAAAAAACAAAACTCATTACATTTTCATTCCCTAATAGAAAAACAGGAATAGGCAAGGAAAGCATATGTCCCATTGATAAATATAATAAAGGAAATAAAAATAATAACGATACAATAAGTCTTGTTTTCATTTGACTTAATTCATCGGTATACACCTTTTCCGGTTTTGCATTAGATGATTTAGTTTGTTCAATCGAAGCATGGTACCCTCCTTTTTCTACGGCATTGATAATTTCACGAATACCAATAATATGTTCATCAAAAATAACAATCATTGAATTGGTGAGTAAATTTACCGATACGGATGAAATCCCATGTAAAGCCGCAACTGCTTTTTCAACATGAGCCGCACAGGAAGCACATGTCATGCCTGTTATATCAAATTTTTGTTTTGTCATAATACGTTTAATCCAATGTAAAGTATTATTTCTTTTCGGCTTTTTCGATTTCTTTTTTTAACTTTTTAGGTAAATCATCTACGCAATGATGGCATTTCATTTCAAGTGTATACATTCTTGCTATACAGTAGTTTGAATGTTTGCAATCGCAACGTTCAGCTCCGTTTTTCAAGTTATTGATAAATTGGGTATCGTGAACCAAAGCTCTTCCTATTTGCACAAATTCGAATCCGCTTGATAAGACTTCTTCTATCTTAGCACGCGACACCAAACCGCCTACATAAATTAAAGGTATATGCAATTGCTCGCGGAACTTTTTGGCATCGTCGAGAAAATACGCTTCTTTAAAAGGTACTTCGGGAACCATCCATTTCCCTATCATACGTAAGGCTAATTTCAGCCACCAGAATCTCAGTGTATCCATGTAATAAGCCATGGTTTTAATGGGCATGGCACCGCGCATAACTGCCATGGGAGCTCTGCTGACAAAACCGGCGGAGAGTACCAAAGCATGTACCTTCATCTTCTCGAGTTCTTTGGCAACTGTAATGCAATCATCGATTTGCATACCGCTTTTAAAGCCGTCGTACATATTTATTTTAACTACAACCGCCATATCATTTCCGGCTACTTGCATTACCTCGGCCATAACCATTTTCATAAAACGCATACGGTTTTCGAGCGATCCGCCGTATTCATCTTTTCGTTTATTGGTGTAGGGCGAAAGAAATTGTGAAATGAGGTAGCCGTGTCCGGCATGAATTTCCACACAATCAAAACCGGCTTGTTGCGACAAACGAACGGCTTGACCGAAATCCTTCACTAATTCCTCTATCTCTCTTTTTTTCAAAGCCCTCACAATGGTAGGTGAATATAAGTTAAAACCCGTAGAAGCTCCGACAGGAATTTGACCGCAAGTGTAGAAATGTGTCATATTACCGCAATGTCCTAATTGGATGGATGCTTTTGCCCCTTCCTGATGTAAGGCATCGGTTAGTTTTTTAAGTTCGGGAACAATTTCTTCGCGCATCCATAATTGACCTTTAAAAGAAAGACCGCTGCGGTTCACGGCAGCATAAGCAACCGTAGTCATCCCTACTCCTCCTTTGGCTACCTGCCAATGATAGTCGAATAATGCTTCGGAGGGTTTATTTTGAATACACATGTTTTCAAAAGCAGCCGAACGAATGCTTCTGTTTCTTAATGTTATAGGTCCTAATTGAACGGGAGTAAAAAGAATATCGCTCATAATTAATGTTTTATTATTGTTTTGCTATGTCGATGGCATTTAATAAATGAGAAGTTATATACAACAGTTGTTCTTCGTCTAATTCGGTATGCATAGGTAAAGAAATAACATGTTCAGCCAAATATTCGCTAACAGGAAAGTCACCAACTGAATATCGTGGGTTGGTATAAGCTTTTTGCAGATGTAAAGGAACCGGATAATAAATCATTACCGGAATTTCTTTTTCTTGCATATAATCAATCACCTTTTTCCTATCGGCGTTTTGAAGTACCAAGGTATATTGATGAAACACATGATTGGAATAGTTTGCCAAAGCGGGTGTTTTCAGGTTCGAATGGCCGGCAAAAGCTTGGTTATAGTATGCAGCTGCTTGATTTCTTTTTTCGATATAGGTATCCAAATGTTTTAATTTTATATCGAGAATAGCAGCTTGAATGCTGTCTAAGCGGGAATTAACACCGACAATATCGTGGTAATAACGCACAAACATTCCGTGATTAACAATGCCTCTGAGCTTTTGAGCCAAGGCATCGTCGTTGGTAAAAACAGCTCCGCCGTCGCCATAGCATCCTAGATTTTTTGAAGGGAAAAACGACGTACATCCCATGGTTCCAATGGTACCGGCCTTTTTACTTTCACCGTTTGAAAAATGATAGTTTGCTCCTATGGCCTGACAGGCATCTTCGATCACATATAAATGATGTTTAGCGGCTAAGGCCATCAATGTTTCCATATCAGCACATTGTCCGAACAAATGAACGGGAATGATTGCTTTGGTTTTAGGGGTAATGGCTTTTTCAACGGCAGCAATATCGATATTGAATGTGTCGGGTTCAACGTCAACTAAAACCGGTGTTAATTGAAGGAGGGCAATAACTTCGGCTGTTGCAATGAAAGTGAAAGTAGTGGTGATTACTTCATCTCCGGGTTTTAAATCCAATGCCATAAGAGCCACTTGCAGCGCATCGGTACCGTTTCCACAGGGAATGACATGTTTAACTTTTAAATAATTTTCAAGATTTAATTGAAATTGTTTTACCGTAGGACCATTGATAAAGCTGCAATTGGTCAGTACTTCTTGTATGGATTCATTAATTTCTTCTTTGATTTGTTGATATTGAGCTTGCAAATCAACCATTTGAATTTTACGCATAGGATCTATTTTTTTATAGATATTACTTTAGTAATAATGTCGGCACCGGATAATTTCGCTTTAAGCGTATCTTGCTTCTTATGTTTTTGGTTTTGGATAATGGCTTCTGTTTCTTTTTTAATTAATTGATTGATTACATTATCCATTATTTGTTGCGATTCCTTTTCATGTCCCATATAATAATTATAACTGGATTTAAAACGCTGATAATTTATTTTTTTATCATCGAAAATACTTTGCATTTGTCCGCCTACCCATTGCGTTAAACTATCTCTTTGGTTGTTTTGCACACAATTGCGAATGGAAGCTTCGAGGAGGTAAATATCAACCAATACTTCTTCCATCGTTTGGGCTTTGATTAAATCTTTTGGGGGATGGGTTTCATAGGTCGGTGAGCAAGAAGAAAAAACAAAAACAGTCGAAAGAAAGATAGCTATTTTTTTCATCTGTTAAAGTATAAAGGTTTTCCCGTCGGATTGCGGGCAAAATTTCCGTTATCGTAGACTATTTCACCGTTCACAAAAGTTTTTTCTATGGAAGCGTGTAATAACATCCCTTCAAAAGGCGACCATCCGCATTGATAATACAATGATTCTGTATCTATTTGTGTAGGTTTATTCAAATCGAGCAAAACCAAATCGGCTTGATAGTTTTCTTTAATAAATCCTCTATTTTCAATTTGAAACAAACGGGCGGGAGCATGACACATTTTTTCCACTATTGTTTGCAGTTTCATATCTTTAGAAAAATAAAACTCTAACATCAAAGGCAGTATATGTTGCACGCCGGGCATGCCGGACGGTGCTTTTAAGTAGGTATTATTTTTCTCTTCCGTGGTATGCGGTGCATGATCGGAAGCGATGCTATATGCAATTCCATTATTAAGTGCTTGCAATAATGCCTTTTTATCATCCGCTGTTTTGATTGCGGGATTACATTTCATAAGTGTTCCCTTTGTTTGATATTGCGAATCATCCAAAAACAAATAGGCAACACATACTTCGGCGGTTATTTCGGGATATTCGGGAGTAAACAACTCCAATTCTTTGGCTGTACTTACATGTAATATATGTATTTGAGAACGATACTTCTTTGCTAGAGAAATAATTTTTTCAGTTGACACATAACATGCTTCTTCCGAACGAATAAAGGGATGTTTTTCAATGGGAATTTCTTCGCCATATTCCTTCTTCATTTGCTCTGTATTGGCACGAATCATGGCTTCATCCTCACAATGAGCAACCAAAGGAATGGTATGGAATTGCAAAAGGTCTTCCAATACATGATTATCGACAATCAACATGTTTCCCGTCGATGAACCTAAAAATAGTTTCAATCCACACACTTTATGCTTATCCAATGCTTTTATTTCTTCGCTATTAGCATCTGTTGCAGCTATATAAAAGGAATAATTCGTATACATTTTATCCTTTGCAGACTGCATCCTTTCTTCCCAAGAGGAAATTGAAGTGGTTTGGGGGATCACATTGGGCATATCCATAACAGAAGTAATACCACCGGCAACAGCGGCTTTGCTTTCGGATAAAAAACAACCTTTATGTGTTAATCCGGGTTCCCGAAAATGCACATGTGTATCGATAACGCCAGGGATTAAATATTTGCCGCTTGCATCCACTAACATTGTATCGTTTTCCATCCATATGTCTTCAACCGGACTTTTTTCTTTATATATACCTTTAATGATTCCATGTTGAATCAACACATCGCCTTTAAAAATTTTTCCTTCATTTACGATGAATGCGTTGTAGATAAAATAATTATTCTGTGCAAGCATGGCTTATTAAGATTATTCAATCCAGGCAATAACATCTCCTTTTTTAATCATATTGCCTTGAGGAACACAAGTGTCGACCAGTTTACCTTCGTTAAGGGCCTTAACTTCTTCATTTCCGAAGTAAGTTTGAATAAAGGCTATGACATCGTTTTCTTTATATTTCTTACCCGGAGAAGGAGCTATGGATTTATCGTCAAAATCAACTTCCCACAACAAACGACCCGATGCCGTGGCAATCACGGGTTTTGCTTTGGGATAACGTTCGCTCAGATAAGCGAACATCGTTTTTTCTTTATCTTCTTTAGTAACAGCAACCGCCGGAACAGCTACTTGTTGTTCCGCTTTTACTTTTTCCAATTCCTCTTGAAAACGTTTTTTAGCTACCCCCGATTTATAATCGCGGTATTGACGGTCGTGCATAGCCAATTCGAACAATTCTTCCTCATCCGGACCGAAATCCCAATTGTTTTCCTTCATTTCTTTTCTATAATCATCCAAAACATTCGGGAAAGCATCCTGAGGATTAGCGGTATAGAATTCCATATTGTTTTTCTTTGCCAATTCAACAATAATTTGGTCTAAAGGTCCCGGCAATTGACCTGTTTTTCCCAGTATCATATTCCAACTGTCTTTATCGATCATTGAAAAACGAGGTTCTTCTTTGGCCAAAGAAAAAATATTCATCAAAGCGATATTTTTAACATATTGGCTGAAAGGTGTTACCAAAGGAGGATATCCAAGTTTAGGCCAAACATATTCCACTTCCTGGAACAATTGCACCACTAAATCATCAAGTGTTACTTCCGGTTTTTTATGTTGACGCAATGCCATATTAATGGCTCCGTGCATCCCTTTTAAATCGGCCATCATGGAACCCATCATACCGCCCGGCAAGCCGCAACCTACCAAGAGGGAAGTCATGTTTTTATTTTTAGGATCAATAAAATATCCCAAAAAATCGTCGATAAAAGATTGTGTTAACCGTCGTGCTTCCATATAAGCTTTCATATTTATATCAGGAACCAGAAAACCGGCTTCTCTCAACATGGCTTGTATTGTAATCACATCGGGATGAACCATTCCCCAAGAAAGGGGCTCCATGGCTACGTCGATATAATCAACGCCATTATGTGCAACTTCCAACATGGAAGCCACCGAGAATCCCGGACCGGAATGTCCGTGATATTGTACTTTTATATGGGGATATTTGGTTTTAATTTCTTTTACGAGACGACCCAGCGAGACCGGACGTCCTACGCCGGCCATGTCTTTTAAGGCTATTTCATCGGCACCGTATTCAACTAGTTTATCAACGATATTCATATAATATTCAACCGTATGAATTTTGGAATAAGTAATACTCAATGCCGCTTGCGAAATCATACCGGCTTCTTTGGCATATTTGATAGATAATTCCAGGTTACGATGATCGTTTAATCCGCAAAAAGAACGCATAATATCAACACCTTGTGCTTTCTTTACCTTTGGCATCAATTGGCGTACATCGGCAGGAACCGGATACATGCGCAAACCGTTTAAGGCTCTTTCAAGCATATGTGTTTGAATACCTGCTTTATTAAATGGTTTCACCCATTCCCTGACGGCTTTATTCGGATTTTCACCATATAACAAATTCACCTGCTCGAAAGCTCCGCCATTGGTTTCAATACGAGCAAAACATCCCATCTCCACAATCACCGGAGCTATTTGTTGTAATTGATCTACTCGTGGCACATATTTACCGGACGATTGCCACATGTCGCGATATAATAAACTGAATTTTATCTCTCTTGCCATTATTCTTTATTTTTTTATTAAGGTGCAAAGGTACATTAATTTATCCAATTAATCACCGAAAGTGTTAAAATGATTCATTCTTTTTAGCGTATAACGTATAAAATATATCCGTTATCGCTTCTTTAAAATAAAATAATAAAAATCCGTGGGCAAAAAAGTGAAAAGTGAAGAAAGTCGAAAATCAACGCACTGAAAAATTGAAGAGGGAAAAAGTCGCGAGTGTCGAGAATTTTTCGGATAAAATACGGATACAATATGGATAAATATATTAAAAAATCAAAAAGTTCAAAACCCGTGATGAACAAGAAATTATTGGTTATTACGAAGTTTTGGAACTCATCTTTCATAATTTTTCTGAAATCCGACTCTCCGAAAGTTATATCAAACAACTGCACCAACTTTTACTTAAACACAGCCGCTTATCGTATTGTCGGTTTTTATATACGAATTTTTGAGTATTCACCCTTTCCAAGACGGAAACGGCAGGTTAAGGCGGTTATTTAAACGAAAGGCAAAGGAACCGTTTATGTAATCAAACAATAAAGGGAGTGAAGGAATAATGGATTCCAGCGGGGAAGTTATCCGAATTTTGGTGCCATGTAACAGTACAATTATGATGCTTACGAATTTGAAACTTTGTGTCAAATCTCTACATTCTTTGCTGTAAAAGTTCTTTCAAACACTTTTTTAGATTTTAAATGTACAAACAAATATTATAATGACCAATAGTTATGCTTTTTCGTCATTTTAATGTCGAAATGTTGTTTTTTTTGCTTCCTCTTCGTTTTTTACATCTAAACATATGCGTCTATATATGTGTATTTTACTTGCATTGTTGTTTCATATTTCCTGTTATAAACACCAGTTGTGTGTGTCTGCAAAAATAATCTTTTGACTTTTATCGGACAATAGCAATTTTGTTTGAAAAAAAGTGGAATGATGATAAATTTTTTTATACTTTTGCATGCACTAAAAAAAGTGGATAGATTTGATTTGATTGCAACCACTAAAAAATGCTAAAACAATAACATTTCTCTCAGTCATTTCATTTTGTTCATCTTTTTTAAATTTAAGGAATATTAATTTTTAAAAATAAAAAAAATGGCTTATTTATTTACGTCCGAATCCGTTTCGGAAGGACATCCCGACAAAATATCGGATCAAATATCAGATGCATTATTAGATGAATTTCTCCGTCACGATCCTCGCTCGAAGGTTGCATGCGAAACATTAGTAACCACAGGCTTGGTGGTTTGTGCTGGCGAAGTGAGAACCAATAGTTATATCGACATTCAGCATGTAGCACGCAAGGTGATAGAAAAAATCGGTTATACCAAAGGGGAATATATGTTTGAAAGCAATTCTTGTGGTGTGATTTCGGCTATTCACGAACAATCGCCCGATATTTATCAAGGAGTAGATCGTGAAGACATAGAAAACCAAGGTGCCGGCGACCAAGGCATGATGTTTGGTTATGCCGTGAAAGAAATGGATAATTTAATGCCTTTACCTATCGAATTGGCGCATATTTTTATGCAAGAATTAGCTGCCATACGCAAAGAAGGCAAGAAAATGAAATACCTTCGTCCCGATTCCAAATCGCAAATCACCGTTGAATACAATGCCAAAGGTGTGCCCGTTAAAATAAACACCATTATCATATCCACCCAACACGATGATTTTGTAAAACCCGACAATGATACAAAAAAGGCCCAGGATATTGCCGACACTAAAATGTTAGAAACCATAAAAACAGATGTAGAAAAAGTGTTAATTCCTCGCGTTAAGAGCGTTTGTCCTCCTCATATTCGCCGTTTATTCAAAGGAGATTACAACTTATATGTAAATCCTACCGGTAAATTTGTTATCGGCGGACCTCATGGAGATACGGGACTCACCGGGCGAAAAATCATTGTTGACACCTACGGAGGAAAAGGAGCACATGGCGGTGGTGCTTTTTCGGGAAAAGATTCTTCAAAAGTTGACCGTTCGGCTGCTTATGCCGCCCGTCATATAGCCAAAAACTTGGTGGCTGCCGGCATTGCCAAAGAAGTGTTAGTGCAAATCGCTTACGCCATAGGTATTGCCAAACCGGTAGGTTTATTCATCAATACTTTTAACACTTGTTTGATTAAAGATAATAATGGCAAAAAAGTATCGGATGATATCATAGCTGAAAAAGTAATGGAAATTTTCGATTTACGTCCCTATGCCATTATTCAACGTTTCGGATTACAAAATCCCATCTTCGAACCTACGGCAACTTACGGCCATTTCGGCAGGGATTGCTATAAAAAAGAAATAGAGGTGTTTTACGAAGATAAAAACACCAAAATCAAAACAATCGACGGTAAAAAATGCTTGGTGAAGGAAGTGGAATTTTTCTCCTGGGAAAAATTAGATTATGTTGATAGAATAAAAAAAGCTTTTGATTTATAAGAATTTCCGTCTTTTTTATCGAACAAAAGAATAATAAAAGGAAATAAAATCTATTTCTTTTGAATTTTTTTTTACTTTTGTCAACTTAACAATTTAATAATATTCACAATGGAAATCACCAGAACATTTGAATTATTAGACTGGATTTCAGAAAAATATCAAAAAAACGACCTACTCGCAGGAAAGAAAGACGGTGAGTGGATAACGTATAGCATCAATGACTATATAAAGTATTCCACATTAATGAGTTATGGTTTTTATGAGATAGGTCTACGCAAAGGAGATAAAGTAGTAACCATCACCAATAATCGGCCGGAATTCAATATTATCGACATGGCATTAAGCATGCTGGGAGTAATACACGTGCCAATTTATCCCACCTTAAATCCCAGCGAATATACCGTTATTATCAATCATTCCGATGCAAAAGTAGTTGTTATTGGCATACAATCCATCTATAACCGTGTTGCACCGATTATGGATCAACTTATCCATAAACCGGCTATCTATACCTTAGACAAAATCGGAAATGAAAAAGAACTGTATGAAATATTAAAACTAGGAATTTTAAGTCGGAAAAAGAACGCCGATATAGTAAATGAAATAAAATCGACCATACTTCCCAATGATGTAGCAACCATTATTTACACTTCGGGCACTACCGGCGATCCGAAAGGAGTAATGCTTTCGCACCGTAATATTATTTCAAACTTCACAGCCCATGCCGAAGCACAACCTTTAAACCATAATCATCGCATCGTAAGTTTTCTTCCCTTATGTCATATCTATGAAAGGAGTATGAATTACGAATACCAATATTTAGGCGTAAGCATTTACTATGCTGAAAGTTTGGCAACCATAGCAGCCGATATTTTGGAGGTTAAAGCACACGGTTTCTGTGCCGTTCCCCGTATTTTGGAAATGATTTACGATAAACTCATAGCAGCAGGTAAAGATTTAAGCGGCATCAAAAAAGTGATTTATTTTCTGTCAATACATCACGGACATCGATATGATCTTCACAAAGGATTTTGGTATAAGTTTTGGCAAAAATTATTTGATAAATTGGTATATGCAAAATGGCGGGAAAAATTCGGCGGCAACAGAATGGCCATCGTATGTGGAAGCTCGGCCGTGAGAGATAAAATTGTTCGTTTGTTTCATGCTGCCGGATTGGAAATTTATGAGGGTTACGGGCTTTCCGAAACCTCACCTGTAATATCGGTCAATAGTGCAACGACCAATCAAGTAAAAATCGGAACCGTAGGCCCTATCTTAAAAGGAGTGGAAGTGAAACTTGCCGACGACGGTGAAATTCTTACCAAAGGACCTTCATTAATGCTCGGTTATTACAAGGATCCTGAATACACAAAACAGGTTATCGATAGCGACGGATGGTTTCATACCGGTGATATCGGGATATTTGTTGATAATAAATACTTGAAAATAACCGACAGGAAGAAAGAGATTTTTAAATTATCGGCAGGTAAATACATAGCACCTCAAATGATTGAAAACAAATTGAAAGAATCTCCTTTGATTACGGATGTGATGGTCATAGGCGAAAACGAAAAATTTGCTTCGGCCATCATTTCTCCCAATTTCAATTATCTCCACTTCTGGGCGGGAAAACATAAAATACATTATCGCGACAACACCCAATTAATTTCTCATCCCGAAACCGTTAAACGAGTTCAAAAAGAAATTGACACTTTAAGTAAAAATTTAGCTCCTTACGAGCAAATAAAATGTTTCCGCTTGGTGGAAGATGAATGGAGCCCTCAAACGGGAGAACTTTCTCCGACATTAAAACTAAAACGTAATGTGTTAACAAAAAAATATCAATCAATTATCGATCAGATTTATAATAAGCCTACACAATCGGGCGGACATGGCTTTAGTTTGAAACAAATCAATTTATCTTTAATTAATTTAAAATCATCCATTGATTCTGCTATTAAAAAATCGGGCGATTCTCAAAAGTCCGGGAATACTAATATTGACTAATTAAATTTAAATATGGAAATTACCAGATCTTTTGATCTTCTTGAACAACTAAAAGAAAAGTATGCTTACAAAACAGACATATTATCTCACAAAAGAAACGGAACTTGGGTAAAATTCAGCGTTGATGATTATTATGAAAATTCCCACCTCCTCAGTTATGGTTTTTTAGCCATGGGTCTACAACCACAAGATAAAGTGATTACAATCTCCAACAATCGTCCGGAATGGAATTTTATCGATATGGGATTATCTATGGCCAAATTGGTGCATGTTCCCGTTTATCCCACTTTAAGTGTGGAGGATTACAAATACATCATCCGCCATAGCGATGCCAAACTTGTTATTATTGGAAATGAAACCATTTTTAAAAATGTTATTCCTGCCATTGAAGCAATGGATGACAAACCTTTAGTTTATACTATAAATTCCATTGAGAACCAAAAAAACTTAGAGGAAATACGCTTGTTGGGAAACAATACAAAAGATATCTACGGTCCTACTATCGAAGCAAACAAGAAAAATATTCTACCGGAAGATTTGTGTACCATTATTTACACTTCCGGAACCACCGGCCTTCCCAAAGGAGTAATGATTTCGCATCGTGCCATTACTTTTAATGCCGTGGCCCATGCAGTGATGCAAATAGTTGACCATACGCACCGCATGTTAAGTTTCTTGCCTCTATGTCATATTTATGAAAGAAGTATGAACTACGATTTTCAATACCTCGGCACCAGTATTTATTATGCAGAAAGCTTAAACACAATTGCCACCGATTTAAAAGACGGTAAAGTGCATGGTTTCTGTTCCGTACCACGCGTATTGGAACTGATGTTCGAAAAACTCCGTGCTGCCGGGAAAGATTTAAAAGGTATAAAGAAAAGTATTTACTTTTGGGCGTTTCATATGGCTCAAAAATTCGATTATAAAAACACCTCTCCCCTTTATACATTAAAATATAAAATCGCCGATAAATTAGTATATTCCAAATGGCGGGCTAACTTAGGTGGAAACGAAATGCTTATAGTATCGGGAGGTTCTTCCATACAGGCAAAAATTGTTCGTTTGTTTACTGCTGCTAAAATGAAAGTAATTGAAGGCTACGGACTTACAGAAACATCTCCCGTTATTGCTGTTAACCGTCCGAAGGAGAAACTGGTAACTATCGGTACTGTAGGAAAACTTATTGATGGCATTGAGGTGAAATTAGCCGACGACGGAGAAATTCTTACCAAAGGCGTTTGCTTAATGATGGGTTATTACAAAGACCCCGAATACACAAAACAAGTTATTGATGAAGAGGGGTGGTTTCATACCGGTGACATAGGAGAATTTACAAAAGACGGATTCTTACGCATTACCGACCGCAAAAAAGACATTTTCAAACTCAGTACCGGCAAATATATTGCACCTCAACTCC
>Ga0265293_10009231_pt1 | contig 14246 bp, 13 predicted proteins | sample Munlanlewell138R_FD_192505 | JGI IMG/M metagenome (GOLD analysis project Ga0265293, IMG submission 192505) | Leachate microbial communities from a municipal landfill in Southern Ontario, Canada - Leachate well 138R | ecosystem: Engineered > Solid waste > Landfill > Unclassified | place: Canada...
GAACGCCACCCCTCCTCAATCGGGACGGTGAGGCGTGCCTTGAACCGATGCTCCTCCACTTCGATGGTGACGGTGGTCGTCTGGTAGCGGTAATCGCCGCTGAGCACCTCCAAGAAACGCAGTACGATGAGCTGCCAGAGCGAGCGCTCCACCGCAGAGAGGCGGGAAAGGTCGACCATCTCCTCGGTGGGGAGGATGGCGTGGTGATCACCGACCTTGGCATCCTGCACAAACCGCTCCTCATCGATGCGAAAGCCCTCATCTTCAAAGCGCTTGGCAAGCGGGGCGAAGGGGGTGCGGGAGAGGGCGGCCAGCCGGCTCTTGAGTGTCTCGACGATGTCTGAGGTGATGTAGCGGCTGTCGGTGCGTGGATACGTGACCAGGCGATGGCGCTCATAGAGGCCCTGCAGCGTGTCGAGGGTCTCCTTGGCGCTGAGGTCGAGCAGGATGTTTGCATCGCGTTGCAGCTCGGTCAGGTCGTAGGCCAACGGAGGGCCCTCTCTGCGATCGGCGCGCTCAACGGCAGTGACGATCGCCTCCGATCCGGTGAGCGAGCTCTCCAGACGCTTGACCACGTCTTCGTCGCTGATGCGCACCGAATTCTCCTCTGGGTAGTAGGAAGCCCAGAAGTGGGTGAAGTCGGCGCGAAGCGTCCAGTAGAAGGCCCCGGTGAACGCTTCGATCTCATCCTCACGGTCGGCCATCAGGGCGAGGGTGGGTGTTTGCACCCGTCCGGCGGAGAGCTTGGCATCGTAGACACAGGTCATCGCCCGGGTGACGTTCATCCCCACATACCAGTCCGCCGCCGCCCGGCTCTGTGCCGCCTCATAGAGGTTGTCATAGAGCGCTGCATCCTTGAGCGTGGCAAAGCCCTCGGCGATGGCGGCTCTCGTCTGGCTGCTGATCCACAGCCGTTCGGTGGTCCCCTGCCAGCCGGCAAGTTTCATGATCCACCGGGCGACCAGCTCCCCCTCGCGCCCGGCATCGGTTGCGATGACCAAGGCAGTGACATCACGGCGGGCGAGGAGGCTCTTGACCACCTCCAGCTGTTCGCTCGTCCCGGCGATGGGGACCTGGATCAGCTGTTCGGGCAACATCGGCAGGTCCTTGATGTCCCACCGCCTCCAGCGAGGGGTATACACATCGGGGTTGGCCAACTCCACCAAGTGCCCGAGGGCCCAGGTGACGATGTAGGCGTCCCCCTCGATGTAGCCATCCATGCGCCCTCTGCACCCCAGCGCCTGGGCAAGCTGGCGTCCCACACTCGGCTTCTCTGCCAAGACAAGCTTCTTTGCCATTGAATCCTCCACTTCACAGACTATATCGGGCCTCCCGTCCTCTGGCAAGGAGGTGAAATATCCTAGTCAAACAGCAGGATTTTGTTGTATTGCGTGCCATTGTATGTCATTACAATATATATTGATAGATTCACGTGTACACCTCTTGCACTTCTCTTTTATCTTCCTTGACTAAGATTGCCTTGAGGTATATAGTCGTGGTAACGATTTGTTGAAGGAGTCAACACCATGGCTTATATCATCACTGATGCGTGTACGGCGTGCGGATCTTGCCTTCCTGAGTGCCCGACCGGGGCGATCTCGGAGGGGGACATTTACGTCATCGACGCTGATGCGTGCATCGATTGCGGTGCCTGCGCAGATGTTTGCCCCACTGAGGCAATCCTGGCGGGCTGAGAGACCCACATCGAATGAGAGACAGCCCCCGCGCTGTCTCTTTTTTGTTCAGTCATGAATAGTGCACCCATCATGATCGCAGGCCTCTTGCTCGGCCTCTTCTTTACCTTCTTCGGGTACAAAGCCCACCGCCTGCTGGTCATGGCCAACAGCCTCTTGAGCGGGGGCCTGGTCGCCCTCGCCCTTGCCATCCTCATCCAGGACCGGGCGAGTGTGCTCACCCTCCTCTCACGCGGCTATACCGCCGCAGACCTCTTTGCGCTGGTGACCGCCCCCTCTGTGCCCCTCGGCCTCTTCATCAATGTGGTGAGCTTCGCCTTCGGCTCCCTTGCCCTCTTCTTCATCGCCCGAAAAACCACCACCATGGGGCGATTGTTGCTGACGATTCTTGCACCGGCGAGCGTGGCCACTGCGCTGCTCTTTGCCCTCCGCCTCTTCTTGGGCCTGCCCATCAGTGTGGTCCTCGCTGCGCTGTGCGCCTTCTTGATCCTCCTCGTCTCGCTGATCTCGGTGGAATACTACCTAGCCGCCGAGAGTGCCATCATCGCCTCGATGGCCCTCTCGCTCCTCATCACACGCTTCTGGTACTTGGACAGCTGGATTTTCTACCTCCTTTGGGCATTGTTGGCCCTCTTGGGTATCCTCAACCAGCTCTCAATGGTGAGAGCCAAGGCAACGGTCAAGGAGCAGGGTGATGGCTGAGCTCTTTGAAGTGCAGCTCTCCGTCAGCGAGCTGACCAGCCTCATCAAGAAGACGCTCGAGGAGGGGTTCTACGGCCTGAAGGTAGCAGGAGAGATCTCAAACTTCCGTCCATCGTCGACCGGCCATTGGTTCTTCACCCTCAAGGACGAGGGGGCCTCGATCGGTGCGGTGATGTTCAAGGGCTCCACCTGGCGCGTCGACTTCTCCCCCAAGGAGGGTGACCGCGTCATCGTGAGCGGAAGCTTGGATGTCTACGCCGCCCGGGGCACGTACCAGATCAAGGTCGACACCATGACCTTGGCCGGCTACGGCGAGATCCTCGCCGAGCTGGAACGGCGTAAGCGCCGCTTCTTTGAGCTGGGCTACTTTGCCCAAGAGGCCAAGCTGCCCATCCCCCGCTACCCGAAGCGGGTGGGTGTGGTGACCAGCCCCACCGGGGCAGCGCTGCAGGATATCCTCACCGTCCTCGCCCGCAGGGCACCCGGCCTCGATGTGTTGGTGCTCGGCGCTGCCGTACAGGGGGAGAGTGCCGCCCACAGTGTGGCGGCTAGGATCATCCAGGCCAACTCGTTGCTCCTCTGCGATGTGCTCATCGTCGCCCGTGGCGGCGGCTCGGTAGAGGATCTCCTCCCCTTCAGCGACGAGGCGGTCGTCAAGGCGATCGCCGAATCGGCGATCCCGGTGGTCAGCGGCATCGGCCATGAGGTCGACTTCGCCCTCGCCGACTTCGCCGCCGACATGCGGGCCCCCACCCCATCGGCAGCCGCCGAGCTGGTCAGCGCCTCCTTCGTGCAGCTTGGCGAGAGCCTCTCTCTCCTCTCTGCCGCCCTGCGCCAGCGGATGGAGAGCCGCCTCACCGTAGCCGAGGCACAGCGTGCGCGCAATGACCGACGCGCGCTTGTAGTGCGATGTCAGGCGCTCTTGGACTCAAAGGAGTTCCTGCTGGCCAACGCGGCCCGTTCGTTGGTCCAGCAGGTACAGAGTCAACTATCCAGCGCAGAGAGTCGTGTGCAGGTTGCCTCCCAACGCCTTGCCGCCCTCTCCCCCCTTGCCATACTCGGACGCGGCTACGCTGTCGTCCAGCACCTTGATGGAAGAGTCATCGCCACGAAAGCGGATGTGGAGGAGGGCCAAGCCGTCGACATCCGCTTCGTCGATGGGAAGCGGCGTGCCCGCGTAGAGGAGGATTCATGAGCTTTGAAGAAGATATCAAGAGGGTGGAGGAGATTGCCGACAAGCTCTCCTCATCCCGTACCCCGCTCGAGGAGGCCATCGCCCTCTTCGAGGAGGGGATGGCCCTGACCAAGGCGTTGGAGAAGACCCTCACCGATGCCAAGCGCAAAGTGGAGATGGTCAGCGGCGATGACACCGATTCGGTTTTGATCACCGACTTGGAGTAACAAAAGGCTCGCTGACCACGTTCGTCCCTCCTCTCCAGAGAGGAGGAGAGGGGCCACGGAGCACCCGTGCCATCACTGTGGCGCAGCGAGGTTGAGGCACTTGAGGCGCGGGTGGACGAACACTCCGTCCTTGCGCACCAGCGTTCCGTCGAAGTACATCTCCCCTCCCCCCCAGTCGGCACGTTGGATCTGTACCAGGTCCCAGTGCACCGAGCTGCGGTTGGTGTTGTCACACTCCTCATAGGCGTTGCCCGGGGTGAAGTGGATGGAACCGGAGATCTTCTCATCAAAGAGGGTGTTGTCCATCGGAGTGAGGATCGCCGGGTTGACACCGAGGGCGAACTCACCGATGTACCGCGCCCCCTCGTCCAGGTCGAGGATCGCGTTGATCTTCGCATCATCGTCGCTGTGGGCTTCAACGATCTTCCCGTCACGGAAGGTGAAGGTGACATCCTTGAAACAGTGGCCGTGGTAGGTGGACTCGGTGTTGTACCTGATCGTCCCATTGACTGAATCCTTGACCGGGGCGGTGTAGATCTCCCCGTCGGGGATGTTCATCTCTCCGGCGCAGGCGATCCAGCCCATCCCCTTGATTGAGAAGGAGAGGTCGGTGTGCGGGGCCACGATGCGTACCCGGTCGACCTGGTCGAGGAAGATCTTCGCTTCAGCCATCGCCGTACCCATCGCCTGGTAGTCGACCTCGGTGCAGACCCGATAGAAGAACTCCTCGAACTCGACCGTTCCCATGTTGGCCTGCATGGCCATCACCTCGGTCGGGTAGCGCAACACCACCCACTTGGTCTTCGTCAAACGGGTCTGCATGTGCACCGGAGTGTCGTAGTGGCGACTTGCCAGGTTGGCCTGCTCACCGATGGTGGCCAGTTCACGCACATTGGCCACGCCCCGGATGCCGATGAAGGCGTCCATCTGTTCCATGCGATATTGGTCGACCTCGGCCCACGCCTTCAGACTCGCCTCGCTGGAGCGCTCGACGACAGCCCGCTGGAGGCGTTGGTTCCAGAGGTTGACGATTGGGTAGGCACCCTTGTCGTAGACTGCATTGACCAGCGCCTCGACCATCGTGGTGGGCACATCGATTGCGTTGATGAGGCAGGACTCTCCCGCCTCAAGTCTCACCGAATGCTCTACCAAGAGTTTGGCGAGCCGCTCTTCTCTCACATCAGCCATCTGTTGACTCCTATCTATCTGCCCACACCTCGACCCGTTCGCCGGTGAAGGGGTGGGGAAATTCCACGCCGATGGCCCGCAGGGCCAGGCCGTTTGCCGCACTGCCACCGTAGCGCGCATCGCCATCGATGGGCCAGCCGCTCCACGCCAGGTGTGAGCGTACCTGATGGCGAAATCCATTGCTGAGGTGGCAGGTGAAGCGATGGATCCCGTCGGGGGTCTCCCCCCCGTAGAAGATCCGTGTCAGGTACCAGGTGGGGCTGCTCTTCTCCAGCACGTGGCGTGGGCTGTCGGAGAGCACCGGGCGCACCTCGCCGCGATGGACGCCCCAGTGGCGAAAGAGGCTGCCCACCGCCACCTCACGACCGCCACAGTGCACCGGATCCTCGTAGGGATAGGGGGGGAAGGAGGGGTTCATCACCCGCTGCCTGGCCGAGCTCTTGGCCTGGTACTCCTTGATGAAGAGACCTGCGTGGGCGATGGAGAGGAGGCGTTGGTACGCCCCTGTGGTACGGGCGATGACCACCAAGCCGCTGGTGGGCGTGTCGAGGCGGTGGATCACCCCACCCTCCCAGCTGTTGCGCCCGCACGCAGTGAGCACCTCGGGATAGGATTCACCAACCTGACCAAGCAGGCTTGGCTCACCAGGAGGGCTCTCCTTCAAGGGAACAGTGGGCAAGCCAGCCGGTTTGTCCACTATAAGAAACGATGGGTCTTCGAAAATCACCATCGCGCTTGCTGTATCAGTCATACACCTCCAATATACCAAAGTTGCGCGCTTTATCCACCCTTGTAGGAGACTTTTCACCAAATCTCCAAAAAGAGGGGAAAATCGTCGACCTTTGTTGTATACTGGCGCCATGCAAGAGATACCCATCAACACGGTCACCAGTGCCAACGTCGTGCTGGAGCTCATCTATCGCCTGAAGATCAAGGATGTGATGACCACCACCTTGGTCACTGCGACCAAAGAGACATCGCTGCGCCAGATCCAAGAGATCATGCGCCGGGAGAAGATCACCGGCCTGCCGATCGTGATGGGCAAGCGCCTCATCGGCCTGGTGAGCATGGATGACATCATCCAGGCGCTGGACGAGGGGTACATCGAGGACCAGGCACAGGAGCACATGAGCCGCAACCTCATCATCCTCGAGGATGACATGCCCATCAGCTTCGCCATCAACTACTTCGACCGCTACCGCTACCACCGCTTCCCGGTCCTGAACAAGCACAAGGAGCTGGTGGGGATGATCACCAACCGCGACATCACCAACGCGCTGCTCATCGAGATCAACCGCGAGGTCGAGGAGCTGGAGAAGCGCAGCCGCCGGGTCGAAGGCGGCATCCTCAGCCAGGAGATGTACACCTACTACATCATGAAAAATGACTTTGAGAACGCCGGTCACGCCTCCACCGAGATCAAGAAACGCCTCAAGAGCGCATCGGTCGCTCCCCAGATCATCCGCCGGGCAGCGATCGCCAGCTACGAGCTGGAGATGAACATCGTCGTCCACTCCGACGGCGGCCAGCTCATCGCCGAGTACGGTGAGGACACGCTGACCATCACGGCCAAGGACAGCGGGCCGGGCATCGAGGACGTCGATGCGGCGCTGGAGGCTGGCTATTCGACGGCCAGCGAGTGGATCCGCAGCCTCGGCTTTGGCGCCGGCATGGGCCTGCCGAACGCCCGATCAGTTGCTGATACCTTTCATATCACCAGCTCACCTGAGGGGACGACCGTCGAGGTCTCCATCACGCTGCGAGCTGTAGAGGAGCATACCGATGAGAGTTGAAGAGTTGGCTACGGTCAAGGAGTTTGAGGCAATCCATATCGCTGACAAGGATCGGGCCGTCAGCACCGGGTATTGTGGTGACCTGCTCAGCGATGTGATGGCAAATGCCCCCGCCCAGAGCGTGCTGATGACCATCCAGGCCCACAAGAACACCATCGCCGTCGCTTCGCTGGTGGGCATCAGCGCATTGGTGATCTGCAATGGACGCACCGTCGGCGCTGACATGCTCGACGCTGCCCGAGAGGAGGAGATCTCCATCTTTGTCACCGACTTGAACCACTTCGAGGCGGCGGCGAAGGTCATGGCACTCTTGGAAAGAGGCGATGCAGGTACGCATTGACCTGCACAACCACAGCTGCCTCTCCCCCTGCGCCGACGATGGGATGCTGCCCTCGTTGCTCGCCCTCCAGGCGATGGAGCGTGGCATCGAGATCCTTGCGTTGACCGATCACAACGCAACGGAGAACCTGGACGCCTTTGGAGAAGCCTGCAAGCTCTGCTCCATCATGCCGGTGTATGGCATCGAGGTGACCACCATCGAGGAGGTCCATCTCCTCGTCCTCTTCGAAGGGCTCAAGGAGGCGAGGGCATACGGCTCGGCCATACAGGAGACGCTGCCCCGGCGCCTCAACCAGGCTGAGCGCTTCGGCAGACAGATCATCTGCGATGTGGCCGGCACCGTGGTCAATGAGGTGGACCTGATGCTCTCATCTGCCAGTAGCCTCAGTTTTGACGAGGTGGTCGTCGACGCATCGAAGGCGGGTGCGCTGGTCATCCCGGCGCACATCGATCGTCCCTCCTACAGCGTGCTGGCCAACTTGGGCTTTCTGCCCGACCTGCCATACACGGCCGTCGAGATGGTCAATCCCACCCCACAGGCGTGGACGGTCATTACAGCAAGTGATGCCCACTTCCTGGAAGAAGTGGGCATTCGAAGCTGTATCCTCGAGATGGAAGAGATTGGCTGGGAGGCACTGAAGCGGAGCCTTGGTGATCAGAAAAATGTACGCTACTAGCGGTTGTTCGACCGGCCGAAGATCCTCAATACAAAGAGGAAGAGGTTGATGAAGTCCAGATAGAGCGTCAACGCCCCGATGATGGAGAGCTTGGTGTAGGTCTCTTCGTCCAGCTCGCTTCCATACTGGCGGTTCATCGCCACGATCTTCTGGGTATCCCAAGCGGTGAGGCCGAGGAAGAGGATCACACCGAAGACGCTGATGATGTAGTCGATGGCCGGGCTCTTGAAGAGCATGTTGAGCACCATCGCGATGATCAGGCCCCACAGCCCCATGCCGGCGTATGCACCGATACGGTTGAGGTCACGGGACGTGGTCATTGCATAGAGGCTCATCGAGGCGAACATCAGGGCACTGACGATGAATGCTTTGCTCACCACCGCCCCGGTATAGACGATGAGAATCGAGCTGAGCATGACGCCGTTGAGCGCCGAGTACGCCAAAAACGCCCCGATGGCACTCGCCTGGCTCATCCGGTCAAGGCGCGCCGAGAGGTAGAAGACCAGTGCGAACTGGCCGGCGATGACCAAGATCAAGCCGAAGGCATTGCCCATCAACGCGCGAAGCAGTGCCGGGCTACTGGCCACCGCGTATGAGATCAGAGCGGTCAGACCCAGGCCTGCGCTCATCCAGAGATAGACATTCTTCAAGAGGGTGCGCTCGCGCACCTGCACGTTCTGTAGCATTGACTTATTGTGCTCATTCATGGTGGGCCTCCGTAGCTATCATACCCTATAGGTCGTAAAAAAATAAGACTCCGTCAAGGATAGCGTGCCCACTTTCCCCCTTTGAACCACCAAAATCTCAGGGCGCACTCCACCACGTCACCGAGGAGGTAGGCAAACCAGAGCCACGAGAGGGGTAGCTTGAAGAGGAGGGTGACCACCAGCGCATAGGGCAACTGGACCAGATAGCCGCTTGCCAAGAAGGAGTAGAGCACCGGCTTGACGTGCCCCGAGCCATAGAAGGCGGAGCCCAACCCCCCGTTTATGGCAAGGGGGATGAGGCAGAAGGCGTAGATGCGCAGCAGCGGGACGGCCGTGGAGGCGGTTCCTGCCGAGTCGGAGAGGAAGAGGGAGAGGATTTGGGAGGGGAAGAGTAAGAGGAGGAGCGCCAATGGCAGCGAGAAGAGGATCCCGTTGACCATCGAGAGGTAGGAGACGGTCCTCGCTTCATCGATGCGAGAAGAGCCGAGGCGCTGGCCGACGATGAAGCCGCTTCCCATGGCCAATCCACCGCTGGGCATGGCGGCAAAGTGGTAGACACGGTTGGCTACCCCGAGGGCTGCGATGGCCAGTGTGCCGTAGACCGCCACCAGGCGCAGGAAGATGAAGCCGACCAGGCTCTTGAGCAGCATGTTCAACCCGCTGGGAAGGCCGATGGTGAGCAGCTTCTTATCCAGCTCCCGGTCAAGGTGCAAGAGGCCCGCCAAACGGATGGTCAGGGGTGCCTTGCCCCGTATGAGACGGATGAAGCCGGCAAGGAACGCCACCAGATAGGAGATGCCGGTGGCCAGGGCTGCACCGGCCATCCCCCATCCCAGACCTGGCAAGCCAACCAGCGGGATGGTATCGAACATGAAGATCGGGTCGAGGATCAGGTTGAGGAGGGCGGTGGTGAGGAGTAGGTACATCGGCGTCTTGGCATCGCCGACTGAGCGAAAGATCGTGTGCACCGTATAGGAGGAGAAGAAGATCGGCACAAAGAGGGTGCGCACCGAGCCGTAGCGCAGGCCGTGGGCGATCACCGCACTGTCGGCGGTGAAGATTCGGTAGAGGAACGGCAGGGTGGCCAAGAGGAGCACGGCCCCGATGCCACCGAGCAGCGCCTTGAAGACGAGGGTCTGCTCGGCGATCCGGGCGGTTCTCTCACCCTCGCGTGAACCCCAGCTGCGGCTGAGCAGACTCACTGAACTGGTCCCGACTATCTCGTTGAGGATCTCCAGAGCCCAGAAGAGGGCGAGGTAGATCGTCGTGGCCGCCACCGCCTCGCTTCCGATCATGCCGATGTAGAACATGTCCACGATGTCGTAGAGCGACGTAAAGAGCATGCCGTACATCGTCGGCATGCTGATGCGCCTGATCTCACGATTCAGGGTGCGGTATTGGCTCATGGATGCGATTGTACGGAGAGTGGCCCCGCTATGCAAGTGAGGGCACCGATGGTATAGTAGTGGCCATGAGAGTCCTGCTGCTGTTGCTCGCCCTGCTGTTGGGCAGTTGTACCACCACCCACACACCGATCACCATCACCGAGGAGGAGGCACAAGAGGCGCTCTTGGAGGTGTTGCACCTTGCCTCCCAGGGGATGGACACCGCTGCCCTGGCCTCCCTTCCGCTCTCGGTGTTGCTCGGCGAGGAGCGGGCCCACTTGACAGATCGCACCGACGTCCCGCTGATGGAACAGCGCCTCGCCACCTGGCAGGCCGAGGTGAATGACGCCTACCTCCTGGCCGGACGAGCCTTGGCCGGTGAGTTCGCCCCGCTGCTCGAGCACCTCACCATCCCCAATGCACAGCAGGTGGTGCAGAGCAAACAGATCAGCGCCACCTCGATCTTCAAAGCACAGGCATCAGCAGAGCTTGCACCCAAGGCCGAAGCGCTGCTGCGTCCCGCCCTCGAGGAGAGCCAAGCGGTATGGCGTACGCTCAGCGGGCGATATGAAATCTGGAGGCGGAGCCGGATCATCCTCGCTGACGGTGCGTTGCCCCCGCTCTCAGACGACCCATTTGACCACCTGCTCGCCCTCTTCATCGACGGCTTCCTCGCTTCACTGGAGAAGGAGGAGATGTTGCTGCGTACCACCCCGGTGGTCAAGGGCAGCGGCTCGATCCTGGAGGTCTTCCAGTGAGCCTCTTTTCTGAATCCGACCAGAAGAGCCAACCACTCGCCTACCGCATGCGTCCCCGTACCCTCGCCGAGTACATCGGCCAGGATGCAATCATCGGCAAGGGGCGGCTGCTGAGGCGAGCCATCCAAGCCGACCAGCTCTCCTCGGTGATCTTCTACGGACCTCCGGGCACCGGCAAGACCACACTGGCGCGGGTCATCGCCAACACGACCAAGCGTCACTTCTCCACCCTCAACGCGGTGCTCAGCGGGGTCAAGGAGCTGCGAGAGGAGATCGAGGCAGCGCGCGAACGTGCCCAGTTCTACCAAAAAGGCACGATCCTCTTCATCGATGAGGTGCACCGCTGGAACAAGAGCCAGCAGGATGCGCTGCTGCCCTGGGTGGAGAATGGGACGGTGATCCTCATCGGAGCCACGACGCAAAACCCCTTCTTCGAGGTCAACGCTGCACTGGTCAGCCGCTCTCGGATCTTCCAGCTTACCAGCTTGAATGAGGTCGACCTGCACACGATTGCCATCCAAGCGCTCGGCGACAAGGAGCGCGGCTACGGCGCATGGGACGTGCAATTTGAAACGGGGGCGCTTGAACACCTCGTCAAGGTCGCCGACGGCGATGCGCGCAGCCTCCTCAATGCGCTGCAGCTCGCCGTTGAGACCAGCGGTGAGGCATTCCCCCCTCCTGAAGGATCGACCATCTCCATCACCTTTGACGCCGCCCAAGAGTCGATCCAAAAGAAGGCGGTCCTCTACGACAAGGAGGGGGACTACCACTACGATGTCATCAGCGCCTTCATCAAGTCGATCCGCGGCAGCGACCCGGACGCAGCCCTCTACTGGATGGCGCGGATGGTCAATGCCGGTGAGGACCCCAAGTACATCTTCCGCCGGATGCTGATCAGCGCCAGCGAGGATGTGGGTCTTGCCGATCCACATGCACTGGCGATTGTCCAAGCCGCCGCCGATGCTTTCGATCGTATCGGCCTGCCCGAGGGGCGCTTTCACCTCACCCAGGCAGCCCTCTATCTGGCCACCACTGCCAAGAGCAACTCGACGATGGGCTTCTTCGACGCCCTCCGGGTTGTCGAGGAGGAGAGTCAGAGTGAGGTACCCAACCACCTGCGTGACGCAAACCGCGATGCCAAGGGGTTCGGACACGGCAAGGGGTACCTCTACCCCCACGCCTACAGCGACCACTGGGTCGCCCAGCAGTACCTGCCCTCCTCGCTCAGCGGCCGGGTCTTCTACCAGCCGAGTAGCCAGGGGTGGGAAGCGGGGGTGAGCCTCCAAGTCAAACAACGCCGCGAGGAGCAACTGGAGGCGGTCGTCGACGACGCCTTTGTCGAAAACCTCACCTACTCCCCCGGCGACACGGGACGCGAGCAGTGGGTGAGGCGTACCGCAGGTGAGCGCAGCGCAATGCTCAGGCGGGTGCGCGACGAGCTCTTCAAAGGTGTGGAGAGCAAGCGCCACGATCGCATCTTGATCCTCAACGCCGGTCACGGCCTCTTGGTCTGGGAGGCGTATCGACGCACCCCCGAGGGGTTGGTCGTCGCCCAGGTCAAGAGCAACGAGGAGCGCGACTACATTGACCACTACGCCAGCTCCTTCGGTGAGTTGGAACGGCCACAGGTGATGGTCGGCCCGCCGGCTGAGGCGTTGCAACGCATTGAGGAGGGACTGCTCTTTGAGACCATCATGGCTCGCAACCTCTTCAGCCGGGCCAAGGAGGAGGGCCGTCTCATCCCACTCTTGAGGAGCCGCCTCGCCCCAAATGCCCACATCTTGCTCGCCGAGAGCGTGCCCGCCCTGGGTTCGCGCCTCTCCCACTTCGTCCCCGACGACCTCAGGCAGCTCTTCATGACTGCAGAGGTCGCACTCTATGAGGAGGCGACCAACGCACTGACCAACTGGCACAGCGAAGACCTGGCCGACCTCTTTGAAGCAGACGGCTTTTCCGTCACCTGGCGCACCATCGAAATGACTGAAGAGCGAAGGATGAGCGGCGCTGAGGTGGCACACTACCTCGAGCGCTCCTACCTGCCTGCACTCGAAAAAGCCGGGATGTCGTTTGACCGGGAGGCGCTGCTCAGAGCAGCCCGGCAGGCGCTGACCGCTCGGGCACTTGGGTGGCAGGTGCATCTGCTCTTTCTCGATGCCCACCTGCCCTGACAGTACAATTGGTTATCTGTTAACCACTTAAAAACAGTGACAAAAATTTGTTGGGGATGTTGACAAAGTATGGTCTTTGGGGCATAGTAAGCAACGTTGAAATGCACTGGTGAGCAATCACTGCTTCAGCTACCGTGGTGGAAGTAGTTCAAAGGTAGAGCACCAGATTGTGGTTCTGGCTGTTGCGGGTTCGAGTCCCGTCTTCCACCCTCCAGGGTTGAGACCGCGTTCGTAGCTCAGCTGGATAGAGCGCCGGACTTCGAATCCGTAGGCCGAAGGTTCGAATCCTTCCGAGCGCAGCATTGGTTTTTTGATAGGTAATTTTGGGCCGCTAGCTCAGCTGGTAGAGCAACAGACTCTTAATCTGTGGGTCAATGGTTCGATCCCATTGCGGCTCATACCATGGCAATCCCCGATGGGGACGGTCATGCACCGCGAGAGTGGTGAAATTGGCAGACACGCTAGACTTAGGATCTAGTACCTTACGGTGTAGGGGTTCAAGTCCCCTCTCTCGCAAGACAACCCTCCTGAGCGGCTGTCTGGACAAGCGTTTGCGAAAGTAGCTCAGTGGTAGAGCTCCACCTTGCCAAGGTGGATGTCGCGGGTTCAAGTCCCGTCTTTCGCTCTCAAGCAGTCGGAATGATCCGGCTGCTTTTTTTCGTTCCCCCACCGACAAGGACTTTGCACAATCGACGGGAGTTTGCTATACTGGCTCTACACAGGCGAAAGTAGCTCAGTGGTAGAGCTCCACCTTGCCAAGGTGGATGTCGCGGGTTCAAGTCCCGTCTTTCGCTCTCAGACAGCCGGAGAATTCCGGCTGTTTTTCATCTCTGCTCCAATTGGGAAACACCAACACGCAATGCCAGGATTCAGTGATGTCGGTGGACCTATTTTTTGGTTCGGGACAATCATCGCCTCAGTGGCGACCGTGTGGTATCAGCGTGAAGAAAACATTGACAGGCTGATGATTTTGTCTACTGGTGTTTCCTTGCTTTACAAACATTTCTTTAGCAGAAAACCACTTATATCCGACTGAAAATATAGCTATTCTTTTATAGATAATTATGGTACGCTTTTTCGTGTATTAGATACACCGATTAAGGAGATATCCCATGAAGAAGAGGCTTTCACTCGTTCTTGTTGTTCTGCTGTTGACCATGATGGTGGTGCTCACCGGTTGTGGCAAAAAGGCAGCCGCACCGGCAGTACCCGCGCCCGTCGCGCCTGCAGCACCGGCGCCTGCAGCACCGGCAGCGCCGGCAGCACCAGCCATCGATGCCGATGCCGTGTTGCTTGCAGCGGCCCAAGAGTACTTTGCTGCGCTATCGGCGAGCAACAACATGATGGCATCCGCCGAATTGAAGGCGATGCTCGACGACAACCCCGACGCCGTGGTGTTGGTCGACATCCGCTCAGCGGCCGACTTTGAGGCAG
>Ga0265293_10009233_pt1 | contig 14245 bp, 7 predicted proteins | sample Munlanlewell138R_FD_192505 | JGI IMG/M metagenome (GOLD analysis project Ga0265293, IMG submission 192505) | Leachate microbial communities from a municipal landfill in Southern Ontario, Canada - Leachate well 138R | ecosystem: Engineered > Solid waste > Landfill > Unclassified | place: Canada...
AGTACTCTGGAATATAGCATCGGTATCCAATTTCCTCACTTTCATTGTACTGAATATCAATATGTCCTCCCTCATCGGAGGATACATAACTGAATTCATTGTCATCACTATCAGTCCACATAGTCGATATTTTTATCCAGTCAGCATCGCTTAATCCTGGAGCAGGAATATCTTCTACACATCCTATCAGTATGACCAAAGTAACCAAAATTAGCACCAAAAGGCCCTTTCTTTTCATAGTTGACTCCCAAATCATCTATTTTCTTCCAGCCTATGAATTTTGCCAGTGCGTTACAGGTTACAATGATGAATACAGCGTAAAAACTTCACCTGCTCTAATACTTCTCTTGCCTGTTTTTATTAATTCCTATTTCTTTTGAATATAGCAGAATATATCAAATTTTATAAATAACTTGACCGGTTTAGAAAACCAGTTTACCATGATCACAATAAGGTTATGCAATTGAGTTAAAACACTTGTGTTGAAAAAAGGTCTAAAGACTCCTTAGGAAGCTCTTTGTGTAAATCAGGAGATGATTTCTACGTATTTTATCTATGACGTAGAACTAGACTTAAGCTCTTCTTGCCTTAGTTATTTTACATACCTGGCAAAATGACGGGTGTGTGATGCTTATTTAAATCGCCATACCGCTTCGATTACCCTCACGCCGATAGTGAAAAGGAGTTGTTAGATGGATAAAGGAGGAAAAAGCATCACAGTAACTGGGAATACTCACTATTTTAGAATAGCCTCTATTATCAAGGCTATGCGGGAAATTAATTTTTCTTATTCTTTACGTATCACTTTTGTTATTACTCTTTTATCGGGATCCTTTATTGTCCTCATTCCTTTAACCGGAGCATGGGCATTTGTGGACAACCATACCAGCTGGTCTCAATTCATATTTATGACTTTTATGGCTACTTTGTGCCTCCCATTGGTAGCTATTACGTACCCACTCGTTCAATTTCTTGATAAACTAACTGTAACAAATAGGCCCAAATTGATCGTGATGTATGGAGGATTTGACCTTAGTATGTCTGACCCTAGTTTTATAAAAGGAGATACAAAAGAGCATGGAAAGGGTAATATTATTGATAACTGCAGCAGATTCCAACCCCTCTTTTCGATTATATTTTTCCGCTTCGCTTGTTTAACCGTGACGAAAATTATTCTCAATGTAAGGTCGATTTCGAATATGCATCTGTTAAAACTCATGCGAAGTGGACAATTTGACAACTCCTGGGAGTTGATTTTTCCAGCTGTTTTAGTCACCATTATACCTATAATTATTGTAATTTTATTCCTGCAAAGATTTATTGAGCAAGGAATCAGTAAAGGGGCCATTACATCGTGAAGGAAGTGGAACAAACCTCTCAGGAAACAGTCCAGTATAAAGGATTTCTCAAACGCTTAAACCAGCAAGAAGGTGAATTAAAAGCCCTCTATACCTCTCTATATGGAACAAAGGGGTATAAAGATCTCATTAACCTCCTACGGTTCAAGTGGTCAGCTCGTAGCGATAGTATGCTTGAACTCGATGAAAAACGCTTAACGCACCCTTTGTGGTACCAAGACTCCGCCATGATGGGGATGATGCTCTACGTCGATAATTTTGCAGAAACATTCGCCAATATGCCAGCAAGACTTGACTATTTAGAAGAATTAGGAATTACCTACCTCCATATTATGCCTGTCTTTGAGATGCCAGAGGCCCTCAACGATGGAGGGTATGCTGTCAGTGATTTTACTTCAATTGATGAGCGCTTCGGTACGAATGAAGAATTCGACTTTTTTGCCCAAGCCTGCCATAGTCGAGGCATCAGCATTTGTCTCGATTTTGTCCTCAATCATACCTCAGATGAACACGCTTGGGCCCTTGGAGCAAAAGAAGGTGATAGTAATTGCCAAGCACGCTATTTTATCTTTGAAGATCGCACTATGCCCGATGCCTATGAGAAAACAGTCAATGAGGTCTTTCCGGTACTTGCCCCCGGTAATTTCACCTATAATGCCAAAATGGAGAGTTGGGTCTTAACCACATTTAACCACTTCCAATGGGATTTGAATTATAGTAACCATGAAGTATTTATTGAAATGGCCCGCGCTTTGTTACAACTAGCCAATCGTGGTGTCGATATCTTTCGTCTAGATGCGATCCCCTATATTTGGAAGGAATGGGGCACCTCTTCACGCAATCTGCCTCAGGTTCATACTTTAGTGCGCATGTTCCGCCTGATTTTAGAAATTGTAGCCCCTGCAACCATCATTAAAGGTGAAGTGGTCATGGCCCCCCAGCATGTGGCTCCCTACTTTGGTACAGAAAAAGCTCCTGAGTGTCACCTCCTCTACAATGTCACGTTTATGGTGGAATTATGGAATACATTAGCTACCCGCGATACTCGTATGCTAGCCGCTCTCATTCAAGATATTCCACAAACTATTCCCACGGGAGCCTGTTGGGTAAATTATGTTCGTTGCCACGATGATATCGGGTGGGGCTTTCAGGAATCAGTAGCTCGCTCTATTGGCTATGACCCATTTGAACATAAACGATTTCTCATAAATTTTTATTTAGGTGCTTTTCCAGGAAGCTTTAGCCGAGGAGAACTATATGAATCAGATCCTCGAACCCTCGATGCTCGTAATTGTGGGACTTGTGCCTCTTTGTGTGGATTAGAAAAAGGACTTATCGAACGCGATGAGTATCAACAGGAACTAGCAATTAAACGTATTGTGCTCCTCCATGCCTTCTGTATGGCGGCCAATGGGATCCCAATCCTCTACAGTGGGGATGAAATTGGACAACTTAACGACTATAGCTACATCTACGATATGCACAAGGCGCGTGATAGCCGTTTTTTACACCGCGGTAAATTTGACTGGGGCACAGCCAGCAAACGCGATGATTTACGCTTGCCAAGTTCGTTAATTTTTAAAAACATGCACCGTTTCATTGTTTTACGAAAAGGAGAGGAATTAATTGGTTCAGCCAACCAACTCTCAATAACTCCAACCGATGACCATGGCGTAATTTGTATGTTGGTCACCCCCCGAGAAGAAGGCGAAGTTACAAACATGCTTGTTGTGTTGGCTAACTTTACCGAATACCAAAAAATGGTCAATATTGATACGTCGACTTCGGTGTTATTACGAGAAGCTAGCTGGAGAGATCTTGCTCAAGGAAAAGAAGTCCGCCTTTCTGGCAGTCCGGTGATTCTAGGCCCCTATGAAATACTTTTGCTTAAAAGGAATGTCTAACATGCCTGATGAACATTCTAAAGAGAAGCGGATCACGATCAAAGACATTGCCCGTCTTTCAGGCTATTCGAAAACAGCGGTCTCTTTTGCTTTTAACGATCCGTCACGAATTTCGGCTAAAGCTTGTGCCACTATTTTACAAGTTGCCCAAGAAGTTGGCTATTATCCTAATCCATTAGCCCGTAACTTTTCTTTACAAAGCCATCAAAGTATCGGCTTTCTCCTACCCCAAGATATTAACTACTCTTTTCGTAATCCTCATATCATGGAGGTTCTCCTCGGAATCGGTGCTGTCTGCCAAAAAAACGGTAATACGCTTACCTTGATTCCTCCTTTACATGAGAGCGTCGTAGAAGCCGTTCGTTGTGCTGCTGTCGATGGACTTATTACTCAGGGAATGGGCACAGAAATGGAAGTTTTCGATCTCCTTTTGAAGCGTAAATTACCTTTTGTGACCATTGATGGAGTCCTTTCCACCCAAATACCTTCAGTGAATGTCAATGATGAACAAGCTGCCTATGACATCATGCGTCTTGTCCTCGCAGCCGGACATCGTCGTATTGCCATTGGGGGTCTCTTGGAAGTTATCGATGAACACAGTGCTTCGCAAAGTATTCAAAGTACGCGCCTAGCTGGCTATGTAAAAGCATTACAGGAGTATGGACTTAATCTCTCTTCCCCGACGATTATTATGCATACTTGTGCCTGTACAATTGAAGAGGGTCGCCATCTGGCTTCGATCCTGCTCAATGCCAAACAACGCCCAACGTGTGTGGTTACTATGAGTGATATTGTGGCTATTGGTGCTATTTTAGCATTCAAAGAGCACCACATCGCCGTTCCAGACGACATCTCGGTGGTGGGCTTCGACAATATCCCAGAATCCGCTTACCACCTTCCCTCTTTAACTACAGTTGACCAACCTGGCGAGGAAAAAGGGAGACAAGCTGCTCAGTTATTATTTTCCCTTATTCACAAAGAGGAGATTGTTGAACGCCATATTCAAATTCCCTATCGCATTATTGAGCGCGAATCACTCAAAAACATCTCATAAAAACGATCATTAGTACGTTTAGATACTATCGGATGTCCATTCCGATTTCTCTCGTGAATCTTGTGTATCATTGAAGAAAAGTTACGCCCTACGAAGAAGTCCCTTTGGGCGGTATAACTCATTTTGAAAAGTTCTTACAACGGCAGCTTAAAGCCCCCTTGTCTTTATGTTGACGCTCTTGACAGGTTAGGCACATATTTATAATATGAACGATCAATCATATGTTAATCTATAGAGAGGTACTATGGCAATCCAACGAATATATACATTAGAAGGAATCGATTGCGCTGGATGCGCCAGCAACATTGAAGAAGCTGTCGCAAAGATAGAGGGGGTAACATCTTCAAGAATCAATCTGCTCAACTATAAAATAGAGGTAGTTGCTAAAGAACCAGCACCAAAAGATCTCGATGAGCGTATTCAAGCGGCCATCCGCAAGACTGATGCAAAGGTAACAGCTACATTAGAAGAACAAGGGAAAACTATCCCAAAACCACATGCGCTACGCTGGCAGAGATTTATCCGTATTCCAGTGCGTATACTTGCATCTTTAATCGCATTATATTTTGCGATTGCCACAACTAATCAGACACTAAGTCTTTTACTATTTGTCGGAGCTTATCTGATCAGCGGCTACGATATAGTCTTTAGAGCCGTCAGAAACATTTTTCGCGGTAAAGTATTCGATGAAAACTTTTTAATGACAGTAGCAACGATAGGGGCTTTTGCTATTAGCCAATACTCTGAAGCGGTTGCAGTCATGGCCTTTTACCAAGTCGGTGAATATTTTCAAGAAATTGCAGTTCATCGTTCACGCACCTCTATTGAAAAACTGATGGACATTAAGCCGCTTAACGCTACCGTCATTCGTGATGGAAAACACGTAACCGTAAAACCAGAACAGATAGTAATTGGTGACATCCTTCTCATCCGTCCCGGTGAAAAAATTCCGGTCGATGCAGTTGTTACTGAAGGAACTTCTCTCATTGATACCAAAGCGCTCACTGGTGAGTCTTTGCCCCAAGTAGTCGAAAGTGGAGATTCGTTGCTAAGTGGAGGTATTAATGGAGAGAGCGTCCTGCAAGCTAAAGCTACGCGGAGTTATACAGATTCGACTGTTGCTACGATTCTCCGCTTGGTCGAAGAATCGACTATGCATAAAGCCCAATCAGAACGTTTTATTACCCGCTTTGCCCGCTATTATACACCGATAGTAGTTATCCTAGCATCTCTTTTAGCGCTCATTCCTCCCCTCTTTTCCCCTTTACCCTTCTCTGTTTGGCTCTATCGTGCCTTGGTCTTTTTAGTTATCTCCTGTCCTTGTGCTTTGGTTATTTCAGTCCCGCTTACCTTCTTTGCTGGTATTGGTGCCTTAGCAAAAATGGGTGTATTGGTTAAAGGCAGCAACTACGTTCAAGCTCTTGCGAAAACTAACGTAGTGGTTTTTGATAAAACTGGCACACTGACCAAAGGTGAATTTGCGTATAACGGCATGGAAGTTTTAAAGGACTCCTCTTTCAGTGAAGAAACTCTTTTACACTACGCTGCCAGCGTAGAGGTAAATTCAACCCACCCCATAGCCAAAGCCATCGTAGCAGCCTACTCTGGACCGCTAAAACAAGCTGAAGCAGTTGCTGAAGTTCCCGGAAAAGGAATTGAAGGAATAGTAGATCAATACCATGTTAAAGTGGGAAGTGCCCGCTATATCACAGGAACAGATACCGAATCGGGCATCCTCATTGCTGTTGATAATACCATAATGGGGCGCCTCCACGTTACCGATAGCATCAAAAACGAAAGTATTGAGACCATAAAACAACTCAAAGCTCTTGGCACAGATTCGATAGTTATGCTCTCCGGAGATACCCATGAAACCGTAAGTGCTACCGCCCAGAGCATAGGAATAACTGAATATTATGGACAATTGTTACCTCAGGATAAAGTGGCCCATATTGAACGTCTATTAGCTTCGAAACAAGAAAATACCAGTCTGGTCTTTGTCGGAGATGGCATAAATGATGCTCCCGTTTTAGCTCGTGCCGATATTGGCATTTCAATGGGATCTATGGGGTCGGATGCCGCCATTGAAGCTTCAGATATTGTTATTATGCAAGATGACGTATCACGCATTCCGTTTGCTATTATGAGTTCGAAACGAACGCTTGCGATTGTTAAACAAAATATCATTTTTGCGCTGGCAGTCAAAGTTATAATTATGGCTCTTGGAGCGCTTGGTTTTGCTTCCATGTGGATGGCCGTCTTTGCCGATACAGGAGTAGCCCTCTTAGCAATATTAAATGCCTTGCGGGCAATGAAGCAAATTAAAACTAAGCATCTTTAATCGTTATCAATTTTATGGTATTATCAAATCCTCGGAAAAAAAGACAAGGATTTGAATAAATGGATGACACCTGTATACGAAATATTGGAATTATGGCTCACATTGATGCTGGTAAGACTACTGCTACCGAGCGCATTCTTTTCTACACAGGGGAGAATCATCGCATTGGGGAGGTCGATGACGGCGAAGCTTCCATGGATTTCCTGGAGCAAGAGCAAGATCGGGGTATTACCATCTCTTCAGCAGCAACTACCTGCTATTGGAAAGAGCACAAGATTAATATTATTGACACCCCGGGACACGTCGACTTCACCGCCGAGGTAGAACGTTCATTACGAGTGTTAGATGGTGCTGTTGCTGTTATTTGTGGCGTAAGCGGAGTTGAACCACAAACAGAAACAGTGTGGCGCCAAGCTGATAATTATAAAGTCCCTCGAATCATTTTTGTAAATAAAATGGATCGTCTTGGAGCTGATTTTTATCAAGTGATTGAAGATCTGGAAAACAAATTTCGTATTAACGCCGTCCCTCTCTACTTACCGGTCGGCGCCGAATCTTCTTTTAATGGCATTATCGATCTTCTCGCTAACCAATGGATTACATTTGAAGAGACCGATTATGGCAGTAGTATGTCTAGCCATCCAGTGCCAGAAAAATTACAAAAATTAAGTGCCGAATGGCATGAAAAGCTCATTGATGCAGTAGCTTCCTATTCAGATGAAATAACTGAATTATATTTCTCTGGTGAAGATATCCCCCGAGAACTTATTATAAAGACCTTACGAAAAGCGACGATTAGCCGCAAAATTGTGCCTGTTTTTGTCGGAGCTGCCTTAAAAAATATTGGAATCCAACCTTTGCTCGATGGTATAGTTGATCTCCTTCCCTCGCCACTTGACACACTACCCATGAAGGGTGTTTCGGTAAAACATGGGACAGAAATGGAAATCAAGCATGACCCTAATGGTCCTCCATTGGCCCTGATCTTTAAAATTAACCATGATCGCGAAGCTGGTTCGCTCTCGTTTATCCGAGTCTATTCGGGAGTAATTAAAAAAGGAACTTCAATTTTTAATATAACCAAGAAAAAACGGGAACGAGTTAATCGATTGTTTCGCATGCATGCCAATAAACCTGAGGTAGTTGACCAACTAGCTGCTGGTGATATTGGGGTCGTCATAGGTTTTAAACATGCCCAAACCGGAGATACTATCGGAAGTGAAGGAGTGCAAATCCTTTTAGAGGAGATGAACTTTCCTGAACCTGTGATCTCGGTTGCAATAGAACCCAAAACATTGAGTGATCAAGCCAAACTTAAAGATGCCCTCGAAATTCTCATGAAAGAAGATCCCACTTTTACCTGGAAAGAAAATACCGATACGGGGCAATTAATTATTTCAGGCATGGGAGAATTACACTTAGATGTTCTTGTTACCCGCCTCACTAAAGAGATGAAAGTTGATGCTCGTGTCGGTCAACCACAAGTTACCTATCGCGAGTCAATTCTCCAGCAAATTACAAAAACTGAACAATTTAGCAAAATACTGGCCGGTCGCGAAAATGCAGCGACGGTGACTCTTACTATAAAACCACTGCCAACTGGTAGCGGAGTTAAATTCTCATCCAAGGTACCACCCAAAACTATGCCAAACGAGATGTTTGAGGCGGTAAAAAGGGGAATCGATAACTCAATTCGCTCCGGAATTCGCTTTGGCTATGAAGTCGTCGATGTGGAGACTATTTTAGAATCAGTGGTTTATAGTGAACTGACTGCTTCCACCTTTGCCTTTGAAGCTGCTTCAGCGCTCTGTTTTGAAGCAGCTTGTCGAGAAGCAGATCCAATCTTGCTCGAACCAATTATGAAGGTTGATATTATTGTTCCTTCCCAATATGTCGGAGAGGTAATGGGAAGCCTCACGGCGCGGGGAGGACTAATTAATAGTTTACAAAGCAGAACAAGTGCAGATCATGTAATGGCTCAGGCTCCTCTGTCACATTTATTCGGTTATTCAACGGTATTACGCTCCTCTACCCAAGGGAGAGGGACTTTTACCATGGAATTTTCCCATTTTGCCCAAAAAGCATAATCGAATTCAATTATTAGTTTGACAGATTGCCTTTATCCATTTACCATGTTCTTTGAGTATTAACCGATGCTCTCTATAGGAGGACATATGAGCGTATCCACTACTGATTTAAGGAACGTAGCCATCGTAGGCCACAACGGCACCGGGAAAACCTCATTATTGGAACAGATCCTGTTTCAATGTGGTGTAATTTCCCGGCCTGAATTAATTGATTCAGGTAAAACCACGAGCGACTATACTGAAGAAGAAATAGCTAAACTTATTTCTATTCATGCCGCAATGGCACACGTTTCCTACGAAGGGAAATCCCTTACCTTTATTGACACTCCAGGTACAGCTGACTTCATTGGTGAAGTTATCAGCGCTTTTCGTTCCTGTGAAGCCGCCCTCGTGACCGTCGACGCGCGAGTTGGAGCTCAAATTGAGACCATAAAGTTGTGGAAGAAAATGAATGACCGCAACAAACCCCGTGCCGTTTTCATAAACAAGGTCGATCGTGATCGTGCCGATTTCTTTGAGGCGTTTAGTCACCTTAAAGAGCAGTTACCGGCCACCTACGTACCCATCACGATTCCTATGGGCTCAGGTGAAGATTTTAAGGGTGTAATTAATCTTATCGATAAAAAAGCTCATTTTTATAGTGCTGGTGGTAAAGAGACCATCGGTGATATTCCAAGTGAATACGAGGAACTCGTTGAAGAATATAATTTGATGCTCATAGAGAGTGCTGCCGAGGGTGCAGACGATCTCATCGAAAAATACTTCGATGCTGGAACCTTAGAACCCGATGAAATCCGACATGGTTTACGTGAAGGACTTAACGATAATCGTATCGTTCCCGTTTTCGCGGGTAGCGCAATCTTAGGTTCGGGAATTATAAGTCTACTTACTTTTATTCGAAACAACTTTCCCTCTCCGAGCGGTAAAATTGATTATATCCTTAAAGATGGAGAAGAAGCGACCATTGCGATCGATCCTGAAGGCGCTCCGGCTGCGTATGTATTTAAAACTACGATTGATCAGTTTTCTGGTAAACTGGCCAATATTAAAGTTGTGCAAGGAAAGATTGCTGGAGACACTGAACTGTTAAACCCGGTATTGGGAAAAAAAGAACGACCTGGAAAAGTGTACCGGATGGTTGGTAAAAAGCTAATTGAGGTTGACTCACTGATCGCAGGCGATATTGGAGTCATTGCGAAAAGTAATATTACTTATACCAATGCCTCTCTGGTAACTGGTGATGCGGGATTTGAATTTTTACCATTGCGTTTCCCCTCCCCTATTTATTCCTTGGCAATTCAAGCTGGTGATAAGAAATCTGAAGATAAAATGAATGAGACTCTCTCACGAATTACCGAAGAGGACTTAACCTTCCAAAGAACTTACAATGAAGAGACCAAAGAATCTATTGTCAGTGGCATGGGTGAACTTCATATCACCATGATCTTAGATCGAATCAGAGAAAAGCAGAAAATAACCATTAATACTAAACTACCAAGAATAGCTTATCGTGAAACCATTAGTAAAAAATCTGGGATTGTCGATTATGCCCATAAAAAACAATCTGGAGGGCATGGACAATACGGTAAGGTCCTCATTGAAATCGAACCATTAGAGCGGGGAGAGTTCTACTCCTTTACCAACGCAATTAAAGGTGGATCCGTCTCAAAAGGGTATATGCCGGGAATTGAAAAAGGCCTACAGGATGCTATGAGTGAAGGCTATTTAGCTGGTTATCCCCTAGTAGACATTGGTATTACCATAGTTGATGGAAAAGAACACCCAGTTGACTCATCTGAAATGGCCTTTAGATTGGCAGCCAAAGGAGCTATGAAACTAGCTATTGGAAAAGCTGGCCCTCTCTTGCTTGAACCTTTTATGAGACTTGCTGTCTACGTAGAAGACCAATATCTGGGTGATGTCCTCAGTGACTTAAGTGGTAAAAGGGGACGAGTACAAGGCCAAGAAGATATGGGCGGCGGTATTCAGGTGATACGGGCCGAAGTTCCCCAATCTGAGATGCTTAACTACGCTATTGATCTAAAATCGATGAGCAGTGGTACTGGATCATTTGAAATTGAGTTTGACCACTATGAAACAATCAGCGGAAGGATTGCCGAAGATGTTATTAAGGCCGCTAAACTCGCCGCTGAAGAAGAATAAGGTAGATAGTCTACTACGCAAAGCCGGGATTACTCCCGGCTTTTTTCAACCCAAACTTCATTAATGATATGCCGTTTATGCAATCCTTTTTCTTCAAAATTGGTTGTTGGTCGCCAAGAATGGGGCGGTGAAAATCCATTGTGGGGATTATATAACGTGGGGATAGTAGCAAACACTTCGAGCATTTGATCTGCATACTCTTGCCAATCAGTAACACAGTAGATATAACCACCGGCGACTAGTTTTTCAGCTAATAGTTGTGCAAATTCTTTTTGGATTAACCGTCTTTTGTGGTGTTTCTTTTTTGGCCACGGATCGGGGAAAAAGATATGAAAACCTACTACGCTAGATTGACTAATCATAGTTTGTAGCACTTCAACAGCATCAAAACGGATCAACCGGATATTTTGGATCTCATTACGTCCCACATTGGCCAACAATTTGGTAAATCCATTAATAAAGACCTCAATGGCGAGAAAATTAGTGAGTGGCATCTGTGAGGCAATACGCTGGGTACTGTGTCCCATACCAAACCCAATCTCGATGATAACTGGATTAGTATTACCAAATACTTGCTCAAAATCGAGAACTTCTGGCCCAAAAGGGATCACATATTTATCTGAATAAAGTTCTAAAGCCTCTTTTTGATAGGGGGCTAAACGAGAGCGCCGTAAGACAAAACTCTTCACACTCCGCCTACCATCTTCTGCTTTGCTCTCCACGCGGGGTAATAGTAAGGCCATGTCAATCTCCCTTAAGCTAATCTTTGGAGTGTTTCAAGAATAAACAATGATTTATCTTTTAACGAAACAGCATCTGTACGTAGCGTAATCACATTCATCCGCTTTTGGTCAATCCCTACCTTACCGTTTCCTAGGCGAATTAATTCCATAACTTTATCAATAGCAATATGTTTAACTTTAGTAAACTCAATCGTCACTAACCCATTGCGCTCTTTTAAATGGTGAATTGATAATTTACGACAAATAATTTTTAACTCAGCAATATATAAAAGATTGACTACTACCTCGGGCATCGGCCCAAAACGATCACTCATTTCGGCTGTTAATGCCTGTAATTGGACATCCGTAGTTATTGAGGCTAATTTTTTATAAATTTCAAATTTTACTGATGGTTCATTAATATAAGAGTCGGGAATAAATCCTGAATAATCGAGTTCTAGAAAAACCTCTTTATACTCATCTATCGAATCCTCTTTTAATAATTCAGCGATAGCTTCATCGAGAATTCTCAAATACATATCGAGACCCACCGATGCTAATTGTCCACTCTGTTCACGCCCCAATAAATTTCCAGTGCCCCGGATTTCCATATCTTTCATCGCTATTTTAAAACCACTACCTAATTGGGTATGCTCTGAAATAATCTTTAACCGCTTAACAGCAACCTCACTAACAACGCTCATCGCTGGATAAAAAAGGTAGGCATAGGCCTCTTGATCACTGCGCCCCACTCTGCCTCGCAATTGGTATAATTGTGAGACTCCGTAGCGATCAGCTCGATCAATAATAATCGTGTTGACGTTAGGAATATCAATCCCATTTTCAATGAGAGTAGTAGAAACTAAGACTTGGATTCCCTGATGAATAAAACGTCGCATGACGTCTTCTAAATCTATTGGATCCATTTGTCCGTGAATCGATTCAATAAACACTTCAGGAATTTCTTTACTCAACATCTGAACAACTTCGTCTAAGGTATTAATCCGGTTATGTAAATAGAATACCTGACCACCCCGTTCTACTTCAAATTTTATTGCTGAAACAATGGTCTCAAGATTGAATTCGCTAATTACTGTTTTAATCGGTCGGCGCTGAATCGGCGGAGTCGTCAGCAGTGACATATCGCGAATCTTGAGAAGCGACATATAGAGTGTTCGTGGAATGGGTGTTGCAGAAAGGGCTAAGCTATCAACATTGGCTTTTAACACTTTGACTTTTTCTTTATCTTTCACCCCAAATCTTTGTTCTTCATCAATAATAAGTAACCCTAAATCGTTAAAAACAACATCTTTTTGTAAGAGTCGGTGGGTCCCTACTAAAATATCGATTGAGCCCTGTTTTACCTTTTGCAGAATTTCTCTTTGTTTCTTTTTGGGAACAATGCGTGAAAGAACTTCAGCTTTAACCGGAAATTGGCCTAATCTTTGTAATAAAGTATCGTAGTGTTGTTCAGCAAGAATTGTCGTAGGAGCCAAAAAAGCAACTTGCTTACCCGCCATCACTGCTTTAAACGCAGAGCGGAAAGCAATTTCTGTTTTACCATATCCCACATCTCCACAAACGAGGCGATCCATAACGATGGGACTTTCCATATCCTGCTTAATATCTTCAATAACGGTAAGTTGGTCTTCAGTTTCATCAAAGGGAAATGAGGCTTCAAATTCTAATTGCCAATCGGTATCTTTGGGGAAAGGGTACCCTTTACTACTTTTTCGGCGTGCATATAACTTAATAAGGTGGGAGGCGAGCTCTTCTGCCGATTTACGAGCTTTGGCCTTCTTCGTCTCCCAGCCCTGACCACCAAGACGATCAAGGCGCGGTGTGCCCCCTTCACTGCCGATATAGCGCTGAATAAGGTTGGCTTGTTCAATTGGAACAAAAAGCAACTCTTCATTGGCATAGGCAATTTTAATATAATCCCGTTCCTTACCCGACATGGAAATACGATCAATTTTATGGAATTGACCAACGCCATAATTGACGTGTACGACATAATCCCCCTCTTGGAGATCAACAAAAGAATCTAATGGGGAAGATTGGACTTTATGGAGCGCTTTTACCACTTGCTTTCGACGACCGAAGATTTCATGGTCACAAATTGCTATCAGTTTTTGACTCACAATGGAGAATCCACCACTTATTTCTAGATCTACAATAGTAACCGATGGGAATTGGTTGAGCATACTGCGTAGCCGTTTCCTTTGCAGTTCTGATCCGGCATAAATAGCAACCGTATACCCATTTCGAATAAGTTGACCTAGTTCTTCTTTGAACATAGCAAAATTACCAAAAAATGAGCGCGGTCCATCAATGTCGAAGGTAAAGGTCTCTTTACGTTGCCCTCGGACCTCCAATAAGACGGTAGATGAGTGCCACCTATCAAAGAAATTAGGATAGTCAAATAGTAGTTGGTTAGGTTTTTTGGCATCACGATCGGCTAAAAAAGCATCACGATAGAGTGTTTTGGCCTCAACAAGTAGTGAGTGAAATGAAGATTCCAAGCGCTCTTTGCCTAAAAATATCACATAATCGTTAGCATTGAAGTAGGCATCGATAGAGGCTGTTTCAATTTCTTGTTTCTCACGTAAAATTGTC
>Ga0265293_10009235_pt1 | contig 14244 bp, 12 predicted proteins | sample Munlanlewell138R_FD_192505 | JGI IMG/M metagenome (GOLD analysis project Ga0265293, IMG submission 192505) | Leachate microbial communities from a municipal landfill in Southern Ontario, Canada - Leachate well 138R | ecosystem: Engineered > Solid waste > Landfill > Unclassified | place: Canada...
AAAATAAGTCAAGGATTTTTTTATTAATCCTTCAGACAGCGAACCGACCAAGCAACCATTGTGCTGTCCGGCCATTCTCCGAATACGGCATTAGAATTAGTTAGATACAATATCCAGAATTTATAAGGACTAGTACTAGCCACTGTTGATGTCCAAAAATATGCATTAACCCTTGTATTCACAAAAGCATTAGTTGGCCATCTAGCACCAGCTCCCCTAGCTGAAAAACCAGAACTATTACACTCAGCTGATCCACAAACTTCTTGACTCCAATAAACTGTTCCAGACTCTTTAGCCTTACCACCTTCAGAGGTGCCAGGTCCTCCCTGACCATCAACTTTTAAATAATTAACCAAGACATAAAATTCATCATAAGTTGGAACATGCCATCCATCAGGACAAACACCTTGACCTCCTGACATCAAAGCTGGATTACTAACCCTATCCCAATCCATGGCGGCACTCCATTGATAAAGCAAACCATAAGCTCCATGCGTAGATTCATTGTTATTATAATAACCACACCATTTTCTATCAGCATGATAACCCCAAGTAGCAGACCTACAACCATTGTCATATTTTAAGTTTTCAGCAAACCAACATTGATCGCCTATGGCAACTATCGGATAAGTATACCCACCATGAACTATAGTTGTTTCATCATTACAAGCGTCAGGTGGAATAGGTGGGACAATAGTTTCACAATCCTTAGTAAGACCACCAGGTGTCATGCATAACATTCCCGGTAACACATCAGATACTTGCTTGCCTGTACAAAAAGCTATTTCGTACTTATCCAAGTTTTCACTTGGAACATAAGCATAAGCATTTCCATCTTCATCACAAATACCATCCGGAGGAGTTGGGGCAGAAGGAATTTCATACATAAAATAATTACTAGTACCCGAAGAGACTATTTCACCACTATCCCATTCATCTGTATTAGGATATCTATCATTTTCATTAAAAAATATCTCTAAAGCAGTTTGAACCTGCTTCATATCAGCTACTCTTTTTGAGTCTCTAGCATTTTGCCTTGCCTGTTGCAACGCTATAACAGCAAGAGTTGCTAAGATACCTATAATAGCTATTACTACAAGTAATTCTATTAAGGTGAAAGCTTTTTGTTTTTTCATGATATTTTTTTCTAAAATTAAATAAATAAAATTAATATATACCTGTTAAAAAAGAAAAACTGAAAAATATTGGATATAGCACTAATCTAAAAAAACCGAACATCACTAAGAATAATATTAAAAACATTCCATATCTCTCTATTGAGAAAAATTTCATCTTAGCCTTATATGGTAAAAAATTAGCTATAATCTTAGAGCCATCTAAAGGAGGAATTGGCATTAAGTTGAAGATAGCTAATAATAAATTTAAAAAACAAAAAATAATAGACATGACAAAGACAGCACCAACAATGCTGCCAGAAATTGTTGATAGAATAAAATCAAAATTACCCATAAAATATGAGTTGACCAAGATTGTCTTTGTCTCGGCAACTATTGGTAAAAACCTGGCTAACAATCCAAAGAATACAGCTAATATAATATTAGAACCTGGGCCAGCAATAGAGACTTTTAAATCTCCATACTTTTTATCTTTTATTAAATTAGGATTGTAAGGAACTGGCTTAGCCCAAGCTATCATAAAATTAGAGCCAGTTAATATAAAAAACAGAGGTAAAATAACTGAACCAAAAGGATCTATATGGGGTAAAGGATTTAGAGTCAAACGTCCAAGAATTTTAGCCGTTGGATCACCCAACCTATTAGCCATCCAGGCATGCCCAACCTCGTGAATAATGATTGAAAATATTAAAATTGAAATAGACAAAATAACTATAGCCATGTATGTAATAATTTTATTTTTTAAAATTATAACAAAAGATTATACATAAGGCAACCTAAGGCTTGATTATTTTTTATTTTGTGTTACAATTGTTTCATATTTTACAAATTTTATAAATTTTAATTGAATTATATGGGAAAGAAATGTGATCTTTGCGGAAGAAGCTCAACTAAAGGTGCTAGTAGATCTCACTCAAATATCCAAACCTTAAAAAGACAAGGAATCAACTTGCAACCAAGAAATATAATGGGAATTAAGGCTAAGGTATGTACTAATTGCTTGAGAACTATGAAGAAAAACGATAAAATTGCTGAAGAAAAAAAACAAGCAAATCTATTAAAACAAGCGGCTGCTAAAACAGCTAAAAAAACTGTAAAGCCAGAAAAGAAAGCAGTTGCTAAAAAACCTGCAAAAAAAACAGTTGTTAAAAAGACTACAAAAAAATAAGAAAAGAAAAAAAATAAAAAAAAGATGAAACATTAAAATTTCATCTTTTTTTTATTTCAATAAATTTGCAATAAAATATATATAATTAGACAAGAGCTGAACTAAAAGAAAAATTACAGAAGATAAAAATGGTAAAAAAATATAAAAAATTAAAGCTAGTATTATAAATATCAAAAGAAAAGGAAGAGTCCAGACAACTAATAAATTAGATATTGGAGCGATAAAAGAAAATTGATGAAAATTGTAAATTAAAATTGGAGCAGTGAACACCTGAGCAGAAATACTAACACTTAGAATATCAAAGGATGTTTTGAGTGTTGAATATATTTTTAATTTAGAAAATAAAATATCAATTCTTGGTTTTAAATGTATAATTCCTAAAACAGCTAAAAATGACAACTGAAAACCTAGGTCGGCTAGAATAAGCAATGGATTAATCAAAAGAAGAACAATACCAGAAAAATATAGCAAGTTAGAAGAATCACCATCCCTCCCCAAGCAAGAACCCAAAAGAGTTAACGATCCCATTATAACAGCCCTAATAGCTGATGGAGGAAAAGATATTAGAAATAAATATAAAACAAGCAGAGTTAAAATTAAGTAGAAAGATTTTTTTCTGGAAAAACCTATTGCCAGAAAGGAGTTAAGAAGAAGAGTCGAAAGTAGCCCAATATGCATTCCAGATATGGCCACTATATGACTTAAGCCAACCTTAGAAAAATTATCTCTATCTGATTGTTCTAAATAATTTTTATCTCCCAAAAAAATTGCTCTAGCCATAGCTGAGGAAGATGATGATAAATTACCATCGAAAACATCTCCTAAAGACTTTTGAAGATTATAAAAAAAATTTCTAAACTTATTAAAATTTAAAACCTCCACTTCGTTATCTATGTCTGGATAATAAGAAACTAAACTAACTCCATATCTTTTTAGATAAAGCGAGTAATTAAAATTATCTATAACCCCACCCTCAGAAAACAAACCAGACACACTTAAAACATCTCCATAATTATATAATGGATAATTATTTGTAAAAATTAAAACTTTTCCAGATATCTCAAAATTATCATCAACAGATATAACGCTAAGATAAAATCTCTGAGAGTTGTTTTTAATTGTCGGATTGTTACAAATATAACCCCTGATTACCAAGTCTTGATTATTGTAGGAAGATAGATTAGAAGATGGTATTAGGGTGTAACGCCAAAAAGCTAAAAAGATAAAAGATAAAAAAATAAAAAAATTAATTAATCTTATATTTCTATTGCTCTGAACAAATAATATTAAAAAATAAAACGATAAAAAAAACGAACAGAAAAAAATAATTTCAAATGACAAGAAAAGGATATGTGACAAAATTATACCTAAAGATAAACTAAAGAAAGATATGGGCCATAAGTATTTTTTGTACATAAAAAAATATCAACATAATTATGTTGATATTGTATACAAAGCAAAATGAAAATAATTTAAATTATTTATTCTTATTCTTTAAAATTAAAGTTAAATATGATTCTATAAAATCATCAATTTCTCCATTAACAACTGATGATACGTCTGAAGTAGAAAAATCTGTTCGATGATCTTTTACCATTTGATAAGGCTGAAAAACATATGACCTAATTTGTTTACCCCAAGTTCCCTGCCCAGCATCACCTTTTATCTTTTTATTTTCTTCATCTTTTTTTTCTTCTTGCAGTTTATAGAGTTTAGATTTCAAAATACCTAGAGCCCTCTCCTTGTTTTGATGTTGAGATCTTTCACTTTGGCAAGAAACAGAAATATTAGTCGGAATATGGACTATACGCACAGCTGAGTCAGTAGTGTTAACACTTTGACCACCTGGTCCAGATGACTTATAGACATCAAATCTTAAATCCTTCTCTTCTAGTTCAACCAAGGTGTCACTAACTTCTGGTAAAACCTCAACACCAGAAAAAGAAGTGTGTCTCATACCCTCAGCATCAAAGGGCGATATTCTAACTAAACGATGAACACCATTTTCACTTTTTAAATAACCATAAGCATAAGGTCCTGTAACTTTGAATGTAGAATTTTTTATACCAGCCTCATTAGCTACTACTCTGTCTAGCATTTCTACTCTAAAACCATTTTTTTCAGAGAATCTTAAATACATTCTTTCTAAAATCTCAGCCCAATCTTGAGCATCAACTCCACCAGTTCCAGCATGAATAGATATTATAGCATTACTATTATCGCTATCACCAGAAAACAACAAGAGAAATTCTAATTTTTTAAATTTTTTCTCTAATTCTTGAAATCTTAAATTAATTTCGTCATAAACTGATTCATCTTGATATTCTCCAGATAAAGCAGCCAACTCTTCCATTTCTTTAATATCTCTTCCCAGTTCTTCAAAATTATTTATCTCACTCTTTAAGTCTTCTAATTCTTGAGTAACTTTTACCGCTTCTTCATTATTTTGCCAAAAGTTTTCTTTATTAATTAAAAAATTTAAATCATTTACTCTAGCCTTCTTTCTTTCTATGTTCAAAACATCCTTAGCTTTAATTACATCCTCTCTGAGATCATTTAATTTTTTGATTAAATTTTCCATATTTAATTATTTTTCACACAATAATATGTCCTACTTTTTACACTCGGACCACAATATGTATCACTTTTAACATCGACTATTCTAAAACCAACCTTCTCCAAGAAACCTCTCATTATATCCTCTGGGATAAAATTCATTTTCATAGGATATAATCCAAGTTGATTATATAAAAAACCATCACTAATACCTAAAAATTTAAGACCTGAATATATTTTCCTTACTGGCTGGAAACGAAAACGCCAAGGAATATTAGTTGGTAATTGAAAGGCTAAAACTCCACCTTCTTTTAAAATTCTATTAAACTCTAAGATATATGACTTTATCATATCTCTGCTTGGTATATGCTGTAATACAATGCCGGAATAAATAAAATCAAATTTTTTGTCAGGAAAAATCTTTAAATCTTCTCCATTTTCAACAAAATCAACAGATTCTATTATATCCTGGTTTATCTTCTTAGCCCTATTAAGCATAGTTGAGGAAATATCACAACCTATATATCTATTGAAATAGCTAAGCCAGTGCCTAGCTAGACGACCAACGCCACAACCAAAATCAAGCATCTCACCCTTTTCTGGATTCAACTTTAAATCATTCATTACAGACAAAACATCTCCAACTTCTTTTTTCCCAGTCCCTAAAAACTCTTCTATACTCCAATTATTAAAACGCTTGCTGTTATCAGATAAAACTGCCCATAAAGGATCTAGTTCTCCTAAATTTTCCCAATCTTGTTTATGGTTTTTTATATTTTCCATTTTAAATACTTATTAATTTTTATAATACTTTTAAAAAATTTATTTTACCCTTCTGTACTACCGCTCCGGCTGATACTGTGAAATTTATATCTTTTACCACCTCAGAATTAACTTTTACTCCTCCCTGCTCTATTACTCTACGAGCATTAGATTTAGAATCAACTAGTTTTGATTCTAATAAGATAGATATTAAATCATAAGCACTTGGCCTAATTTCTGGCATTTCGTCGGGAACTTCTTTTTTGGTAAAAGTAGAAATAAAATATTCCTTGGCTTCTTGGGCTTTTTCTTTGCCATGATAAATTTTTACTATTTCATAAGCTAAATCAACCTTTAAATCACGTGGGTTGACTTCGCCTTTGTCTAATTTTTCTTTTATAACTTTTATTTCATTCATTGGCACAAAGGTACAATCAACAAATAATTGATAAATATTTTCATCGGCTTGAGACATTACCTTACCAAACATATCATTAACTGAACTATCCAAAAATATCCCAGTGCCCAAACTTTTTGACATCATTTTTTCACCTGTTACTGGATTAACCAAAAGTGTAGTTATAAAAACAAATTTTTCTTTATTATTATATTTTTTTTGCAGAGTCCTACCAGCTAAAGCATTAAATTTTTGATCGTTACCACAAAGCTCCATATCAACATCCATGGCTACGCTATCGTAACCTTGCATTAAAGGATAAAAAAATTCATGAACGTAAATCGGCTTTTCTTCTTTTAATCTTTTTTCAAACATATCTCTTTCTAGCATTCTCTGAACAGTAAAATTGGAAGCGATTCCAATTAAATCCTCAAAATTTAATTTAGCCAACCAATCATGATTATACCTTACAATTGGCGGATTAACTTTATCATTAAAATCAATTATAGGTTCTAATTGTTTCATCCAGGTTTTGATATTTTCTTTTACGTCTTCTCGACTTAATTGTTGTCTAGCAGCTGTTTTGTCAGTAGGATCACCGATTCTAGCAGTAAAATCACCAATTAAAAGCACAGCTTCATGACCTAGCTTTCTTATTTTTTCAAAAACCATATAGTTTGTAGCGTGACCCAAGTGAAGTGATGAGCCAGTAGCATCAGTTCCGATATAAAATCTGATTTTTTTACCAGAAAGCAAAAGCTCTTTAAAAGCTTCTTTTGATGGCAATATTTCAGCCACACTTCTTTCCAAAAGTTCGTCGATTATCTTTCTTTTTTCATCATCTATAATTATTTTTTCTTCCATATTATTTAAATTATTTTTATTAATTATACATTTAATATAGCTTAATAGGAGAGAAAAGTAAAGAAATTTTATACTCTAGTTCGACAAGAATCCCTTACAGAGCAAGTAAAAAGCTTAGGAGATGACAACTTCATGCCCATAACTTCAGCAATTTTTAATAAAAAACTCAAGCTAGGCAAAGATAAACCTCTCTCTAGCCTAGAAATGCTAGATTATTTAGTTTTTTGATATATATTAAATATATAATTTACCCATCAATCCCTAAAGTTAAAGTGAAATATAGAGATTTTTCCATCATCTACTTGATAATAAATATCAGCCTCAACCTTCATTTCATTTATTATCCTCTCATAAGCCCACCAATAATCATTTATAACAACATAGGCATTATCAGCCCCTATTTCAGAAAGTAGCTCCTCTATCAGCTCTCTATTCGGCTTGTCTAACATTCTTAAATAATAATCATAAAACAATCCTCCAGTTTGGACTGAATAATATAGCCAACCATCATAATACCTCTTAAAGCCAAACTCCTTAATAGCAGCCGCCCCAACTTGCTGATTAGCAAGAACTATATAATTATCATTAATTTTTACATCTTCAATTAATCTTACTGCTTCAAAATCAGAACTGGAAACTGAATATCCCCGAGAATTAAAATAGTTATCTTTACGGGGATAGTTTAAATATATGGAAGCTAATAGGAATAAAGCGAAAAAAATACCAACATAAAAACGAAAGTGTTTTTTTTGCTTTAATACTACAGCTGCCAATTCTGAAAAGAAATTGAAGAAAGCTGGAATTAAAAATAATAAAGAAGAAATTAACAACCTATTAGAATAACTACCCTTATCAATATCACTTAAAAATGGGAAAGAGACAAAAAGACTAATTATATAGGAAAAGAATAAGGCAAAAAAGTTAAGCACAAATATATTATTGACTCCCTTTTTCTTAATAAACAAATAAAGGGAAATAATAATTAAAAATATGAATATATAGAAACGATTATAAAAGAAAAAATAAACGAAGTTCAAATAAACATTCTCTTGGCCCAATATTTTAGGTTGTAAAAAATCAAAACTAACATCTGGCAAAGCAAGACTACCACCAACAAAAAATAACAAAATAGGTAGAACCAATATTTGAGCCAAGTATGAAAGAATAACTAAAGCTTTCTTTTTAAATTTCTTGAATAACAATATAGAAAAAAATATTAAAGCTGAGATACCAGATATTGGATGAATAAAAAAAGCTGACAAAGATAGTAAAAAAATAAAAGGAAAACCATATCTCTCTTTTAGGAAATTATCATTAGACGAGAATATGATAATCAAAGTCAAAAAAAGAAAAGCTAAATTCTGTGGCACTGTATATGTAAAAATTGAAAAAGGTAAAAGAAGTAACAGAATTAAAACTAAATTGATATTTTTTTCATCTTTTCTAAAATTAAAAAGAAAGCTTACTGGTATTAAAATGGCCGACAATAGAGGCACAAGTGACTTGCTAATATTTTCCAAACTAAATGGTAGCAACTTATTAAAAAAGAACTCTAATGAATATTGACCAATATAATAGAAAGTTTTAGGCTCGATAAAGCCAAACTTCAATATTTCAATCATTGACCTCTGATGTAATAATTGATCGTAACCAAAGGCAATTTGATAAACAAAAAAAGAAACCGAAAAGAATATTAAATACAGCAAGACAACTAATCTTGACTTAAAATAGACCAAGGATAAAATTAAAACAAATAACAAGACGAAAAAATAGGGTGGTAAAAAATGCCAAGGAGATGAAACCGCCAAATCAGTTGATGCTTTTGACAAAATAAAAAAGAGAGAAAAAGACAATAATGAAATCAACAAAGAAGACATCTTTATCTTATTTGACTGCTCTTCTTGCTGATCCTTGGTATAAATGATAAAATAGAAAAAGAAGAATAAAGACAAAAGGCTCAAAATAAATATGCTTACAAAAGAAAGGTTATTGAACCTGTAAAAATAATAAAAAATAGAGCCAATATTAACTATTAGTGAAATAAAAAGAATAGATAATATTAGTGCATTCTTTTTAATAGAATTTAAGATATTCATAACAATAATATAACAAAAAAATAAGATTATGAAAATTGCCCAGGTAGTTTGTGCCTACCCCCCATACAATAGCGGAATAGGAACATCAGCTAAAAAACTTCAAGATATACTTCAAAAAGAAAATGATTCTTTTGTTTTTACTACCGAAAGAAAAGACGATGGAGGCAATAAAGACAAAGTAATTAGGGTGAAAAGTTTTCTAAAGTTAGGAAATGGTGCTGTATTGTTTAGACTTTTTAAAGAATTAAAGAAGTTTGACCTAATATACTTTCACTTCCCTTTCTTTGGGACATCTTTAATAATCTATCTTTTTAAAATTTTAAATAAAGATAAAAAACTGATTATTCACTACCACATGGATGTTAAACAAAAAAACATCATATTTAAAATACTTAGTCTACCAGAAGAAATTATAAAGAATTATTTGTTTAAGAAGGCAGACAAAATAATTTGCGCTTCTTTTGACTATATCAAAAACAGTAAGCTAAAAAACTATTACAAAAAATATCCAGAAAAATTCATAGAAATACCTTTTTTTGTTAACAAAAATGATTTCTATCCAAATGAAGAAAAAAAGAGAAATAAAAACAAAAAGCAAATACTATTTGTAGGTGGTCTTGATAAGGCTCACTATTTTAAAGGTTTGGAAATTCTAATCAAAGCTTTTTCTGAGGCCAAAATAGAAAACACAGAACTTGTAATATGTGGTGAGGGGGAATTAAAAAATGATTATCAGAAACTAACAAAAAAAATTAATATAGAAGATAAAGTAGTTTTTAGTGGCAGACTTAGCTTTGAAGAACTAAAAGAAGCCTATCAAATGGCCGATGTTTTAATACTACCATCAATTAATAGTAATGAAGCCTTTGGAATAGTTCTAATAGAAGCTATGGCCTCAAAAACAACAGTTATCGCCTCTAATTTGCCCGGAGTTAGAAGTGTTTTTGAAAATAATATATCCGGTCTAATAACTGAGGTTAATGATATAAATGATTTAAAAGAAAAAATTGAAAAAATAATAAACAATGACAAACTAAGAGAAGAAATGGAAGAAAATGCTTATCAATTATTTTTAAAAAAATATGAAGAAAAAGTAATAGAAAATAAAATACTAGAAAGTATTAAATTAATATGAAAATAGCTGTAATAAACAACCTATACAAACCACTTGATAAAGGTGGTGCTGAAAAAGTAAGCGAAACTATTGTCAATGATTTAAAAAAATTAAATCACAATGTTTTTGTCATAACCACAAAACCTAAAAATCTTGAAATAAAGAAAACTGATGACAATATTCACTACATAAACTCGAACTACTACAACTTAAGCAAGTACAGCATTATATATAGATTCTTTTGGCACATATTTAGTTTTTTTGATTTTAAAAAAATGTCTCAAATAGGAGATATTATTAACAAGGAAAATCCAGATATAGTAATAACAAACAATATAATGGGCTTATCACCTTTAAGCTTCTTGATTATAAAAACAAAACACATTCACATACTCCATGACATACAATTACTTCACCCCTCTGGACTAATGTTCTCTGGCAAAGAAAGAATATTAAATACTCTTGGAGCTAAAATATATCAAAAAATAAATAGAAAATTAATTGGATCTCCAAGTATAGTCATATCCCCTTCTTTCTGGCTTCTTGAAGAATATAAAAAAAAGAATTTTTTCCCAAATTCAGAAAAGATAGTTTTAAGAAATCCAATAGATATAAAAAGAGAGATATTTACAGAAAAAAAAGAAAATGAAACAAATTTCATCTTCATTGGCCAAATAGAAAAACATAAAGGAATATTACTACTATTAAAATCCTGGGAAAAAATAAATAAAAAAAATTGCAAATTAATAATAGTTGGCGATGGATCTGAACTTAAAAACATTAAAGAAAAATATAAAGATGTTCAATTTACTGGAAGACTAAACAAAGAAGAGCTAAAAAAGGAACTGTCTAAATCTCATTGTCTGATTATGCCTTCACTCTGCTACGAAAACTCTCCTGGCGTTATTTACGAAGCCTCTGCTTTCAATATTCCAGTAATCGCATCTGACATTGGAGGAGCTGTTGAGTTAATAAAAGAGTATAAAGGGCTACTATTTAAAACTAACGACGTAGAAGATTTAAAAGAAAAGATAGAATACATGCATAATAATATAGACAGATATCTAGAACAAGAAACAAGAGAAATAGGAGAGGCAAGCTATACAGAAAAAATAATTAAAAAAGCGGCCGAATAAAAATTCGACCGCGAAACCCCCTTCTCCCCCTTTATTTTTTTACAAAAAATTTTCTTTTCCAATAAACAGGAAAAGCTGCTTCTGGAACTTCTTCAATATCAACATTGTTCCACTCACCTAATTTAAAAGACCCTTCAAACCAATAAATAAAATTTTTGGTTTTTCTTTTATTTGGCAAGATTACAATCTTCTCCCCATCTTTATACATCTCTGGATAAATAATAAGAGTTGACATTATCTGTTCAAAAGTAAGTGGAAAAACTTTTACTTTTTGAAACAAATTTTCTGCTGTCTCAAAATTTAAACCTTTAACATATCTATTACTTCCAGGTTCGAAGTTAAATATAAAATAAGGCGTGACTTCTGAAGAATCGATATCATCTTCGAAAATTCTCAAAAATTCTTCTTGATCAATTTTGAACATAGCTCTAAAATTGACTTTAAAGAGTGGACTATTAAAAGCTTCTGCCCAAATATATTTGGGTATTATTGGACAAAAATGCAAAGCTTCTAAACACCTTGGTCCAAAAACATGATAAAGAGAATAAATCACAACTCTCCTTTTATCCTCTTTAATCCTTTCTATGATATGGCCAGGAAAGCCAAAATCTTCAAACCTTTCAATATGCCTATCAAAAAGTCTTTCCAATTTTATTTCTTCTTCGTTTTTTGTTAAAAATATAACAACTTTGTCGAAGAATCTTTTAATACGATTACCTCTTATACTCATTTTTACCTCCCTTTTAAAATGTTAACGTTCTTTAATTATTCTAGAAACCTTACTATAAAAATAATAAAAAGTCAACTAATCTTTTAAGCAGCGTATAGGGAGAGCATAATAACCAGAATATGGAAATTCATTCATATGAACAAGAGTAGGATTTGAATAGGCTACCCTTAAAAAATGCCCATAATTAGACGATAATAAATTACCAAAATTACCAAAATTAACATAAGAATTCATATGAGTTCTTAAGCCTACCGGAAAAATATTTAAATTAGAGCTATTGTTTGTTTCAATATTATTTCCAGGTGAACAGGTTGACAATGAACTAAAAGACCAATAACTTTTACTAGATATAGATTTAGATATAAAACTTGGATCCCCCTCACAAATATAACTACTATCAGAACTTAAAAATGTCATGAGATTTAAAAAATCTTCTTCGCTTGGTATGCGCCAACCAGAAGGACATACGCTTAATCCTCCTTGCATGGCAGAATCCCAAGTATACAGACCCCCGTAAATACTACAATTACCAGAAGGGTCAACCTCTATATCAGTCGCTCCATAGCAATATTTTTCTGGAGTACTAGTACTTAATGTTTCATTGTTTAACTTAGCCGTCCCGACATTTAGATTCTCAGCCATCCAACATTGACTTCCGATGGCAACAATATCATACTCTTGCCCAGCATAAAAGATGCTTGTTTCATCATCACAAGCATTAGGAATTAAGCTTTCACAATTCTTAACCAGTCCTCCAGGAGTCATACACATTGTGCCTGGTAATATCCCTGACACTTGCTTACCAGTACAAAAAGATATTTCATATGAATTTAAATTAGCACTGGGTATATATAAATAGGCATTTTCATTTTCATCACAGGTTCCATCTGCAGGCACTGGAGCAGATGGTATTATGTACATAAAATTAGTGTTAGTTAGGCTAGAAAATATAGATCCACTACTCCACTCTTCTTCTGTAGGGTATCTACCATTCTCATTCATAAATAACTCTAAGGCAGTTTGAACTTGCTTCATGTCAGCTACTCTTCTAACATCACGAGCACTAGAACGAGCCTGACTCAAAGCAACAACTGCGATAGTGGTTAACAACCCCAAAATACCAATTACTACTAACAACTCAATTAGAGTGAAGGCTTTTTTGTTTTTCATATTATTCCTCATTAACACTATTTAAATCATTTAAAAATTTATCTACAGCATTTTGATAAGATTTATCAACATCTAAAATCATTAAAGCATGTAATCTAGCTGTCTCATAATCTCCAATATTCTGATGACTTAGAGCTGAATTAGAAAGCCAAGAAGCGTTACTTGAGTTATTAGCTATTAAAACTTTATACATGATAGAAAGCGATTCCCAGTCATTTCTTTCATAAAAATATTTTTCAAACTTAGAAACAAAATCTTCCATTCCTAAATAAATTAACCCTCCATTATTTATACATTTAGGAAACACATCCAAGAAACTATCAATATTCTCATCTGTAAAATATAAATCACTTAACTGGCAAAAAGGGTCTGGCATTTTTGTGTTTATACTGCTAGCTTCTACTAAAAGGCTAATAGCCTCCTCTTTTTTATTAAAACTTAATAATAAATTTGACTTATATGAATAAAGAGGAACTCTTTGAGGGCTAGATTCAATAGCTAGGTTCATATAGTTTAAAGCTATCATGTTATAGTCAGATGCCTTCTCGTTTTCTCTATAATGCAAATAGAACTTAGAGGCTGTCTCATAAATTCTAGAGGCTTTAAAAAGAGTCATACTATCAGAAGGATTGTAATCCACATTAGCATCAACAAATTCTATAGATAAAAGAATAATTCTCTCTAAGTCTTCTTTTGATGTGTCCTCTAAAAGAAGTGGGAAGAAATTAACAACATTATCAGCACAAGTTCCTCTAGCATCTCTTATTAAAAAGGAATTTAACTCTTTCATCTCGCTATACATATTATAAGCTTTGACTAAATCTTTATTATGAAAAGCTATGTATCCCTCTATAGCTAAGTTAGATGTTTTTATAGCTCTAACATTAACATTAAAGATAAAGAATGAAGCTATAATTAAAAATACAATAAACAGGGTCGATTCTTTAACCTTCCTACTCCCTTTAGCCATCTCTTCACCCCCACTATTTGCCACATTCAAAAAATGAGCAAAAGCTATAATTATCATTATAAAGATATATGTAGCAAAAGAATCAAAAACAGCTAGGTTCTGAATAAAATATGCCGCTAATAGACCGGAAAGTATTGAGAGTTCA
>Ga0265293_10009236_pt1 | contig 14244 bp, 12 predicted proteins | sample Munlanlewell138R_FD_192505 | JGI IMG/M metagenome (GOLD analysis project Ga0265293, IMG submission 192505) | Leachate microbial communities from a municipal landfill in Southern Ontario, Canada - Leachate well 138R | ecosystem: Engineered > Solid waste > Landfill > Unclassified | place: Canada...
CGTCGTTTCAGAAAGGCAGATGCCGTCATGCTCGATAAAGGGAATTTTCCCCATCGGGCTTTTGCGCAGAAAATCCTCATCTGCCGCAGCACTGAGGTGAACTTCCCGGAAAGGGACTTTCTTGCAATACAGCACCGCCAGCACCGTGTTGTAGTAATTGCTGACCGGGTTGCCGTACAGGGTGAGCATGGTTACGCCACGTCGTCGGCGGCAAGGTCGAACACCTTGCCGGGATTGAGAATGGCTTTGGGGTCCAACGTGGTCTTCAGCAACCGCATCAGCTCGATTTCGACCCCGGAGCGGGAAACGTGGAGAAAACCCTTCTTTTCCAGACCGATGCCATGTTCGGCGGATACGGACCCGCCCACCGACGCCAGCGGGTGGTAGACGCACTCCTCCACGGCGCGGATGTCCCCGGGCCGGTCGCTGCCGCAACCAATGGCGATATGCAAGTTTCCGTCACCCACATGGCCGAGAAAACAGATCCTCGCGCGCGGCCAGCGCCCGCACACCCGTGCGCGGACTTCTCCCATATAAGATTCCATCTCGCCGATGGGCAGACTCACGTCGAACGCCTGAAAAGGCTTCATATCCGCGAGAATATGTTCGAGATCCTCGCGAATCGCCCACAGGGATTCCCGCTCGCTTTCCGAACGAGGCAACACCGCGTCTTCGATCAACCCCTGTTCGAGCGCTTCGCCGAGGATGCTTTCAAACTGGTTCGCATCCCGCTGCTGGTCATAGCCCAGTGCTTCCAACAGAACAAAATAGGGGTAGGAAGCCGCAAGGGGTGGCCGGTGGCGCCCATCGGCAGTATTGGTGGCATAAAAATCCCGGTCGAGCACCTCAAAGGCACTGAGCATTCCCCCCAGGGAGCGATCCATGAAGCGCAGAAAACTGGCCACCCGTGAAAAATCCGTCAGGGCCACCATACAGGTGTTGCTGCTCAGGGGCTGTTCATACAGCCGCACCACCAGCCTGGTGATGATGCCGAGGGTGCCCTCCGTGCCCAAAAACAGTTGCTTGAGGTCGTAACCGGCATTGTTCTTGATCATCTTGTTCAGGGAGCTGACCACAGTGCCATCCGCCATCACCGCCTCGACCCCCAGCACCAGCTGGCGCATCATACCGTAGCGGATCACCCGCAGGCCGCCGGCATTGGTGGACGCATTGCCCCCTAACTGGCAGGAGCCCCGGCCACCCAGGTCGAGGGGAAAAACCAGCTGGTATTCCTCGACCGCTTCCTGCAGGTTCTGCAGGACCACCCCGGCCTGCACCGTGGCCGTCCTGTTCACAGCATCGATTTCCTCTATGTGGTTCATCCTTTCCAAGGACAGGATCAGGTCATCGGCGGTCGTCTGGGTGCCGCGCACCCAGCCGGACATACCACCCTGGGTCACCACCGACTGGCCACGCTCATTGCACAGCGCCATGACCCGGGAAACCTCTTCCGTGGTCGTAGGTCGGACCAGCACCCTAGCGCCGATACCGTCCATGAAATAACCGGGATAACGGGATCGCACATCGTCACCTTCCAGCAACCCGGACGGGCCGACGATGGCCCTCAGGCTGGCGATCAAATCCCCTTCAATTACATTGGCCTTCACAGGGCGGCTACCTTTTCCATATCACTGTTGTCTGTCGGCGATCAACCCAGCGCCACGAACACATCCCCATCGCGAACCTCAACCCTGTAGGTTTTCTGGGTCAGCGAAGGGTCATAAATGCATTCACCTGTGGCGATATCGTATTCCCAGCCATGCCAAGGGCAGGCCAGGGTTTTCTCGGCGGAATCTATTGTGCCCCGGCACAGGGGGCCACCGGCATGGCCGCACTTGCCGTCGAGGGCGTAGAAATCGCCGTCCAGGTTGATCACCACAATGGTCAGTTCGTCGTGCTCGACCTTGCGCAGGCTGTTGACCTCAAAGTCGCTGGCCGCGGTCACTCTGATCATGTCACTCATGGCGGACTCTCCTCACATTGGTCCCGGGTTGCATCCATCAGGCCAGCTGGAACCTGACCGGCAGGGTGGCCGGGCCGCGGGCAAAATAGGAATCCATCCATTTCACCTCGCCGGAGCGCTGCACTGGCTCGAGCACGGCAAAGCGGTCGAAAAGCCGCTGTACCGCAATATTGGCTTCCATCTTGCTGAGGTAGGAGCCCATGCAAAAATGGGGCCCCTGACCAAAGGTGCAGTAGCCGGCGACATCGCGATTGATATCGAACTTTTCGGGATTGGGGAATTTTTCCGGGTCCCGATTGGCCGCGCCCAGCAACGGCATGACCAGGGAATCCTTGGCGATTCGCACACCCGACAGGGTGACGTCGGTGGTGGTATGGCGGAACAGGCTCTGCACCGGAGGATTGAAGCGCAACTGCTCTTCCAGCAGGTTGGCCACCTTGGTCCTGTCCTCGCGGGCGAGGGCAAAATCCTCGGGGTGATCGTGATAGTAAGCAAACAGCCCACCCAGCAGGTTGGTGGTGGTTTCAACCCCACCGATCAGCAACAGGATGGACAGATTGATAACTTCCAGTCTGGAGAGCCTGTCGCCGTCCACTTCCGCCTTGATGAAAGAACTGATCATGTCGTCACCGGGGTTTGCCGTGCGCTCGTCGATGATCTGCTCGAAGTAGGCCCTCAGGCTGTCGGAGCTTTTTCGGATCTGGGCCAGGCGCTCGGGGCCGTAGACAGCGCGGTTGGAGGCCGCCAGAAGATCGTCGACCCAGTGCTTGAAGTCCAGCCGTTTGCTGATATCGATGGCCAGCATTTCGGCGATGACACTGACCGGGAACAGGGCGGCGAAATCCCACATCATGTCGAACTGGTTATCCACGGATTTGGCAATGGCGTCATCGATCAGCTGGTCGCTGGTGGCCTCGATTTTCTCCCTCAGCCTGTTCAGCTCCCGCGGCAGGAACGCCCGCTGGGCAAGCTTGCGGGTGCGCAGATGCCCGGGGGGATCCATGGAAATCATCGGCGCCACTTCCGGCGCGGGATCGTATTCGCCGAGCAGGATGGGCCAGAATTTCGAAGAGGAATAATATTCGGGCTTGGTCAGCACCTCGATGATATCGCTGTAGCCCGCCACCGCCCATCCCTGCAGGGACTCTACCCAGCAGACCGGCTGCTCCTCCCTCAGCCGCTCATAATAGGGATAAGGGTTTTGCTGGAACGCAATATCCATGGGGTCAAAATTCATAATGTCACCTGAAAGATCATTATCCTGGGAGCGAAGCAGCGGTACGTTGCTTTCACCAACCTGAAAACCCTGCGCAGTACTCATATCACCCTAGATGGCGCCAATCTGTTTCAAAACCGGAATCGCATCCCAAATGCTTTCCTCGCGGGTGATCTTGCCGTCTTCGTTCCACTCCATCAGGGTCATGCCACGCGTAGCCACTTCCTTGCCGGCGGCGGGAACGCCGAGGAAGTCACCGGCCAGCTTCGACTTCCAGGTCCACTGGAATGTCCCCCGCCGGTTGTCGCCGGCGTAGTCGAAGACATCGAAAATGTCGTACTTCTCTTCCGGGTTCGAGTTGTTGAAAACCGAGAAGAACTCCCTGAGCTTGCCCAGGTCGTTGATGATTTCGAGCTCGAAATTAATGTCGATGAAATAAAACTCCGGCGCGTACAGGCTCATCAGCTCATCGGTCTTGCGGTCAAAGAGTTTTATCCAGTATTGGGCCCAGTCTTTGTTCATATCGTTATCCTCATAAAGTCGATGAAAAACACACTTCTATGGAAATCATCACTGGTGGTTCAATTATAGGGAGCACTCGTCGTCACGGAATGGCCGCCAAGGCCAGGGCAAGGCCAAAGGGGACAAATACACCTGCCGATCAATTGAGCAGAACACCCCCGTCCAGGGGCGTCACCGTGCCGGTGATATAGGCTCCGCTTCTTGCGCACAGGGCGATGGCCAGCCCGCCGACATCCTCCGCCGACCCCAGCCTTCCCCGCGGGATACGGGCGAGAATAATTTCCTTCAAACCAGGCTGGGCGGAAAAGAAGCCATCGGTCATGTCGCTGGGGAAATACCCCGGCATGATGGCATTGACGGTGATATGGCGGGGTGCCAGGTCCGCCGCCAGATTGCGGGTAAGTTGGTGAATCCCCGCCTTGCTGGCACCGTAGGCGTGGGCCATGTTGCTGGGGCCCATGACACCGCCGATGGAACCGAGATTGATGACACGGGCCGGGTTCTCCCCGGTCGCCGCACGCTGCAGCAGGGGCAGCAAGCCCTGAACCAGAAAAAACGGCGCCCGCAGATTGATATCCATGACCTTTCCCCATTCGCCGGGCGATGCCTGCTCCAGGATGCTGGCGGAGAAATAGCCGGCGTTATTGACCAGGATATGGAGCTGCTGCTCCAGCCCCATCATGTCATCCACCAGGGCCTGCAGGGACTCCGCCGATGCCAGATCACAGGTCAGGCTGTGCCTGTCGTCCAGCTGGACGCCTGCTGTGCGGGATGCCACATACACCTTGCAGCCGGCCTTCACCAGCGCGTCGGCGATCATTTTCCCGATGCCCCGGTGGCCACCGGTCACCAGCGCCACCTTGCCTTTCAGGGAAAACAGGGCGTTGAGATAATCGCTATCCATCACCGTATGCCTCAGCCATTCTTGTTGATATTGAATACCTTCAGGTTGGCGTACGCCAGCAAACCCGCCCGCCCGGCTTCCACACCGATACCGGACTGCTTGCTGGTGGGAAAGGGAATGGAGGGATCGATGGCACAGTGCTGGTTGATCCACACGGTGCCCGCCTCCAACCGCTCCCCTATACTTTCCGCCAGGGCGGTATCAGACGACCACACCGAGGCACCAAGGCCATAGGGTGAACGGTTGGCCCGATTCACCGCATCATCGATATCCGTGAATTTGATGATGGGCAGGATCGGACCGAAGGGCTCTTCATCCACCAGCCGGTCGCCGTCCGTGAGGCCGGATACGAGGGTGGGCTCGATAAAGTAACCAGGTTTGTCGGGCACCATCCCGCCGCAAACGATCCTGCCGGTTACCCGCGCCTCCTCCAGGAAATCCTTGACCTTCTCGTACTGCTCGCTGTTCTGTATGGGGCCGTAGTGGGTATCGGGATCGAGGCCATCGCCACTTACGGCGGAGGCGAGGGCCGCGGCCATGGCCGCACACAACCTGTCGTGAATCGACTCATGCACATACAGACGCTTGATCACCGCGCAGATCTGTCCGCTGTTGAAGAAGGCACCGAACACCAGCGCCGGGGCGATGGCCTCCACATTCACATCCGCGAGGATGATAGCGGCATCATTGCCGCTCAATTCCAGAGTGACCCGCTTCAAGTCCGGCGCCGCGGCCGCCAGAATCTTCTTGCCAGTGGCGCTGGAGCCGGTAAAGGCGATCTTGTCGATATCCGGATGGCTGACCAAAGCCGGCCCCAGATCGTTGTTGTCCGCCAGAATGTTGACCACCCCCGCGGGGAAGATCCTGCTGGCGATTTCGCCCAGTTTGAGGGTCGCCAGGGGTGTGGTCGGTGCCGGTTTGAGGATGATGGTGTTGCCGGCCATCAGGGCCGGCGCCATTTTGTTGATGGCCAGATACAACGGCGCATTCCAGGGCAATATCGCCGCCACCACGCCGAGCGGCACATGGTGGATGGCGACTTTCATATTGTCGTCATCCACCAGCACCTCTCTATCGAACCGCTGGGTACCGAAAAAGGCACAACTTTTCAAAACAAGCTGCACCTCGAAATGTGACAAGGCAATGGGGCGCCCCACCTCGAGGGTTATCAGCTCGGCGAGTTCTCCCCCCTGGCTTTCGATCATCCCGGCGAGTTTCGCCAGATACTCGCCCCGCTCCGCCATCCCCAGCGACGCCCAGCCAGGCTGGGCCGCCCTGGCGGCGGAAACCGCCAGTTCCAGTTGGGCCTTGTCCGCGACCGGGCTGCGGGCGATGACCTGCTCCGTGGCCGGGTTGATGACGTCCCTTTCCGAGCGGCCGTCCACCAGATCCCCATTGATCAATAACTTCGGTTTCATATCGTTACCCTGTTGGTCGTTATCCTTCCTCGAACGGGAATTACACCTCGTCCGGCTCAAACACTTCCACTACATGCAACTGCATGCCGTCATCCTCGGGCTCGCCGGCAAACCGCCGCCACAGCCTCGCCTCCAGCTTGCGCGCCTCCGTCAGATGCCGCTCCTTGACATGACCAAAGCCCCGGATCTGCTCCGGCACACGCGCCAGCGCCACCGCGATGTCGTAGTTCTCATCACTCACATCCGCCAGCAACTTCTCCACCGTCGCCTCGTACTCAACGATCAGCCCCCGCTCCAGACGCCGCTCGGCCGTGTAACCAAACACATCCAGCGCCGTGCCCCGCAAAAAGCGCAGCTTCGCCAGCACCCGGAACGCCGACAGCATCCAGGCACCGTATTCGCGCTTCTTCGGCAGCCCCGTCACCGCGTCCTTCCTCGCCAGCAGCGGCGGCGCCAGGTTGAATGCCAAGGTATAGTCACCCTCGAACGTCGCCTCCAGCTGCTCCCTGAACGCCGGCGCGCTGTACAGCCGCGCCACCTCATACTCGTCCTTGTAGGCCATCAGCTTGGCAAAGTAGAACGCCACCGCATGGCTCAGCGCCTGCTCCCGGTCGGGGAAGCGCGCGTCCACAGAGCGCACCCGCTCCACCAGGGTTTGATAACGGCGCGCCCAGGCCGCGTTCTGGTAAGCCGTCAGCAGCTCGACCCGCTGACCGATCAGGGTATCCAGATCCTCTGCCACCGGTTCGTCGTCGCTGGCGCTGCGCCCCTCCAGCAACGGTTCCAGGCGCGCCGGATCGTGGGCGTACAGGCGCCCGAGGCGGAAGGCGTTGAGGTTGAACGGCACCGCCACCCCATTGAGCTCGATGGCCCGCTCGATGGCAGCGCAGGACAGCGGCAGCAGCCCCAGCTGAGTGGCGTAACCCACCAGCAGGAAGTTGGCGGCGATAGTGTCGCCGTTGAGCACCAGGCCGAGGCCGCTGGCGTCCAGGGCATGGACCCGCTCCGCCCCCACCATGGCCCGGAAGCGCGCCAGCAACTCGCTGCTGTCAAAGCGCATGTCCGGATCGGCCTGGAAGGCGGCGGTGGGCACCACCTGGGTATTGGCCACCACCTGGGTGCCCTTCTCCCGAATGCTGAGCAGCGGCTCCGCCGATTGGGCCGCCAGCTGGTCGAAGGCCAGCATCAGGTCGGCTTCCCCCGCGCCCAGCCGCTGGGCGCCCAGCTGGTCGCGCCGGGCGGCGATGCGCAGATGGCTGTACACGGCGCCGTTCTTCTGCGACAGGCCTGTCATGTCAAACACCGACGCCTGGTGGTGTTCCAGATGCGCGGCCATGGCCAGCACCGACCCCACCGTCACCACACCGGTGCCGCCGATACCGGCGATCATCACACCATAACTGTCAGGGCGCTGCGCCAGGTCGGGCAGCACCGGCGCCGGCAGACCGGCGAACAGGTCGTCGTCGGTGGCCGCCTTCTCCGGCTTGCGCAGGGTGCCGCCCTTGAGGGTGACAAAGGACGGGCAGAAGCCCTTCACGCAGCTGTAGTCCTTGTTGCAACTGGACTGGTCGATGGCACGCTTGCGGCCCAGCGAGGTTTCCTTCGGCACCAGGCTGACACAGTTGGACTGCACCGAGCAGTCGCCGCAGCCCTCGCACACTGCGCTGTTGATAAACAGCCGCTTGGCCGGATCGGGGAAGGTGCCGCGCTTGCGGCGGCGGCGCTTCTCGGCGGCACAGGTCTGCTCGTAGATCAGCACAGTGACGCCCGGCACGTCCCGCAGGCGCTGTTCCACCGCCATCAGCTCGTCGCGGTGATGGAGTTCCACCCCCGGTGCCAGCTCGCCGGACTGGCGCAGCAGTTCCGGGCGGTCGGAGACCACCACGCATTCCCGCACCCCTTCCGCCAGCACCTGGCGGGTGATGTCGCCCACGGTGAGATTGCCTACCGGCTGGCCGCCGGTCATCGCCACCGCGTCGTTGAACAGAATCTTGTAGGTGAGGTTGTGCCCGGAGGCCACCGCCCCGCGAATGGCCAGCAGACCGGAGTGGTAATAGGTGCCATCCCCCATGTTCTGGAAGAGGTGCTTCATACCGGTGAAATGGCCGAGGCCGATCCACTGCGCGCCCTCGCCTCCCATGTGGGTGTTGGGCAGCATGTTGTCGTGGTGGTAGAGCGCCATGGCGTGACAGCCGATACCGCCGGCGGAGTAACTGCCGTCCGGCTTCTTGAGGCTGGTGTTGTGGGGACAGCCGGAGCAGAAGAACGGGGCGCGCACCTGGGCCGCCACCGGGTTGCTCTCCGCGTAGCCCCTCGCCGCGGCGATGTCGGCGGCGCGCTGGCGCAGGTCGTCAGTGTCCAGGCCCAGCCGCGCCAGCCGCTGGTGGATCACCAGCGCCAGGCTGGCAGCATCGAGCTGCACGTCGTCCGGCAGCTGGGCGTTGCCGTTCTCATCCTGCTTGCCGGTGATGCGCGGCGCACCCGCCCGGCCATACAAAAAGCCGGTGGCCTGGGGCTGAATGAGGGCCCGCTTCTCTTCCACGAACAGCAGTTCTTCCTGGCCTTCGGCAAAGGCCAGCAGACCCTCCGGCTCCAGCGGCCACACGCAGCCCACCTGGTAGACACTGATACCCAGGTCGGCGGCCCGGTCGGCGTCGATACCAAGCCGAATCAGCGCTTGCAGCACGTACTGGGTGGCGTGGCCAGCGGTGACGATGCCCAGCCGGCGGGTCGGGCTGTCCAGGCGCACCCGGTCCAGGCCATTGGCGCGCACGAACCGGCGTACCAGGGGCAGACGGTAGCGGTTATGCACCACCTCCGAGCGCTGGCGGTCAATGTGGGTGGAGCGGAAGTGAATCCCCTCCGGGGGCAGTTCGCCCTTGTCCGGCTCAACGAAGCGGTAGCGCGCCGGGTCGACCTCCACCGTGGCGGTCAATTCCAGGGTCTCGTTGGTGGTCTTGAAGCCCACGTAGACGCCGGCGTAGCGGGACAGGGCAAAGCCCGCCAGGGCGAAGTCCAGGCAGTCCTGTACCGTGGCCGGGGCCAGCACCGGGATGGCGCAGTGAATCAAGGCCTGTTCGCTCTGGGCCGCCAGGGTGGACGATTTGCCGGTGTGGTCGTCGCCGGCCATCACCAGCACCCCGCCGTGGGGATGGGAACCGCCAAAATTGGCGTGCTTGAGGGGATCCAGGGAGCGGTCCACCCCCGGTGCCTTGCCGTACCAGATGGCGAACACCCCATCCACCAGCGGCTGCTCGATCCCCGCCAATTGCTGGGTGCCCCAGATCGCCGTGGCGGCGATATCCTCGTTGACGCCCGGCTCGAAGATCACCTGGTGGGCATCGAGCAGTTTTTTGGCGCCCCACAGCGCGTAGTCGTAGCTCCCCAGCGGCGAGCCTCGGTAACCGGAGATATAGCCGGCGGTATTGAGGCCCGCAGCCGCGTCCAGCGCGTGCTGCAGCAGCGCCACCCGCACCATCGCCTGGGTGCCCGACATCAGCACCTCCGTGCCTTCAGCCGTGTATTTGTCGTCAAGGGTGACCTGTCTGAGACCCATCCACTACTCCAGAAACGCCGTTACCGATACTGGAGCTACCTTATGCTCTCTATCCAGTCGACAACATGGCTGATGGCGCCCCTATTAGGCCCAACGTGACAAATTCAGCAGTCCGGCCCTTCCCGAGGCATATCTTCGTCGTGACTGTCCAGCAAGTGCGCCCGCTCCGCCCGCCACTCCGTGGGTCTTTTGCCCGTCCAGCTTTTGAATGCCCTGGAGAATGTACCGCGATCGGAGAAGCCCAGCATGGTGGCGATGTCTTCGATACTCATCTCGGTATGCTTGAGATAGTTGTATGCCTGCTCTTCACGAATCTGCTTGAGAATTTCGTAAAAAGTCGTGTTTTCTTCCGTCAGACGCCGCGCCAGAGTGCGCTCAGTCATGTGCATGCTCTGGGCCGTCTCGGCCCGCGATGGTTCACCGCTGGAAAACTTCATCAACAGAATGTCCCGTACCCGGCGGGTAAACCGCCCCTGCACCCGGTCCGCCAGATAACGAGAAGCCAATTCATCCAGCAGGGAGCCCAGCTCTTCGTTGGCGCCGGGAATAGGCCGATCCATATCCGCCGAGTGGAACTCCAAGCCATTACACGCCTGCCGGTAGTGAATCGGACAGCGGAAAAGAGCCTGATACTCTTCCCGATCAACCGGCGCGGAATGGGTAAAAAAAACCTCAGCAGGATCGAGGGAATCGTGAATGATCCACCGGCAATATTCGAGAAAGCCCGCCAGCACGGTATCAAAGGCCTGGTAAAGTGGAAGCTCACCACCTGTCTCCAGCCCGACTTCAAGGCGGCAGCGGTCGTCCTTTTCCACGAAGTGCACTATCGCGGAATCCGAGACCAGCCGGGCGAAACGGGCAAAACGACGAGTAGCGGAGCGCAAAGTATCGCTACACAACATGGCGTGGCCCACCACATGGTAGCTGGAGGGGCGAATATGCTTGGCGACTTTGAGACCAAAGCTTTGGTCGCCGCAGGCCTCTACCGCGGCCTTCCAGAGCCGGGTCACCTGTTCCTGGCAAAAGCGATAACTGAAATCCTCCAGACGGCGAGGCTCCATCCCGATCTCATCCATTAGAGCTTTGTAGTCGACATCCGCTTCCTCCATGGCACGGGCCATGGCAAGCACATAGCCGGACAGAGCTGTGCGGGTTCTCGGGGATACGTTGGTATCTGTCATAGTTATAGTCGTGTTACGGTTCGAATACTGATTCTAGACTAGGAAGGCGCTACTGAAAATCGCCCCGCAGGCTCATCGAGTCAGAAAAGAAGCCTCCCCGTCTCCTCCCAATTCCCGCACTTCGCCGGAAATACGTACCAGCCGCATCCGCTGAATCTGCCAGCCAACGTCCGGGGTAAAACGAACCTGGTCATGGTAGGTGCCGATAAAAATGTCCAGGGTACCATCCTCGCCCGCGTGCCAGGCCTGGAGGTAACTGGTCATGCTGGCCTCCCCTCCGGCCCGATCGCCGCCGGGAAGCCGGTGCACATCCACTATCTGGGTGCCGATCAAATGCTGGGTGGCCAAAAAGGTGCCGCACAGGGCGTCTATCACCATTGCCGTCCATTGCTGCGGGCCACAGGCGCTGAGCACTTCCCTGCCGCCAACGATGACGGTGATGTCGGCATCGGGCGTAAAGATCCGCTGATAGATGGCGTCGCCGGCGGCAATGCTCTCTGCGGTGTTTTCACAGATCAGGTCGCAGGCGCGAGCGTAGCGTCGGCGAAGGTACTCGATCTCCTGCCTTGCCGCCGCAATAACCAAGCTGCCGCTGGCCGTGAGTAATTCCATGGAAAACCACCTGTGTTTTCTGAAGGATTTTTCCGGTCCACGACCCGTCAGGTCAGCTCGAGCCGCTCCGCCAGCGAGGGAAGTCCCAGCTGCCGCAACAGACTGGCGGTATCCCACAGGCTGCGCTCGAGGATGATCTTGCCATCCCGGAACCCGTGGATGGTCATGCCTCGCACTTCGGTGGTTTTGCCTGTGGCGGGCAGCCCCATGAAATCGGATTTGTGGCGGATTTCCCAAGTCCATTCCAGAGTGCCACCGTTTTCATCCCCATGATAGCGGGTGGCGTTGAAATAGTGCTCGGAGACATTCGGGTCCTTGTTTTCAAAGGTTTTGAACAGGTTGCGCAGGGCTTCGCGGTCGTTGTCGATGCGAATGCCCAGATTCAGGTCTTCGTACTCGAAGTCTTCCGGATAGTTTTCCATCAGCGCTTCAAGATTGTTGTTGAACTGTTCCAGCCAGTTCTGCTCCCATTCGAGATTCATGGTTCACCTGTCGGTCAGTCGGAAAGTCGATACCTCGCCACAACCGCACGGCTGAGGATTTCCTGGTAGGGCCCATAGCCTCTGCGCCCGTCCATCGTCCAGCCGGCCAGGCCAGAGTAATAGATAACACTAGTATAGGGCGCCCACGGTGCCCAATTGAGCATGCGGCCCGCCAGCTGATAACGATTGCCGCCTTCATCCTCGACGCTCACGTCCATGGTGAGAGGGAAAAGGCCATTGCGGCTCACCTTGCCCTCGGCCGCCACCACGCCCAGGATCTCGCCTTGCCGCAACACATAACCGTGGTACGCCGGGCCGATGGCATCGGCCACGCGCGGGTCGAAACCCGCCAGCAAGTGCAGAGCCAGGCCGTCGTCAAAGTAGGCCTGCACCACCACGGCGCTACTATTGTCCCTCTCCAGGCGTGGCCCCCAACTGCGGTCGATGGTGGCCAGACAATCGACATTGAAGCGCCGGCCACGGAGAACCAGCTCGCCACGGACCCGCGCGGTCATGTCGAAATGCCCGCTGAAGGCCTTGTCCCACGCCTTGTCGCCCCCACCCCTGATTCTAGTCAAAGGATCCTGTTGCGGGTCGTTGAGATCCTGCGGGCGCATGAGCCCGGAATACTCGAGATGGAGTTCTGTGTCATCGATACCCCTGTAGCTGACTCGATAATCACCGGGCGGCTTGATAGATTCCACCATCACTCCATTCCTCAGCCGGTAACCGGCAAGACTAGGAGGGCAGGGAATATGCTGCTGATTGTCTGTATAGGCCAGACCCTCCCAGTGGCGGGCACAACGATCGAAGATCGTCACATCGCTCATGCAGACTCCCAGTCCGGGGCGAAACACGTTGTAAACACAGCCGGCAATCCCTTCCTCAGCAATGCTGAACGGAAAGTAATTGGTTTCCGCCCAGGTTTCCCGATCCTCGTCCGGTATGGTATGAAATTCCACATCCTCCGCCTTGATCATCTTTTCGCTCCAGCCACGTCGATAAAGGAATCAGTTCTTCGATGGCGGGAACAGCGGCGGGATCGCTTTCCCAACCCTGCATCAACAGCCACGCCCGTTGTCGCAGGTGCTGTTCGCGGGCCGCTGCCATCACTGATTTGAGCGCCGGGCTTGTCTCCTGTCCGGGTCCGGCAAAAACCCTTTCCACCGCGTCGCTGACCATCGAGCGCATCACCGTGATCGCCTCGACCAGTTCCGTGGGGGTCGCACCCGCTCTCTCGCGGACTGCCAGGCAGGCATCCACCTGCGCCGCCCTTGCCGGGTGGGCGGCAATATCCAGCTCTCCCGCGAGTGCCAGCAGCCGGGAAAGTTCGTCCTTGTCGTACTCATACTGCCGGGGCAGCCGCTCTCGCAGCAGCGTCAACAGACCCAGCATCAACCGGGATTGCTCCTGGGCGAGGCTGTTGTTCGGGTCCAACGCCGGCAAAATCACTTCGCTAAAGGACTTCACCACGGCCTGCAAAACGATATCGGCACGAATTTCCATTCAGATCACCTCCTCGAGCAGTGTGGCCAGTTCGTCCAGCAGGGGGGAAGCCAGGCCCATCAACCAGACCAGCAGAACATCCTGGTGCGACTTGCCATTGCGAGCGTTGCGATACCCTGCGCCCAATACGATCACGATGGCCTTGTAGGCAGCGAGAACCCGGTAAAAATGCAAAGTGTGGGTATCGACGCAAAACCCCGTGGCCTGTTCGTAGCGCTCGATAAACTCCGCCTCGGGCAACAGGCCACAGCTCAGGAAAGCCCGTCCGTCTTCGCTGGCATGACCGAAGGCCGGGCTCATGGACCAGGCGAGGTCTTCGTGGCGATCACCGATATGTCCCAGTTCCCAGTCCAGCCAGGCTGTAATCTCCCCTTGCTGCTCATCGAACAGAAAGTTGCCCGTACGGAAATCACCGTGGACGATGGCTAGCCTGTCGGCGGCGGGTAGATTCGCCCGCATCCAGCTCGACGCCAGTCGCATCAGGGGTACATCCTGAGCCGAATCCTCCTCCCACACCCGTTGCCACCAGTTGAGCGCCCACAGCGCCGGGGTCTGCGGCGTATCGTCGGGCACATCGAAACTGGCGAGGCGGGAGTCGTGGACATCGTGACGGTGAATCAGCGCCAGATGGTCGATAAACTGGCCGGCCAAGCGCGCGCGCCATTGCGGCCCGAGATTGGTACCGAGTCCGGAGACATTGCTGCTAGTGCGGGAGGGCTTGGTGACACCCTGGGAAAATCCGTAGATCAGCGCCGGGTAGGGAAAGTGATCACCCTGCTCGTCGACCCAGTAAGGCTTGGGCACAGGCACCACACCGTCAAATACCTGCAGTAACTGATGCTCCCGCAAGCGGCTGGTTTCACACACCGATGCCGCCGGCTCCA
>Ga0265293_10009237_pt1 | contig 14243 bp, 9 predicted proteins | sample Munlanlewell138R_FD_192505 | JGI IMG/M metagenome (GOLD analysis project Ga0265293, IMG submission 192505) | Leachate microbial communities from a municipal landfill in Southern Ontario, Canada - Leachate well 138R | ecosystem: Engineered > Solid waste > Landfill > Unclassified | place: Canada...
CCGAGCCGACTCCAGACTCATTCTCTTTTTCTCTTAGCCGAAAGATCCGGGCGTCCGGCCTCGAAGCCCTTTCAGGTGAGGCTCTTTCCAACCAAGTCCAGATTCTTCGCCCTGCTCTTGCTGTTGGCTTTTTTGGCCAGTTCCACCCCCGGCGGCCAGGGCACCACGATGGGCGGCCCCGTCGATGCCTTGAGCCAACCCGCTCACCACGGTGACACCGGCCTGAGCTAACTCATAAGACAGACGAAAGGCCCTCTTCTGCCCCAACTCCGAACACCGGCGAGAACCCACCACGGACACGGCCAGAGCATCTGGACCGTGGAGACTGCCCCGATAGAACAGCTTTTCCGGGAATTCCGGCAACTGAGCCAGGTTGAAAGGGAATCCCGGATCGCCATGGCGCACCAGACGGATACCCTCAAAGACGTGCGGCAACTCGAAGAGACCCGCTTTCTTGTACTCTGTGACTAACATATTTGAACTCGACTTTCGAAGGAAATAAGGCCACAACCGGACCTCAAATCAGCACTTCTGCTAACCTTATTTACTTCGACATGAGCACATGTGAACCTCGCAAAAAACGTTGATAAATCAAGGTTTTTTGAGGATTTTTACCCTCCCAAACCGGCCCGGTATCCGCCTCTTCGAGAGCTTTTTGGGCAGTCGGACCAGACTAGATTCAGAGGCACCAACCCGGCCCGAGAGCTATCACCCGGCGCACCCGCCCGACCCTCTGACCCAGCCCGGCTGGGATTACCAGCAAGATGGCGAGCTACCCTGACTCGTAGAAGAAACCTGACCAGCAACCACCCCGCCCAACGCACCAACCCCGTAACCTGTGCTGACCCCGGATTCCCCAGCATTCCATTCAGATTTGCCCCCCCGCCCCCAAAAAAATCTCCCCGGTCCCGGCCAAGAGATGTCAAGGGCTTGTCCCGGCGAAGCCGGGATGGCCGCCTCTCCGGCGGCCACCCTTGACCTCTCGCGGCGGGACCCATAATAACCACGTGGTCGGGGGGGCAATCTGAATTCGGAGGCATCTTTGATGCCGGAGGAATGATCCAAAAGGATTTCCCTACTAACGCACCGAATGACCGAGGGCTTCAGTTCGTGGGCGAGTCTGGCGAAGGTGCCCAGTTCGGTATTGATCTGCTCCTTCGTTTCAGCCGGATCTTGCTGGGTCACGGGAGTGGGCTGCCACAAACGGTCAAGCGGGAGAAAGCCCCAGGCCAGGCCCCCCACGAAGAAGGAGAAAAAAATCAGCAGGTTCGTTTTTGTCTTCATCTTGCTTTCCATAAAACTGTCAGGTGCTGGAAAGGTTCCGGCCTGTGCGGCGCCCTCGCCCATTTTTGACCTGAGTTTAGTCCGTAACTCGAAACTCATCCTCCTCCGGCAGTTTCTCGGCATCCAACAGAGCTAGATGCTCGGGTTCGAAGTAGCGGTTGAGCGCCATTCGGACGGGTATCAACAGTCCGATGAAGACCGGAAAGAGGATCCCGAGCGGGCTGCTCTTGACGAACCACAGTACAGCAAGGCATACCAACTGGATTGCGGTGAACCGATGGATCGTCTTGTTCGGGACGGCTCGGATGTAGCTATGGGTAGGATAGCGTTCTCGGTCCATGACCCACAGCCTCAAGCGTTCGAAGAACTGGCTTCCCTTCATCGAGGTGACACCCATATACAGGAACAGGCCGAAGAGCACCGACATCGGAACCTTTTGAAGACTACTCAGGAAGAGAAGAGACACCCCGATGAGCACGTGGATCATAAGTCCTGATAGTCTTGACTCAAGCACGCTGCTCACCACTTTCCGTCCTTTTTCGTCGGTATTGGCTACCGAGAGCGCGTTTACATGATTGAGCGAGCGTACCGTGGCCGCCACCATCCATGGCAAGCCCAGCAAGGAGCAGAAGCCCACCAGCAGAGCGACAACAAGGAGATCGAGGTGATATCCCGCCCCCTTTTTCAGTTTGTTATCCGGATTGTTGACAAGTCGGGCTGTAATGTTCTGGTCCAGGTACAGCAGAATGGATATGAAGAGGGCCGGGATGATAGAGGCGACCCAGATCCATTTTTGCTGAACGGAAAGCGGGTTCACGAACCAGGCGCGAGGCTGGGAGGGGACCAGGGAAGAAGGTACCTGAAGCGTATCGGTATCCACGGCGTGGGCGAGCAGGGCAACGCCGGTCATCACCCCGATCGCGATTGCGGGGCCGAAGTCCGCCAGAAACTCTCGCATCTTGCCCCGAAGATAGGGACTGCTTCGAAATTCGGCTAAACGTGTTGCTATCTCGTAGGTACCTAAGGCCAGAATAAGAGAGAGCAGCGCCGTGTCGTAGCGAACCTTCGGGTCGTTGAAGATATGCACCAGCTCCTTGAGCGCCTCCATGATGAAGATGATGGAGATCAGAGCAGCGAAAATCTCGTCGGTAAAGCGGGTGAAGTACCGGATCCAGGCACAAGCGTCCGCAGCGGCCAGTAGCAGTAGTATGACCATCGTCCATAGCCCAATCCAGGCCAGAGTGGGCAGGTACGGAATTCCCAATTTTTCAGTCAGGGGGTGAAGTAGCCCCATGAAAATGATGACTGGCCCGGTACTGCCGAGAATGGTGAGCGGTTGGCCGGAAAACAGAGAGTAGACGATCCCGCAAACGGTGGTGGCCACCAGCATTTCAATAGCACCGATCTCTCCCTTGGTGAGGACTGAGAGAAGCCCCCCGAAAGCGATGGCCGGAGCCAAACAAGCAAAGAACAGAAAAAAGACGGCCGCCACCACTTTGCTGTTGAGGCCGTCGCGAAAATCTGTCCAATAAACCGGCAACCGCCGTTTGAGGTCCTGGCGAATACCGCCTAAGAACCGACCGGTCGGCTGTAGTTCCTCGGAACCTGAATCGAGGAAGGCCAGACGCTCGTCGAGAGACTTGCTATACACCTCCAAAAGGTTCTCGAGAGTTGGAGCCTGATCGGCTTTATCGCGAAAAGCCGCGGACTCCATCAACTTAGAAAACTCCAGAGCTTTAGCAAGTTGCGGATGGGTCCTACGGGGGGTGAGCAGAACCCAAATGTATCGAACAGGCTCCGGCACGGCCCGTACTCCTGTGCCCTGGACCCTGACCAGAACGCTCACGGTTTTCCCGTCCAGGTCGGCCTGGCGGTGATAGACCGCCACCTGATTCTGCTGCCAGTTTGGACTTTCGTCCATCAGAATGGAGAAGAGGTCTTCCCGAGTCTCCTGGGCGCGTTTAGACAGATCCGGGTTCTGGCTCAAGAACTCAGAAACTTGCTCTAAAATGGAGTTGAAATGCCGGGCCTGGAGTTCGAGGAAGCTAATCAAGGTTGGGTTCCTGGCGGAGTGGGCGTAGGTGAGACGGCCTGAACATTTAGGCTCCAAAGTTTCTGCACGCCTCTGGCGCACGGTCGCGTGGCTCGGCTTTTGATTATTCCCCAAGTAGGATAGAATAAACTCGGAGTCTGTTTAGAGCTAAACAAAGCGGGGAACAATAAGTAAAGACCAAACTATAGTCTTGATCCCCAACCACGAGTCGCTAAGGGTATCACGGCGAGCGATCAGCGATTCCAAACTCTTCCGCCTCAAGATGCAGGACCTTAAGGAGTTCCCATGTCTGATACCGCTCTTCTCGACGACCTCAAAAAAGACTACAAATTCGGTTTCCACGATGAGGAAGACTACCTCTATAAGTCCAAGAAAGGGCTTAATCGTGCCATCGTGGAGCAGATCTCCCAGCAAAAGAGTGAACCCGCCTGGATGCTGGAGTACAGGCTCAAAGCGCTGGCCCACTTCAAGAGACGACCCATGCCCAAGTGGGGAAGTGACCTTTCCGAAATCGATTTCGGAAATATCCACTACTACGTGAGGCCCTCCGAGCGAGCCGAAAACAACTGGGACGACGTTCCCACCTATATCAAGGATACTTTCGAAAAGCTGGGCATTCCGGAAGCGGAAAGAAAGTTTCTGGCCGGCGTTTCGGCTCAATATGAATCTGAAGTGGTCTATCACTCGATTCAGAAAGATTTGGAAGACCAGGGCGTCATTTTTCTGGATATGGATAGCGCCCTCAAGCAACATCCCGAGTTGGTGAAGAAATACTTCGGCACCATTATCCCCTATACCGACAACAAGTTTTCCGCTCTGAACAGCGCGGTGTGGAGCGGCGGGTCCTTCATCTGGGTGCCTCCGGGAGTGAAAGTCGATATTCCCCTGCAGGCTTACTTTCGGATCAACACCGAGAACATGGGACAGTTCGAAAGGACCCTGATCATCGCAGAACCCGGTTCTAGTGTTCATTACATCGAAGGCTGTACGGCGCCAATCTACGCGACCGACTCGCTGCATTCCGCCGTGGTGGAGTTGATCGCCATGGAAGGCTCCACCATTCGTTATACCACGATTCAAAACTGGTCGAACAACGTGTACAACCTGGTGACAAAGCGCGCCTATGCTTATAAAAATGCCACGGTGGAATGGGTCGACGGAAATCTAGGGTCCAAGATCACCATGAAGTATCCGGCGGTCTTTCTTATGGGGGAAGGGGCCAGAGGTGAAGTGCTTTCCATCGCCTACGCCGGTAAGGGACAACACCAGGACGCGGGAGCCAAGATGGTCCATGTGGCCCCCAACACTTCTTCCACCGTCCTTTCGAAGTCGATCTCCAAAGACGGAGGTCACGCCTCCTATCGCGGGTTGGTGAAAGTCTTGAAAGGCGCCCACAATGTCAAGTCCAACGTGAGGTGCGATGCGCTCCTTTTCGACGAAATCTCTCGTTCCGACACTTACCCCTACATGGAGATAGCGAACAAGAATGTCGATATCGGTCACGAAGCCACCGTTTCCAAAGTGGGAGACGAGCAGCTCTTCTATCTGATGAGTCGGGGCCTGAGTGAAAACGCTGCCATCTCCATGATCGTCAACGGATTCTTCGAGCCGTTTATCAAAGAACTCCCGATGGAGTACGCGGTGGAACTCAACCGTCTCATTCAACTGGAAATGGTCGGGTCGATCGGTTAGGCCCTTCCTCTCATTATCTCAACCCGGTCTGGCCATCCAGACCAACGACCAAAAGAAAAGAAGTCAAGTTCATGCAAGCAAATCATATTCTCTATCACGAAGATGCCCGTCGAAAACTCGAGGACGGGGCCAATATCCTGGCCAACGCCGTGAAAGTTACGCTGGGACCGCGCGGCCGGACCGTGCTGATTCAGAACCAGTTCGGTGCACCCACCCTTACCAAGGACGGGGTCACCGTGGCACAGCATATCGAGGTGGAAGACCGATTCGAGAATCTGGGCGTTCAGTTTGTGAAGGAGGTGGCTTCGCAAACCAATCAGGTGGCCGGAGACGGCACCACCACCGCCACCGTATTGGCCCAAGCCATGCTGCACGAAGGACTCCGGCAGGTTACCTCCGGAGCAAACCCCATGTTGATAAAGCGCGGGATGGAGAAGGCGGTGAGAGTGATCGTCGAGGGACTGAAAAAACTCGCTATTGCCGTGGAAACCAGAGAACACACGGCCCAGGTCGGTACCATCGCCGCGAACAACGATCGGGCGATTGGCGACCTTTTGGCCGACGCTCTGGAACTTGTTGGTTCCGAAGGCGTGATCTCGGTGGAGGAGTCTGCCACCATGGAGACCGATTTTGAACACGTCAAGGGTATGAAATTCGACAACGGCTACATTTCGCCGTACCTCGTGACGGACCCGGAGAAGATGGAAGTGGACCTGGCCGACCCCAAGATCCTGTTGGTGGACAAAGCGATCAGCTCTATCTCCGACATTCTACCTATCTTGGAGAAGGTGGTCCGGGCCCAGAAGTCCCTTCTCATTATCGCCCCCTCTGTAGAGGGTGAGGCGCTGGCGACACTGCTGGTCAATAAGCTTCGGGGAACACTGGTTTGCGCGGCGGTCAAAGCCCCCGGGTTCGGGGACCGGCGGCAAGAGATGCTCAAAGATATCGCCGCTCTCACCGGTGCCCAGCTGGTTTCGCAGGACACCGGGCTGAAGCTGGAGGACGCCGGACTCGATGTCCTCGGCTCGGCTCGAAGGGTTCAAATCACCAAGGACAACACGACTATCGTGGAAGGAAACGGCCGCCAGGAAGACGTGGATGGCCGCTTGCAACAGATAAAAGTGGCCCTGGAAAACAGCGACAGCGACTACGAGAAAGAGAAGCTTAAAGAACGCCAGGCCAAGCTCGCGGGGGGAGTGGTCGTCATCCGCGTCGGTGCGGCCACCGAGACCGAACTCAAGGAAAAGAAATACCGGATCGAGGATGCCCTGGCGGCCACCAGGGCGGCTCTCGAAGAAGGCATCGTCGCCGGCGGCGGAACCGCTCTCTTGAACCTCCTGCCGCTGCTCGACGATCTGCATCTCGAGGGTGATGAACAACTCGGCGTCAAAGTGGTTCGAGCGGCCCTCCAGGTACCGCTGAGGGTGATCGCGGATAACGCCGGAGCAGAGGGAACGGTCATCGTGGAAAACGTGAAGTCCATGGCTCCCGGCTTCGGCTACGACGCCATGATCGGAGACTATGTCTGCATGGTATCGGAAGGCATCGTGGACCCGGCCAAGGTAGTGCGGGTGGCGTTGCAAAACGCGGCTTCCATTGCCTCCATGGTCTTGATGTCCGAGGCGCTGGTGCTGCCCGCTTGAGGGCGACCGGCTTATGAAGAGAAGCACTGAATCGTTTCTGCCGGACTCAACTTCGGTAAGAATCGTAACAGCGTCCGCCCGGGATCTCTGGTGCGATCCTCCTCCCGTCTTGCGTGGTGAGGGGTTCGTTCCGGGGACCGAGGTGAGGGTGGCCTGTAGCTGCAAAGATGGAGCCGGACGGGTGTGGAGGAGCGAAAACGGCTTTCTGGTCTCGGCCGCTACTGCGTTCGACACCGGTTCGACAGCAGGATTCGGCGACGACTACTACGGGATCGCAGCAGAAGGTCCCATCTACAGCATGCGGTGTCAGGCTGGTATTCATCACGAGTTCGTTTTGCCCAAGGCTGGAGAAATCACGTTTGTCTTCGAACTCTTGAACGGCAGGCAAGCTCTCTGGACCGGCTCCACCGTCCGGCGCTCTTCTTCTAGAAAAAGAGCAAATCTTGAGCCGGTGGTGTTTTTCTTGCACTGCGGCTCTCCGGGCGCAGACCATGGCGTGAATATGCTCCGGTGTTTGGGATACACCGTTCAGGCATCGGCGGTCAGAGTCGAGCAGCCGGACCTTGACCCCATTCTTCTCGCTCTACGGGCGGCCGGACCTGTGCACCTGGTGGCTTCCGGTCGCGCCTGCGAAGCCGCTCTGGAGCTGGCCCAACGCGCTCCGGAGTTAGCCTCGGTCACCACCTTTTCCGGCGGTGGACTAAGGTTTACTCCCTGGAGAATTGAAGGCAGGGAACTCGCGCACACGATCTGCGATCTCTCCACGCTCCAACCCCGCGGTCAAACCGTCCTCTCAACCAGAGAAGTCTACGCGGAGGCCGTGGTCAACCGAGAGAATCGCGACCGCGGACGAATCGAGGTGGAGAAGATACAATGTCCGCTCTATCTTTTTAGCGGTAGCGACGACCAGATTTGGCCCAGCGCCGCTTTTAGTGAGTTGGTCGCCCAGCGTCGCACCGCTCACGGTATGCAGGAGCGAACCTGCCATCGGACCTTCCCTCGCGTGGGACACGATCTGGGGCCGGAGTTGGGGTTGCCCGGACTTCCCACCACCGAGAGGACCACCGATTCTACGATCACGGGATTTCGTCTGGCTCTGGGAGGCAAGATGGGTCGCCAGTCGCGTGCTCGGCGTGAATGTTGGGAAAGCGTACTGGCGATTCTCAACGGTAAGACGCCCGCCGAATTCCTGCTTCGGAGACCAGTCGCGGTTTCCCGAGGAAAGGAGTAACCGCCGATTTCTGAAATCGTGATTTAACGCGGGGACCCTGATGAAAACTGAAAAGCAACCAGAAAGCAGAGGCAACTCAGCCGATCAGACGGTGCGAGGGGTCGTGGGCATCGGAGCCTCGGCCGGGGGTCTACCCGCTTTCGAAGCTTTTTTTTCGCACTATCCCGGTAAAAACCATGGCCTCGCCTTCGTTTTGGTACAGCATCTTTCGCCCGATCACGAGAGCATTCTGGTGGAGCTCATTGCGCGGCAGACCAGCATGGAGGTGGTAGAGATAGATGACGGCATCCGCATAAAGGCGGACACCGTCTATATCCTTCCTCCAGCCCATAACGTTTCTATACGCCAGGGTTGTCTGTGGCTCCAAGAGCCCTCCCATCCTCGGGGGCACAGGCTGCCCATAGACCATTTTTTTGAGAGCCTGGCTTTCGACCAGGAGGAAGCCGCCATGGGGATCATCATGTCGGGCGGCGGTTCGGACGGGACCCACGGAATTCGGTCCATCAAGGCGGGGGGAGGGCTAGTAATGATACAGGAGCCGGACACCGCCTCTCAGCAGGCATGCCGCGTAGCGCTCTGGCCACCGGCCTGGCCGACTTTTGCTTGCCCCCGGAGGATATGCCCGCTCGTCTTCTGGCCTTCCTTGAACATACCCGAAAGACAACCTATCCGGAAAAGGGTGGTGAGCTTTGGAGTCCGGACGTTCTGGGGGGAATATTGAAGGCACTCCGTCTACAGAGCGGTTACGATTTTGAGGGCTACAAACATAATACCTTAAAACGCCGTCTCGAGAGGCGTATGGCCGTGCAGAACGTGAGCGATCCCCGGAGCTATCTCGAGTGTCTGGAGGGCGATCCGGCGGAGGCCGACGCTCTCTTTCGCGACTTGTTGATCGGAGTCACCCGCTTCTTCCGAGACAGTGAGGCTTTTCAAGTGCTCGAAGAGGAGATCTTTCCCGGGCTAGTTAGGGACCGAGAAGGTACGCCTATCCGAATTTGGGTGGCCGGATGCTCCACCGGCGAAGAAGCCTATTCTCTCGCGATACTGTTGCAAGAGCAGAAAGAGAAGTTGAAGCAGGATTTCAGGACTCAGATCTTCGCCACCGACCTTGATCCGATGGCGATCGATTCGGCGCGGGCGGGAATTTTCGGTCCTGCTATCACCAACGACGTCTCACCGGAGAGACTGGCCCGGCACTTCACCTATCAACCCGAGACCGGTTGCTATGCCATCAAGAAGTCGATCCGGGACCTGCTGGTTTTTTCGGAACACGATCTAACTCGAGATCCGCCCTTCTCGCGAATCGACCTATTCTCTTGCCGAAACGTTCTTATCTATATGAACGCCGAACTCCATGAGAGAGTGCTTTCGCTGGCTCACTATGCGCTTAGCCCCAACGGCTATCTCTTCCTCGGCTCAGCCGAGACGGTCAGTGGCTCCTCGCAGCTATTTGCACCTATGTTTCCTAAACACAGGATCTATCGCCGCAAGTTAGGTCGCAGCCCGGGCCGGGTGGGCATGAATGCTTTCCGGCCCAGGGAGTTGACGACCCACCAGCCCGTGTCCGCCAAATCTTGGAATCCCCGTTCCTTGATCGAGACACACTTGATCGCGGCTTTCGAGGCTACAGCCGTGTTGGTCGATATCGAAGGCAACATCATCTATATTCATGGTCAGGTCGGCGACTATCTTGAAACAACTCCGGGATACGCCGAGATGAATATCGTCAAGATGGCTCGACCCGGTCTTCGGCGGACTCTCCAGATTGCTTTACGAGAGAGCGCGAAAAGCAAGGAGGCGGCGAGCCGGTCAGGTCTTCAGCTCTCCCTGGACGGGGGGGGATCTCCTTTCCGTCTGACGGTACTCTTCATTCCACCCGATTCGAATCAACCGCCGCTGCAACTGGTTGTTTTTCAAAGGTCGCAGCAGGAGCCGCCCCCCACCGACGCGGAGCCGGCAATGCCCGCGACCGAGGCTTCGTTGGTGGTCGAGAAGCTAAGGGCGGAGCTACGGCGCAAGGACGAGTATCTCGACGCGACCACGGAAGCCCTGGAGACCACCAACGAAGAACTCCGCTCCTCGAACGAAGAGCTGCAGTCCGTGAACGAGGAACTCCAATCGACCAATGAGGAGTTGGAGACCTCGAAGGAAGAGCTACAGTCCGTGAACGAGGAGCTCACAACCGTCAATACCGAGCTTCAGGTCAAACTCTCGGATCTGACCAGAGTGAACAACGATATGAACAATTTGCTGGCCGGCACGGGGGTGGGAACAGTTTTTGTGGATCACAAACTCACCATCATGCGGTTCACCCCGGCCGTGACCCGGGTGCTCAATCTGATCCCGAGCGACGTCGGCCGCCCGGTGGGTCACATAAGCTCGAATTTACTCAGATACGATTCTCTCATCTCCGATGTGCAAGGGGTGCTCGACACTTTGATCCCCAAAGAGTTCGAAGTCGAAGACAATGCTCATCACTGGTTCCTTCTCCGAATCCATCCCTACAGGACTCTCGACAACGTAATCGAGGGTGCGGTGATCACTTTCATTGAGATCACCGAAATGAAACTCGCCCGCGACGCCATTGAAGCCAGCGAGCATTGGCTGCGAACCCTGGCGGAGTCTCTTCCCCAATTGGTGTGGACCTCTTCCGCCGAAGGGATGGGAAACTACTTCGGTCCTCAATGGGGTAAGCTCACGAAGCTACCTATTTCGGAACTTCGGGGGCTGGGGTGGGTGGAACTGGTCCATCCTGACGACCGAGTTCCGGTATTAAGAGCCTGGAATGAAGGGATTCAGAAGGGCTATACCTTCAAACTTGAATTCCGTCTTTACCTCGAATCTTTGGACGGTTACCGGCTGTTTCGTTCTACTGTCGTCCCTCTACCCAAAGGTTTGGGCTCATCCACGGGTTGGTTTGCCACCAGTGAGCCCGTGGGAGTTGAGGAAGTCGGCGATGGATCGATCTGACCCGGGGCCTGCCCTGGATAACGACTACAGAAGACGGGCCGAGCAACGGTATAAGGAAGAATTCAGTCTCGAGCAGAGGGAACGGTGTGTCGACTCGTCGGTCGAATCGTTGCTCTACGAGCTGAGGGTGCACCAGATCGAACTGGAAATGCAAAATGAGGAGCTTCGCCAAGCTAGAGATGAACTGGAGCAATCTCGGGAGCTCTACTTCGATCTTTACCAGATGGCTCCGGTGGGCTATCTGTCTCTCGACTTGAAGGGCGGGATCATCGGTTGCAATCTGGCGGCTTCGAAACTGCTCGGCGAGACCCCCGAAGAGCTTATAGCTCAGCCTCTGGCCAAGTTTGTTCACCAGGAAGATTCCGACAGTTTCTACCTTAGACATCGGGAGCTGCTGAAAGAGGGTCGCTTGCCGGTGTACGAAATGCGACTGGTGGGCAAAGAGACCTCCCCGTCTGTTCTGGTTGAGGCGTCCATGGTCAGTACTCCTGTTGAGCAGATCCGTATGGTTCTGTTCGATGTCACCGAGAGAAACCGCCTGTTCAGCCAATTGCTTCGTTCTCAGAAAATGGAGGCTTTGGGCCGGCTCGCGGGCGGAATAGCCCATGACTTCAACAACATTCTATCTATCGTGAGGGGTGGCAGCGAGCTGATTCTATCGCAGCTGGATCCGGAGGACCCGAATAGGGAGTTGCTGCTCGATATCAGAGATGCCAGTGAACGTGCCTCACGCCTCACCTATCAACTGTTGGGTCTCGGCCGGCGACAAGAGGAGGGGAAGGTGGTCTTCGACCTCAATCAGGTTGTCAAAGAACTGATGGATCTTGTTTCCTCCGCGGTCGGGGAGGAGTTCGTGATTGAGAACGCCCTTTGCCATGAGGTTTTGCAGGTTTGTGCGGTGCCAAGCCAGATCGAACAGGTTCTAATGAACTTTGCTCTCAACGCTCGTGACGCCATGCCTGATGGAGGGAAGCTCCGAATCGAGACTCGCTGGGCCCACCTGTCGGAAGGACAGGTGGAAGGTGGCAAGCCTTGCGGCCGGTATGCCGTGGTTTCGGTGCGTGACCAGGGCCGCGGAATCCCGCTCGAGATTCGGGACAGGGTCTACGAGCCTTTCTTCACCACGAAAGACAAGAGCAAGGGTCGTGGGCTTGGTTTGGCAACGGCCGCTGCCATCGCGGATCGTAGCCTGGGTTTTATCGAACTCGATAGTGAGGTGGGAAAGGGAACTTGTTTCTCACTCTTTCTGCCCGCCTCTCAATCAGAACTGGAAGTGGCACCACCGGCCGTGAGCACAAGGCGGGCTGGGCGGGTGAGAGGTGAAACGGTTCTAGTCGTGGAGGATGAGCCAGGAGTTAGAAAGATTGCATGTCGCATCCTGGAACAAGAAGGCTATCGGATTCTCTCGGCAGAGTCGGGTCCGCAAGCGCTGGAACTCTTCCGTTCTCTCCCGTTGCCGCCCTCGATCCTGTTGACCGACGTGGTGATGCCACGGATGAGTGGCTTCCAACTTGCCGCAACCCTCAAAGAATCCACACCGGACCTGAAGATTCTCTTCATGAGCGGCTATGCCGACGACGTTCTCAAAAGCAGTCTGGCTCCAGCGGGTGCCAGGTTCTTGGCCAAGCCGTTTTCCCGGGCAGAGCTGTGCTCCCGAGTGCGGGAGACGCTGGACCACTAGGAGCTCCACGAAAAAAGGCCCGGCTTTTGGCCGGGCCCTTTGTTCTCCCACGGTGTAGCCACCGTCGAAGTTCGAGGCGTTTAGGGGAGGTTGATGATCGTGTTAACCATGGTGACGGAAGCGGTAAGGGCAATGGCACGGCCGGTCAGAGTGGGTGAGTTGAACAGCGTCGCTCCGGCCACTGAGAAGGTCACCGCGGATTCCGCCAGGATGGTTCCTACCATCTCCACGCCTGGTGCCAAACCGGTCGTGGCGTTGATGGTCGCGGCCTCGCTTAGCACCCAGTAAACGTTCTTACTCTGAGCGCCGCCGGTCAGGAGCACCTCACTGGTCTGAGTTCCGCTACCCACGGTGAGCGTAACGGCCTGGAAGACCCACACGTCGTTCGGACCTCCGTTCAAGGTCAGGTTGAGTCCTTGGGTGATCAGAGCGCCTCCGTTTATTCTGTAGACGCCTGGGCCAAACGTTTGCCCTCCGAGCTGTGTGTCGCCGAGGGTAACATCCGCGGGAAGCCCACTAAGCCTGGTGTGGGCAAGGCGTGCGTCGGCCAGCGCCTTCTGGGCCTTAGTTCCTCCGGCCACGATAACACCCGTTACCAGACCGTTGTTAGCGGGCGTTACCATGAACACCGCTCCGGTAGAATCGCGAAATCGGGTGATCGACGTGGCCGCGGTAGCCGTTGTTCCGAAGTCTCCCTCAACGACCGTGTCGAGACCCTGGTTGGTCATGCCGGCGCTACCGCCGAACCCTCCGAAAGGCTCAATCGCCCCCAGAATCACGATGGACGTTTTGAAGGTCCAGACAAAATTTATGGCCAGGGAGTTTCCGGTACTATCCTCAGCGCCGGTAGTGATGGTGGCTTGATAGTTCGTATCGGTCAGGAGGCCGCCCGTGGGAACGAACGTGGCGGTTTTCGTGGCCGCGTTATAACTCACTGTACCCAGGACCGCGGTGTTCAGGTCCGTGTTTCTCACCAGGAAGGTGACTGTATTGAGCGAGGCTGGAGCCATACTTTCGCTGAAAGTGGCTTTGATGTCGTTGCTCACCACGTTCATCTCGTCGTCTTCAGGATCGGTCGAGACTATCGTCGGGCGACCCAAGTCGATCACGGCACCTGTTCTGAATGTCCAGATGAAATCTTCGGCCAGGGCGTTACCGGCCAGATCTTCGGCGCCCGTTGTGACGGTCGCGGTATAGAGCGTGTTGGCTGCAAGAGGTCCCACGGGGTCAAACGTTGCCTGCAGACCGACGTAGGTGACGGTTCCGGTAATCGTGGCGTTGTTCGGTCCGGTAAGCGTGAAGTTTGAAGTGACCGAGGACGGATCCATCGTCTCACTGAAATCGGCCAGAATACTCTTGTTGAGGGCCACTCCCGTATCGTTGTTAACCGGGTCGGTGAAGGTCACCGTGGGTCGGGTGGTGTCGGTACTGGTCCCGGTTTTGAAAGTCCAGATGAAGTCCGCGGCCAGGGCGTTGTTGGAAAGGTCCTCGGCTCCGGTAGTGACCGTTGCGGTGTAGGTGGTATTGGCCAGCAGATTGGCGTTGGGCGTGAAGGTGGCCGCCAGACCCAGGAAGTCGAACGTTCCGGGCAGCAGGCCGTCGGGACCGCTGAGGGTGAAAGTTGCGTCCGTGATGGTGGCGGGGTCCATCGCTTCACTGAAGGTTACGGCGATTTTCCGGTTGAGAGCT
>Ga0265293_10009238_pt1 | contig 14241 bp, 12 predicted proteins | sample Munlanlewell138R_FD_192505 | JGI IMG/M metagenome (GOLD analysis project Ga0265293, IMG submission 192505) | Leachate microbial communities from a municipal landfill in Southern Ontario, Canada - Leachate well 138R | ecosystem: Engineered > Solid waste > Landfill > Unclassified | place: Canada...
CGCACTTGGGCGAAACGCCACGCCATATGTGTTAATAAATCATAGGACGATTTGCTAATGCGCTTATTTTGATCAATTCCTTCAAAATCGATCTTCTCGCCTAAGATTTCCTTAAATTTCGCTTTGGAAAAGTAAGGGATTTGGTAATGCCGGGAAAGTCTTTTCGCTAACGCGCTTTTTCCCGATGCTAAATCACCAGAAATAATTATGATTTTTGCCATACTATCTATTCCTTTCTATGTAATAGCAATACATAAAAAGGCACCTTCATATTGAAGATGCCTTAATTTATTAAACGATGATGCGCCCTTTATTGGCGCCTTTTGAGGCGAAGATACGGACAACTCCGTTGTTGTTGCTCGCTAAGACCTCGGCGTAGGCAATGGCCTCTTTCTGCGTATCAAAGATTTTAATCGCTTTCCGACTTTGGGCAATCTTGACAATCCAGCGATCATCTTTGGCGCGCTTCATAATGTGATAAATCCGATCATAGTCTTTATCTTTATCATCTTTTTTTACCGGAGCAGGTTCAGCTTTTGCTTCTTTTTTCGGAGCAGCAGCTTTTTTCGCTCGTGCAGCTTTTTTATTTTCTTCTTTACGCACTTTTGCTTCCTCCTCAGTTTCGACTTCTAAGTCTTCTTCGTCTTCGACTTCTTCATCTAAATATTCAACCGGCGCACTTACTTTTTCTTCTTCTTCGACTATTTCTTCGACTGCTGGTTCTTCATGCTTTTCTTCCGCTGGTTTTTCTTCAGCGGCAGGAGCGGGTTCAGCTTTAGCTTTCTTTTTCCCAAAAGTATCAACAAAGGTTAACACTAGTAACACAAAGAAACTAAGCGCAATAAGCGCAGCACCAGTCGTAAAGATTAAACTTTGCGGGGGGCTTGTCCGCGCTAATAATTCGCTTAAGGCGCGAGGAGCGACTAATAGATAAGCGAATGTCGCAAGTAATAACACTAATGGGGCGTCCACTCTTTTTACTTTGCGAATGCCTTTCCCAATAATGTTAATAATAATGAATAAGATCGCCAATACTGGTGGAATTAATACGTACCAGTTAGCAGGTAAGACACTGACTAAACGTTGATAAGCTTCCACAAATAAGGACGGATCACCAATAAAGGCCGCTACAGCACCGATAATGGTAAAAAGTAAGGCACTTAATGTGGTATACAAAACACATTTTTTCATATAAGGCTCCTTTTCTATTTAAAACTATAAAGATATTATATAAAAATAATGTTATTCTGTAAACATATTGCCCATAATTTAGGGAAAATTAATGAAAAAGGAACATTCTCTCCCACAAAAGAAGAAAAAACCCCTAGTTTGCACTAAGGGTTCCGTTTATTTTTATAAATGGATTGGTTTATCTTCCGCCCCTAAACTTGCTTCCATAATGATTTCGCTAAGCGTTGGATGGGGGTGAATGCTTGCTGCTAATTCTTCCGCCGTTACTTCTAAGTTAAGGCCCAGCACTAATTCACTAATTAACTCGGTGGCGTTATAAGCATATATATGAGCGCCAAGTAATTCATTATGTTTTTCACTCACAATTAACTTAATAAACCCTTCTTTTTCCTCTTCTGCTAACGCTTTACCAGAAGCACTAAGCGGGAATAAAGATGTTTTATATTTAATCCCTTGCGCTTTTACTTCTTTTTCCGTTAAGCCAACTGCGGCAATTTCAGGTGACCCGTATATCGCAATCGGAATCTTTGTGTAATCCATTGCCCCGGTCTTTTGCCCTAAAGCGTGACTAACTGCGATCAGTGCTTCATGACTTGCGACATGGGCTAACATATGTTTGCCGTTAACGTCGCCAATCGCGTATACATCTTGAACACTTGTTTCTAAGTATTCGTTTGTTTTAATGTTACCGCGGTCTAAGGCTAGGTTTAAAACTTCTAAGCCTTGACTATTCGCTTTCATCCCGACGGCGACTAATACTTTATCAACTTCAAGGGTCGTGCTCTTACCATTATTAATATAAGTAACTTTCGCCCCATCAACTTTTTTAACTTCGGCGCTTGTTATAACGTTGACCCCAAGTTTTTGTAGTGCTTTTGTATAAGAAACTTCAATATCTTCATCAAGCATTGTTAAGATGGTCGGCATCATTTCTAAAACATATACATCAACACCAAGTAAGGCAAATAGGGTCGCAAATTCCACCCCGATGACCCCGCCACCAATAATGGCAAGTCTTTTTGGTAAAACATCAAGATTTAGCATTTCGCGACTCGTTAAGGCAGTTCCTTCACTTAAACTTTCTTTTAGCCCTTCAATTGGGGGAATAAAAGTTGATGCTCCAGTCGCAATAATAAGTTTTTTCGTTGTATAACTTTTGTTATCGACTACGACTTCATGGGCACTTTTAACTTCACCGTAACCATTAACGACATCAACTTTATTTTTCTTAAGTAAATAACTAATCCCGTTTGTAAGTTGCGACACGACTTTATTTTTGCGCGCCATCATCTTTGTGAGATTAACTTTTGCTTTACCTTCTATTTCCACGCCAAAAGTACTTGCTTCTAACACTGTTTTATACACTTTAGCGCTTTTTAGTAAGGTTTTCGTCGGAATACAGCCGTGATTTAAGCATATTCCACCAACTTTTTCTTTTTCAATAAGGAGTACTTTCGCCCCAAGTTGCGCCCCTTTAATCGCGGCGACGTATCCCCCAGGACCGGCTCCCAACACAATAATATCGTACATAACTCCTCCTAACTAAAGAGCATTAATGAAGGTTTATTCAATAATTCTTTCACGCGGATTAAAAAGCGTCCCGCATCCGCGCCATCAATAACGCGATGATCAACGGCAATCGAAAGTGGTAAGACGTGACTTATAACAATTTGCCCGTCTTTTACGACTGGTTTTTCACTAATTTTACCAACCCCCAATATCGCCACTTCCGGATGATTAATGATGGGGGTGCCAAAAGCAATGTCCATCGCGCCAAAGTTTGTAATCGTAAAGGTTGTATTTTGTAAACTCGCTAATTGGATTTTCCGCTCTCTTGTTAAGGTGGCGACTTCATTTAATTCTTTCGCTAATGTAAAGATACCTTTCGTATTTGCCGCTTTAATGTTTGGCACGATTAAGCCGTCTATAGTATCTACGGCAATGCCAATATTCATAAAGTGCTTAATAATCATTTCATTTCTTTCATGATCAAAACTTGCGTTAAATAACGGGAATTCACTTAACGCAATCGTTACTGCTTTAATAATAAAGGCCATATAAGTAAGCTTGACCCCTTTACTTTCGGCACTTAGTTTCGTCTTAGTGCGAAGTTCTACTAATTCATCAATCGATACTTCATCCATTAAGACGGTATGGGGAATGACACTTTTTGATATTGTCATGCTCTTAACAATCGCTTGCCGCAATTTCGTCAGCGGAACGACACTAACTTCCCCGTCACGTGAAGGTGGAGCGCTCGTAAAGGACGGGATCGACGGTGTTTTTTCTTTTCCTTTTTCACTAAAAGCGATAATATCATTTTTCATGACTCGGCCACTTGGGCCACTGCCTTGTACTTTTTGAATATCAACGCCTAAGTCTTTGGCAACTTTCCGGGCCGCCGGTGTTGCTAAAACTTTCGCCGTCCCTTTTACTTCTTCTTTTACTGATTCAAAAGAACTACCGATAATATCACTAGATACTGGTATTTCCCCAATTACCCCCGGCGCACTTTCTTCACTGATCGGCGCTGTTTCTTCTTTAACTTCGGCCTTTTGCGTTGTGCCGTCATCAATAATAACGACCGTTTCTCCAACATGAATTATTTCCCCTTCTCCTTTGGGGATTTTCGTAATAACCCCGCTGACAGGAGACGGTAATTCAGCGTTAACTTTATCGGTTTCAATAACGACTAAAGTGTCACCTTCATTAACGGTGTCACCTACTTTAAAGTGCCACTTTAAGATTTTTCCTTCATGGAGACCTTCGCCGATATCACTAAATTTAAAATCGTACATATATGTTCCTCCTTAAAACTTAATACTTTCTAAGATTGCTTTTTTTATACGCTCGGGACTTACAAAATGGAAATGTTCACCGCGCGCTAAAGGAACGGTAATATCGTGACCGGTCACGCGCGCACTTGGGCTTTCTAAATGTAAGAACGCTTTTTCATTTACGAGGGCGATAAGTTCCGCTGATGCTCCATAAGTTTTAACGGCTTCACTAACAACGAGGAAGCGTCCCGTTTTCTTTACGCTATTTATAATAGTTTCGGTGTCAATCGGACTAATGGAGCGTAAATCAATTAATTCGACACTAACCCCTTCATTTTCCAGCATTTTAATTGCCTTTTCAGTTTCGCGCACCATCGCGCCCCATGCAACAACGGTAATATCTTTTCCTTCTTGGAGCACTTTTGCTTTCCCTAAAGGAATACGATACATTTCACTTGGTACTTCTTGTTTACCTGCCCGATATATACGTTTTGGCTCTAAAAAGACGACTGGGTCTGGGTCTTCAATCGCACTGATTAAAAGCCCTTTTGCGTCATATGGGGTACTGGGGGTCACCACTTTAATACCCGGAATTTGGCCGAGTAAACTTTCTAAACTTTCACTATGATGTTCTAAAGCTTTAATGCCGCCCCCGACAGGAATACGGATAACAAGTGGCACACTATAAGCGCCCCGGGTCCGGTTACGATAACGGGCAATATGACTAACGAGTTCGGCTAACCCTGGGAAAATAAAACCGTCAAACTGAATTTCCGCAATCGGAATAAGGCCGTTTAAAGCCATCCCCATCGCCCCACCGACAATGGCGGCTTCAGCAATTGGGGTATCAAAGACGCGGTCTTCACCATATTTTTTTTGTAAGCCAGCGGTAACGCGGAACACGCCACCTTCAAAGCCAACGTCTTCGCCAAAGACGACCACTCTTTGGTCATCAGCGAGTTTTAAGTCTAAAGCTTCATTAATTGCTTCCAATAAGTTAATTACAGCCATCTTACTTTCCTCCTTCATTTAAAAATGCTTCATAGTCTTGAAGTTGCTCTTCTAAAGCCGGGGTCATTTCTTTATATGTATATTTAAAGATATCGGCTAAGGCAACTGGTCCAAGTTCAGTTTCGACCTTTTTAAAGACATCATTAACGTAATTATTATGTTTTTCGTTGAGCGCCTCTTCTTTTTTCTCATCCCAATAGCCTAAATCTTCTAAATACTTTTTAAAGCGAATCATCGGTTCTTTGGCTTCCCAAATGGCGACTTCTTCGTCACTGCGGTAAATGGTAGGGTCGTCGCTTGTCGTATGCGCGCCTAAGCGATAAGTAACCGCTTCAATTAAAACTGGTCCTTTCCCGCTCCGAGCGTGACTTAGCGCTTCTTTCATCGCCACATACATCGCTAGGATGTCATTACCGTCAACTTGAATGCCGGGAATGCCAAAGGCAACGGCTTTTTGCGCTAAAGTTTTGGCTTTTGTTTGTTTAGCGCGTGGGGTGCTAATTGCCCATTGGTTATTTTGAATTAAGACAACCATTGGTAAGTTATAACTACCAGCAAAGTTAAGTCCTTCATAGAAGAAACCGTGACTTGTGCCCCCGTCCCCAATGGTGGCGACCGCGACTTCACCTTTTTTAAGAATTTTACTAGCGTAGGCTAATCCGGCAGCGTGATTAATTTGCGAACCGATAATAATATTAACTGGTAACGTATGAAGTTTAGGGTCAATGTGGCTGCCCCATTCATTACCGTACCAATATAAATAGATGTTTTCTAATGGGACTCCTCGATAAAGCATCGCTGGTAATTCACGAAACGCTGGTGATAACCAGTCTTTCGGGTCTAAGGCCGCCATCGCGCCGACTTGGGTTGCTTCTTGGCCGCGGTTAGGGGCGTAAGTTAGCATTCGTCCTTGTCTTTGGTATTGGAGCGCTTTAATATCGGCAATACGCGCTAAATGCATTACTTCATACATTTTAAGTAAGGCCTTTTTATCTAAATGCGGATCTAAGTCTTTAGCGACAATGTTTGCCTTTTCGTCTAAGATCTGTAACATTTTTCCAAGTTGTGGATCATATTTTTTAAATAACATTTTCTTTCCTCCTATCTTTTCTTTTAAATGTTTTAGTCCTTACATTAAGATTCCACTTTTAAGTAAGGTTAAAAAACTTTGTTTATTGACATCAAGAAAGTAATCATTAAAGTTAATGCTATTACTTATCTTTGTAATTGTTTCGTCATCATAATACTCATTTATAAAGTGAGCGGTAAATTGTTCTAATGGTTTGAGGGTAAAAAAGTCACCAAAGAGTTGGAAGTCTTTAATTTTTCCTTCTTGGAGTAATAAGCGGATTTTAAACACGCCGCCTTCAATGCGTCCTTTTATTTCTTTGGTGTAGGCGGCTTGTTGATGGTAAAGATATTCGATAGTCGCGTATTTTTCACTTCTTTTTAAAAGCATCTTTAATTCTTCATCACTTAATTCATAAACGTCATTTGTTATTTCTTGCTCTAAATGATGAATTAAAGCTTCTTGAGTCATCCCATTTAAATATGGCTTTAAATTAGTGACGCGGGAACGGACACTTTCAATACCTTTACTGACAAGTTTTTCATCATCCGGCGTAATGGCGCGAATCATTGTTTCTAAATCAGCGTCATAAAGGAAGGTGCCGTGGAGTAACATGCCGTTTTTATTTTGTAAAAAGGCATTGCCGCTTACTTTTTTACCGTTATAAAGTAAATCATTGCGGCCACTGAATTCGAGGGTGACGTTAAGTTTTTCAAGCGCTTTAATAATGTGACTTAAATGGGTTTTAAAGCTAAAGTTTTCACTTCTTTTCGCGATGATTGAAAACATGGTGTTATGCTCATCAGCGTAGACTGTCCCGCCCCCGGTTGGACGGCGGAATAATTTAATGTTATTAGCTTTTAAGAAATCAAGATTAACTTCATTTTCAATAATTTGATTGTGACCAATAACAACACCTTTAATAACCCAGGTGAAAAAGTAAGACTCGCCTTCTTTTAGCACTTCGTTTAATAAATAGTCTTCAAGCGCAAAGTAAAAGTAAGGGGTAAAGTTGCCACTATTTTGATGTTTTACTAAAATCATAACCCCTCCTTCTACTGAAAATGATTTTTTATTTCACTTATAAAGTTAGTTCTTACTTCTGCCTTATGCACACTACCGGCGTGGAGCCACGTTACGTTATTTATACCTACCATCTTAAAGATGCCTTCAATGATCCGTTTATTAATCGGGTCACCAAAAGTCTTTAACCCATCTTTGGTTAAGGAAGCAGTCGTAATAACTGTTGCTTTATTTATATTTAAAAGCGGGACAATATTATAATTATCACCATCTTTATAGACGTGTCCTTTTAAAAACACTTTGTCGAAAAAACCGCTTAAAATGGCCGGTTCTCCATACCACCATAACGGATAGATGAAAATTATTTCATCAGCGTTTTTTATGTTATTAACATAATCCTTAGCAAGCGGATCATTATATTCACCCTGCCCAAAAAGTTTTAGGTCTTCGCTTGTCATTACGGGATTAAACCCATCTTTATATAAATCGAGCACTTTAACCTTTTTCCCTTTTGCTTTAAGGGCGGTTTGCACGGTCTCGTTTAGCGCGTGATTAAAAGATCCGTCCCAAGGATGTACATATACAATTAATGATTGCACGTTATCGTCCTCCTTTGGACACTTACATTTTATAGCATAAGACCACTATTTTAACGATATTTGCTTACCCATACCTTTTAACTAATTTAGCGATATAAAAAAGAGGCCATTATAGCCTCTTCTTAAAGTTTGCTTTTCTTTTTAACTTACCCTTTTACCGGTTTTCCAAATAAGAATAAAAACGCTAAAGTGGCAGGCACTAAGTAAAAGACAATCCGAATTAAAGCATCAATAATATAACGGACTAAAAGCTTAAGTTCAACATTGCCCACTCCTCTAAAGAAGCCGACTAATGCCATTACGGCAAAGTAAGCAAAGAAGATTAAAGCAATAATCATTAAGATGCGTTCAGCTTTCACTAAACTCGGGATTAAAAGTAAGATCCCCACCACTAAAAGTAAGAACGCAACAAAAGGAATACCTTCCCACGTTAATGGTTTTGAAAAGTAATCGACAACTTCACCAACACTTACTAAAATCGACCAAACAGCGACAATAATCTTTAAAGTTTTTTTCATATATTTTCTCCTTCTTTATAATCGTAGCAAAGAACTAGAAATAAATTTAGCTAAGTGCTAAAAGTATAAGTTTTTAAAATGGTTGTTTAAAATTATAGTTTTACACTAACTTCTTCCGTAAACTCGATGATATAAAGTCCACGAGCATGACCATGATAATAACCGCTAGTAAGATCGTGCCAAGTAATTCCCAGCTCCACATTGAACTAGCAATCGTTAAAATACTACCTATTCCCCCCGCGGACACTAACCCTAAAATACTGACCGCCCGCACATTAATATCAAGGCGATAAAGAGTAATCGAACTTAAGTCAGGTAAGATATTTGGTAACACCCCATAACGAATCTTTTGCCAGACGTTTGCCCCCACGCTATCAAGGGCTTCAAACGGGCTTTTGTCCATATTATCAATTGCTTCACTAAAAAGTTTACCAAGCATCCCAATACTATGGAGCCCAATCGTCAGCATTCCACTAAAAGCATTCATCCCAAAACCTTTTACTAAAATAATCGCTAAAATGATTTCCGGGAAGACGCGAATAATAAGTAAGATAACTTCACTAATTTTCGCCACTTTTTTCCCGACTAAGCTTTCCGCTCCTAAAAAGCCAAAGGGAATGGCTAGAATCGCCCCAAATAAGGTGCCTAAAAAGCCAATTGCAAATGTTTCAAGTACTAAGTGGACAATACCTTGTGAAAATTGATAATCACCAACGCCAAAGAAAAAGTCCCATTGAATCTTTATAATACGGCGGAACATATCACCAAGCGTATAATCTAAGTTTTTAAGCCGGGTCAACTTAATGGTCGATCCACTAAAGGTAAAGATAATAACAACAATTAATAAAACGACAAAGATCGTATTAATAATCCAGCGTTTTGGTTGTTTGCCGTACATTTCTTAGACATTAAGGCTGCGCGTCTTCATTTAAGTTTCCTCCGCGTCCAGTTTGAAAAGATTTGCACTACAATGACAGTAATAAAGATCGTAATAATCGCCACTCCAACTTTATTGTAGTTATATAAGATGTTATCGCTTATTACTTGGCCAATACCGCCCGCACCAACATAGCCTAAAACGGCGCTACTACGGACATTAATTTCAAAGACATAAATAACGTAGCCTAAGTAAATCGGTTTAATTTGTGAAAATATGGCGTAATTAAAAGCAACAAGTTTATTCGCTCCACTTGATTCAAGCGCTTCAAAAGGTGACATATCAACGGTTTCAATGGCTTCATAAAGCATTTTCGCCATAATCCCAAAACTAAATAACGTAATTGCCACAATTCCGCTTAACACTCCAGTGCCGACCATAAAGGTTGCTAAAACGGCGAGGATAATCATCGGAATTGAACGCACTAAGTTCATAATAAGTTTAATCGGAACGGAAATAAACTTATTTTTAATGACGTTATGCGCACTTAAAAAGGCGACCGGAAACGCTAAGACGGACCCGATAATAGTGCCGCCTAGACTAATTTGAATTGATTCAATAAGCGGAGTTTGCATCTCTTTAAAGTAACCAAAGTAATCATTCCATGTTCTGACGCCATACGGGACAAAAAGACGCTTAAAGATAACACCTAATTCACTTAAGCGATAAGAGCTTGGCGTAAAAGGGATGAATTGCGCAAAAATGATTGTCGTAATAAGTAAGCCCCCGATAACAAACCATATTTTATTAAAGGGCTGTTTAACTTTAGCCACACTTTTAAGCGTAAACTCACGCATCAGTGGCACCTAACATTTCATCATGGCGTATAGTGCGGCCATAAATATTAAATAATACTTCTTCATTAACACTTTCTGCGTTGCCGTCAAATACGACATATCCGCCTTTAATGCCAATGATCCTTGTTGCGTATTTAAGCGCTAAGTCGACGTGGTGCATATTAGCGATAATCGTAATTCCTAACGCTTTATTAATCTTTAAAAAGTCATTCATTACTTGCACCGTCGTAATGGGGTCAAGCGAGGCGACTGGTTCATCGGCTAAAATAACTTTCGGTTCTTGAGCAAGGGCGCGGGCAAGCGCGACTCTTTGTTGTTGCCCTCCCGAAAGCTGGTCAGCGCGTGTAAAAGCTTTTTCTAAAATACCCATTGTTTCTAACGCTTCAAGGGCAATTAGCTTATCTTCTTTTGGAAATAGACCAAAGACCGTTTTAAAAGTATTATGATAAGCGACTCTGCCGGCAAGGACATTATTAAAGACATTCATTCTTTTTACTAAGTTAAAAGATTGGAAGATCATCCCAATATTACGCCGCATTAGGCGTAATTCTTTGTCTTTTAGTTTACTAACATCGACATCATCGATAAAAATACTACCTTCACTTATTTCGTGCATTTTATTAATTGAACGGAGGAGGGTAGATTTACCCGCCCCCGAAACACCAATAATAGCAGTGCACAACTAACTCACCATCGTTAATGGTAAGGTTCACATCCTTTAAGGCCTGGACGCCATTAGGATATGTTTTTGATACGTTACTAAATACAATCATACTAACGCCAACTATTATAAATTGTCACGTTTAAAGACATAAACTTCGCGTTCGCCATCATAATCAGCGTCGACCGCAATTTTGTAACCAGTGTGGTTATAAACGGATAAGGCTTGTTTGCCCACTTTCCGTTTCAATAGTTTCTAAAAATGCTTGTTGAATTTTTTGTTTATTTCATTGCTAATTTCTCCTATATATCCCTATTTTACTATGACCAACTTTTAATATGACTTATCTTTAGGGTAATGATTTACCATATTTTAGAAAACCCTACATATATGTACGCAAAAAAAGAGAAAAAGAAAAAGGAGCGATGTCCGCTCCTTAATCTTTACGTAATATTACGTTATTTTATTAAGCTGTTAATCTTTTTTTGTTAATGAAGTAATAGCCAACAAGTGTTGTAATACCGATAACGCCAATTAAAGCAATCGCGGCAAGGTTATTACTTGGTTGTTTGCTTGTAATTCTACCCGCTGGGGTTTCGTTTGCACCAACCCAAGCTGCGAGATAGTCCATACGTGCACGAGCACTAACAAAGATTGCTTCCGCATTTTCTTCAAAGACTTCTTTTGCTCCTTCGGATAAAGCGTTATATTTAGTCATTAAGGAAGCGTGAACTACTTCGCAATTGTTTTTTGCATTTAAGCCTTCGCCATTAACCACATCATCAGCAAAGTCACGAGCAGCCGTATAATCGTCAGAAACAATGGAAGTCAAGTCAACATATAAATCTATTGCATTTTGTCCGCCATTGTAAGACGCAAACAGGGCCGAACTAGAGTTCAACATTAAAACATTACGTGTATTACTGCCTTGCGAAATCATCGAGATAACACCAGAATCAATACCAATTCTCCAAGAAGCATTGCCGTCGATAGTTGCTTGTGATCTGAGATAATTCTTTGAACTACTTGCAGAATAAATATATTGATTAGAAGTATCCCCATTAATTGATTTAAAAGCAAAAGTATTGTCTACACTACCTTCTTCTAACAGAAACATTTGTGTTTGGTCGGTCTCAACAATGTCGCTTCCATCCATAGTCGCTTCAATTGCAGTTCTGTTGTTACTTCCTTGGATAGTCGACATCACCCAAACTACATCTGATTTAGTGCCAGCGATTACATATTGAGCCCCAAGATGTAGTTGCGATAAACTAGTGACCTTAGAGAATTTTTGTAACACAGGCGCCGCAGCCACATTAATGCTAAATGTTTCTGTGACCGTAACTTCACCTTCGGTATAGGATACTGTAACTAACTTGGTTCCAATGTCACCCTGTGAGAAAGTGTACCCGTCATAATCCGAGGTGTATCCCGAAGATAATATTTTTGTAAAACCTACTGTATCATAAGCAGTAACCGATAGTCCACTTAAGTTAAATGCATCACCGACATAGTAATTTAATTTAGCATTAGCAGTGTCCAAAGTAATATGATCGAGTAATCCAAATTCTTGTGAAACCTCTTCGTAAGTAAATGAAAAACTTGCCCAGTTAGTGTTACCACCCGGAACTAATTGAAAGTATCTAATATTGTCGGCTGATGGTATGGTCCAGTTTAATGTTTGGGTATTAGTGGTGAATGTTTGGGCCGTTAATGCAGTTCCACCGGTGTGTGAAGTAACGGCGGCTGTTGAACTTACCCTTGGGGTTAGACTACGCAAGGAGCCACTTCCTGGCATTGTAACCGATATATTCGTAATCGGACCTGGAGTAGCAGTCGTATTATGAGGGTAAGGTTGCCTTCCACTAGTAGTAGAAACTTGAATGTAGGCTTTTGCATCAAAATATATGACACCCTCTCCATCAATTCCACCTTTACTCCATGTTCCGTTAGCATATCCAGAGCCACCAGAAAAATCATCTCTAACTACAGTAACAGTTGTCGGAGCAGCTCTCGCCCCCACAAAATCCTTTTGATTGTTAACAGCCACCCCTAGGCCAATAGCCATCGTAAATACCGCTAAAGGGGTAAACAGTCGTTTAATTATTTTATTCATATTGTTCCCTCCTAATATGAAATACTTATTAATATACAAGTTTTATTATATACCTATTTATAAGTTTAGCAATCAAAATCATAAAACGATGGTAAAAAATTATATGAGTTCGATACAAATAGCGCTTTATAACTCTATAAGACTAAGGATAATCCAACAAACCAATCATTAAGAAGCTAATTGTTACTTCATTAATACATCTTTTTTCGGTAAACAACATATAAACTTAGGGAAGTAAGGCCAATTAAAAGTAATAAAAACAAAGGTTCATGCGTTTGCTCTTTTTTAAAGAATGTTGGACGTCCCATTGTTTGTTGTTGATTAACCCAAGAAGAAAGATAAGACAGTCTAGCTTTTGCAAGAGCGATAGGACCTTCGCTCGAGTTTTCAAAATATGACCTCGCATCCTCACTAAGGCGATTAAACTCATCAACAAGGTTTAACAAGATGATATCACATTGGCCATAGGCGTCTTGTCCACCTTCGCCATTTACATAGTTAGCAAACGCTAGCGCTTGATTTTGGGCACTATTATAGGAATAGCTGACACTAATCTCTGCAAGTAAGGTTCTACTTGAAGCCGAGGCAATAACGAGTTCAAGCGCATAAACTTTGGCATTCATCGAAGCAGAAAAAAATAAAATACCGGGATTTGCTTTTGCATAATTAGTAATATTCGCTAAATTGCCTTTACTATCATATGCCGGTATAACATACGAATCACTTAAACCAGCAAGTCTATTCCCGAATTTATCAAGAGCGTACATTGTTAAATTGGCCGTATTTGTTGGGGAGTTGGTTGCGGCACTTACCTTAACAGTCATTAATGATCCAAGCGGAATCGAACTTAAAATTTGAGTGCTTTTGATAGTGCCACCTGTTGAGGCTGATGAGATACCATAACCCGAGGAAAAATAAGCACCAAATCCGGAAACGGTGGGCCAATAACTATTACCAGTACCCGCAAAAGAAAACGTCATCGTTGTTTCTGGTGGAAGGCTTTGCTCGATGACGGTGAAAGAAATCGTATCCGTAAGTCCCCCTTCACTCGTTGTGACGGTGATCGTGCCACTCCCTGCAGCTAGAGCGGTTACTTGGCCACTATGATTAATGGAAGCTATAGAAGGGTGACTCGATGTCCATGTGACATTTTTATTGGTCGCACTAGCGGGCATCACATTCGCGGTAAGGGATGCACTACTACCCACTTCTAAGTTCAGACTTGATGGACTAATACTCACCCCGGTTACGGGAACACTTTGATTAGTAACGGTAATGGTTGCTGAACCATAAACTGAAGTATTTGAAATTGATGTGGCGCGAATCGTCACAACTCCTACACTAACGGGGGTGACAACACCATTACTTACAGTCGCGATACTCGGATCAAGAGACGACCAGGTAACGCCGCTTGAGGCGCCAAGCGGTAAGACAGTCGCATTTAAGGTTAAATTTGATCCAAGATTAACAGAGGCATTACTTGGGGATACACTAATTGATGTTGGATCAACATTTGAAGCGGAACACAAACTCTGGGTTGCG
>Ga0265293_10009242_pt1 | contig 14236 bp, 13 predicted proteins | sample Munlanlewell138R_FD_192505 | JGI IMG/M metagenome (GOLD analysis project Ga0265293, IMG submission 192505) | Leachate microbial communities from a municipal landfill in Southern Ontario, Canada - Leachate well 138R | ecosystem: Engineered > Solid waste > Landfill > Unclassified | place: Canada...
ATATATTCCTCACTGTCGACAAAAGAGAGCTCCTCTTCCAATACTCTCTTTTCCTCCTCCAAAGCGTCCAACCTCGCCTGTGCAGCGGTTTCTTCCATCTTTAAGTTAATCACATTATAAACAGATACGCCGATAATCGCACCTATGACGATAAAAACCACGCCGTAGACGATCCTGCGTCGCAGATTTTTAATTACCTGCCGCCGAGAGGGCTCTTGACAATCACGCTTCGCCTTTTGTGACTTTTCGGCAGCAGACAATTTACGCCGTTCCCCGCGTTCCCGCCGAGCGGCTTCCATATCGATGACCTGGTTGTTTTTAAATTCTCTGCTCCTGCGACGCTTGGCCATGGTACTCTCCTGTGGAAGTGGCAAGGGGACGTTTTGTTTGCCACCTTGTTGGCCAGCGAGGTGGCAAACAAAGCGCCCCTCCCGCCACTTCACAATTATCACTTGGCGTTGTGTTTGCGGATATTGTACCATAAAAAGGCGCCTAGAGTAAAGCCGACAACCCCGTAAACCGTAACGGCTCCATAGCCGGCATAGTAGAGGCAGGCAGAAGTGATGAGAGCAGCCACAATCCAAAAGAGCATTTCCTGAATTACAAAAATGCTCTTTCGTGGTTTGCAGTCTCTCTGATAGGATCTAAACAGCTGTCGGAGCATGGCAATACCAGCTCCGCAGAAGAACATGACGCAAAATCCAAAAATCTGTTCCCGGATTAACTGACTCATTTAAGAAGTTTCTTTAGGAAGCCGCCCTCTGATTTCTCCCGCTTGGCAGTATATGCTGCGGAATTTACCGTACCGGTTATAACGGCCTTCCCTTCCTCTATGTCAAGTTTTTGAATATGCAGCTCCTGGCCTTTCAAGAGCAAACCACCGCTATGCAGAGACAACACAATGGTTTCCTCATCAAAACTATCCACGTCTGCAACCTCCGTTATCGAGATTAACTTTCTGTCTTCAATCAGTAAGTTGTGCATGCTCATCCCCCCTCACCTATTTCTATGCATATGAGGGTGACCGTATGCGATTTTAAAACCCAAGAACAGACATGGTCACAAAATGGCGGTCCACGAGGGGATATGGCCCGACTACACAAGAACGAATAAGTTGTACAGGAAAGCTCTTGAATTACAGTTACCTGTACAACTAAGTGCTGTTTTTGTACAGGTTTTGATAGTTCAGGTGATAACCTGTACAATTATCATGCTAGTAATGTGAAAAATGAACTTCTTGAACGAATAAGTTGTACAGGAAAGCTCTCGAATTACAAGTACCTGTACAACTAAGTGCTGTTTTTGTACAGGTTTTGATAGTTTAGGTGATAACCTGTACAACTATCAATTCAAATGGCGGTTTCCAAGGGGATATGTCCCGCAGGGACGCAATCATAACTAAAATATCTTTGTTGCTAAGTTCAATCCCACAATCGAAATCCATATTTTACTCGATGTTTCGCAGCCCCCGGGTTTGAGACAAGGGCAGGCTTATGCTCACAGTCGAACCCTGGCCCATCTTGCTTTGGACCGTGATCGTCCCACCGTGCTCCTCTACGATCTGCTTTGCGATGGAAAGTCCCAACCCCGTACCGCCCATCTCACGAGATCTGGCCTTATCAACCCGGTAAAACCTCTCAAAGATGCGGGAGATTTCTTTTTCAGCAATGCCGATACCGCTGTCGCTTATTACAACCCTCACCCAATTTTCTTCCCGCAAAACGTCCACATCGATGCTACCGCCTTCAGGCGTATACTTGATGGCATTGGACAAGACGTTGAGAAGAACCTGGTCAATCCGATCTCTGTCTATGAAGGTCATCGCCCTTTGTTTGGGATCAAAGAGGCTGTTTAGTTGCAATTCCTTGTTTGTTGCCGTCATCTCCACCTTTGTCAATGCTATCCTTACCACGTTGACCAGGTTGGTCTCCTTTTTGTACCACTTTTCCCGTTTATAGTCCAGCTTGGACAGCTGCAACAGTTCCCTTACCAGACGGTTCATCCGATCCGCTTCCTCATCGATAATTTTGAGGAAATGGCCAATGGTACTACAGTCGTTAATTTCAGTGTCTACCAACGTCTCGGTATAACTCTTGATCGTAGTAAGGGGCGTTTTCAATTCATGAGAAACGTTGGCTACGAAATCCCTCTGCATATTCTCAAGCTTTTGCTGCTCGGTAATGTCCAGCAAAATTACAATCATACCGGCATCCTGACCGTTCTCGTCCATAAACCGGTCATAGCGAATATCGTAAACCCGTCCACCCTTTTCGACAACCTCGTGGAGGCCTCCATCCAGGCAATTCTCACGAATGCGCTCAAAAAGCAGATCCCGGCTAAAGGGCCCAATAATTTCATTATAGGTTTTTTCTTCGATTTCCTGCTGCTTCATTCCTAGCATCTGCATAGCTGCATGGTTTGCCAAAATAATGCGGCCTACTGTGTCGACAGCCAGCAGTCCATCGGCCATGTTCTTTAAGATGGCCTCCAGTTTATTCTTTTCGCTGTTAATTTCTGCTAGCGTATGATCCAACTTTTCCCGTAGCAGGTTGAACATTTCTGCCAGGCGGCCAATCTCATCATCTGATCGGACGCTAACCTCCTGGCTAAAATCGCCGCGGGACATCTTCTCTGCTTTCTCGGTAACGTCGTTGATGGGAACCGTGATGCTCCGGGCAATAAAAAAGCCAAGCACCACGGTAATCAGCAAGGCAGCAAACATAGCCTGCAGAAAGATTAGCCGGGATTGGCTCTGGGTTTGATATACACTTGTGATGTCTGCACGAAGGCAGACCAATCCTTTTACATTCCCTTCCTTTTCAATGGGAAACACCATGTTTTTGACGGGAATCCCCGATGCCAGGACGCCGTCCTGCTCGGAAATATCGCCGGACATACCGCGGACAAGAATACTCTGATCGAGTAAATCAAGGCCGCTCTTGTTTATATAGTTGGGATTGCTGGAGGCGATGATGACAAAGTCGTCGTCAACGACAAACATTTCCTCACGCAAACTTTCCGCCCAGGATTGAATATCCGCCTGGATTTCTTCTCTGTGCCGGTCTAAATCGTCGTATTCTTGAAGAGAGACTACACTCTCTTGTACAATCTTGGTAAAGTTACTGCGAATCAGCTCCATCTGGTAGTCTTCGAGCTCATTCATAATAAAGACGCCAATAACCGTCATCGCGATGAACACTAATAAAAAGTAAATCAGCACAATCCGAAAGCGAATGCTGCTCCATCTCCTTTTCGTGAACATTGGGTTAAGGCCTCCTGAAATAGTAACCGATGCCCCGTTTTGTCATAATGTATTTGGGATTGCTGGAGTCATCCTCGAGCTTCTCCCGAAGCCTTCGAACTGTGACGTCTACTGTACGGATATCTCCATAATACTCGTAACCCCACACCTCCTCAAGCAGCTGTTCTCTGGAAAACACGCGGTTTTCCCGCTCCGCGAGATACTTGAGCAGTTCGAACTCCCGAAGGGTCAGCTCCAATGGAATCTCATCCTTCCGTACTTCGTAACGGTTCATATCGATAGACAGATTGCCAAACTCCTGAACGTTGGCGGGAGCATCCTGAAGGTTGTTCATCAGATCGGTGCGCCGTATGTTGGCCTTGATTCTGGCAATCAGTTCCCGCATGCCAAAGGGTTTGGTAATATAATCATCGGCACCCAGCTCAAGTCCGAGGACTTTATCTACCTCTTCTTCCTTGGCGGTAAGCATGACAATGGGTACCGTGCTGGTCTCCCTGACTTTTTTGCAGACCTGGAATCCGTCCATCTCCGGTAGCATTACATCCAGTAGAATCAAGTCCGGGTTACAGGACAGAGCTTTGTCCAATCCGGCCTTGCCTTCATAGGCGGTTTCGGTTTCGAAACCCTCTTTCACCAGATTAAACCGAATAATATCTGCTATGGATTTTTCATCTTCTATAATCAATACTTTTTTCGTTGCCATCTTTTCTCTCCTTGCTATTCAAATCCATCTCTACGATTTGAATTACCATCCGGCTTTCATCGGTTCTCAGGCGTCAGTTGCCGAGGTACTTGAGAGGGTTCTTCGGCACGCCGTTCACATGAACTTCAAAGTGAAGATGCGGGCCCGTGCTTCTGCCTGTGCTTCCAATATTGGCAATGTGTTGATCCTGATAAACCTTATCACCCTTTTTCACAAAGAGCTTGCTGCAATGCCCATAAACCGTTACTTTGTTCTGCCCGTGGTCGATGCGTACACAATAGCCCAAGGCACCCTCCCAGCCGGCAGATATTACTTTTCCACCATCCGCTGCCCGGATCTTTGTGCCTGTCGGTGCTGCCAAATCGACACCGTTGTGCATCCTGCCCCATCTCTGTCCGAATCTGGACGTCAGGGTTGTTCCTCTGGCGGGATAGATGAACTTGCCGGTACCGATCAAGGGCGGCAGGTCCTTTGTTCCCTTGAGAACAACTTGAGCTTTCGGCTCGCTGATAACCTGTGAACTAAGTTCATTGCGGTTCACTTCCTCGCCGTTGTGCCGAACGATCTGTGCAACAACTTGGCGTTCCCCCTTTACACCGGAGGATTTAACGGTCTGCTCTCCTTTATATAGGGTGGCTGTTTCTTCATAATTAATTTCGTAATCTACGGGTATTGAATACTCGGCAATCTCTGTGGTCCGCACCGTCACTACCGGGCAGACTTTGTTGAGAACAAGCTCATCACCGATCTGCAGCTTTGCCGGATCTACACCGGGATTTGCCAGCTGCAAGTCCTCCGCGCTCAACCCCATGTTTTTAGCAATCTGATTGAAGGTATCGCCGGAGGCCACAGCGTAGGTCTTGACCTGCACTGCCCCTGTGAGCATGTATTCCAGAACCTCATCTTCTTTTTGAATGTTCCCTATCTTTGTATTTACTTCGACGATTTCAATATTTTCCGCAAAACCGACGGATTCATACTCTATGGACTCGCTTTCAACCAGATACCCCGACTGAATATCGTTGAGAATTTTCTCCGCGCATTTTTTGCTGTAAAGGGTGGCTTTCTTTTGCCCATCCACCTGAATGGCATAGGCAGAGGCATTCATGTCCCTTAAATATGTAAATTCGTTTAGCACGTCTTCCTTGCTGTCCAAGTCCAGACTCGTGCCCATGACCTTACGAAAACTGATATCCTTTTCCTTGTCAATGGTAATTTCCGCACCGTAAGCATAGGTGAGCTTGTCCCCCATGATATCAATGGTGTCGTATACATCCCGCTGATCTTTTACGACGCCTATTACTTTGCCGTTATACATGTATTCATAGGCCGTGATAGAGCCGGCCCATACGGTGGCAGACCCGGCAAGCACCGCAAGTGCGGCAACACTACTAAGGAGTTGACGCTTGTGAGCTTCACACCATTCTCTGCCAGCTCTTTGCTTTCTCATAATGTAATGGAATCTATGGGAAGCCTTGCTAAAGAGCTTGTCCAAAAAAAGATCAACCCAATCTACTGCTGCTACCGCTTTATCGGACAGGATAGCTTCCTTAGGAGAGATCCGGCCTCCCAGCGCCTGTGCCTTCGTTGTTAGTTCTTTACTAGTAAATGAAAGAATGGTAGTGGCGATAGAAGAAGTAACAACAAGGGTCCGCTTTAACTTAGTTTGCACGCGGACCACAGCGTGATCTATAAAAAGATTCAACCGATTATCTCCAGAAACTTCTTCCCGAGTTTCCCCATTGTCAATGGCCATGTTTTCGGTTTCTACCTTCTGTATTTCTATGTACTTAATTTCTTCAGCCTCGGTTTCTATGCTTTCTGTCTGCATTATCTCGACAGCGACAACCTCTTCCGGTAACTCGGTGGGCCGATTTCTGCCATTTCTCTTTTTCTTTTTCTTGCATTGCGACTCAAGGGTAGCTTTATATTGCTCACGCTCCAGCTGCCTTTCTCTGGATATTCTCTCCAGAGCTTCCTCTATGGTCTCTTCTCCTGAAAGCTTGGGGTCTTCCAGTTTGCCTTCGACAACGCGGTCTATATAAAACTTTGCTTGTTGTCTGATGAACCTACGGTTTGCGCTATCGGCACTATCCTCTCCATGATAAACAGAGGTACCGCTGTCCAGGGTATCTCCGATTACGTCTTGTAGGATAGAATTATCATTTTCTTTGGTTGAAATGCTTGACTCACGTGCAGAAATATCTGCCATATGTGCCTCCCATTCGTTAATAAAACGACATATTTGTGTGTATCACATTATACCTCTTCGCTCTGGGTTTATCAAACCTTTTTTCCAAAGCGCTCTAGTTTGTCGGCAAAGCAGGAGCATCTGGCACCGCTGTCCAATATTCCCATGTCTTTGCAAAGAGGGCAAGTATACCATATATCCAGATAATTCACCTGAAAATTATGATCCGTCAGCAGATACGCCTTCTCGTTTCTCAGTGCATCGGAACGTCTCTTCAGCTCCTTGATCTGGGTCGCTGCTGTAGACTGTCCGGACAGCATGGCCTTTGAAATCTCCATGCTGATTTCTCTGGTTTCGTCCTCAATCTTATGTATCCGCGGAACTGCTTTATAGACCTCTTGCCGCCTCTCCTCCGTTGCAGCCTCATTGGCTGCTCTTTCCTCTTCATAGGACCGCATCACCGAAGAGATAAGGCTGTCTCCTGTGCTTTCCTTCGACCCACCGGCACCACCCTTGTTTTTCGAGGTCAAGACAGTATTTACGTAATTGATGTTGGGGTTGGAAATCCCACTCGTCTTCTTGCAAGCATCCAACACTTTGTCGATATCCAAGGAGTAATCGTCAAACCAGGTGTCCATGATGCGCTTTTCCTCTTCCGTGGCATTGCGCATAAAGCCCAGTGCCTTCATCACTCTCTTGTATAGGTAGTGGCGGCTGTCCGTTTCCTGCAGGTGGGATTCGATGTCCGCAACAGTCTTCAATCCTCTTTGGGCCCATTCCTTAATAACCGCACCCACATAGTTCAGCCTGCTGTTGTTGCGATTTTTCGTGCAGTACTCGTATGCGTACAGGATAACTTCGGGAGACAGGCCATAATCCTGAATCCAGTCCAATATAGCGGCCGGTTCTTTCCCTTGAAAAAGACGTCCTGTAATCTGTTCGATACGGCTGTACATTTCCTTGAGCTCTTTGTCGTTCATGACGCCTTCCAAGTTGGCGGGCAATTTGCTTTTCTTATTCTTTGTTTTCCCGGTCTTCCCGTAAATCTGTTCCTTCAGATTCACAAATTCCACCTTGTAACGGAGACGGTCCGCGGGATCGGGGTATTGCTTTCGAACGACTTTCTTTCCTTCCCAGTAGGTCCAGGCCGAAAGAACATCCTCTACCGGTAGTGACAGCTGCTTGGCGATGTCTTCATTGCTCATGGACACGCATATATCCGCATACATCAGAGCAAACAAATAAACCCTGACAAAATCGCCCGGGGCATCAGGAATGAATTCATTAATAAATACATTTTCAACTGCTGTGTCGTGAAGATAATAGTTGCATATCTTTTCCCGTTTAAATATCATTTTCCCCCGCTCGCCGCCGGTTGCGGCCATCCTTCATTCATTGATTACAGCATTTAGCGCTTGGATCAGATCCTGCAAAACAACGCCGTGGCCTTTGGCAGCCTCTTCCAGGGTTTCGCTCTGCGCGCCGGAGCAGTTCTGACAATCCAGACCATAGGAAGTGAGAATCTCGGCGATTCGGTCATCCATGTCCAGAATATCATTCATGTTCATCTGCTTGGTGATCATTTTGTGCCTCCTACCTCATTTAGTAACAGGAATTTACCACCGAGCTGTCTTTTCAGACGTTAAAAGGGCTCGGTTAAATGACTTGTATCCACGAATCGCGTATACTTGCCCAACCAAGTGACCTCTACGATACCGGTGGGGCCGCTTCGCTGCTTGGCAATGTTGATTTCACATATGTTGGGCTTATCCGTGTCTTGGTTATAATATTCGTCCCGATAGAGAAACATTACGATATCCGCATCCTGCTCGATAGAGCCGGATTCCCGCAGATCGGACAGAATCGGCCTGTGGTCGGTTCTCTGTTCCGGGGCACGGGATAGCTGGGAGAGTACAATTACGGGGCATTCCATCTCTCTTGCAAGCTGCTTCAAATATCTGGACAGGGCGGTGATCTCCTGCTGCCTGCTCTCTGATCTACCCTCGATAGACATGAGCTGAAGGTAGTCAATGATGATGAGATCCAGGCCCTTCTCCGCCTTGAGACGGCGGCATTTGTTTTTAATTTCAAGAACGGTGACACCGGGGGTGTCATCTATGTAAATCTTGGCCTCAGACAGCTTGTCTATAGCCTGGTACAGCTGATCCCAATCGGTGCGCTCCAGACTTCCTGTCTTGAGTTTCTGCATGTCCACACGGGCTTCCATGGAAAGAAGCCGCTGGCTGAGCTGTTCTTTTGCCATCTCCAGGCTGAAGATCAGGACGCTGGCCTTTCCCTTCAGCGCGGCGTGTTGGGCTACGTTGAGGGCGAAGGCGGTTTTGCCCATACTGGGTCTGGCAGCTAATATAACCAAGTCCGACTTCTGCAAGCCGGAGGTTTTCTTATCAAGACCGCTGAAGCCGGTGGTCAGGCCCGTGAGGCCGCCTTCTAGCTTGGCTACTTCGTCGATCCGGTTGAGGTTGGTGTAGAGCACGTCCTTCAAGGCTTCGAAGTCTCTTTTTTGACGGGATTGGGCAATTTCAAAAACGGCCTGCTCTGCATGGTCCAACACCGCTTCGGGCTGTGTTTTTTCCCGGTAGGCCTTCTCCATTATATCAGAAGATGCCGCAATCAGACGTCTCAACACCGATTTTTCACCAATGATTTTGGCGTATTGGGCTGCGTTGGAAGTAGAGGGTACCATGGTGGACAACTGAGCGACATAGCTTCTGCCTCCAACCATTTCCAATGTGTTCCTCTTCTTGAGCTCTTCTGAGACCGTCAGCATATCTACGGATTCACCCTTTCGATACAGGGCGACGATGGCCTCATAGATCTCCTGGTGCATCTCACTGTAGAAGTCTTCCGCTTTCAGGATCTCCAGCACCTCATAGAGGGCTTCTTTGTCCAAAATAATTGACCCTAATACGGATTTTTCCGCTTCGTTGCTGTGTGGCGGAATCCGTTCCATCTGACTCATATATATTTCCTCATCGGCCTCGTGCAGCCGCTATACTTCAACAGTTACTCTTAGCTTTGCTGTGACATTAGTAAAGAGCTTGATCTCTACTAGGTGTTCTCCAGTCTGTTTGATGGGGCTTTCAAGGACGAGCTTCTTCTTGTCGACCTCAATTCCATGCTGCACTTGCAAGGCGTCCGCTATATCCTTCGCTGTGATGGATCCAAAAAGCCTTCCGCCTTCCCCGCCCTTGGTCTTGATGGTGACCCTCAACATGGCGATTTTCTTTTCCAGCGTCTGAGCCGACTCTAAGTTTTCCGCTCTGATGGCAGCATTCGTTTCTTTGATTCTTTCCAATTCCTTCATGTTGGCTGAGGTAGCTTCTTTGACTAAGCCTTTTGGTATCAAGAAGTTTCTTGCATAGCCGTCACTCACGTTTGCTACGGTGCCGGCCTTGCCCATATTTTTTACGTCCTGGAGCAGTATTACTTTCATCTTATCGCCCTCCATTTCTATCGATCATGCGGATCAATTCCTTTAATTCATCTACGGTGTCCTCCAAGGACTGGTTCGATTGGGCTCCGGCAGTGGTTAAGTGTCCGCCCCCACCCATTTTTTCCATGATTGTCTGCACATTGATTTCACCCAGAGATCTTGCGCTGACTATTGTTTGACCTGTATGGCTTACCCCCGCCACGAAGCTGGCGCGAATACCCTGTATATTCAGAAGCTCGTCTGCCGCCTGGGAAATCAGGACTTGAAGATTTTCATGCCTGCCTTCGCAAATGGAAAGAGCGATGCCGTCTGCTATGATTTCTGCGTCGGCAATAATCGTTGCCTTCAGTTTAAACGAATCCATATCTGTCTGGAAAAACTGCCTCACATTGGCAGTATCTGCACCGTTTCTCCTGAGCCAGGAAGCCGCCTCAAAGGTACGGACTCCGGTCTTGATGGAAAAGTTTTTGGTATCCACTGCGATGCCGGCCAGGAGAGCTTCGGCTTCCAGTTTTTCAATGTTTTTCTTTCCGTCCGCCGCATACTGCAGGATTTCGGCTACCAGTTCAGAGGTAGAGGATGCGTAGGATTCCATGTAGGTGAGGGTGGCATTGTCGATGCTGTCCTCGGCTTTCCTGTGGTGGTCGATGACAACGATTTTGTCTGTCATGGTGAGTAATTCCGGCACCTCCAGCAAAGATGGCCTGTGGGTGTCCACAACGACGAGCAAGGTGTCCTTATCTACCAGTCCCCTGGCATCTTCCGGACTGATAAAACGGTGCTGGCCGGATTCCAAAGCGTTGGAGTACACCTTTCCGATAGCGGTGTTGTGACCTCTTATGACGATGGCGCCTTCCTTGTTGCGGTTGTTGACGATGCGGCTGATTCCAAGGGCAGATCCAAAACTGTCCATATCGGGATTTCTGTGACCCATGATAATGACCCTTCCGGATTGATCGATCATTTGGCGCAGGGCGTGTGCCATGATTCTGGATTTGCCTTTGTTGCGCTTCTCTACCGTTTGAAGCTTGCCACCGAAGTACTCCACTCGGCTTTTCCGCTTCACTACCGCTTGATCTCCTCCTCTTCCGAGGGCGAGATCCAAAGCAGCTAGTGCGTATTCTTCTAATTCCGCCAGGGTCTTGCCGCCGACACCAATGCCGATGGACAGGGAGGGCGGAAAATCTCCTTCTGTTTCTACGGACCTTACCTCATCCAGGATGGCGAATTTGGCAGCTTCTATCTGCTCAATATATTTTTGCTCAAAGACTATGAAGTATTTACCCGTCTTGTAGCGCACCATGGTTGCGCACATTCTGCTCGCCCACTGACGAATGATGACTTCGATTTGGGCAGTCAGCATTCCCTTTTTCTCATCGGAGGCTGCGGCGATCAGTTCGTCGTAGTTATCAATGTTGATATAGGCATAGCAGATTTTTTCGTCGTTGTAGAGGTTTTTCAAATTCTCTACGTTTGTCACGTCCAACCAGTAGAGCATGATGTTGCTGCTCTTTTTGTCATCCATAGCGGAGGGGATGATGCGATAGACCTTTTCTCTGTGAGTTGAGAGGATGTGCCTCTCGTTGGCCTTTCGGCTGGCCAGGTCTGCATACCGGAGTCCCGACAATTCTACGATAGAGGAGTTCAGCATCTCCGCGTCTTCAAAGATTTCCTGAAATTTGTCGTTGAACCAGAGCATGTTTTCCTGGGAGTCAATCATGCATAAAGGAAATGGGTTTTTATAGACGAAATGGCGGATAGTATCCTCCAGATTGTCTGTCACTGCCTTGGCGTACTCCTCAAAGATGTCCGTCCGTTTGTCCGTAATCCTGCGGTAGTAAAACACCAGAGCTATGTTAATCAACAGGGCGCCTATGCCCGCATAGACGTTAAAATATAAAAGGCCCAAAGCAAAGAGGAACAGGGTTATTGTTCCTGCTTTCAGATAGGGGCCCACTAAATTTTTTATGAATTTACTGGCCATATTAGAGAATCTCGCTTTTCTTTCCGTGTCCGTAAGTCACGTTTGTATAAGCTATGTTCGAATTTTGATTATACCATAGCATCCTAAAATCATCAAGTGCCCCCACGTCGGAGCAAACTCCGCTTTATTCAAAACACCTTTTGCCCCCTTGGTGTTTTTCATCGCTCCGTTGCTCCTCCTCTTCCCCACAAAGCGTTCCGCTTTACGGGGTCACCTACACATTTCTTTCTAGGTGGTTTTGTATAAAAAGAACCCCTGCTGGTTGCAAGGGCTCCGTTTTAATTAGTCTGCTGCGTAGGGGAGGAGGGCAACGATTCTTGCTCTCTTGATGGCAGATGTGACTGCTCTCTGGTGAACAGCACAGCTTCCCGTAATCCTCTTAGGCAGAATCTTTCCTCTGTCCGTCACATATTTTCTCAGCTTGTCAACGTCTTTGTAATCGATGACTTCTGTTTTATCTGCGCAGAACTGGCATACTTTTTTTCTTCTCATGCCGCGTCTTTTATCAAACATTTTGTTTTATCTCCTTTCTAGAACGGGATGTCATCGTCGTCCTCTTCTAGAGCCTGGAAACCTTCCGGAACCTGGGGTGTTGCTTTCCGGCCTGAATCTGATGATGCCGGTTTGTCGCCCCATTCCAAAAACTCCACTCTGTCAGCGTAGACGTCTGTAGTATAGCGAGTTTCCCCACTCTGTGTCTTATAGCTTCCGGTCTGAATTCTTCCTTGAATGCCTACCAGGCGCCCCTTGACTAAAAACCTTTCGCAAAGTTCCGCCGTCTTGCCAAATGCAACGATTCGAATAAAATCCGCCGTCTTCTCTTTGGCCATGGGCCTGTCTACCGCAAGGGTAAAATTGGCAACTGCTGTTTCGCTTTGAGGAATATATTTGATTTCCGGATCCCTGGTCAGACGACCAATCAGTACTACGTTGTTCATCCTGTTTCTCCTTGCTCATCTCATACCAATAACTACAAGTGATATAAATCCTCGTATGAGATTACTATTTTTCGTCTTTGTTAATTATGATGTGTCTGATGATGCTGTCAGAAATCTTGAGTCTTCTGTCGAGTTCTTTGGGGAGATCAGGATTTGCCTTAAACTCGATAACTACATAATATCCATCGTTCTTCTTCTCGATGGGATATGCGAGCTTTCTCATTCCCCAAACGTTTACTTTTCCGACTTCTCCACCGGCAGAGATCACTTCCTTAACCATCTCTACTGCGGCTTCTTTCTTGTCGTCTTCTAAAGCAGCCTCGATTATGAACATGACTTCATAGTTGTTCATTTTTTCACCTCCTCGTGGACAAAATGGCCTTGTTTTCCAAGGCAAGGAGCATGATTCCATTATTATAGTGTGCGGTCAACCGTACACTAGCTGAATTCAATGCTTAGTGTATTATCTCGTTGAAATTTGGAATTACTGCGCAGAATAAATTTTCAATCTGCGAGGCGGAGGAGGAAGGCGTAGTCGGTACTACGGCAATCGACGACAACAAAGCAGATGTTAATTTTGGCAAGCAGTAAACCGAATTTTCAGCGGTATAGTACACTAGCCAGTATACCATATAAAAACTGCTTTGCAATTAAAATTATTTTTCAGTGCAAATGTTTTAACGACTCTTCTGAGCAAAATTTTCGATTGTATGCGCAAATTTTGCTCATTTTCCAACAAACCGGAGGCAAATTCGATCTCAAGTTGCATACAATCGGAAATTTTGCTCATCTTGCGGCGCATTTACAATTTTAACCAATCCGGAAACTTCTTCAGTGTGCATTTAGGTCTTCAGGTATGGCCCAGACGTGCACTTGGTTTTCAACTTGCCAATCTGTGCAGAATTTCAAGTAGTATGTGGATTCCCGACATCTTTCGGCGGAATATGTGCAGAATTTCAACTAATATGTGGCTAAATGGAATATACTTACTAACAATTCACATACTACTTGAAATTCTGCTCACTTGATAGGCAATTAGAGGCAACTCCGGTCTAATCCGATGTTAAGTTACCAACCGGATTTTTTGCACATCTGGATGAACTGAAATATGTCTAGCTAATCGAGGCCCGCTCTGACAATTTTCTCAACCCGCTCCGCTAGGTCGGAGGCCTCTTTCCGGGGCATATCCTTGGTCTCAATTGCAGGATGAATTATGAAATCAACCGTTGCAGGGCGAACATAGCCCTTTTCTTCAAAGCCCTGATAGGTGCCATTCAGGGTAACGGGGACCACAGGGACTCCGGCCTTCGTGGCCAGCCTGAGGCTGCCCTTCTTAAATTCTTTCATTTCTTCGCCTTTGCCCCGGGTTCCTTCAGGAAAAATTACAAGGGAGTAACCTTGCTTCAATAGCTCGACGCCCTCTTCAATGGCTCTGAGCGATGCTCTGGCATCATCCCTTATGATGAAAACGCTTCGGATGGCGGCGATCCAGGACCCAAACCCGGGTACCTTACCCAGGCTGTCCTTCGCTACGAAACCGAACTGCCTATCCTGTACGGCGGCAAAATAGACGGGAATATCCCAATAACTCTGATGGTTTGATACAAATACCACTGGTCCTTCGGGTAAAGGCTCTACAAGGCGAACGTTTAGTGTGATGCCGGCTTTTTTCACGAGAGCCTGTCCCCAGGCATCCTCCCCTTT
>Ga0265293_10009243_pt1 | contig 14233 bp, 9 predicted proteins | sample Munlanlewell138R_FD_192505 | JGI IMG/M metagenome (GOLD analysis project Ga0265293, IMG submission 192505) | Leachate microbial communities from a municipal landfill in Southern Ontario, Canada - Leachate well 138R | ecosystem: Engineered > Solid waste > Landfill > Unclassified | place: Canada...
ATCATTGGCAAAATAATTATTTTTTATATCATCACCATCTTTAACTCTCAAATTATAAACCTCTCCTTTATAATCTATTTTTTTTATCTTTTTTATTTTCATTAAATTGTTTTAAATTTTTCAAAAGTTTTTCTTTATTTGGTTGTTCTTCTATTAATTTTTCATCATAATTATTAAAAAACCATTCATCTTCTATTATTTTATATACATATTTATTCTTATTTGCCCATTGAATTGCATATTTTCTTTTTATTTTATTTTTTCTTTTTGTTTTTTCACTTCTTGGTTTTATTTCATATAAAATTTTATTTTCTTCATCAACAAAATCCACAATATAATTATGTTCTATATTTTCAAAAATATAAGGTATTCTTATTTTCTCATATTCTAAATTAGAATTTTTAATATGGAAAAAAGATTCCCAAGAACTCCTATGTTTTACAATTTTATCGTTTATTAAAGTTTCTATTCTTGAATGACACCAACTATTAGTTATACAAGGTGTAAATTCACCACTTAATATTTTATTTTTTATCACATTTGATATATTCTCTTTCCATTTTTCTTTATCTTTAATTTTAAAAACATTATTATTATCTCCTATTTGTTCATTACTTCTATATTCATATAAACACACATCAGAACAAAAATCATTATATACCTTTCTATTTCTAATTCCTATAAATTTTGTTTTTTTGCCACATATTTTACAATGTCTATCAGATTCTTTTAAGTCTGATAAATAAAAATATATTTCTTCTAAATTTTGTTTAACATCTTCAATTTTTATATAATTTATTCTCAACCATTTATTTAAACTCCCATCAACATCACTTCTATTTAGAAATTTGTTTTTAGATTTTAAATCCTTAAACAAAAAATTAAAAATTTGTTTTTTTATTTTTTCATCAGTATCATTATTGATTATTAAAAAATCATCATTTTTTAATAATCTCTCTTTCTTAGTATTTTCATTAAACATTCTTTTACAAGATATACATTGGTATCTTATTCCACTTTTATCTTTCCAAGATTTAATTACTTTAGAACCACATTTCGGACAAATTATTATTTTAGTCATAGCCTTTGCTTTTTATAACTATATATTAAAATCTAATATATTATCTTTTTCCAAAAGTTCATTAACTCTTTTCCAAACACCACTTACTAATAACACTTTATGATTTCCTGTTATTTTAATTATTTCACCATTTTCCATCTCTATTTCATACATCTGTTGTCCTTTTGATAAGTTTTTATACACATATTCGACTTCTGTAATTTCTTTTTTCTTAGTTTTTTGGTTATATGATATTATTTTATCACCAACATTAACATGTTTAATCATTTTTTTACTATTATCAAACATAGTTATTTTTGTTTCTGGATGTAAACATTCATCAACCATAACAACATTAAATTGCTTATAGAAATTAGGCTCTAATTCTGGTGTTCCCCAATTTATTAAAGATTGATATGTTCCAATATAAATATTTGGCTCTTCTTCATCTCTAACTTTTCTTGGTCTATCAGACATTATCTCCTGAATTCTCAAATCCAATGGTTTCTTATTTTCTTTATTGAAACCGATGTTATAATCAATCATATCATCATAAAATTGTGTTACAAGTGATATACTTGGAACAATAAGTAAAATCTTTGCATCAGGTCTTTTATTCAAAATAAAGAAAACCATTAATGAAAAAATTAATGATTTACCACCAGATGTAGCAACTTCGATAGTACCATATCTATGTTTTAACATTTTATACGCTGCTTCTATTTGGTGTGGATATGGTGTAAAATCATTTCCATTAGGTAATTTATGATCCTTAAAAAATTCCAATGCAAATTTTTCAACATGTTCCAATGTGATTTTATCATCTCTTGGAAAATCATCTTTATTAATAACCTTAAAAGGATAACCGTATTCTTTACAACACTTATAACATTCATGCCATAAACCAAAATCTATAACACCTGTTGGTGACATATATTCAAAACGTCCATCCCAATTTGTGAGTTTGAATCTAGGCATAAATCTATATCCCTTCACATAAGGTGATAAATGATTTTTCAACTGATTAAATTCCTCTCTAGTACTCTCAACTAGAACAAACTTACTCTTATCTTTACTTATTTTAAACTTCAAAATTTTGATTTAATTTTTCAAATATATTTTCATCATACTTTATTCTCAATAACTTTATATTGTTTTCATGACAAAATGTTGTCTTGATATTATCATTCACTTTTACCTGTTCTAAATGTTCAACTCCACCAAAATAATCTATTGATATAAAATGTTGTCTTCCATCATATTCTATACACATATCAAATTCTGGTAAATAAAAATCAAACGGTAGTTTTCTTTTATTAAAACATTTATCAAATTTTTTCTGTCTTGTATATTCTATTTCTTTTTCTAATAGAAACTTTTCGATTTCTTTTTCTCCTTTGCTTTCTTTACAAAAAGGACAACCAACACCATCAATATGATGAGATGGTCTTTGTTCAAAAACACCATGAATAGGACAAATTATTTTTACATCTGTTCTCATATTTTTATAATCTACCAAAGAATAGTCATATTTAGTATGTATTTCTTTGGATTTCTTAATGAAATATTGTTTATTTAACTTTACACCACCATTACACATAGGACAACCAGAACCAGATAAATGATTATTTGGTTTTTGATTAAAAACACCATGTTCTGGACATATTATTTTAACATCTTTATATGATCTATCATAGATTGTTAATGAATAGTCATATTTATTTTTATGTACTTTATTAGATCTTTCAATAAATTCTTCAGTAGTTAATATTCCATTACCTGAACATTTAGGACAACCTATACCTTTAATATGATTATTTGGACTTTGTTCAAAAACACCATGTATAGGACATATTATTTTAACTTTAAATTGTGATTTTTTATATTCTACCAATGAATAATCATACTTATCGCCATGTTTTTTAATTGACTTTTTTATGAAACTTTCTCGATTATCTTTTCTGTTTTCATTTGAACATTTTCTACATATTGAACCATTTAAATGATGATAAGGTCTTGTTTCAAAAACACCATGGATAGGACATATTATTTTAACTTTAGTGTTCATATTTTTATATTCTACTAAAGAATAATCATAAAAATTATTATGTATTTTTCTTGATTTATTAATAAAAACTGTTTTATCCATTAAAAAAGTAATCTATTTTTATTATATATTAATTTATTTAGATTACTTTTTTGATGTTTAATCTAAACCTGTAGCATTATATAATTCAATCTTGTTTTTGACTGAATAAATTATATGGTCTACTGTTTTAATACTTTCTGTAAGAAAGTTTATATAATTCTGTAAATAATCCATTTTTGCTTCTTGATAAGCTACATCAGCATCAATAAGTTTTTGTTTTTCAGTACCATTAACTTTATATGGATATTTACCAGAATAATATTCGAAATATTTCTTTCTGATTTGTTTTAGTTTTGGTAAATCTCTATACATTTTGAAATACCAATGTGTTCTTTCATCAATAAGAATTTGTCTATAAGATGTTGCCTCAGCAGACAAATCAATACTTTGTTTCAATTCACATGTAATTTTTTTGGATAAATCTTCGACAATTTTACTCCATTTCTTTTGCTTACCAGATAAATCTGTTTCCAATTTTTCTAGTATAGCATCATAATCTATCTTATTTTCTTCTGCCATTTACACAAAAATAGTTTTTATTTTGTATCTATTGATAAGATATTTGTTTATATTTTCAATAAGTAAATATTAAAATAATAATCAAATTTCCACTCCGTTGAAGGTTTTTGTTGAAAATAGTCTATTGTGATTGGTGCCAATGGATCTATAAAATTATCAATCTGAACATTAACACTATTATCTTTATTTACATTGGTTTCAATATCACTCTTAAATTGCGGATCAAATTGTTTAAGAATATTACTGTAAACACTATTGTCTCTAATGTCTGTATATTTACTATAAAACTCAATATAATTGAACTTAAATCTATCTAATAAATTAAATTCTATATAGTCTCTTATTGAATCATTAATTGAATTATTAATAAGATTATAATATTTTATTGACTTAAATGTTCTTCTTTCTTTTATTTTAGCAAATAAATATTCTATTAAAATATTTCTAAGGTCTATCTCAATAGTCCATCTAGTATTATTCTTTTCATCTATTTCAGATTGTTGTTGCTTTATAATTGTATGATTTTCATTCTTTAATCTAACAACATCTAATAAAAAGAAATCTTCTAAAATTTCATTAATTTCATTATATTGATAACCATTATTTCTAGCCAAATCTATTTGTGTTTGATCATTAGGATCTGTAACATTATAAAAATATTGATAATATTGTATACCGTTATCTTTTAGAGAAATTTCATCTTCTATTTCCATTATTTTAGTACCAAAAAATGTTTCTTCTTCCAAAAGATTATATGTACCATTTACATTTTCCTTCTTGAATTTTTTAAGCATTAAATTCTCTTTCATTATTCATCTAATTCATTTTTGGTTCTTATGTAATAATCAGTATCCCAAGAAGATTTAAATATAAATCTCTTATCATATGATAAACCATATTCATCCACCATTGGGTATATTGATGTATCTTCCTCTGTTTGTTTTATTTTAAGCGGATTATCTAATTCGTTAACCTTAGAATAAATTAATTCATCAACTTGCCCAAATGTTGATAAATCCGTATCAAAAACTGTATTTCTCTCTATACCTGTTAAATATGTGTTTCCAGTTGCAATATCAGGAATTGTATAGTACATGGTAACACATATACAATCTATATAAGCAATATTGATTGTTGTTGGTTGTGTGGTCGGTCTATAACCCATAGCAGTAAAATTTAACGCAAAATCTGGTGAATTAACATCTTCAGGATTTAATTCTGTAAATCCCCACAAATCATTTTCTCCACCATATTCAATAGTTTCATTTACAATTGACCAAACATGTTCATAACTAGATACACCCAAATAGTCTGATGGTGTTCCAGTATATTTATTAGCATAATCATCACTGTATGTACCATCTATCTTTTTCAATCTTAGTGTATTATCAATAATACAACTAGTATTTATTGTTCTATTACCTTCTCCCAATTCAGCTCTTCTTTTAATTTCAACTTTAATACCAGTTATATTTGCACTTAAAGGGATCTCAAAATCGAAATTATATAATGTTAATGAATTTGTTTCTTTATAATATTGATTTGTACCACCACTTATATTTTCTAATATTAAATCACAACTCGTATAACTACCATCACACGAACCTAATGCACGTTCACTAAAAATCCACCTTGGTACAATATCTTGTTCAAAACTAGTTGGTGGTCTCTCACTTAAATCTTTCAACTTATTAATCGTTTCAGCATCACTAGTATATGTGATATTTTCTGTTTTTTCAGAAAATTCTTCTATGGTTCTTTCAGACAATGATTTATATTTAGTTCTACCATCTAACTGACCCACTATACTCTCTCTTGTTGTTGTATATTCTTGTAATAAATCTTCCTTTTTAGATTTAAGATTGGTATAAAATTCTTCCTCAACAATTAATTTGTTTTGTTTAGTCTCATCAGATATAAAGTCTAATTCATTTTTCTCTCTAGATATATCAGTTAATTTTTCATCGATATAAGATATTATTTCTTTAGTTTCATTTATTTTATTATTATAATTACTAATCTCTAATCTTTCACTACTATATATCGGTGCAGTTATTGTATATTTATCGCTTTGGGTTAACTCACCACCACATCTTTTCTGCTCGAAAAACCCATTTTGTAATTCATAAAATTCTGTTGGCTTGAATAATTCAACATCCTTAAAAATAGGTTCATAAGGACCATCATATCTAAATATAATATTTTCAAATTCTAATTCCTTTGTTAATTGTGGTTTAACTTCAGGTTCTTTTTCATTAAGATAAATATATCTTGATAATGGTTCTTTTATAAAACTTTTATTACATACTGTTTCAGTATAATCTGTCTTATACTTATCATAAATATTATATTTAGGACCTTTTATCGAAGCAGTTATATATGATTTTTTCTTAGTATTTATTTTGTTTGGTAATTCACAATTCACCATAAAAGGTGGAAAATCATTTTCCCATTTTGATAATTTTAAAAACTGATTTTCTTCTCTTGTTGGATTTCTAAGTGTGCTACCAGATTGTTTAATAAAAGCATATGAAAAATCAGCATCTTCACTTATATAATAATATTTATTATAATCATTGAAATATCTCGTATTCTGAAAATTCAGTGACATTATAAAATTACTTGCAATAATTTCTTCAGGATTATAATTACTATAAGCCTCAGTACCCCAATCATATAAACCAGTATCACCAGTATATACTAATTTATTATAATATAATGCTTCCTTTCCATCAAATGCTGTGAGATTGTTCAATGTTAATGTTAATGGATCTCTAGCATTTAATTTTTTATAAATAATAATTAGAACATTTTTATATTTATCGTTTAAGAATATATGAATACCGTCACCATCAAAAATATCTGTTCTTTCTGTATAAACTGATTTGAATGAAAAATCAACATCTGAATTTATTGTTAATGTTTGTGGTTCAAAACCTAGTTCTGATTCTAAATTAGATAGTTCTTCATCTCTTATCACATTACACTTATTCATAGCATTTTCTACACTTTGTAATTCATTTTGAGTGTCTGTCAATTCTTGTTCTTTAATAGCTAATTGTTCTCTTAAATCAGCCAATCTTTTTTCAATAGCTGATGTTGTATAACTTGCTGTAAATTCTTTATCACCTTTAGTTATTCTTTCGAAATCATCATTCTCGAATGTTAAATCTGATATATTTTGGTTTATCTCATCTATTTCTTGTTCTAATTCATCAATCTGTTCTTGTAAATCATCAATAGTGTTTTGATATTCTGCACAAGGATTATAACTTAAACCACTATTAGTATAATCTGAATTTAATATGACAGAAAATTTATATCCATTTAAGGTCTTATCTTTATCAAAAATTAAAGTCTCAACATCGCCAGTGGTTTCATTTCTTACTAAATTTTTAACCCAATTGAAATTATATTTTATACCTTTAAATAGTGTAGATGATGGTGTAAATTTGTCACCATTATTTATAATTGAATAGTGTGTATATTGTTCATAATCTCCTACACTTCCTTGACTTTCACAAGTTGTCAATTCAGTATCTCTATTTTTATATCTATTATTTTTGAAGAAATAGTAAAAATAATCTATATCACTTTCTATGTATCTATCAAGATCGAAATAACTAGTATTTAATAATTCTGTTTCTATTGATAATGTTTGATTATCGTAGTATTTTTTTGTTGTTTTCAGTTCTGCAAAATACGTATCAAGAACACTCATTTCAGTTTCATAAAAATCTCCTATTCTATAAAAATAATCATGTGTCTTACTAACAACATCAGGACTTCTTTTAAAAGGATCTGTAGTTCTGTTAAAAGGAAAACCAACTTTATTACTATTATTATATTTGTATGGATAATCCGAATGTGATATAGAATTTTTATAACCCCATTTAACCTGTGATTGATTTTTTCTCCAAATATCACTTAAACCATTTTTATTAATCTCAAACAATTCATCTGTAGCAATATATTCAGAAGAAACATTTATAATCTTTTCTGAATTAATACTTTTTTTATCATATCTCTTAAACACTAATGAATCAGAAGCATCTCTATGTTCTGTTGCATATAGTTTGTGTTCTGTTGTTTGATTATATTCATTATCATTTTGTAAATCAAAATTAGCAAACCCAGTTTCAACTCTATGATAATCAAAATCTTTAACTTCTCTAAATTTAACTCTATAAATATCAAATTTTATAGGTTTTTCATTATTTAACGTGTCTTCAACATCTGTAGTTGTTGTTATACCTCTTGTTTTATCTTCTAACCAATATGTTAATTCATTATGATCACATTCAACACCATAATCTGTTCTTATAAAATGTTCTAATCTACCATCATATTCATTTATTGAACATTCCAAGACATGATATTTACCATCTATCTTTATTAAATATAAATCAGCATATAAATCTTGTACACCTTCTGTTGTTATTAATTCATCAACAAAAATAGTAAGTTTATTTCTAGGTTTTATGTAGTTATTATAAATCTCGCCTCCTTCATCATTAAACACTATATCAACTTCATTATCCCTTGTTATATCATCAATAGTTAAATCTAAATCAGATATTATTTTATAATAATAAACTCCATTATCTAAAACTCTATCAACTTTATACAGATCATTTTGAGCAAAAACATAATAGTTCTTATTTGTGTTCCATCTTAAAATATCAAATGGCATAGTACTACCTGTTATCTGATCTTCTTTCATGAAAATATTATTTTCAATTTTAAGACCATCTTTTAATGTAGTTCCTTTATAAGGAGTTAATGTTTCAATTAATTCTAAATCAACATAAAAACCAAAATATCTATTCAACGAATATTTTTTTAATTCGAATGGTGATCCAGGTGTATCATCAAATAAAAACTTGAAATTGGCAATATTCGGATAAACTAATTCATTATTCTTGAAATTTTCAGTAATAAATTTTTCCATTCTGAAATGAGGACTTTCATATCTTAATTTATCTTCCATGTATAAACTATTACTTGTATAAACACCAGTGAAATAATTTATACCATACCATCTACTAAAATTATACTTTTTAGAATCAAACTCAAAAGCAGATTTAGGAAATCTTGGATTGTTTATGTAGTTTCTATCTATCCAAAAACCAAATGGTGTAGTTCTTGACATATCATAAAAATTTACACACTTCCATTTATTTATTATTTCATCTCTAAAGTTATCTTTCATAGTTTTATAGACAACTTTATCATTTTCAGAAATTTTATATATTGCAGGATCATCAACTCTCAATATAACAAAACCACCAGGCATATCATCAGGATTTACGTATAATGGAGCAAAATACTCATATTCTTCTTTATAAAATTCATTCTCTTTTGTCTTAGATGCACCAGACCAATATAATGTGTCGAATTGTTGTTCATATCTATCATATACAACATCTTCATCATTATCATCTTTAACAGAAAAAGCTATATTAATAGGTAAACCATCATAAAACACTGGAATCTTATCTTCAAGAAAACTCTCTTTAGATATAGAAAAATGCTTATATTTATCATCACTTAAAAATTTGTGTGAATTTATACTCTCCAAATACAAATCATAACTAGAACCCACAACTATTTGTAAATTAGTTGTTAATAATGGATTAGTTCTAATAATTTGAAAACTTCCATCTATGATATAATTATTACCCATTTAATATATTTTATTTTCTTATGTTACATCCAACAACTATGGATTTAATCTGTTACTGTTTCCAACTTCAACGTTTTGGAATATAGCAGAATTATTAACACCAAACGTACTTTCTAAAGCATATTGTCTATGACTTATTAATTTAAATATGATAGTGAACTCAAATGGTCTACTTGAACTTTCTTCATCTAATCTAAATTTTAGAGCCTTTTTCAATATTTTTGGTGATGTTGTTAATAGGACAGAATACGTCTCATCACTTAATTTTGACACATCAGGCTTAAAATATACTTCAATTGGTACTTTTTGAGAATTTTGTGATTCAATAATATGAACTCCCTCATTGTTAGCATCGACTAATTCATTTGTACTATCTGAACCAGCTAATTGTATTGTACTATTTAATTGATTAACTTTTGGATGAACCGTAGCACCAAAAACATCACCCGTTAATGAAGTATCCGTCCATAAATCATTATTAGAATCTATTAACAAATATGATGATTGAGTACTTGACAAATTACCAAAATTAACAAAATTTTGTCTTAAATATGTTGTATTAGATGCACTTACTGAAGCATCACCATTATACAACTTCTCAACACTACCATCTATATTGGCTCTATTTAGAATCCATATAAATTGATTGTCTTTTTGTTGATATATTTTTCCATCATCACCAATAAATGTTGGGTTTTCAACATTACCATCTAAATAAACATAGTTCTTATTATTACCATCTTCTGTAAAATTAAAAATAGGTGAAGTCGATTTCAAATATGAAAATAATCCTAAATCATTTTCTGTCGCAATATTTTTAAATTCTAAATAATAATCATTAACTAAATAAATATTATTATTGAAAATTTTACTTGATAATGATGTTTTGGAACCTGTTCTATCCATATAATCTTCACAATTTATAACAACATTAATAACAGATCCATTTGTAATAACTGTTTCATCTGTACCTTTGAATAATGTAACTTTAAGTTCACCCTTAGCCCTTCTAATAGATTCTTCAAGTGCTGAAATTTTATCATTCATTTGCTTAAGATAATCAAATAAAGATAATGTGTTTCCAAATGAATCCTTAAACGATGTTGCAATATTTTTATCTGTGTGTGCGAAATATTGTTCATTCACATAGAAAGATTCTCCAACATGTTTAGTCACGCCTTTAGAAGTCAATTCATTCTCAAAAGAAACTCTCATTTCTTCTTGTGTTGCTTCTTTAAGTATGAATTCGTTTTCACCAAGTACATCATTTAATTCGTCTGGAAATTCTACTGTAATAATATCACTCCAATCTGAATATAATGGTGTTTCAGGGTATCCTACTTCAGAAATACTTCTCATTCTAATATCAACTTTCTCTGCTCTATTTATTGCAATATCTAATTGATTAATGTTTGGTGTATCTGCATTAGAAACATCTTCAATTTCCCAAATCCATTTTCTTGTTGTCTCATCAAATGTTCTTTTTCTAACATCAGTTTTGTATGGTACCCAGCGAGAATAATATGCTGTTTTCTTTCTAAATTGTGCTCTCTGCGAATTCAAAGCGTTGAAATCTGTAACATTTCTTCTCATTTCAAATCCATCAGTAGTATTATCAGCACCTAATTTAGATCCATATCTCCATTGGATTTCAAAACCTATAACTTCTTGTGGTCTATATCCTTGTTTAATAATAGGATCTGGAATATCCCAAAAACCTCTAATTCTAAATTTAGGTTCGGCTCTTGCCTCAACCCTTGAATTTGTAATTTGATTTACATATGAACTGAACAATTTAGTTTCAGTTTCTTGTTTTCTAACTAATTTATTTAATTCGTTTTGTGCTCTTGATTTTTCAGCAATAGACTTAAATACCTTTGTATTCAATTCCATATTTTTTTGTGTAATAGACTCATCTATTTCTGATAATTTTGATTTAATAGAATTCTTTTGTGAATGTAATTTCTTTAATGTCTTAAAGTCTTTTGTATCAGTTAAATGTTTATTTATCTGAACAACTTTGAAATTATCAGTAATTAGTTCTGGTTTATTAGGTTTAGTTGCAAATTGACTTGGTATTTTCTTATCAACTAAATCTTTCAATAACATACCATAATCATATACAGAATTTAAGTAATAATCAGCCATACTAACATTACTATCTGTATCTAATACCAAATCATTAGAATAAAAAGACATACCTCTTGACCAATCAGAAGCAATTATATTATTATCTGTATTAACGGCTTTAAGAAACATTACATTATATTCATCAAAACCAATACCTACTCTAACTTTTGACTCACTTTGTAATTCAGAATAAAATTCTAAAACATTAGTACCTACAGGTATTGGATCATATCCTTCAACTCTTTCTAATCCAACTCTAAATAAAGATGATGAAGTATTTACTTCAGTAACTTTATATTTTGTATATGACTTCTTACTTGTAATAGCCAAAGTATCACCTATACCTAATGTTCTACCATTACCATTTCTATCATAATATGTTAATGTGTTCAAATGATACCAAACCTTTTCATTTATAGAATCTCTTTCAATTCTTAAAATAGAAAAGAAACCCTTAAAATTTATAGTTTTATAATTAATATCAAAATATTCTTCATCTCTATGTAAATTAGAATCATCCTTATTTAGAACACCCAAATTTGTAGGATTATTTAACCATACTAAAAATTCTTCTATTGTAAAATTATTCTTATTTAGAAAACTGTTCTCAAATTGAGTTAATGAATACTGACCATTTGTTGTTAAATTACCATCTTCATCTCTCTCAAATTTTAGAATGTATCTTCTTGATAATACTTTGGTAACATTATCTAAAACTTTACCACTCAAATCTATTTCAACACTTAATGCTGGATTTATTAGATTCTCAAAAAACCAATTATTACTTTGACCAAAGTTTGACACTAAATTTAGATTACTAATTTGTGTCGGTTCTCTATTAAGATCAACTGATTTTATTTTTCTACTCGTATTTTCATCAATAATTACAACGGAATTATCACCTTCTAATGTCGCTAATTTTTTAATATTAGAATTAGCAATATCAATTTCTTTCTTTAACCATCCAACTGTTGGTAACTCAAAATTACTGACTCTACCATCTGTATCTTGATAATTAACATTAATACTATTTTTATTTGATGCAACAACATCATTTAATTTAGTAATAATCTCAACGGAATTTTTATTTAGCTGGGCAATTTGTTCTAATAATGAAATAAAACTATTCTTCTGTGCCATATAGATATTATTATATTTTAAATCTATATATTAAAATAGTCATTCTAAAAGAAAGGAAAATATAAAATATAAGGTATTATCATGATCTTGCACCTTTTAATTAAGATGTTGATACATACTATATTATTTGCGACTTTAATTTAATGTAGAAATGTGCATATTTTTCTGTTAAGTGTATGTAATAGTAGCATTTATCACTCCACTTAAAGTTTCTTGACCATTGGGTTAGATAGATTCTTAATTTATTTTCATCTCTATCTTCTGGTTTTAATATGTCTATTTTGAAGGAATTTTTAATTCTATATTCATCAAGGATCTCAACATCAGGTTCTACTTGGTCGAATAATGTATGAAAATCTACCTTTATCTCTTGAAGTTGTTTTAGATTTTTTAGATTACCTTTTTCGATAATTGAACGAATTGTTTTCATACATTTGTTTTTATATAGATTTTTGAAATCTTTATTATTAACTCTAAACTTACCAACCTTATATAAGTATCTATTATCTTCATTATAAAATCCATAGAAACAAGTATATTCTTTCACTCCGAAGAAGAATGATAGTCTCATCTCACGTATAGATTTTAACGTCTTATAAGCCATTTCTAGCGACTTTCTTCTTTGTAAGACATCTATTATCTCATCAACACTTTTAATCTTCTCAGTCGTGAAAAAATAGCTATAATCAGAGGTATTATAGTAGTCTTGCTTTACAAAAAGTAAATTAAAATCATTTATAATATCCAACATGATATTGAAGGCATGTTTGCCTGATAAGTCGTATTTTTCGTTTATAATTTCCATTATCTGTTAAATTCTATATCTACTATTTTATCTAAACCTATTGATTTATTTTGTAGAATCATTTTTGCAACTTTTATAATGTGGATACCATTACCACTCCAATCCAAATTTTCACTACTTTGATCCCACTTTTTTTCTAAATTTTCTAATTGTTTCTTCATACTCTCTGGCATATTCAATTCTGGTAATGAATTAAACATTATTTCTAATTTCTTATCTGTCTTCGTCTTATAAGGCATTATATGTTCTATCATATTCTTATATTTTCCATTTAGAACACCTAATAAATATTTGACATCATCTCGATATTGACCCTCATTTACAAATTCATTAAAATTATATATTCTTCTTTCCATAGTATTCAATCCTCTTTCACCATCTAATTTATCTGGTTCATTCATATCAATACCACCTTGAACACTTGCAGTTTTTATAATTTTTTCTGCACATTCCTCAATAGATACATTGTTATTAAAATCTTGATTTACAACAGCTTGTAAATTATCTTTTTCTAATTCTTTTATTATAGAATCTATTTCTTCTGGGTTTTGTATATTCTGTTTTACATATTCTTGAACTTCATCAAAGTATTCTTTAATATCCATGTTGATAGAGTAATTTTTTATTATATATTAAATTTTTTTTTAGAAATAATTATGACTTTAATATATTTATATATAAAGATAAAAAGATAATGGAAAAATTAAAAAATCTTAAAATTAGTGATGATTTACATAAAGAAAT
>Ga0265293_10009244_pt1 | contig 14233 bp, 8 predicted proteins | sample Munlanlewell138R_FD_192505 | JGI IMG/M metagenome (GOLD analysis project Ga0265293, IMG submission 192505) | Leachate microbial communities from a municipal landfill in Southern Ontario, Canada - Leachate well 138R | ecosystem: Engineered > Solid waste > Landfill > Unclassified | place: Canada...
TCGGGCCCCCACCGAGACCGAGGATATCCTGCATCGGGATGATCACGGTCCGGGCGGGGGAGATCATCGCCAGGCGGATGAAGATCCGGTGGGCGTGTTCGGCACCGAACGACCCCCCGATGTAGCGGAATACAAGATTTCTCTGGTCGCCTGAGACCTCGTGCTCAAACCACCCCCTGATGGTGTTGTTATCGTGTGTCCCCGTGTAGGCGACACACCCCTCACGAATGCTGTGAGGTGCGTGTGGATTTTGCGCGATATCGCCGGAGAACCCGAATATCAGGACCTTCATCCCCGGGAACCCGAAATGGGCCATCATCTCGTGGACATCCGGGGTGATGTGGCCGAGATCCTCAGCGATGATAGGAAGGCATGGCCTGCTCCTGGCAAGCAGGGTGAAGAGCTCCCGGCCGGGCGCATCGACCCAGCACCCGTTCTCCGCGCTCGTCTCGCCGGCCGGAACCTCCCAGTACTGCACGAACCCACGGAAATGGTCGAGGCGCACCCGGTCGACGAGGGCGAGGGTGCGGTCGATCCTGCTCTCCCACCATGCAAACCCCTGCATCTGGTGCGCCTCCCAGTTGTAGACCGGGTTTCCCCAGAGTTGCCCGGTTGCACTGAAGTCATCCGGGGGGACACCTGCGACAAAAGCCGGTTTTTTCTGTCCATCCAGTTTGAAGAGTCCGGGATTTGCCCAGAGGTCGACGCTATCGTAGGTGAGGTAGATCGGGAGGTCCCCGATGATCTGGATATGTCGTGAGCGACAGTGGTTCTTGAGTGACTTCCACTGGCGGTCAAAGATATACTGGAGGAACTTCTCTTCAAGAATCCGGTCTGCAAGTTCAGTGCCGTAGGTGCGCAGGGCATCCTGGTGCCGATCCCTGATATCGGATGGCCAGTCGCCCCAGACCTTCCCTGCGAACCTCTCCCTGAGGGCGACGAATATGGCGTAGTCATCGAGCCATGTGACGTTCCTTGCAGCAAACTCCTTATAGTGAAAGTCCGGACCCCGCTCCCTGAACCGCTCAAATGCCCGACCGAAGAGGCCTTTTTTATGATCCACGATCGCCCGGTAGTCCACCCGATCCTCCGGAAAGGCCGGCGGATCCCTTATATCTCCGGGATCGAGGAGACCATCAGCGACCATCTGCTCCGGGCTGATGAGCCAGGTATTCCCGGCAAACGCCGAGGTGCTCTGGTAGGGTGAGTTTCCAAAACCCGGGCATGTCGGGTTGAGGGGGAGGATCTGCCAGTATCGTTGCCCTGCACTGGCGAGGAGATCCACAAACCGGTATGCCTCAGGCCCGAGGTCACCGATGCCATATGCCGACGGTAGCGATGTGATATGGAGGAGAATCCCGCTACCCCGCTGGTTCATGGCACCCTCACGCCGAGGTGGGCCGCCGCCTTCTCAAACGCTTCCGCCCACCGCCCTGCATCCCTATCACCTTCGCCGGCACGCCGCCGCATCTCCCCGTAATGCCCGCGCATACGAACCATGGCGTTCTGGCTCTCCCAGAGAGAGAGCGAGGTCTTGAATACCTTTGCACACCGGGCGATGCGGGCGATCTCCTCAAGCGGGGCCGGGTCGGTGGACCGATCCACCGCCTCCCCGACCGAGAGCGCGATCCGCCTGCTCGCCGCATCATTGATGAGCGCGAGGTCAGGCCTGAGGTTCCTCTCCTCCATCTCTCCAGCGAGCGCTTCGAACTGATTCGGGTCGGGGCACCCCGCCTCAAGCACCGCGCAGAGCCGCTCATTCCATGCTTGCTCAAGAAGCCGGGTGACAGTCCCGGGCGCGGGGATACCGAGATCCTCGACCACCTCGATCAGCGCCGCCGCATCCCGGTAGACCGCGGATGTGGCCTCCCCGATATCCGGGAGGATCCGGCGGGCGATCGCCCATCGCTCCTCATCCCGGAGGTCGGACTCAGTATAAACCCGGGGGAAGGCCTCAAGGGTGCCGGAGCCCTTCACCTCCTCCCACGCCGCCCGGAGCGCTTCACCGCCGGCAGGCTCACACACGCCGATGAGAACCCGGTCCATCCCCGCATAAAACGCGACCAGATCATAGAGCCCCTCCTCACCCGTCACCCGGGACCGCAGGTGGACCGTCCCGGCAAGGCCGCGGTGGGTATCGTCCTCCAGTCGGCAACGCCAGTCTTCCCGGGTATCATACAACGCGGGAGGTTCGAGTTCGAAGAGCCTGTAGAGGGCACCCCGCGCTCCTACCCGGGCAAGGTCCATCGCCACCGGCTGTACCCGTGCCTCGTAGACCGCTACACCGGTCGCGTACCCGGGGTCGTTTACCGGGGCCCGATTGAGTATATCGATGAATGCAGGCTCCAGATCGATCCCGAGCATCTGCCGGGCAAGATCGATCGCGCGGCCCGCATGACGCATCACCTGGATGCTCCCGGGCTCCGTGATGTCATCGAAGAACCATCCGCAACTCGTCTGCATCAGCATCATCTGCCGCTCCATCTCAAGGAGCGTCAGTATCCGCCACCGTTCATCAGGGGTGGGATCGCGGAGCGCGTGCCGGGAGAGGAACGCCTCAATGGCTTCATCGGACCACCCATTGAGGATGAGATCGACGGCATCATCCCGCGCCTCCACCGGGTCGCGGAGATACGCCGCGAGAGCCTCCGCAGACCGGGGGGTGAGGGTGTCCCGGACCATATCGACCGCCTCCCGGAGCGGTTTGCGCCAGGCCTGCGACCACCCGGGGCACGATCCACTGTTGCAACCGCACCCCCGCTGCCAGCGCTCGACGCCGTGGATACAGCTCCAGGACGTCCTCTCCCGGACGGCGACCTCGTGCGTGGGTGGGTGGAGAGCGAGGTACTCACCGTAAACCGTGAGGCGTGCGTCGGCCCGCGCCTCGATGGTGCGGAGAGCGTAGGCGAGCGCCATCTCCCCGAACTTGCGATGGTGGCCATAGGTCTCCCCGTCGGTCGCAATATGTACAAGCTCTGGGCGCTTCCCACCTCGGGAGAAGGCCGCAAGCAACCTCCCTGCAAACCGCCGTCCGTCGGAGAGCAGGGGGCCGAATGCAATATCGCGGGATATATTACCATCATAGAAGAATATGGCGATCTCCCGCCCCGAGGGGAGGCGGCAGGTGTAGGGCATCCGCGTCTCGACCTGGCCACCGGAGACATCGGTCCAGCCATCTGCCCCGGTCGCCCGCACCTTCCCGGCCTGGTGGGGGGCGAGGATCGTGAACCGGATCCCGGCCCCGGCCATCAGGTCCAGGGACTCGATATCGACCGCCGTCTCGGGGAGCCACATCCCTTCCGGTTCCCTGCCAAACCGTGCCGCAAAGTCGCGGACCCCCCAGGCGATCTGGGTCTCTTTATCCCTCCGGGTCGCAAGCGGCAGGATGATGTGGTTGTAGCAGCAGGCGATCGCAGACCCGTGGCCGGCGTAGCGCTCCTGGCTCTCCCGGTCGGCATCGATGATCGCCTCATAAACGTCGGGCCTGCGCCGTTCCAGCCAGGAGAGGAGTGTCGGTGCGGCCGTGAAACTGATCCTTGAGTAGGTATTTACGATATCCGCGATCATACCCTCCGCATCGAGGATCCGTGCGGCGGTGTTCGGGGCGTAGCACTCCGCAGTCACCCGTTCGTTCCAATCGTGGTCCGGGGCGGCAGACCGCTGGACCTCAACCTCCCCGAGCCAGGGGTTCTCCCTCGGGGGCTGGTAGAAGTGGCCGTGGATACAGATAGCGCGGTCCACTGATCACGCCCCCTCCGGCGCGAGGATGACGACCCCGAGCGGGGGCAGGGTGAGCGATATCGAGCACCGCCGGCCGTGCGCCGGAACCCGTTCCGCCTTCACCCCGCCCAGGTTCCCGACGCCGCTCCCGCCGTAATCGACCGCATCGCTGTTGAGCAACTCCTCCCAGAACCCTCCGAACGGGACGCCGACACGGTAACCGTAGCGCGGCACCGGGGTGCAGTTACATGCCACGAGGACGACCTCATCGGCATCATGCCCCCGGCGCAGGTAACTGACAACACTCTTCTCCACATCTGAGAAGTCGACCCACTCAAAACCCTCCGGATCGGCGTCGCGCTCATGGAGGGCGGGCAGGCGTCGATAGAGCCGGTTTAAGTCCCCGACCCACCGGAGGATACCCCGGTGGGGAGGATACCGCAGGAGATGCCACTCGAGTCCGGCATCGTGGCTCCACTCAGACCACTGCCCGAACTCAGCCCCCATAAAGAGGAGCTTCTTGCCCGGGTGCGTGAACAGGTACCCGAGGAGGAGGCGGAGGTTTGCCCGTTTCCGCCACTCATCACCAGGCATCTTCCCGATAAGCGAACTCTTCTCGTGGACAACCTCGTCATGTGAGAGGGGGAGAACGTAGCGTTCCGAGAACGCATACCATATGCTGAACGTGAGAAGATCGGGCCGGTACTTCCGGAAGACCGGGTCAAGCTCAAAGTAATCCAGGGTATCGTGCATCCAGCCCATGTTCCATTTCAGGTCAAACCCGAGCCCCCCGGTCGCTGTCGGGGCGGTCACCCCCGGCCAGGAGGTCGCCTCCTCGGCTATGACAAGAGTATCAGGGTAGCTCGCGTGGACCGCATCATTCACCTTCCTGAGGAACCCTATAGCCTCAAGATTCTCCCTCCCACCGTAGACATTGGGCATCCACGATCCGGCGTCCCGTGCATAGTCGAGGTAGAGCATTGAGGAGACCGCATCCACACGAAGGCCATCCACATGGTAACGCTCAAGCCAGAAGAGGGCACTGCTCATAAGGAATGATTGGACCTCGTTTCTCCCGAGATTGAATACGTAACTCTTCCACTCGGGGTGGTAGCGCTGGCCGGGGAGGGCGTGCTCGTAGAGATGGGTGCCATCAAAGTAGGAGAGACCATAACCATCTGCCGGGAAATGGGATGGCACCCAGTCGAGGATCACCCCGAACCCACGCTGGTGGAGGTAGTTGATGAGATACATGAGATCCTGGGGGGTACCATAGCGGCTGGTGGGGGCGAAGTAGCCGAGTGTCTGGTAGCCCCAGGAGGCATAGAACGGGTGCTCCATGACGGGGAGGAACTCCGCATGAGTGAACCCGGCATCGAACATATGGTCAGCGAGCCTGCCTGCCACCTCCCGGTAACTCAGTGAACGGTTCCCATCTTCCGGCACCTTCCGCCACGAACCGATATGCACCTCGTAGATCGATATCGGAGCATCGGGAGAGTTGTCCTCCTCGCGACCCCGCATCCACGCCCGGTCACGCCAGGTGTAGGTGAGATCCCAGACGATCGATGCGGTCTTTGGCGGGATCTCCCAGTAATAAGCAAATGGGTCGCCTTTATCCACAGTATAATCGTTGTACCTGCTCCTGATGCGATACTTGTAGAGCATCCCGTGACCGACGCCGGGGATAAACCCCTCCCAGATGCCAGATCCCTCGCTCCTGACCTCGAGAGGGTTTTTGCCTGTTTCCCACCCGTTAAAGTCTCCGATGACCGAGACTTCCACGGCGTTTGGAGCCCAGACCGAAAAGAATGTCCCCCGTGTGCCGCCGTATGTTACGGGGTGAGAGCCCAGTTTCTCGTACAGGCGGAAGTGGTTCCCCTGCCGGAAGAGGTAGACGTCGTAGTCACTGATGAGGCTCCCGGTCTTTGTGATATCTGGTAACACCTGTTGCATGCCCTCATCCTCCAGATTCAGGGGTTGCCGGAGAGAACTTTCCGATAGACACCGAGCATTTTTTCGGTGACGACGTTCCACCTGAACTTCTCCATCACTTTCCAGCGGCCTGCCTTCCCGAGTTTCTGCATGTAGGCAGGGTCGTCGATGAGATGGCTGATCCCCCAGGCGATCGACTCAGGGCGGACGGGGACTTTGATCCCGTTGACGTAGTTATCGATATTCTCGGAGAGACCCCCGACATCGGTCGCGATGACGCAACGCTCCGCGCTCCAGGCCTCGGTCAGGACGAGACCGAAAGGTTCGTTCCTGCTCGGTATGACGACGAGGTCGCAGGCGTTCAGGAGCCTGACATGTTCCTCATCGGAGACGTATCCGGGGAACTGCACCGGAAGGCCATGCGCCGCTCCTTCCAGGTATCCGCGCATATCTCCGGTGCCGGCGAGGATGAACTGCACATCCCAGCGCCTGGAAAGAATAGCGGGCAGGGCCTGGATCAGGAGGTCAGGCCCTTTCTGGTAGGTGAGGCGCCCGACAAAGAGGGCGAGGGGCGCAAGCGGGTGGATGCCATACTGCATCTTCACCTCACCCGGATCGACCCTGATGCGGAAAGGTTCAGGATCGATCCCGTTCGGGACGACGGTGACCTTCCATTCAGGGACGTTATAGAGCCACATTACCTCGGTCTTCGTCGAGTTTGAGACGGCGGTGATCGCCTTTGCTATGTAGCCCCCATACCACTCCTTGCCTGATATCTCCTTAAACTCCCACCAGTCACCAAAGTTTCCTCCATGCCGCCCGTACTCGGTGGAGTGGAAGGAGAGGACGATGTTTCGGTCGCGGAGGGTGTGCATCGCCTCAACGAGGTGCCAGTCATGGAAGTTGAGTATATCAAACGCCGGATCGTCGCAGGTATGAAATGCACCCGTGAGCATGGTACTCATGGTCTTGCAGTAATCGACGATGTTGTCGCCAAAAGGCAGACAGTAGTGGTAGTGGATGCCGTTGACCTCGACCGGATCCCCGGGCACTCCCCGCGTGAAGTAGTGGACCTCATGCCCCTTCTTCGCGAGATGCTCGGCGAGGTGGGTCGCTGCCGGAGCAAGACCGCCTACCTTGAACGAGGAGTGGAGCGCCTCCCAGCAGAAGAATGCTATCTTAAGCGTTTCCATAGAATATCAATCCTTTCTTGAACTGTCAACCGGAGCCTGGTGCGGTCCTCGATGCCCCGGATATCCTTTGCAAGTTTTGTATCGCCGATGACCTCGCCGATCCATCGGCAAAAGTCATCGCGCTCTATATGGTAGCAGACGATATCGTCAGGGGTAAACTCAAGCATATCTGCGAGCTCCTGGAGGCTGTGGGCGGCGTATCCTGCCGGCCGATCGCATGACGAGAAAGAGAACGCGGAACCGGGGGGGACGCAACGTAGCGAGAGGGTGGATCTCTTCGATCGCGCGCTGGATGCAGAGCGCTCTTCGAAGTGTGAGAGGATCCGCATAAACGAGGCGAAGTAATCATAGGTCTCCTGGTGGCTGGCGATATGGAGCGGTCTACCGCACGCGGCCGGGCGCATGGCCATCCGCCGGATGTGCTCGGTATCGAGGAGACAGCGCCAGATCTCGAGGTTTGTAACCAGGTTCCCGGCTGCCTTGAGCGCCTCGATCGCAGTGTTTTGCAGTATGGTTCTCTGCGGACCCTGCGAGCTGCCAGGGCCGGCCTGCCCGGTGATCTCACTTATATCGTCATGCGGAGGGATCCGGGCGGCGTCTGAGGGATGCACAGCCTCAACCCCGGCATCGGCGAGGGCGGATGGGAGTGCACGCAAGAACTCGAGGATACCAGTCTCCTGTCCGAAGATATCCCCGAAGATCCGGTAGTCGAAGAAGAGCGTGATGCATTCGCCGGGGGATACCGATATCCATTCAGCGTAGCGGTCAGCCATGAGCGGCCACCTGTCCCACTCCCGCCGGGGGAACCGCACTGCAATATCATCGGCAAGGTCGCAGTGGGTGACGAGGACCGGAAGATTATGGAAGGTATATGTGTGATTCGGATCCCGCTCCGTAGCAGCCCCCTCGATGATGGCCGCCCGGATCCCGGACTCGATGAGAGCTTCAGCGGTGGCCGGGGTGATGGCGTAGTCGGTATGCACAAACGTCGTCGGCACGACCGCAAACTGCTCTTTCATGAGATCCCTATGCATGAGGAGTTCGTCCACAAACTCCTGTGGATCGGTGAACAGACCGGCGACGCTGTGGTAGTAGGTCTGCGCGAGGACTTCAGCGTTCTCGTGGGTTGCAGCACGGGCTAAGAGTTCAAGCATATCGGGATACCACTCTTCCAGGTGTTCCAGCACCACACCGGAGATGCAAAAGGCACACTTAAATCCCTCATCCAGGAGATCGAGGAGGATCTCTGTCGCAGGCCGGTAGGAGCGGTCGATGGCCTGTCCAAGATCCTCTTTTGTATCCGGACTAAAGTAAATATCTTTCAGGTTTCTCTTTCCCTTTGCCATCTCAGGCCGAAATCCGGAATTAAGCTGGCCGGGGTAGTGGACGTCGAACCCCAGACTGAGCACCAGTGGATTTGAGTCCTTGCCTGTCATAGAAGGTAAGTTGCCGTTTCCGTATATAAAGGTCATCGACCCGGTAGATCCCCTGAATCCCGTAACTCCTATTGCCGGGGCCGCCTCCCGATGAGGGCGAGGCCGAAAGCGGGATCGAAAGCCCGGTTGAGGCCAGAAAAAGCGGTGATCTCATCCGCAGGTGCCAGCGAGGCTACAGGATCGGGTCGCTTTCCTTTCAGGTACGCAGAAGAGAACAAAACATTCTAAAGCTTCCCCCAAAAGAGTATCATCCAGGAGTGTGACCGCATGGATTACCTGGAAGAGTTTCCCATCCTCATCATCGACGACGAACTGCACTCGGATACGGCGGAGGGTCGGGCGTCCCGCGAGATCGTACGAGAACTAAAATCTGAGGATTTTCCTGTCATAGAAGCCCTGACTGCCCGCGACGGGGTTCACGCTTTCCTCTCGCACCCGCATACGAGTTGCATCATCATCGACTGGGAGCTCACCCCCGAGGCCGCGGATGGTATGCTCACCGCCGCAGATGTCATCACCATCATCAGGGAGCGCAACCCGAAGGTCCCGATCTTCTTAAACACCGAGAAACTGGCGATCTCTGCCATACCCCTCGGCGTCATATCCAGGATCGACGGCTACATATGGAAACTCGAGGATACCCCGGCGTTCATCGCCGGCCACATCAAACGTGCAGCAAAGAGTTACCTCGCCGGCGTCCTCCCGCCGTTCTTCCAAGGATTGATGGACTACGTCGAGGAGTACAAATACTCCTGGCATACACCCGGGCATATGGGGGGTGTCGCGTTCCTCAAGAGCGCGGCAGGCCGGATCTTCTATAACTTCTTCGGCGAAAACACCCTCCGGGCTGACCTCTCGGTCTCGGTGCCAGAGCTCGGGTCACTCCTGAAACACTCCGGCGTCGTCGATGAAGCGGAGCGCAAGGCCGCAGAGATCTTCGGGGCGGACCAGACATACTTCGTCACCGGCGGCACATCAGCCGCAAACAAGATCGTCTGGCTCGGCACCGTCACCCCAGGCGACGCCGTCCTCGTCGACCGTAACTGCCACAAATCCATAATGCATGCGATCATCCTGACCGGCGCCATCCCGATCTATCTCACCCCGGCGAGAAACGAGTACGGGATCATCGGTCCCATCCACAGCAGTGAGTTCTGCCCCGAAGTCATCAGGGAGAAGATCCGGGCCTGCCCGCTCATAGACGACCCCGCAGAGCGGGCGGTCCGCCTGGCCGTGATCACGAACTCCACGTATGACGGGATCTGCTACAGTGTTGAGGGGATCGAGAACGAGTTGCGAGACTCCGTTCCGTACCTCCACTTCGACGAGGCGTGGTCCGCCTACGCCAGGTTCCACCCCCTCTACGCCGGGCGGTTTGGTATGCACACGCGGGATGTGATCGGCCCGACGATATTTGCCACTCAGTCGACCCACAAGGTTCTCGCTGCCTTCTCGCAAGGATCGATGCTCCACATCCGGCAGGGCAAAGGACCGATCGATCACTCGCGGTTCAACGAGGCGTTCATGATGTTCACCTCCACCTCCCCCCAGTACATGATCATCGCCTCCCTCGATGTCGCGGCCAGGATGATGGCCGGACACTCGGGAAAGTTCCTCATCGAGGAGGCGATAGAGGAGGCGATCGTGTTTCGGAAGAAGATGGTGATGGTGGCAGAAGAGATCCGGGCAAGCCTCCTCCCGGGGGAGAACTACTGGTGGTTCACCGTATGGCAGCCGGACTGCATCGTGGTCCAGGGGACAGAGACGCCGCTCGGGGAGGCGGATGACCTCATCCTCCGAAACCACGCCGGTTGCTGGCTCCTCGACCCGGGTGACCCCTGGCACGGGTTTAACGGCATCGAAGAGGGCTACGCCATGCTCGACCCCATCAAGGTGACCATACTCACACCCGGGATACGGCCGGGCGGGGGTATGGAGGATCGGGGGATACCGGCGGGCATCGTCACAAAGTATCTCCGGAAGAGCGGGATCGTCGTCGAGAAGACCGGGTACTACTCGTTCCTGGTTCTCTTCACGCTCGGGATCACCAAGGGAAAATCCGGGACGCTCCTTGCGGAACTCTTCCGGTTCAAAGCCCTCTACGACAAAAACAGTCCGCTCGAAGAGGTGTTCCCGGACCTGGTGCAGAGATACCCGGCCCGATACTCTGGAAGAGGGCTCTACGACCTCTGCCGGGAGATGCACGACCACCTGAAGGATGTCTCGATCGCCGATCTCGCGCGGGAGGTCTACGCGGCGCTACCAGAATCAGTGATGACGCCGGCGGAGGCCTACCGCCACCTTGTGCGGGGGGAGGTCGAGGCAGTCCCGGTGAGCATGATCGAGGGGAAGACCGTGGCGGTGATGGTTGTGCCCTACCCACCCGGCATCCCGGTCATAATGCCGGGGGAGCGGTGCGGACCGGCCACATGCTCGATCATCGACCTCCTCCTCTCCCTGCAGGGGTTTGATACCCTCTTCCCCGGGTTTGAGAGCGAGGTGCACGGGGTGGACGTCACCGGGGAGGATGGCCGGCAGGTCTACTCAGTATACTGCGTTAAAGAGTGAAGATACCCGGGATCACCCGCGCACCCGGCCCCGCGCGAGCGAGGCGAATACACCGAAGGTACAGAGGATCGTAAAGACCGTGAACGTCACGTGGAGGCTCGCCATGAAGGAGGCCTGAACTTCGGGGCCGATCTGGGTTGTGCCGATGAGGAGGGCAAATATGACGGTGACGATCGCAAGCGAGAGCATCATACCGGTCGTCCGCATGGTGGCGAGCATCCCTGACGCCACCCCGTAGAGAGACCGGTCGACCGAGGTCATGATGGCGTTCATGTTCGGGGAGGAGAAGAGAGCATACCCGAACCCGAGGAGCACGAGGCTTGCGATGATGTTTGGTATCGGGGTCTCGGGGGTAAGAAATGTGAAGATGGCGAGGCCGAGGGTTATGAACACCATCCCTGCCGATGCGACGTACTGCGGGTCAACCCGGTCGGAGAGCTTCCCGGCCGGCGTGGCAAATATCGCCTGGATGATCGGTTGCGTGATCAGGATGAGCCCTGCGGTGCCGGGGTCAAACCCCCTGACCACCTGGAGGTAGAGGGAGAGGAGGAACGCGACGGCGAACGTCGCGCTGAAGTTGATCAAAGCGGCGAGGTTTGAGAAGGCAAACGCCCTGTTCGATGCGAGGAGCGGGATGTTGAGGACCGGGTCCGGCGTCCGGGTCTCCCAGGCGTAGAAGGCCCCCGCGAACACGACGCCGATGATGAGCGCCACGACACCGCCGGGATCGGGGAGGTGCGAGAGCCCGAACATAACGGCAAGGAGCATCACGCTGTAGAAGACCGAACCCGGAACATCGAACTTCTCCCCACGTGCGTCGGCCCACTCCTCGTCCAGGTGGCGGCGGACCTGGTATATGATGTATATGCCGAGAGGGATGTTTGTGAGGAAGATGCTCCGCCAGGTGAGGAACTCGGTGAGATACCCGCCGAGGAACGGCCCGACGGTGAGGCCGATGAAGACCGCGGTGACGTTGATACCGAGCGCCTGCCCTCGCTCTTCGGGCGGGAAGACCGAGGTGATCATGGCGATACCGGTACCGTAGATCATGGCGCTCCCTATACCCTCGATGAACCGGAAGGCGATGAGCATGGGACCCGATGTCGCAAGCGCTGCGAGTAGTGCCGATACGGTGAAGATTATCACGCCGAGGGTGAATATCCTCTTTCGTCCGTAGATATCAGCATACCGCCCGAACGGGACGAGGAACATCGCTGTTGCGAGGAGGTACGATGAGGCCACGAGGCTCAGCGAGACGGCGTCGAGGGCGAACTCGGTGGCGATAGAGGGAAGAGCGATGTTGACGGCCGAGCTCATGAACGGGGTGAGGAATGCGGCGAGGGTGGCGATGATGAGGACGATCCGGCGCTGAACGACATCAGGGGTGGTAGACATGGGGATTTCTCTGGTACTGAAGAGCTGGGGGGTGAAAGAAAATAAAGGGGTATGATAGAGCATCTGCGGCACAATTGCCGGCTACGTAGCGCCATCCCATCGCCGGTGAGATCTGTCGTTTGAGATCGGGAACCAGAACGAAATCCCCGATCTCCTACTCATTCACTGGAAGAGAGATGCTTTGAGGAGTTCCCCACCGCAATCAAGGATCCGCCGGACAGCATCCTCGACCTGATCGACGCGCACGATCAGGACCGCCCCGTCTCTGCCCGAGTAAGCGTAGGCATACTCAATGTTGACCCCGGCATCCCCGAGGACCGCCGCGATCTCAGAGAGACCACCGGGTTCATCGCGCATCCGAACACCGATAACCTCGGTGAACGAGACGCGGAACCCGAGATCGGTCAGCGTCCGGTGGGCATCCTCCGGGCGATCCACAAGCGCCCTGACCACTCCAAACCCGTTCGCCTCGGCTATACTGAACGCGAAGATGTTTATCCTCGCATCCCGGAGTGCGCTGGCGATAGCTGCCAGGCGTCCGGGACGATTCTCTGAAAAGATTGAGATCTGTTTGATAATATATGATTTTCCCATTACAATGACCTCCTGTCAACGACTTTCTTTGACTTACCTTCGAAACGCGGGAGGGAACCGGGTTCGACCAGCTCCACGGCCACGCCCACGTTCAGCGAGCCCCGGAGGCGGTGCTCAACCATCTTCCTGATCATCATGAGATCGGTGATCTTGTCCGAGAACGCCTCCTCGCTCACCTCCACCCGCACGAGCATGGCATCGAGCGCACCCTTCCGGTCGACGACGATCTGGAAGTGCCGGCCGACCTCGGGTATCTCGAGCAGGGCGTGCTCCACCTGTGAGGGGAAGACGTTGATTCCACGGACGATGAGCATATCGTCCACGCGCCCCTGGATCCTCTGGATACGCGGATGGGTCCGCCCGCAGGCACAGGGAGCGTCGTCCAGGACGGTGATATCCCCGACCCGGTATCTGATCAAGGGGAACGCCTCCTTCTGGAGGATCGTGACGACCATCTCCCCCCGCTCACCGGGTTCGAGCACCTCGCCGGTCTCCTGATCGATGACCTCGACGAAGGCGAGGTCACCCCAGATATGGATACCCTGTTGTTCGGAGCACTCGGTGAACATGGGCCCGGAGAGCTCGCTCGTGCCGTAGATGTCATATGCACGGATCCCGAGCCAATCCTCTATCCGGCCCCGCATCTGTTCAGACCAGGGCTCCGCTCCGAGAAACCCCACCCGGAGGTCGGTGTCATCCTTGATGGAGACGCCCATCCTCTCGGCCGCCTCGCCCATGTGGAGGAGGTAGGAGGGGGTGCAGGCGATGGCGGTGGTGTGGAGATCCTGCATCAGCTCGATCTGGCGTTCGGTGTTCCCGACGCTCGTCGGGAGGACGGTTGCACCGACACGCTCGGCGCCGTAGTGAACTCCAAGACCACCGGTGAAGAGACCGTAGCCGTAACTCACCTGGAGGACATCCCCCCGCCCGATACCGCAGGACGAGAACGCGCGTGCGAGCGACTCGCTCCAGTTCTCGATATCGTGCCGGGTGTAGCCGACGACCGTCGGTTTCCCGGTCGTGCCGGAGGAGACATGATACCGGACCAGCTCATCTTTTGGCGCACAGAAGAGCCCATCCGGATAGGTATCCCGGAGATCCTGTTTATACATAAACGGAAGCTTCCGGAGATCTGCAAGCGACCCGATATCGTCAGGCCGGACCCCCTGCTCCTTCATCCGCCGGCGGTAGAACTCGCTCGTCTCATAAATGCGCCCGACCAACGACTTTACGAGTTTGTACTGGACCTCCCGGAGATCCTCGGGCGGTATCGCCTCGACATTCCGGTTCCAGCACCCCATCAGAGATCCCTCCGCCGGTCGATAACCCGCCTCGCCTTCCCCTCAAACCGGGGCAGGGATCCGGGTTCAACCAGTTTCACGGCGGTCCGGA
>Ga0265293_10009245_pt1 | contig 14232 bp, 11 predicted proteins | sample Munlanlewell138R_FD_192505 | JGI IMG/M metagenome (GOLD analysis project Ga0265293, IMG submission 192505) | Leachate microbial communities from a municipal landfill in Southern Ontario, Canada - Leachate well 138R | ecosystem: Engineered > Solid waste > Landfill > Unclassified | place: Canada...
CGCCGCAAAAAGCCATTTCTCAAATTATGCTCAAGGAACCGAGTGGAATAATTCTTTCTGGAGGTCCTTCATCTGTTTATGAAGAGGGTGCCCCGCAAATAGAGCAGGATATTTTTAGTCTCGGTATCCCGCTCCTAGGAGTATGTTATGGGATGCAGCTGATGAGTAAGATTTACGGTGGGAGAGTAGTTTCTGGAAAGAAAGAATATGGTCCTGCTACACTTGCGCTTAGGTCTGGTACAAAGGAACTCATTGTAGGAAGGGCACTTCCTGATAGTTTTACTGTATGGATGAGTCATGGAGATGAGGTAAAAAAACCATTTAAGGGTGCAAAGATTTTAGGATCTACTACAGATGTTCCATATGCATTTGTCGGAGATGTAAAAAACAAATTTTATGGTGTTCAGTTTCATCCAGAAGTAGAGCATACGCAGCATGGAGACACCATCCTTAAAAACTTCCTTTCTATCTGTGGTGAGAAAGTTTCACATGCACCGCTTTCTATTTCACAGCTTGTTAAAAATATCCGGAAAAAAGTAGGAGACGAATATGTGATTGGTGCGCTTTCTGGTGGAGTGGATTCAACAGTTGCATCAGTACTCATGGCACAGGCAATTGGTGAGAAATTCATTCCGGTGTATGTAGATACTGGACTGATGCGATATGATACTGATGAGCATATTAAAAAGATTTTCTCACATTTGAAAATAAGCCCGGTTATTATAAAAGCAAAAACAGAAATGCTTAAAAACTTAAAAGGAATTACTGAGCCTGAGAAAAAGCGAAAGATTATTGGTGCATTTTTTATCGAAATGTTTGAGCGGGAAGTAAAAAAGCTTGCAAAAGAAGGAAAACACGTAAAATTTCTTATGCAGGGAACGATTTATAGTGATGTGATAGAAAGTCGGGGAACGAGACATTCGGCAACCATAAAGTCGCATCATAATGTAGGGGGTCTTCCAAAGCGAATGAATCTTCGGCTTATTGAGCCGGTGCGAGAATTTTACAAAGATGAAGTGCGAAAATTGGGTGGAATGCTCAATATTCCCCATGAGTTTGTGATGAAGCAGCCATTCCCAGGACCTGGGTATGGAGTGCGAATTCGCGGTGAGGTTACTCGTGAGAGACTTAATGCAGAGGTCCGAGCTGATAAAATTGTTATGGAAGAGCTTTCTAAAGCAAAGCTACTCGATAATATTTTTATCTCGTTCCGGTTATGACGGGTGCGATGTCTACTGCAGTAAAAGGAGATGGGCGGCATTTTGGAGAAGTGGTTGCATTAAGAATTGTTGAAAGCAGTGATGTCATGACTGCTGAATGGGCACGAGTTTCTTATGATATATTACAGAAAATTTCTTCAAGAATCGTAAATGAAATCGAGGAGGTTTCTCGGGTGGTATACGATATTTCTACAAAACCTCCCGCTACAATGGAGTGGGAGTAGAAATAAATGAGAGAGGTAGAGAGCTATCTACCTGCCACGCCAAGGACTGAAGTATCTGCAGATTGGTTCGAAAACATGGCAATCGTCACTACAAAACACATAATTGCAACGAAAACGAGAAAATAAAACCCTTTTCGAGTCTGGAATGCTGGATATTTCTGTGTTATTTTCTTTTTGCTCCTTTTTGCCATGTCCTATTAATGCGCTTTTTCGGTACTTTTGTCAAGTGCAGAAGCTTATTCTGAATCTAGAGGTGCTTGACATCCAGGATATATTATCCTATAATACGTAAGTTTTCTTGATAAAGCAGAGATTCGTCTCTGGGGAGTCAGGTTAGCACATTTCAAATCTGCAAGAAGCAGTGAGGAGAAAGTTTTGTCGGACGAACTGAAGGTCATTTCTCTTGAGGAAGCACAGCGGCTTCTGGGCAATAACGTGGTCGTGGCCTTGGATCCCAAGGCTGATTGGGTCTTTAACCCGGGAACCGGCGCTTCTGAGCGCCTTGACGGAAAGTTCTTCAAGGTCATTGCATATGACCGTGGGAATTTTCATCAGCTCGGCATTTACGAAGAGCCGCGCATCGAAGCAGGCTCTGAGCCGCGAGTCGTCGGGAACGTCAAAATCTCGCGTAATGCGAGAGGTTTCATCCGCAGCCGCATAAATCGCGGCCTCGATGGGGACGAATTCCGCGAAGCGACACTTTCGAGCCTCTCAAATCCAGAGGCGGTGGAATTCGATGAGCAAGCAGTCAGGTCGGCTCTCATTCAGACCAATCCTCAGAGGATTGGAGGTTATGTCCGCGTCTTCCTCGTTGAGGAAGAATTCGATGACTCTGAAGGAGTCACTGTGGATGAGCTTCGGAGAACAACTGATGGTCGGACCCTGGCAGCTCTTGCTGCTCTGATTCTCTAGCGTTCAAGCAGATTTTTGGGTGCCTGGCGGTTTATTCCGCTTGGCACCCTTCATTTTCTACTCTTTATTTTCCTCCCCTAATTTGATATACTTAGCCGAACCTTTAAACAGGTTCTTTTTTTCGTTAAAAATATCCTCGATTCTGATTAAATCAGAATACAGGAGAAATTTATAGATATATACGATATGGCTGAAACAGTTGTTACAAAAGATAGAAACGTTGCGCTCGATAAAATCCGAAATTTCGGAATTATCGCGCATATTGATGCGGGGAAAACTACTACTTCTGAGCGTATTCTTTATTATACTGGAAGAACATATAAAATTGGTGAAGTTCATGAGGGGGCAGCTACTATGGACTGGATGGCTCAGGAACGAGAACGGGGAATCACTATTGTATCTGCTGCGACTACCACATTTTGGAAAGATTATCGTTTTAATTTAATTGATACTCCCGGACACGTAGACTTTACTGCTGAAGTTGAGCGCTCGCTCAGAGTTCTTGATGGAGCAATTACGGTTCTGGATGCTGAGGAAGGAGTTCAGTCACAGTCAGAAACCGTTTGGCGACAAGCCGATAAATATCATGTTCCTCGAATTTGTTTCGTAAATAAGATGGATAAGTTAGGAGCAGATTATGAAAAAACAATTCAGTCTGTGATTGATAGACTTGGGGCAAATCCAATAACGATCGGACTTCCAATCGGTGCTGAAAATGACTTCAAGGGAATCTATCATGTACTAGATGAAAAGGCATATATTTGGTCGGGAGAAGAATTAGGGGCAAATTTTGAGATAGTTGAAGGAATTCCGGAAGGCATGGAAGAAATGGTGAAAAAATATCGTGAACAGATGATAGAAAAAATTGCGGAGACTGATGACGCCCTTCTTGAGAAATATCTGAACAGTGAAGAAATTTCATATGACGAATTAAAAAAAGCTCTGAGAGCAGCAACTATTGCCTATAAAGTAGTGCCAGTGTTTGCAGGAACATCATTGAGAAATAAAGGTGTGCAGCCACTTCTGGATGCAGTTGTTGATTTCCTTCCTTCTCCAATGGATCTCGAAACTGTTGTCGGTACAAACCCCAAAACGAATGAAGAAGTAGTAAGAAAGTTGACTCCTGAGGAATCATTTACCGGATTTGCATTTAAAGTTCAAGTTGATCCACATGTAGGAAAGATTACATATGTTCGAATTTATTCAGGAAAGCTTACTTCTGGAAGTTACGCATATAATTCTACAAAAGATGTGCGTGAGCGAGTAGGGAGACTTTTGCTTATGCATGCAAATCAACGAGAAGAAATTAAAGAAGCGTATGCTGGAGAGATAGTTGCGGTGGTTGGATTTAAAGAAACGATTACGGGAGATACGCTTTGTGAAGAAGCAAGTCCGATTCTTCTTCAGAAAATTACTTTCCAAGATCCAGTTATTTCTCTTGCTATTGAACCAAAGACGAAGACAGATCAAGAAAAATTAGGTGCTGCTATGAAGCGTCTTATGGAGGAGGATCCTACATTTTCTGTAAAGATTAATCATGAAACAGGGCAGACTATTATGTCTGGAGTTGGGGAGCTGCAGCTTGAAATTATGGTTGACCGCATGAAGCGAGAGATGCACGTTGAGGCAAATGTAGGCGCGCCGCAAGTAGCATACAAAGAGACAATTAAAAATCCTGCTAACGCTGAGGCAAAGTATATCAAACAGACCGGAGGTCGTGGTCAATATGGCCATTGTTTGATAAAAGTTGAACCACTTCCTCGAGGTGAGGGATTTGAATTCGTTAACGCTATTAAGGGAGGAGCAATCCCGCAGGAATTCATTCCATCTGTTGAAAAAGGAGTAAGAGAAGCGATGGAGCGAGGGGTGCTTTTGGGATATCCAGTAGTAGATTTGAAAGTAACGCTCTATGATGGGACGTATCATGATGTGGACTCTTCTGATGTTGCATTTAAGATTGCAGGATCTCAGGCATTCCAGCAGGGTGCGAAGAAGGCAGAATTAACACTTCTTGAACCTATTATGAAAGTTGAAGTTACCACTCCTGAAGAATTTATGGGAGATGTTATTGGTGATCTTTCCTCAAAAAGAGCACAAATTCAGGGGACAGAGGAGCGAGGAAATTCACGAATTGTTCTTGCACTCGTGCCGCTTGCAGAGCTTTCTGGATACGCTACAACGCTTCGATCTCTTACTCAAGGGCGTGCAAATCCATATATGGAGCCTTCTCATTATGATGAGGTGCCGAAAAATGTTCAAGAACAAATGGTCGCAAAAACAAACTTCACCGCTCGAGTTGAATAAGCATATTTGTAGTTTTTCGGTATAATAAGCCATATGGCACGGAAAAAAATTTCAGAATTTAGAGCAAAGTCACTTCTTTATCAATTCCTACAAAGAGACTATTCAGGAATATCTATTGATGGAGATGAAGATTTTGATGAGAGAATTTCGCATCTTGATTCTTCAAAAAGATATGTTTTAAAAGTAGATCAAGGGATAAAGCAGCGCAAGAAAAAAGGGCTAGTATTTTTTAATGTTACCTCTGAAAATATAAGAGGAAAAATAGAAGAATTAACCAATAGGGGATTTTCACACTTCATTATTGAAGAGTTTTTAGAGCACGAAAATTTTTCAGAAAAATATTTTGCAGTTGAACGCATTCGTGAAGGGAAAAAGATTTTGTATTCTCTAGAAGGTGGAGTTGATATAGAAGATAATAAAGAAACTATTAAAAGTTTTGTTGTAGGCAAGGATGAGGATTTGCGTGCGATAGCAAGTGTGTTAGAGGTAAGCTTTGAAGTAATTCGTGACATCCTTTCTGCATTTGATGATTATTATTTTTCATTTTTGGAAATAAATCCATTAGTTGTGCATAGTGGAGAATTTTACTTCCTAGATACTGCTGTAGAGGTGGATAGCGCAGCTGAATTTTTTGTATCGGGCGCATGGGGAAGTAGTGATTTTAGGGAAAATGGCAATCGAAAAAAAACTTTAGAGGAACAAGAAGTAGAGAGGTTGAAAGAGGGGAGTCCTGCATCATTTAGTTATGAAATACTTAATCCAGATGGAGCGATATTTTTACTGCTTTCAGGTGGTGGTGCATCGCTCGTTACAGCAGATGAGATTTATCAAAAGGGAAAGGGGGAGAAGTTGGCGAATTATGGAGAGTACAGTGGAAATCCGAATCAGGAGGAGACATATATATACACAAAACAAATCCTTGCAACGTTGTTGAAATCCAAAGCCCCTAAAAAATCTGTTATTATTTCCGGTGGAGTTGCGAATTTTACCGATGTGAGAAATACATTTCGGGGAATTATAACAGCTATGTCAGAAGTATCTAGTAGATTGCGGGAAGACAATGTGAAAGTATTTGTGCGACGCGGCGGACCGTATCAGGAGGAGGGGCTTTCTATGATGCGAGATTTCCTAGAAAAAGAAGAGTTGTTGGGAGCAGCTTGCGGACCTGATATGGTGTTAACAGATATTGTAAAACCAGCAATTGATCATTTGTAACTATGAATATTAATGCACTGAGAAGTACTTCAGTAAAAATAGTTGTTATTGGAAATCATCCAGCAATTATTCAGTCGATTCTCGACTATGACTATCTGTCTGGAAAAGATACTCCAAGTATTCTTGCGGTGGTTTCAGGTGGGCGAAACTTTCAACGTTTTTTCTTTGGAAATAAGGAGATCTTAGTTCCGGTTTTTGATTCAATACAAAGCATCCCAAAAAATGTATGCAAGGAGATTACAATGTTTGTAAATGCAGGTTCTGGCAGACGAGTCCTAGTTTCTTCTGTTGAGGTAATTGATAGTTTTCCAAATCTGCAAATTGGGACAATATTTGCAGAGGGCGTCCCCGAAAAACATGTACTCGATTTGGGAGTATATGCAAAGCTAAAAAATATTGCCCTTATAGGTCCGGCAAGTGTCGGTATGGTTTTGCCAGGAGTATTTAAGCTGGGTGCAATTGGTGGGGTAAATAGTAAGCAAATTCAAACGTCTGGTATATTGCAGCGAGGTGGTGTGGCAGTGCTTTCAGCATCAGGGGGCATGGTGAATGAGGTAATAAATATCGTAGGAGCAAGTCATAATGCGCTTTCATTTGCATTATCTTTTGGAGGAGATAGATTTCCATTACTTGAGCCGGTTGATGCCGTAAGATCTGCAGAATTAGATTCACAAACACAGGCAGTTGTTTATTATGGTGAGCTGGGTGGAGAAGACGAATATAAAATTGCCGAACTCCTTAATCAGAATGAATTTAAAAAACAGATGATCTGCTATATTGCAGGCACTGTTTCTGATTTATTCGATACGCCTCCGCAGTTTGGTCATGCAAAGGCGATGGCAGAGAAAAATGAGGAATCAGCTCATGCAAAAAGACGTGTTCTTCGGGAAGCAGGTGCAATAGTTCCTGAGAGTTTTACAGAATTTGTGCAGGAAATTCATAAATTGAAGAATTTTGGAACACGAGAGGTAAGTGATACAATAGAAATTGTGGAGGAAAGACATCATAGATTGATTGCTTCAAGTATTTCAAAAGACGAACAAGGGGAGATAAAAATTTTAGGCGAAGACTTAGTGCCTTTTGCAAAAGAGAATTCATTTTCGAAAATTGCCATATCACTTTTTCTGGGGAAAAAGATTCAATCTTCTGATACTGAAGAATTAGTAGACTTTATTTTACGAATTTCTGTAGAGCATGGTCCCTATGTTTCAGGTGCTCTTAATACGATTATTACTGCTCGTGCAGGGAGAGATCTAGTTTCATCGCTTGCGAGCGGGCTTTTAACTATTGGTCCACGATTTGGTGGCGCTATAAATCAAGCAGCAGCCTCGTGGTTTGAGGGAGTAATGAATAAAAAAGATGCACATGATTTTGTAGAAGAATTTGCAGTACGTCGTGAATATATCCAAGGAATTGGGCATAAAAAATACCGAATTGACATGCCGGATCCACGAGTTGTAGACTTAAAAAGATTTGCAGATAGGTTAGAGAAGAAGCGATTTATTACGTTTGCTCAGGCAGTAGAAAAGAAAACATCTGAGAAAAAAGGGAATTTGATTTTAAATGTTGATGGAACAATCGGGGCAATATTACTTGATTATCTTTCTGAAAAAGAAGGATATACAGATGTTGATTTGAAAAGGCTTATTGATGCAGAGTTTTTTAATGCGCTATTTGTATTATCCAGAAGTGTTGGATTTATAGCACACTTCCTCGATCAAAAACGACTTGATGAAGGACTTCTCAGATTGACAGAAAATGATGTAGCCGATGCAAGTATATAAGAACGTTCCTCTCTCAACAATTTTATGGTACGAAATAGGTGGAGTTGCCGAGACAGTAATTGATATTTCGTCTACACAAGATCTTCACGAAGCACTCCAGTATATTCAAGATCACAACATAACCAACGTTTTTTCCATAGGCTTTGGGAGCAATATACTTTTTCCTGATACCATTTTTAATGGTGTGATATTGCGATTTCAGATTCAAGAAGATGGAGAGGGAGTGCGAAGAATTTCAGAAGACACAGTAGAAGCATTCGCTGGAGAGATGTTTGATAGTGTTATTCAATTTGGATTTGATAATTCTTTAATAGGTTTGGAATGGGCAGGAGGACTGCCGGGGACAGTGGGGGCTGCGGTGAGAGGAAATGTTGGCGCTTTTGGTGGAGAGGTCCAAGATGTATTTTTCAAAGCACATTGCATAAAGATTCTTGACCATGGTGGATATGAAGAATTGATATTGACCCGAGATGAAATGGAGTTTGCGTATAGGACGAGTAAAGTAAAAAAGGAAAAATTAATTGTAGTTTCTAGTCAATTTAAATTAAAAATCGCCACTCCTGAAGAACTTCTGAATGCGCGGGAGGCATATTATCAGAATATAATCTATCGTCAGGAAAGACACCCTCTTGATTATCCAAATTGTGGAAGTGTATTTAAGAATATTTCAAATACTGTTGAAGTTGAGAAAGTAAAAAAAACATGGCCTAATACAAAAGAGCTTATTGAAACAAAATGGCATGGAAAGGTTAGTATGGGGTATTTGATAGAAAGATTAGGATTGAAAGGTTTTCAGGTTGGGAAAGCACAAGTCTCAGAGAAGCACCAGAATTTTATCGTAAATTTGGGTGGTGCAAAATCTCAAGATGTACGAAAAATTATTACAACTATTGAGAATGCTGTACAGAAAGAATTTGGATTTACTCCAGAAGTGGAGATAGAGATAATCGAATAAAATTAGAGGTTCTGGATAGGAGTTTTTTTTTAAAATTGCTATATTTAGTTTAATACCAAAAAAATCTATTGATTTCCCCGGCATGCAAAAAAATATTAATTTAGTAATCAAGAGAGAAGGTTAAGTTTTATTATTCCTATTTCGGCTCATTGTTTAAACTTTTCCATAGCACCATAGAGGCAAAAGTTCTATAGGGTTTCCATTTTTCTGAAATTTCTAGAAGCTCTTTCTTTGTGGGTTCTTCAAGTCCATATAATTTTTTAATTGCATTTCGTAGACCTAAGTCCTGTACAGAGAATATATCGGGTCTACCGAGTGAAAACATTAAAAACATCTCTGCGCTCCAATTTCCAATACCCTTAATAATAGTTAGATTTTTGATAACAGTTTCATTATCATCCTTGTGGAGCGTTTCAAGAATTAGTTTTTTCTCGATTACTTTCTCTGCAAGGTCTTGTATATATCCTATTTTTGGATAAGAAATTCCACACATTCTTAGTTTTTCTGTATCCATGTGTAGTACTTTTTCAGGAGTTATATTATTCTCAAAAAGATTTTGGAATCGCGTAAAAATAGTTTGCGCAGCCTTAACTGAAAGTTGTTGTCCTACAATTGAACGACAAAGGCGAGTGAAGTGTTCTGAAGAGGGGAGCATCGGAGTAAATGGTCCAATACTTATAGCAAGTTTATAAAGGAGTGAATCTGTTTTCTTAAAATGTTCGAGTGCTTTTTCGTACATGTGCATATTATACTCATGATTTTTGTTATAATGACAGAATAAAATGGCAAAACCAAAGATAGCATTTTCCGTGGCAGATATCCCTTTAGGAATTGCGCTAGAAGAGTATTTTTTACTCGCGAGCCATTTGAAAGTTGATGGTATAGAGCTTGTGATAGGATGGAAGACGCGCTGGGCGATGAAAAAAATTTCCCGACTTTCCAAGCGGTATGATGTCCCGATTCTTTCCATTCATCAGCCACCCTGGGCACTTGCTGGATTTATTAAAGATGAAGGCAGCTTTAAGTTTGCTCAAAGATATAACGCAAAATTTGTTGCACATCCTCTGGTGGTGCAGCATATTAATTCCCCTCAGTCTCAAAAATATTATCGATGGTTGAGAGATATGGGGAAAAAATACAACCTCGAGATTTTAATTGAGAATATGACAAACATTTATCAATTACTCCCACTCCTTCACTATGTCTCGAAAAAGCACCATGATACTGCAACGGAACTTCCCCGGTTTGAGAAGATTTGTAAAAAATATAATTTCGGATTTACGCTTGATATCGCACATCTTATGCAGTCAAATCCCCAAAATGCTCCAGGATTTAAAGAAATACTTCCGTATCTAAAAAATATTCATTTGAGCGACTACACTGCGAAGAAAGAGCATATGGGTATTGGTAATGGAGACTTGAATTATGAAGGATTCCTTTCGTACCTTGTTGAAGAAAAATATGAAGGGATTGTAAATCTTGAATTGTGCCCTAGGATTTTGAATGCGCGGGAGAAGTATTATAAGGATATTACTGAATCAGTAAAACTCGTAAGGAAGTTTATTAAATAACGCCTTCAACTTTTTGATATTTTTCCTTGACATCTTTCCGGTAGTTCTGGAGTAGTCTTTTTATTTTTGGATCAATGACTGCAGTACAATACGGATAATTTCTATTCAGTTCATAATAATTTTTGTGATAGTTTTCTGCTGGAAAAAATTCTGCGAACTGTTCGATTACAGTTACAGCATCTTTTTTATAAGGATTATGAGTATTAAATCTTTGCTTTTCTTGGAGCGCGATTTCTTTTTGTTGCTCATTATGATAGAAAATTGCTGAACGGTATTGAGTTCCAATATCGGCGCCTTGCTGATTAAGTGTAGTAGGATTGTGGGTGTGAAAAAAAATCTTCACAAGTTTTTCAAAGGAGATAATTTTTGGATCAAAAGTTATCTGAATTGCTTCTGCATGATTTGTATTTCCCAAGGACACTGTATCATAGGTCGGATTTTTTGTTTCTCCGCCAGTATATCCTGATTCTACTTTTTCTACTCCTCTGAGCCTCTGAAAAACTGCTTCCGTACACCAGAAGCATCCTCCTGCAAATGTTGCGATTATATTTTGTTGCATATATCTGCGTATTGTATCAGAACGTAGGTAAAAAACTTGTAATAATGCTCTCGACTTATATAATGGCTGTATGAGAAAACTGTTCTTAATCTTACTTCCGTTTTTGGGAATAGCCTGTTTTTTTGTTGTGTATGTTTTGTTTTCAAATGACAGTAAAATTATTAACCCTTTGGTTCAGGAAGTAGAGGAGCTTACTTTGCCACTCAAAAAATATTCGTTTGAGAATCTTTCTCTCACTGAATTTGTGGGATCGGAAATTGAAATTGGGGAACAAATAGAAGACGAGATTGAAGAGATTGATTTATATACGTTTTATTTTTATGCGCAAGATCCAGAAAATTCTCAAAAACTGAGTAGGGTGAGTGGGCTTCTGACAATCCCAAGCGAGCCGGGAAATTATCCACTTTTATTGCAATTCCGTGGATATGTAGATAGGGAAATTTATGGAACTGGCGTGGGGACAAGGCCTACTGCGGAGGAGTTTGCAAAGAGTGGATTTATAACACTCGCACCGGATTTTTTAGGGTATGGAGAGTCTCAAAATCCCTCTACGGATTCCTTGGAAGAGAGATTTCAAACATATTCAACAGCATTATCACTGTTTGCATCAGTAAAAAATTTGAATAATGCGTTTCAGGAAAAGGGGATTGATATTTCTATAGATAGTGAGAAATTAGGAATATGGGGACATAGTAATGGTGGTCATATCGCATTATCAACTCTTATTATAGCAAGGAAAAACATTCCTACGGTTCTGTGGGCGCCTGTTAGTAAGCCGTTTCCATATTCAATTTTATACTTTACTGATGAATATGCAGATGAAGGTAAATCACTTCGAAAGGTTATGAGTAATTTTGAACAGAACTATGACGTGTTCGAATTTTCTCCCGCTCGTTATTATAGTCGTATTATAGCGCCCCTTCAAATTCATCAAGGAGGACTTGATGATGCAGTGCCAGTTGAATGGTCAAATGAATTTGTGCAAAAACTTGAAGAGTTAGAAATAGAACATGAATATTTCATATATCCAGGAGCAGATCATAATATGCGACCTGCATGGGATACTGCAGTTGCAAGAAGTATAGGGTTTTATAAAGAAAAAATTGGATTTGATGATGAGCTATGATAGTTTAGTTTTATTCAGTATGATAAGGTAATTTTTGTTCAGCAAATGTTTGTGGTATTTAATAAATATCGAATTGTTCTAGGAGCTTCTTGTCTCCCTCAATCTGATAATTAAGAAGTTCTGAGTAGACACCTTTTTTCTTCGAGAGTTCTTTTGGTTTGCCATAGTCAACAATTTTTCCTCCATCAATTACGATAATCTTATCTACATTCTGAAGGGTTGAGAATCTATGGGCGATAATGATAACGAGCTTATCTTTCATTAAATTTTCGAGTGCATCTTGCACCTCCTTTTCACTCTTTGCATCAAGTGAAGAAGTAGCCTCATCTAAAATAAGAATTGGTGCGTTTTTCAAAATTGCTCTGGCAATCTGAATCCGTTGTTTTTGGCCGCCTGAGAGTTTGACGCCCCGTTCTCCGATTTCACTCTCAAGCTGTTTTGGTAATTGTTCAACGAACCCCCACGCGTTTGCTTTTTTGAGAGCCTCAATAATCTCTTTATCTGTTGCTTTCGTGCCATAGGCAACGTTTTCCTTTATTGTCGAGGAGAAGAGTTCATTTTCCTGAAAAACAAGTGCAATATTGTGGCGAATAAAAAGCGTATCAAGTGCGCTATACGGTTTGTTGTTGAGATAAATATTTCCTGATGTAGGTTCGTATAATCTCAGAATAAGGTTTATGATCGTGGACTTTCCTGCACCGCTATGTCCGACAAGTGCTATAGATTCATTACTACCGACTGTGAAAGAAATATTATTAAGAACGTTTTCAGATGTATCATATTTGAATGATACATCTGAAAATTTAATGGTTGGGCTTTTAATTTTATTGTATTTTTTATTGGATTTATATCCATCATTTCCAGGAAGTGCAAGAATTTCGAAAAATTCTTTACTTCCGCTTTCAGCAGTGTGAATTCTTGACAAAATAAAAGACATTGCGAAAAGAGGTCGTCGTGCTTGATTTACGAGCTGGAGGATGAGAACCATTTCACCAATAGAAAGTGTTCCTCGAAATGCATTCATGAATACAATAATATTTACAATCAAAAGTATGATATTGAGCGATAGTCCTCGTATGAAATCATAAATATGGAATGCTTTGCTTTGTCGAGCGTATATTTTATTGCTTTCCGTAAGATGTTTTGAGGCAGTTTTGTATTCGTGTGATTGTTGACTGAATCCTTTTACGAGTCGTATATTCCCGATTACTTCCTGAATTCTCCCTCGATATTTGTCTTCTATTTGGTTTTTGAGAATTTCTTCTTCGCCCCATTTTTTTGCTGAATAATAGGATATGACGCCGTAGATTGGAAATAGCACAAAGATTGCGATCGCGATTGGGATATTGTAGTAGGCTAGAATGACAATGGTAAAGATGCTTTGTAGAAACATTGGGATAAGAAAATTGGTTGAAGTGTTGATGAAGTTTTCGATCGATTGGATTCCACGATTGAGCTGATTTAATATTCGTCCAGAAATTTCTGAGTCATAATAACTTTGTGGGAGTGCAAGTGCTTTATCGTAAAACTTTTCTGTCAAAAATCGTCTTAATTCTCCAGCAAAATGATCTCCGAGACGTTCTGTGATAACAGTTAGGATGAGTCCTGTGATACTTACGATAAATGTCAATCCAATAAGTCCAATGAGGATATTGATGTTCCCTGTATTTCCTGAAATCTGATTTACGATTTCATCTACTATAAATTTCGAAAAAATAGGCGTAGCAAGATCGAGAAGTGCGGTAAATACGATTAAGACCGCAATAATACCGGCGATTTTATGGAGTGGTTTTGAGATAAGGATAATCTTCCAGATATTTTTCATGATTGCTTATTGTATCACGAAACGATTCTTTGAGGTAGGGAAGGGATTATTCAGCGCCAATTATGATAACTGCATCATCAAGCCCATCATAGTCGGCATTTGTTTCACCAATACTGTATTCATCTGAAAGGTCATCTTCAAGCATTTTAAGCAGTGCATTATTTCCGGATGCTACGTGAATTTCCGTTTCCTCGTATTCAAAATTATCTGCATTTTCTGTTCCACCGATTTTATATCCCAAATCTCCTAATATATCAGCAAGTCTTCCCGCAACACCTGCGGTCCCGCTTCCATTTTTGATAAGAATCGTATAGTCTTCCCGATCGAGTTTAGGGTTTTCTGTTTCTTCTGTATCTTCCTCAGAATCTCTTGGGCTGGGAGTAGGGGTATCAGTGGGTGCTTGAGTGATTGCGGGAGTTGCAAATAAATCTTCGTCTTGTGCTGCATCATCTCCTGAGAATGCGAAGCTTGCTATGATGATTACGAGGAGAACAATGATAGCACCACCGATAATTGCAAACATTTTCTTTCTGTTTT
>Ga0265293_10009246_pt1 | contig 14230 bp, 11 predicted proteins | sample Munlanlewell138R_FD_192505 | JGI IMG/M metagenome (GOLD analysis project Ga0265293, IMG submission 192505) | Leachate microbial communities from a municipal landfill in Southern Ontario, Canada - Leachate well 138R | ecosystem: Engineered > Solid waste > Landfill > Unclassified | place: Canada...
GTAAAAATAATGATAAACATCCTGGGACACCCAAAAAATATAAACTCCTTATTACAACAAATTGAAAATATAGAGCTTACACAATAGACATTTTCATAAACTTAAAAATTGCGGAAGTCAGGAAAAACCCGACCTGATTAGTGCCGGGTTTTAACTTGCTAAGAGATTATTACTAATTAACTTTTAATGACTCAATTTTTGTTTCGGCGGCCTTGCTGCCATCAGCTGATGTAACAGTAGAATGGGCATAGTTAACGCTGCCTACGGCCTTCCATTCGGTGTAAGTGTTTTCCTCTACAATAGACTTACCCGCCTGTGGATTAAATCCTGAGGTACGTGAGAGATACGGTAATGCAGTTTTTGAGTCTAACAAAAATGTTATAGCTCCATCGTTAACCACTTTAATTACCACATATTCTGTGCCTTCTACCTTTTCGGTGCCCATGTATTCAACATCTAAGTTAGAATAGGTACGTGCAATATTTAGGTAGCTATTTTTAATTTCCTTAACCATCGGCCCAACCATTGCTGGTGGCAGTGGTTGTTCTTGCCCCATCATCGACATTTTACCTTGCCCATTGGCAACGCTCAAACCAATAACACCTTGGGGTGAATCTATGGAGGATTCTATACTATTCACTTCAAAATTAATAGTAGATGTATTTTTTAAATCCATATTTCCCATTGGTGTAACTTGTGTAACGGTGGCTACGGTAGTGATGCTTGTAACTTTTGTGCCCGGTTTTATGATAGCTTCTGACATTTTCTTTAGCCACTGCTTACCCTGTACTTTATCGCCAGCAACTTCATCAGCATCAGATGCTGGTTCAGGAATGGCGATATCAATTTCATTGATCTTGCCAAATTTATTGAGTTGGTCGCCAATCTCTGCTTTATTACCAACTACCAACACTTGAACTTTATCGGGACGTAAGTATTCTTTTGCAACACGCTGAATATCAGCTATCGTAACTTTTTTCAAATCTTCCACATACTTATCAAAAGTATCTTGAGATAGGCCGTAATACTCGTTGTTTAAGCGCTCAGTCAAAATTTTATTTTTGCTATCAAACTTAAATACAAGGGAGTTTAAAAAGCGGTCGCGAGCGTCATTGAGCTCTTTAGCTGTTACTGGCTCATCTTGAATACGCTTCACTTCAACTAAAATGGCATCAATAGCTTCTGCAGTAGTTGAGCTTTTTGTCATAACATACAACGTGAAGGTACTAGGGTAATTCATACCACTTCCGTAGCTACCGCCAACTGCATAGGCAAGGCCTAGGTCGGAACGCACTTTCTGGAACAATCGTCCCGAAAAACTACCACCAAGAACTTGATTCATCATTTGAATAGATGCATAATCGGGATTATCTCTCAAACCGCCAATATGACCTATAAGCACATAGCTTTGATTTACATCCGATTTGTCAATTAAACTAATAGTAGAAGGGTACGTGTAATTTACTTCTGGATAGATGAGATTAGTTTTTGAACCAGCAGGTAAATTTCCAAAAGCTTTCTTCAGTTTATTTTTCATCGCCTTTGTGTCGAAGTCGCCAATAACACCAAGCATTAAGTTATTGCCAACAAAAGCTTGTTTATGAAATTGAACGAGATCATCTCGAGTAATAGCATCTATGGTTTCGTATTCTTCTTGTAGGGCGTAAGGAGAATCTTCGCCATAAATTAATTTATTGAATTCTCTACTAGCTATTTGGCTTTGATCGTCATTTCTGCGTGAAATACCAGATTTGGCTTGAGTTTTGTAGAGTTCAATTTTGTCTTCTGGAAATAGAGGGTTTTGAACTAAATCTACAAATGCAGGCAAAAGCACATCGAAGTCCTCTTTTAAAATACTCATTGAAGCATTTCCTGAGCCTTCGCCAATATAAACACTCATAGAAGCTGCTTTATCTTCTAGTAATATGTTTAATTTTTCGGAAGGATAGCTTTTAGAACCACCTTCGCGCATAACTTGGCCAACCATTGAGGCAAGCCCTGTTTTGCTTTCAGGATCTAGTAAATTACCTGTGCGAACAATTGCATTAACACGAATAAGTGGTAACTCTTTGTCTTCTACTAAATAGAAAGTGATGCCGTTGTCGAGTTTGAACTCTTCAACTTTAGCTTTTTCAAAGCTATTCAATTTAGGATACTTAATTTCGTCGTAGCGTTTTTGGGCTGTCACACTAATAGACAGAACCATCAGCAAAGTAAATAATAATAATCGTTTCATAATAGTATGTGCTTGAATTAATGTCTTAATTAGGAGTCAGTTTTAACTGTATAGCCAACGGTTCGGCTTTTCTTCACTAAATATGTATTCGCTACTCGTTGTAGGTCGTCTAGAGTTACTTTGTTGTAACGATCTAACTGGTTGAATACATTTCTCCAATCACCTGAAGTTGCATGGGTACTTGCAAAATTAAGTGCTAACCCAGTGTTATTGGCTAGGCCTCTAATAATGCCAGCGCGAATTTGTGTTCTAGCTCTATCCAATTCTTCTTGAGTGATAGACCCATTTTTTACGATTTCAATTTCTTCGTAAATACGATTCTCAATGGTTTCTGGCTCAACACCTTGGTTTGGAACGGCAAGGGTTAAAAATAAAGAAGGGAAGCGAGTTCCAGGGAATCCGTTAAAAGCACCTACTTGTAGCCCAAGTTTCTCTTCTTCTACCAGTTTTTTATAAAGTACTGAAGTACGGCCATCTGAAATGATGCTGCCCAATAAGTTTAGCGCTTCAAAATCTGGATGAGATTCGGCTACAGCGTGGTACCCAATAAGTAGAATGGGCTGTGAATCGCCTTCAATCGTAAATCTGCGCTCACCTCTTTGCTCAGGTTCAACAGTTGTTACTGGAGGTGCAACTTTTCCTTTACCTTTCAAATCGTTAAAATACTCTTCAGCTAGAGCTTTCATTCTTTTGGGGTCCACATCACCGGCAATACCAATAGTTATATTGCTAGGAATGTAGTATTTGTCATAAAAGTCGTAAGCATCTTGAATGGTAGTTGCCGTAATATCAGAGTTCCAACCAACTATTGGGCGACCATAAGGGTGAGCCGTATATGCAACTGCCAAGAACTCTTCAATTAATCGACCAATGGGATTAGATTCAGTTCTCATGCGCCTCTCTTCACGAACTACTTCTTTTTCTATATAAAACTCACGAAAGGTTGGAGTTTTAAAACGCCCCACTTCGAGATTGAACCACAGTTCCGCTTTGTTAGATGGTAAACTATAAAAGTAATTAGTTAAATCGGCACCTGTAGATGCATTTAAACCTGTTCCGCCATTGTTTTGAATAATTTGAGAGAACTCGTTATTCACTACATAGGTTTTAGATTTTTCTTGGAGCTCTTCAAATTTAGCCCATTTTGCCTTTATAACAGCAGAATCTGGATTAGAACTAAAGCTTTCATTTAGCCACTCTCTGTAGTACTTATCCATCTCATCGATTACTTTTTTCTCTTCGGCCCAATTAGTGGTACCAATATAATCGTTACCTTTAAAGGCCATGTGTTCAAAGATATGCGCAAGGCCGGTATTACCTACAGGCTCATCAACACCGCCCACATTAACGTGAGTATAAAAACTGGCAACGGGTGCCTCATGACGCTCAATAATAATGAAGTGGAGCCCATTATCGAGAGTGAATTCAGTCACTTTTTTCTCAAATTCTGCTAAATTTTGAGCAGAAACAGTACTGGCAGCAAATAGCAAAAAAAAGCTAAGTGCTAATATTGTAGTAGTTCGTAGTCTCATAGTAGTTATTTTGATGCTAAGTTATGCGCTTAAGAATTGATAATTAAGTGTATAATGTAATAAATAAATCACCTAATCAAAGTGTATAAAACTTTGGAGTGAATTCTTTTAGAGGAAAACCTTCCTTAAAAGATGTAACCATCTCTTCATTTCTTGAAAGCACAAGTTCGTACGCTATAAACTCTGGATTGTTATATCTTTTCTGGAAATATATTTTTTTGTCGCCAATTGTTTTTGAGCAACGATCAATCTCTAATACTGCATCCCCAATGTTCACTTCTAAATGCTCTGCAAGATAGGCGTCAGCAACAGTGGCAGTAATTTTATACCGCCCACCTGTAATGGGGATATCATACTTCTCTTCTAATATTTGATAGATGGTTTGAGTAGTTAAATTTTCGTCGAACAAAAGCTGCCCATAGCCAGGGGGGAGCCAAGTTACATCAACGGCTATAGGTTTATTGTTAGCCAATCGGACCCGATCAACTTGAATAAGGGCACTGTCGTTGGGTAGCTCTAGCACTTCATTAACTTCAGCAATAGCTGCTACTTTCTTCAGGGAAATTAATTTAGAAGTACTTTCATGCCCTGCACGCTTCATATCCTCAGAAAAATCGGTAAGGTGAACAAGAGGTTGATTTAACTTTTGTTTGCTTACGAAAGAACCTAAACCTTGCTTTCTAAAAATGAGCCCTTGTTGTTCTAGGTTTTGTAAAGCTTGGCGAACGGTGACTCTACTTACATCAAAATATTCACATAATCTTTTCTCAGATGGTAGTTTGTCGCCTGGCTCAAAACGTTGGTCATTAATTTCTGATCGTAATTGATCAGCTATTTGTTCATATCTAGGTTTATAATCGCTGGTCATATTGCTCCATTTTTGTTACATGTAATATACTTGTTACTACATGTTGTAACAAGAGCTAAATCATCCCTATCATTTAGTCATCAAATTAACACAAATGGAGAATAGAATGAGTTACTATACAACTACTTTACTAGACACTAATTTTGACAACGCAATTGAGCGAGTAACAGAAGCTCTAAAAGCAGAGGGTTTTGGTATCCTTACCGAAATTAAAGTGAATGAAGTGTTTAAAAACAAACTAGACATAGATTTTAGAAACTATCGTATTCTAGGAGCTTGTAACCCAGGCTTTGCACACCAAGCTATTCAAAAAGAGAGTAAGGTTGGGGTGATGTTGCCTTGTAATGTTATAGTTCAAGAAACGGACGATGGTAAAATTGAAGTGTCTGCTGTAAATCCAATCGCTTCTATGCAGGCTATTGAAAATGACGGATTACATGCCATTGCTCAAGAAGTTGAAGATAAATTAAAGAAAGCTATTCAGAGCTTATAACACTTCTTGTTTTTCAATTAGAAGCAAAAATTTAAAAAATATATAGAATGAAATTGCTAAAACTAGCTTTTATAGGGCTTTCTGTGCTCATTTTTAGCGTTCCCATGCAGGCGCAAAGCATAGAGAAAATTGAACTTAGTTTAGATCAGGCATTGGAGCTGGTAAACGATAAAGGGATGGATGTTTTGATTGCTCAGCAAACAAAAGCTGGAGCCAAAGCCATGTTAAGTCAAGGCAACGCTGTGTTTCTTCCTCAAATAAGCATTGAAGAAACTGGAGTTAAAACAAATGATCCCATTGGTGTATTTGGTATAAAACTGAGACAAGGAATTATTAATGCCTCCGATTTTAATCCCGCAGTAATGAATAGTCCTGATGCTCTCCATTCTTTTACCACAAAAGTAGAAGTGAGACAGCCTATTTTTAATGCAGACGGCTTTTATGCCCGCGCCTCAGCAAAACATCAATATAGTTCAGCTAATGAGCAATTGAAGGCAACCAAAGAGCATGTAAAGCTGAAAGTTAAGGAGCTGTACTATCAATTAGCCATTTTAGATAAGCAGGTTGTGGTGCAGCAAGATTATTTGGAAACCAATAAAGCATACCAAAACCAGGCTAATAATTACTATGAGCAAGGGCTTATTAGTAAATCGGAATTCTTAGGTGTGCAAGTTGAGGTTCTAAATGCAGAGCAAGCTTTACTAGATGCCCAAAATAATAGAGACACAACGAATGATGCATTATCACTTCTGCTAGGTTTGGAGGGTGAGAAATTTATTGAAGTAATTGATAAGCTAGAGCCAGCAAATGTGACCGATATCTCTGTAAGCCCAAATAGTAAAGGGAATGCAGCGGTAGTAGCAATAGAACATCAATTGAAAGCATCGAGTGCGATGTTGAAATCAGCTAAAGTTAGTTTCTTGCCGTCGCTAAATGCATTTGGGAGTTATGAATTACACGACACTAAAGTGTTTGGTAATAAAAGTGATAACTATACCATTGGTGCCACCTTACGTTGGGATTTATTTAAAGGCTACAAACAAGCTGGTGCTGTAGCGCAACGTAAAGCAGAACTTCGAAAAACAGAACTCGTTTATCAAAATAGCCTAAACAAATATCAGGCTGATGTTAGAAATACGCGTCGTTCTATAAAATTAGCGCTACACAGTATAGAACTCTCAAAACTAAAAACAGAGCAAGCTGATGAAGATGCAAGAATGAGAGCAGATAGATATGCCCAGGGTATAGAAAAAACTACCGATTTACTTGCAGCAGAAACTTCGAAACTAGCAAGTCAGCTTGGTCATCTTCAAGCTCAGTACCAATATTTCGTATCAATAGCACAACTAGAGTATCTCTTAGAAACTGAGCTCTAACACCATTTTTTAAAAAGCCATATAAACCATTTTCATAATAGAAATCGATGAAACTACGAACCATGATTAACACCCGTACAAAAGGATTATTAGCTGCAGTGCTAATGCTAGGCCTTACCCAAGCTTGTTCTGATAGCACTGTTCCAAAAACTACTACTAATGTTGAAAGTATTAGCGCACATGTAATTGAAGTGAGTGATGCTTCCATAGCAGGTAGCAAAGAGTTTGCTGGCGTAATTAAAAGTACAAAACGCAGTGAATTGGGTACCAAAGTAATGGGTACCATCCGAACTACGCCTGTAAGCATTGGCGAAAAAGTAAACAAAGGAGATCTGCTTCTTCATATTGCTGATAGTGATTTAATTGCTCAAAAGCGTCAAATCGAATCAGGATTAAATTCAGCGAAAGCAAATTTTCAGCTTGCAGATAAAAACTACAAACGTTTTGAGACACTGTTTGAGCAAAAAAGTGCCACCCAAAAAGAATGGGATGAAATTCAGCTAAACCACTCGATGGCTAAGAACAAAGTCACTGAAGTTGAGAATCAGCTGAAAGGAATAGAAGACCTATTAACCTACACACAGATTAAAGCTCCCTTTACTGGAATCGTTGCTGCAAAAAATGCTGAGGTTGGGGATTTAGTAAGCCCTGGTAGACCTTTAATTGTGATAGAAAACACAGAAGATTTTGAAATTGAATTTTCAGTACCAGAATCTGATATAAATAAATTACAGTTAGGTGATAAACTACAGGTGTTCATTGCATCCGTTTCAAACAAGCCACAAAATGCTACTATTACAGATATAAGCACTGCAGGACAACAATTTAGCAATCAATATAAAGTGAAAGTGAAGCCTGAGCTTCCATCTGAGCATAAAAACACCTTGCGCTCTGGTATGCATGCTACGGTTCACTTGCCTTCATCAACATCTGGAAGTATTGGAATTCCCGCATCAGCACTAGTAACACGTGGTCAGCTAGAAGGAATTTATGTTCTTAACACACAAGATAAAGCCATTTTAAGATGGATTAGAACCGGTTCAAAAAATAGTGAATACGTTGAAGTGCTATCTGGATTAAAAGCTGGCGAAAGAATTATAGCAGAAAGCGCTCTGATTTTGCGAGATGCTCAAAAAATCAGTCCAATTAATTAAGTTTTAAAAGAGAAGATTATGAAATCTGGAATTGCAGGAAAAATAGCGCAGGCTTTTATAAGCTCCAAGCTTACCCCGTTGTTAATGGTTGCCTTTATTGCCCTAGGTATTTATGGAACCATTTTAACGCCAAGAGAAGAAGAACCACAAATTGATGTGCCAATGGCCGATATTTTTATCGGTTTCCAAGGAGCGAGTGCCGACGAAGTAAAACAACGTGTAGCCATTCCCTTAGAAAAAGCACTGTCAACTATTGAAGGAGTGGAGTATGTGTATTCCACTTCGTTAGATGGGCAAGCGATGGTTTCTGCTCGGTTTTTTGTAGGTGAAGATGTAGAACGTAGCTTTGTGAAGCTCTACAACACTCTGATGAAGAACATGGCGAATATGCCATCTGGTACAACCATGCCACTTGTGAAGACAAGGTCGATTGACGATGTGCCTATGATGACTTTAACACTCTGGGAAAAAGAGGGTATTTATACCGACTATGAGCTTCGACAAACCGCTCAGGAATTAAGTTCAGAGATAAAGAAAATTAGTGATGTAGCCGAAGTAAAAGTTCATGGTGGGCGGGCTCGTCAGGTGCGAGTATTGCTCGACAAGAATAAGATGGCAACACAAGGAATCTCTCCGTTAGAGATAGCGGGTATGATTCAAGTCTCGAACCAGAAAACACATTCAGGATCTTTCACCAATAACGATACCGAGTTTCTTGTAGAAACAAGCAGCTTCCTAAAAAGTGCAAGTGATGTTGAAAACTTGATTGTTCAGGTAACAAACGGCGCGCCAATCTACCTAAGTAGCATTGCGGAGGTTATTGATGGTCCTGCTGAGCCAACGAACTATGTATTTTATGGGGAAGGTGCAGGCGGAGTTAAGGCGGATGATCTTACAGGCTTAAACTATCCAGCGGTTACCATCTCTATTGCAAAACGTCCAGGTACGGATGCGATGAAGATTGCTGGTCAGGTAACTAGTAAGTTAGAGTTGCTTAAAGGAAATCTAGTTCCTTCCGAAATACAAATTTCTGAAACCAGAAACTACGGTGAAACAGCATCTGAGAAAGTAACTTCTTTACTTACACATTTACTATTTGCGGTTATTGCTGTAACAATAGTGGTGGCATTATCGCTTGGTTGGAGAGGTGGATTGGTAGTGTTTTTATCGGTACCTGTTACCTTTGCATTAACCTTGTTTTTATACTACTTATTTGGATACACTTTAAACCGAATTACACTTTTCGCTCTGGTCTTTGTGACGGGAATTGTAGTGGATGATTCCATTATTATTGCCGAAAATATGCACCGTCACTTCAAGATGCGAAGGTTACCGTTTAAACAAGCAGCCATTGCTTCTATCAACGAAGTAGGAAATCCTACAATTCTAGCCACATTTACGGTAATTGCATCTGTATTACCGATGGTTTTTGTTTCAGGATTGATGGGACCATATATGAGCCCAATGCCGATTGGTGCTTCCTTAGCGATGATATTTTCGCTAATTGTTGCTTTAGTAATAACCCCGTGGTTAGCATATAAATTACTTCCGCACGGCATACTCGATAGCAAAGGAAATCAGAAAGAATACAGACTAGAAGACACCTTCATTTATAGAATGTATTCAATAACAATGAAGCCATTAATAGCTAGTGCTACCAAAAGATGGGTATTTATAGGAACGGTTACTGTACTTCTCGTAGCCTCTGCCTCTTTATTTATGTTCCGAATGGTAGAAGTAAAAATGCTTCCATTCGATAATAAAAATGAAATTCAGCTAATTATCGATATGCCAGAAGGTACAACCTTAGAAAGAACGAATGCAGTTGCTAAAGAAATTGCGCTGAGTATAAAGGATGTTCCTGAGTTAGATAACTATCAGATTTATGCAGGAACTCATGCTCCGATTAACTTTAATGGATTAGTTCGCCATTATGACTTGCGTGAGGGCTCTAATGTTGCCGATATACAGTTAAACTTGATTGATAAAGGCGCAAGAAAAGCTCAAAGTCATGATGTTGCAAAGCACATTAGACCAATTGTTCAAAAAGTAGGTGAGGCATACAACGCTAATGTTAAAGTGGTAGAAGTTCCACCAGGACCGCCAGTACTTTCTACACTTGTAGTAGAAGTTTATGGCCCAGATAATGAGCAGCGTGAGAGAATTGGTAAGGAAATCATGGCCATTTTTGATCGACAAGAAGGCGTGGTTGATATTGATTGGATGCGTGAAGCTGACCAAATACGTCATAATTTTGAAATACAAAGGCAGAAAACTATTCAAGCAGGTATTACACCGCAGCAAATTACCCAAACTATGCAATTAGCGCTTTCGGGACAGGTTGCTGGACGATTACATACGGAATCTTCCATCGAAGATGTGCCGATCATGCTTCAGTTGCCGATTGAAAAGAGATCTAATGTGGATCATCTAGAATCTATATACTTGAAAAATAATCAAGGAGCCATGATGCCCATTGGTGATTTTGTAGAACGCAAAACAGAATCGCTGAATCCAAGCATCCACAGAAAAAACCAACAAGATGTGCTTTATATCACTGCTGAAGTTGCTGGTGTTATAGAAAGTCCAGTATATGCTTTACTAGATGCGAGTGAGAAAATTGATGAGATTGAAATGCCTGCAGGTTTCACTCTCTCACAAATATATTCTGGCCAACCATTTGCCGAGGAAAACTATACCGTTAAATGGGATGGTGAGTGGCAAATTACATACGAAGTATTCCGTGATTTGGGAATCGCCTTTGCCATAGTATTACTCATTATATATATGCTCATAATTGGTTGGTTCCAAGATTTTAAAGTCCCAATAGTTATGATGGTTGCAATACCACTGTCGCTAGTGGGTATAATTGTGGGGCACTGGGTGCTAGGTGCGTTTTTCACCGCAACATCAATGATTGGTATGATTGCCTTGGCAGGAATTATGGTTAGAAACTCTGTACTACTTATCGACTTTATAGAAATAAGGTTGAATGATGGTGCAGATTTGAAGACAGCCGTAATTGAAGCCGGCGCTGTACGTACAATGCCCATCCTATTAACCGCTGGCACTGTAGTAATTGGAGCGTTCGTAATCCTATTCGATCCCATATTTCAAGGTCTAGCTATTTCTTTGATGGGTGGAACCATAGCCTCAACAGGGCTCACTCTTATTATGGTGCCTCTAGTTTACTATATGGTTAATCGTAAAAAACTAGAGCAAAACGATTCCCTAGAAACAGTAACAGAAAACGAATAATATCATGAAACTACTACTTATTATGGCGATTGAATCGCATGCTAAAGAAGTGCGTAAAATACTTCAAAATAATGGGGTGTCTGTTTATAGCGAAACAGACATTGAGGGCTTTAACACGCAGCAGCATAAGCCAGATATATCAAGCTGGTTTGCTGCAGATACCTATAAAAGACTTTCTAAGCTATTTTTCAGCATTCAAGATGAAGCTACGGTAGCAGTAGTTTTAGAAGCAGTTAAAAAGCATAATAACACGAATCCAGAATGTGAAAATTATCCTTTACATGCATTTCAACTTAATGTTGAGGCCTCAGTATAAAAATTATGAAAAACGAAAATAAAGATTCACTACTATGCTCAGTAATGAGCCCAATGGAAAGAAGAATACGTCGTCTAGCAGGGTTTTTCATCATGCTAAGTTTACTACTTGCTCATTATCATAGCACGTATTGGCTATTCTTTACCTTATTTGTAGGGCTGAACTTGTTTCAGTCTTCGTTTACAAACTTCTGTCCAGCAGAAATATTCATTAAGTTAGGGTTAAGGAAACGAGAGGAATCTTAGGTTTTAAGTGCAGGTAAGAAACCTTATTTTATTAGCTTAACTTAGAGTTGAGGTTTCCAGATTTCCATAAATTAATTATTAGCAGATAATATGTTTTTTGAACAAATCTTTGAAGAGAAATTAGCACAGTATGCTTACATAATTGGCTGCCAAGTTAGTGGCGAAGCTATTGTAGTAGATCCAATGCGCGATATTGAGCGCTACAAACAAATTGCAGAAAAGAACAATTTAAAAATTGTAGCGGCAACAGAAACTCATGTTCATGCAGATTATCTGTCTGGGCTACGCGAATTAGCCGAGCAAGGCATAAAAGTGTACGTATCGGATGAAGGTGGTGAAGACTGGAGATATGAGTGGGCTATTGGAAGTAACTACGACTATGTGTTACTAAAAGATGGCGATGAGTTTAGTCTCGGCAATATTCGAATTAAAGCCATTCATACGCCTGGGCATACCCCAGAGCATATGATATTTCAAATTACAGACGGTGCCACTACAAACGAGCCAATGGGTATAATCTCGGGCGATTTTGTGTTTGTAGGGGATGTTGGTCGTCCAGATTTATTAGAAACTGCGGCCGGCCAAGCAGGGGCGATGGAAAGCTCTGCTCGCACTTTGTATAAATCGCTTGAGAAGTTCAAAGCTATGCCAGAATATCTACAGCTATGGCCCGGTCATGGTGCCGGTAGCGCTTGTGGAAAAGCTTTAGGTGCAGTGCCAGATTCTACTGTGGGCTACGAGCAACGTTTTAACGGATCAATAAGAGCAGCTATCTCTGAACAAGATTTTGTGGATTTCATTTTGGATGGTCAGCCAGAACCACCGCTCTATTTTGCTAGAATGAAGCGTGATAATAAAATGGGACCAAAAGTGCTTGGTACTATTCCATCTCCACAGAAAAAGAGTATTAAACAAATCGTCGTAAGTTTAAACAACTCTAACACTGTACTTCTTGATACCCGTGCAGATAGAAATGCATTTATGGAAGCTCATATTAAAGGAGCTTTATATGCGCCCTTCGACAAAACCTTTAATACCATTGCCGGTTCGTATGTTAAAGATGAGCAAGATATTTACCTGATTATTGAAGAAGACAATGTTGAAGGAGCTGTACTCGACCTTATTCGAATAGGGTTAGATAATATTAAAGGCTACGCCACCATCGCTGATATGGATGAATATATTGCTAGTGGTGCAGAAGTAGCTACCACACCAAATATCGACTTTAAAGAGGTTGATAGATTGATGGAAAATGGGAGTGCTCATATTTTAGATGTCCGTAAAAAAACAGAATTTGATTTAGGACATCATCCACAAGCGCAAAATATAGCTCATACTCGCTTGCTAGATCATGTTGATGAAGTTCCACAGGATGGCCCAGTACTTGTGTACTGCCGTTCAGGGGCTCGTTCAGCGGCAGCATCGGCCTTGTTAGAGAGAGAAGGTATACAGGCCTATTATGTAAATGATTTGGTAGAGCCTTGGTTAGAGGAACGTAAATATGTAATCGCTGCCAATTAATGTGGTGGGCGTATGCAGGAGCATTGTTTATAGGGATTTCCTTAGGGCTACTTGGTTCGGGAGGGGCAACACTAACTGTGCCCCTGCTCGTATATTTAGTAGGGGAGCCTGAAAAGCTTGCCATTGCAGAATCGCTCGGTATTGTTGGTATTATAAGTGTAATCGGCTCTCTTCCGTATATCCGAAATAAAGAAATCCATTTTGTAAGCTTATTCTATTTTGGGATTCCAGGAATGATAGGGGCTTATTCTGGTGCAGGACTTTCTCGGTTTCTTTCAGGAAACACGCAGCTTCTAATATTCTCTGTGGTGCTGCTAATCTCTGCCACCATGATGATTCGAAACTCTGGTAAGAATATTGAATCTAAGGCGGTAAATCCATCAAGGCTACTACTCATTATAGAAGGCCTTGCAGTTGGTCATTTAACAGGTTTAGTAGGCGTAGGGGGAGGATTCCTTATTGTACCAACTCTAGTACTATTAGTAGGCTTGCCTATGCGGGTTGCTGTAGGTACAAGCTTAATGATTGTAGCATGGCAAAGCTTTGCTGGCTTCTACAAGTATTTAGATGTTCTTGCAGAACTAGATTTACAAATCAACTGGCACATTATCTTAGCTTTTACCTCCATCGGTATCCTAGGTAGCTTTGCAGGGAACAAGATTGGAACAAAGATATCTCAACAGAATCTGAAACGTGGTTTTGGCTATTTCTTAGTGTTAATGGGATTGTTTATTCTATATAAAAGCGCTCTTGAGTAGAGTAAATATTATGCCAAAAAGAAAGACCTCTAATGGGACAAGGGGTTGCAACCCCTTGTTGCGTTTGTAGAAGATATAGCTGTTTTTTGAACTTCCAATGTTGAATCCATAGGTAGTGCGACCTCACCAACAGGAATCCCAAAGTGGGTACAATTTGACTTTTCTGGGCAGTTCTAACTACTGCTCTCACTCTGCTTTTTAGCAGGCAGAAAACCTATCCCTCCCCAAGGGAAACTTCAACTGAGATTTAAAAAAATGACACTACTCAGAACCAAATCTTGAAGCCAAGTCTTATGTATTACGCCTTTTATCTCTAATATATTCAAGAACTTTCTCCCCCCCTCGGGGTAATGGTGCTAACTTAGGGTATTATTTATATTTCCTGTAGCCACCTTGCTTGGTTTTGCGTTCATAGTGCCTATTGGGTTTACGGGTTTGAAGGACTTGTTTCCTTATCAGTTCTTGAAGCTGGC
>Ga0265293_10009249_pt1 | contig 14229 bp, 16 predicted proteins | sample Munlanlewell138R_FD_192505 | JGI IMG/M metagenome (GOLD analysis project Ga0265293, IMG submission 192505) | Leachate microbial communities from a municipal landfill in Southern Ontario, Canada - Leachate well 138R | ecosystem: Engineered > Solid waste > Landfill > Unclassified | place: Canada...
TAAAATAAACAATTGAAAATTATTTTCATCTCTGATATCAACACCGGCAATAGCTTGAATTCCAATTTTTCTTGAAGCAAAATAAAACTCAGGAATACCTGAAGTATTATTTATATCAGTTAAGACAACTGTTTCGCAATCAACTTTTAAAGCTTCTATGGCCAACTGCATAGGAGACAAACTTGCATATCTTAAACTATAATATGAATGACAATTTAAAAACATATTTGATTATATTTTAATCTATTTAAAGACCACAATATAATCATTTTATTAAAACGAGATAAAATATTTTCTAAAAAAACCTTATTGACGAAAGTTTTAAAATTTGCAAGTTTGGTCAATAAGTATTATATTTGTAAAAAAATACGAGAATGATACACAGAGAAATTTATTTAGAAAAATTGCGTTTACTAAAGGACCAGAACTTAATAAAAGTAATTACAGGAGTAAGGCGTTGTGGAAAATCTACTATATTAGAAGCTTTTAGAACAGAACTTATTGAAACAGGTATTTCTGATAGAGACATTATTTTTTATAATTTTGAAGAAAGAGCAAACATTGTTATACAGGATTGGGCGGAGATCTATGATGAAATTATTATAAAAACGCAAGGAAGCGGGAAAAAATATATTTTTCTTGATGAAGTCCAATTAATTCCAAACTTTGAAAAATTGATTAATTCTCTTTTTACTAAAAAACATTTAGACCTTTACATTACTGGTTCAAATGCGTATTTGCTATCAAGCGAATTAGCAACGCTACTAACAGGTCGCTACATAGCAATAAATATGCAAACTCTATCATTTAAAGAATATTTTTCTGCATATAAAGAAGGAAAAAGCAGAGATTTTCTTTTTCGCCAATACTTAAATACTTCAAGTTTTCCAGAAGCTGTAAATCTTTCAAAATCTGCTCCTGATTTAGTAAACGACTATTTACAATCAATTTTTGATACAGTTATAAAAAAAGATATAATATTAAGGCATAAATTACGAAATTCACACAATCTTCAGAGAATTATAGAATTTTTATTTGATTCTATTGGGTCAATAATATCTCCAACAAATATTGCAAAGCAATTAAACAAAAATTCTGATAAAAAAATTTCACACAATACAGTAATAAAATTAATCGATTTTTTATGTGAATCTTATATTTTATACCCTGCAAAACGCTATGATATAAAAGGAAAAGAATTACTATCAAGTTTAGAAAAATACTATTTAGTTGATTTAGGCTTAAAAAACATAGTACATAGCAATAAATATGATACAAATCTTGGACACAAATTAGAGAATATTGTATATTTTGAATTATTACGAAGAGGAGGCAAAGTTTTTATTGGTAAAAACCAAGATAAAGAAATAGATTTTGTAGTTCAAAAAGCGGGTAACAACATAGAATACTATCAAGTTGCATTTACTTTAAGCAGTGAAAAAACTTTTGCAAGAGAAATTTCTGCTTTAAAAAATATAAATGATGCTTACCCGAAATTTATTTTAAGTATGGATTATGATAATACTGTTATAGACGGAATAAAAAAACTAAACATAATAGATTGGCTGTTAGAGTAAAAAATAATAAAAAATATCCAACCCGCTTCTTATTGACGAAAGTTTTAAAATTTGCAAGTTTGGTCAATAAGTCAGAATTTTAATCAAAATATACATCTCAAGCTAAGTTTTTCTAATTTTGTATGATTATAAATAAGCTAAAAAAAACTTAAAACTGTCAATAAACATTTTGTGGAACGAAAATAAATTCTACTTTTGAGAAAATTTTAATAATCATAAATTAAAAAGATATGGCAAAAATCAGAGGAGCCGTAGTAGTTGATGTTGAAGCGTGCAAAGGCTGTAGCGTTTGCGTTGTAGCTTGTCCTTCTCAAGTACTAGATTTGGCTAAAGAAGTTAATGGTAAGGGTTATAATTATTCTTACATGAAAAATCCAGAGGCCTGTATAGGTTGCGAAAATTGTGCTATTGTATGTCCTGACGGTGTAATAACTGTTTATAAGGTAAAGGTGGCTTAATTTAATTACTAAAAAATTAAAAAATGGAAAAAGAATTAAGATTAATGAAAGGTAACGAAGCGGTGGCAGAAGCTGCTATACGCTCGGGGGCTGATGCATATTTTGGTTATCCAATTACTCCACAATCCGAAGTATTAGAACATTTAATGTTAGAAAAACCTCACGAAAGAACCGGCATGGTAGTTTTACAAGCCGAGAGTGAAGTCTCTGCAATTAATATGGTTTATGGTGCTGCTGGTTGTGGTAGAATGGTTATGACCTCTTCATCAAGTCCTGGAATTAGTTTAAAACAAGAAGGCATTTCTTATATTGCAGGTGCCGAACTTCCTTGTTTAATTTTGAATGTAGTTAGAGGCGGACCTGGTTTAGGAACAATTCAGCCAGCACAATCAGATTATTTTCAATCTACAAAAGGCGGTGGGCATGGTGATTACCGTTTAATTGTGTTAGCACCTGCTTCAGTTCAAGAAATGTATGATTTTGTAGAGCTTGGGTTCAACTTAGCTTTTAAGTATCGTAATCCTGTAATGATTCAATCAGATGGTATTATTGGACAAATGATGGAAAAGTTAGAAATTGGTCCACAAAAGCAAAGACGCTCAGCAGAAGAAATAGCTAAACAATGTCCTTGGGCTACTGTTGGTAAACCTGAAAATAGAGAACGTAATATTATTACTTCTTTAGATTTAGTTTCAGCACGCCAAGAACAGCATAATCACAAATTACAAGCAAAATACAAAGAAATACAAGAAAAAGAAGTTAGATACGAGCTTATAAATTGCGATGATGCTGAATATATTATTGTTTCTTATGGCTCTTCGGCTCGTTTAAGCATGAAAGCAATGGATATTTTAAGAGCTAAAGGAGTAAAAGTTGGTATTTTGCGTTTAATCACTCTTTTCCCATATCCTACAAAAATTATTCAAGAGCTTACTCCAAAAGTAAAAGGATTTTTAGCTGTTGAAATGAGTTGCGGGCAAATGGTAGAAGATTTGAGGTTAGCAGTTGAATTTAAAAAGCCGGTTGAACATTTTGGAAGAGTTGGTGGAATGGTTCCATCGCCTGAAGAAATTGTTGAAGCTTTAGAACAAAAAATTATAGGAGGTTAAATCATGGCTGAAATCACATTAAAAGATATTATAAAAGAAGAAAATCTTGTTTACAAAAGAAGCAAGATAATGACAAACAAAACCTTGTCATATTGTCCAGGTTGCGGTCATGGTACTGCTCACCAAATTATAGCTCATACAATTCAAGATATGGGAATACAAGAACAAACTATAGGTGTATCGCCGGTTGGTTGCTCTGTTTTGATGTATGATTTTCTTGATTTGGATATTCAACAAGCAGCACACGGGCGTGCTCCGGCAGTTGCTACTGCAATTAAAAGATTAATGCCCGACAAGTTTGTTTTTACTTACCAAGGCGACGGCGACTTAGCAGCTATTGGTACAGCCGAAACAATTCATGCTTGTAATAGAGGTGAAAATATTACTATTGTTTTTATAAATAATGGTATTTATGGTATGACTGGTGGGCAAATGGCTCCAACTACATTAGCAGGTATGCCTACTTCAACAAGTCCATATGGACGCGACACATCAATGATGGGTAATCCTCTAAAAATCACTGAATTATTGGCTATGCTTCCAGGAACTTATTATGTAACTCGCCAAGCAGTGCATACTCCTCGTGCAGTTCGCCAAACAAAAAAAGCCATTCGTAAAGCTTTTGAAAATCAAAAATTAAACCGCGGGGTTTCTTTTGTTGAAATAGTTTCTAACTGCAACTCGGGTTGGAAATTACCTCCAGTAAAAGCAAATGAATGGATGGTTGAAAATATGTTCCCTTTCTACCCACTTGGCGACATGAAAGTAGATGGTGAATTAGTTAATAAATAAAAAATTAAAATTATGACTGAAGAAATAATTATAGCAGGTTTTGGCGGACAAGGTGTTTTGTCTATGGGTAAAATTCTTGGATATTCAGGAATTAGCCAAGGACAAGAAGTTTCGTGGATGCCTTCTTACGGACCAGAAATGCGTGGTGGTACTTCTAATGTTACCGTTATTATAAGCGACGAAAGAATTAGTTCTCCTATTTTAGCAAATTTTGATACAGCTATCATTCTTAACCAACAATCAATGGATAAGTTTGAAAGCTCTGTAAAACCAGGCGGAACTTTATTATACGATCCAAACGGCATTTCAATCCCCCCAAAACGCAAGGACATCAATATTTACAAAATTGAGGCAACTAACCTAGCCACAGAACTAGGAAATACTAAAGTTTTTAATATGCTTATGCTTGGTGCTTATCTAAAAATTAAGCCTATAGTAAAAATGGAAAATGTTATTGCTGGATTAAAAAAATCTATTCCTGAACGCAATCACCATTTATTACCTTTAAACCAAAAAGCTATTGACAAAGGTATGGAATCTGTACAAAAAGTATAAAACTTTTTAATAATTTAAAAAAAAAAGCAGCTTAAACGTTGCTTTTTTTTTGTAAAATAATTCCAAGAATAATTAAAATTAAACCAATTATAGTTGTAATTAAAATTTTTTCTTTTAAAACTATACTTACAACCAAAAGCGACAAAAAAGGAGTAATATATATTAAATTACTAACTTTTGCAGTAGTTTCAGATAAAGCCAAAGCCATCATCCAAAGAAAAAAAGTTAAGCCCATTTCAAAAATACCAATATAAACAAGAGCGAACATTCCATTTTTTTCGGGTAAAGCTAAATTTTTAGTAAAAATACAATAGATTAAAATAAATAAAAAGCCAAAAAGAAAACACATAAAAAGTTTCACAATTTCATTGCGTTTATCTTTTACATTAAACAACCAAAACACAGACCAAATTACAGTACTTAAAACAGCCAAAATAACACCGGGCAAATTTGAAAATTCAAAATCAAAAATTTTGCCTTTACTTGCAATAACAAAACTTCCAAAAAAAGAAATTAAAATTGCCATAAAACTAAAAAAATTAATTTTTTGTTTTAAAACCGGAATAGACAAAAGCACTAAAACCACAGGCCAGATATAATTTAAAGTCAATGCTTCTTGGGCAGGCAAAAGATCATAAGCTTTAAACAAAACTAAATAATAAACAAAAGGACTAATAAAGCCAATAAGAATTGATTTAAAAACTTGGCTTTTAGATTGTTGAAATATTTGTTTCCATAATTTTTTAAATGACAAAATAATGCAAAATACAAGCAAAGCAACTAAGACTGACCAGAATAACATTTGCACATGATTTACATATCTTAATGCAATTTTAAAAGCAGTTCCAACACTTGCCCAGCAAATTACAGTGCTAATTGCAAAAAGATATGCTTTATTCTGTTTTGTCATTGAATAATTTTTTACAATAATAGTAAAAATATATAATTCAAGTAATTTATAACAGACTTAGAAAAATAATTTTTATAAAATTTTTGCTTAAAAATTTGTTATCAAACATTTTTTTTTCATTTTTGTGCTTTAAAATAATGAATAATGAAATATTTTCTTCATTTACTAATTAGTTTTTCACTCATTTCCAACTTAGTTTTTGCCCAAAATGAGGATAATTCTAATATTATAGACACCTTAACTTGCAATGGGTTTGACCTTGTTTTATTTGAAAATAATACTTGGGAATATATAAATCAAGATAGTGTTTTAGCAGTAATAAAATTTAATGATTCCATAAAACTATATAATGATATTTGCGAGAATAGGCTTTTAGAACTTGACAGTACAAGTATTTTTTCAGAAAATTGGGATACTATTAATATTTTTGCTTTTGGAAGGTCTGATTATAAAAGGGCATTAGATACTCTAGCAATAAGTCTAGTTAATGATGAGGAAGAATTTTCCATGCCTTATATAGGAACAGTTATAAGTCAATTTGCTTGGCGTAGAGGCCATCACCACAATGGAGTTGATATAAGGTTAAATACCGGTGATAGCATAGTTTCTGCTTTTGATGGAATTGTTCGTTATGCAGGTTGGAATAAAGGCGGTTATGGTTATTTGGTAATTATAAGGCATTATAATGGTATTGAAACTTATTATGCACATTTATCAAAAATATTATGTAAAAGAAATCAAGAAGTGAAATCAGGAGAATTAATTGCACTTGGAGGAAATACTGGTAAATCTTATGGGGCACATCTTCATTTTGAAACAAGATATAAAGACAATGCATTTAACCCTGAATTAATAATTGATTTTGAAAATAATGAGTTAAAAACCAAGACTTTAATTTTAATGCCTGAAGAATTTGCATATTTAAAAACACGTCCAAGAACTAATTATGGAGGGGTTACTGGCGTTTTAGAAGGAAATAATCATATAGTACACAGCGGAGATACGCTTTGGGCTATTTCTAGAAAATATGGAGTTTCAATTAATCAATTATGCTCAATGAATGGTATTTCTGAAAACTCAAAACTACAAATTGGACAAAAAATAAAAGTAAATTAATTTTTAAATATCTATAGAATTTTCGGCTAAATTCATAAATTCATATTTATTTCCGGAGAAATCTAAAATTTTTATAAAATCATCGAAACTTATTGAAACAAGTGCATTTAATTCATTTGGCAAAAATGTTAATTTCTGTTTAGTTTTAAGTCCTTCATCAATAAAAACTTCAACATGATTTGCTTCATCATTTAATAATGAAAAAACCGAAATTGCACCTATAACGCCTTTTATATGCTTATCAATTCTTTGTTGAGAGGCGAAAGAAATTTTTCCTTTTTTAAATTTTTGTTCTAAAATTCTAATATCTATTTCTCTGTAATAATCAGAAATTAATAAAAAATGCCTATTCCCTTTATGATTTCTCATAAAAAGATTTTTGCAACGAGTAGCCCCTATCTTATTCCAAAACGAAATATCTTCTTCGCTAGAAAAATCTTTTGGCGACTCATAATATTCAAATTTTATATTTAGTTTTTGTAAAGTTTCGTAAACAATTTTTTGTCCTATCATTTCTTTTTAAAATAAATATCTAATAATTTACTTGCAGCAACAAAGCTACTAATTTTATCATTTTCTATTTCTATTTCAAGTTTTTTAAGTTCTGTTTTCACCAAGCTATCATCATAAAACCTTTCTTTTAAGGCAGCATTAAGGGCTTCGAACAGCCAGTATTTAGATTGTCTTAAACGATTTTTTTCAAAAAAACCATTTTCTCGTGCATGCGTTTCATAATTTTTAATAGTTTCCCATATTTCGCCTATTCCAGTTTTTTCAAGTGAAGAACAAGTCAAAACTATAGGTGTCCATTTAGATTCTGTTTGCGGGAAAAGATGTAAAGCATTTTGATATTGAGCTTGTGCAAGTTTTGCTTTTTGTACATTATTACCATCAGCTTTTGTAATTGCAATAGCGTCAGCCATTTCCATAATTCCTCTTTTTATTCCTTGCAATTCGTCACCTGCACCAGACAACATTAACAGCAAGAAAAAATCCACCATACTATGCACAGCTGTTTCTGATTGTCCAACCCCAACAGTTTCTATAAAAATTGTGTCGTATCCAGCAGCTTCGCACAGCACAATACTTTCGCGTGTTTTACGAGCTACTCCCCCCAAAGAACCTGCCGAAGGAGAAGGACGAATAAAAGCATTTTTTTGAACAGACAATTCCTCCATCCTCGTTTTATCGCCCAAAATACTTCCACCACTACGTTCACTACTTGGGTCAACTGCCAACACAGCCAATTTATGACCTTTATTTACAACTTCCATTCCTAAGGCTTCGATAAAAGTACTTTTTCCAACTCCAGGCACTCCAGTAATTCCAAGACGCACAGACTTTTTGCCTAAACTCAAACACTTTTCAATTATTTGCTGGGCTAAATCCTGATGTTCTGGCAAACGACTTTCAACTAAAGTAATTGCCTGACTTAAAACATTAACATTACCAGCTAAAATACCATTAACATAATCAGAAATAGTTAAAATTCTTTTTACCCTTTTATATTTTCTAAAACTTGGATTTACTTGCGGCGGCTGTTCTATGCCTTGATTTACTTTCAAAGCAGAATTACCAGCTTTTGACTCCTCAACTTCGCCAATATATTTTTTTTTGTTGGTCATTTTCTATAAATAATTTTGAGCTTTTAAATAATACGAAATATAATCATTAATTCCCTCTTCAAGGCTATGAAATGGCTTAGAATAACCTACTGAGCGTAATTTTTCAATATTTGCTTGAGTAAAATATTGGTATTTATCACGAATATCAATAGGAATATCAATAAACTCTATATTATATTCCAAACCTAAAACATCAAAACAAGCTTTTCCTAAATCCAAATAACTCCTTGCCTGTCCAGTTCCAAGATTATATATCCCTGAATTTTTACGAGTTTCCATAAAATAAATTAAAACATTACAAACATCTTTAACATAAACAAAATCACGCAATTGCAAACCATCTTCATATTTAGGATTGTGAGATTTAAAAAGTTTTAATTTTCCAGTTTTTTCAATTTGATTATAAGCATGAAAAATTACTGAAGCCATACGGTTTTTGTGATATTCGTTTGGACCATAAACATTAAAAAACTTAAAACCTGCCCAAAAATATGGTTTTTTATCATAATTTAAAGCCCATTTATCAAATTCATTTTTAGAAACACCGTAAGGATTTAATGGTTTTAATAAATCCGGAGATATAGCATCATCAAAACCTAATTCACCTGAACCATAAGTAGCAGCCGAAGAAGCATAAATTAAGGGTAAACCGTATTCATAAGCTTTTCGCCATATAAGTTTTGAATATTCTAAATTTAATTTTTCTAAAACTTGAAAATCAAACTCTGCCGTATCAGTTCTGGCACCAATATGAAAAATAAATTGTACAAGTTTATGATTTCTATCCAACCAATAATCAAATTCTTGCCTGTCTACTAAACTTGAATATGATTTATTAAAATAATTATGTTTTTTTTCAATTTTACTAAAATCATCAACTAAAACAAGGTCTTTATAGCCTTGATTATTAAGCTCTGCAACTAAACAACTGCCAATAAATCCAGCAGCACCAGTAATAATTATCATAAAATTACATTTTCTGCAAAGTTGGGAAAAAAAACGGAAAATGAAAAGTTTATCCAATGAAAAATAATGCTAATATCACAAACTTATTGAATTTATTTTTTTAATTTTCAAAACATATCTATTTTTACGGAAATATTTTAATTATATGTTTTTTATTTTTTCTAAAATATTTCAATATATATTTTCTCCAACAATTTGGATAATAGCTATTTTTATAGTTTCAATTTTCATAAAAAAACAAAAAGCAAAAAAAGTATTACATATTATTGGATTTTCAATGTTAGTATTTTTCTCAACACCTTTTATCTTTTTTGAATTTATGCGTGCTTGGGAGCCAAAAGCAAAATTCAAATCTGAACTAAAACCACAATATGATTATGGAATTGTTTTAACCGGAATGATTACATATGATTCAAAATATGAAAGAATAAACTTCAATTCATCATCTGATAGATTGTGGCAAACAATTGAATTATACAAAGAGGGCTATTTAGATAAGATTTTTATTACGGGTGGGTCGGGTGAAGTTTTTAATCAAAATTTTAAAGAATCAAAAATACTTAAAGACTATTTAATTAAGTTTGGAATTCCTGAAGAGGATATTTTAATAGAAATTAATTCAAAAAACACATACGAAAATGCAGTAGAAACTGCAAAAATATTAAAACCAAAAGAAAACAGACATAAATATTTATTAATAACTTCTGCTTATCACATGAGAAGGTCGGCAGCTTGTTTTAAAAAGCAAGGATTTGAATTTGATACTTACGTTACTGATAGATACGCAGGGAAACGAATATTTAATGGAGATTTATTTATTCCAAAATCAGAAATTTTACAAAATTGGACCTTGCTTATTCACGAAGTTTCGGGCTATGTAATTTATTGGATTACAGGTAAGTATTAAACTAATCTTTTAGGTTTACCGTCTTCGTCTATTGCAGCCATTAAAAATTCTGCATTAGCAATTTCAACTTTATTTTCATTTAAAATTAAGCTTGCTTCTACTTTTAGTTCTAAACTTGCACCTTTAATTTTTATAAGTTTGGATATAATATTAATTATATCGCCGTTTTTTGCCGAAGTTTTAAAATCCACCTTGCTAATCCGAACAGTTACAACATTTTGAGAACAACACTTTTTTGCACAAATATAAGCTTGCTCGTCCATCCATTTTAATAATTGCCCACCAAATAAACTTGAATTTGAGTTTAGGTCTTTTGGCATTACAACTTTTGTTGTAGAAATTTCTATCGCTTGCATTTTAAAAGTTTCTGCAAACTTAAGCCAAATTTCAAAACTATTATTAACAAAAATCATTTTTAAATATTATTTTTGTTGAAATACAAATTCACAAAGTTTAATGAGTTTTTTTGATTTTCATACACATAATAAAGCTAGTAAGGAGAAGGCAATTATAAATATTTTTCATAATGAGGATATAATACCAAATAAAAGTCTTTCATGCGGAATACATCCTTGGTATTATAATGAAAATTATAAAAAAGAAATTAATACCATTAATAATTTAGCAAAATCAAAACAAATAATAGCAATTGGAGAAACAGGATTTGACCCAGTATCGCCTGCAAACATAGAACTGCAAAAAACAATTTTTATTGAACATATTAAAATTAGCGAAACTTATAATCTTCCACTAACAATTCATTGCGTAAAATATTTTCATATTTTAAAAGATTTAAAAAAAGAATTTAAGCCTAAGCAAGCGTGGATTATTCACAGTTTTAACTCCAAACCAGAAATTTTGCAAGATTTACAAAGACAAGGATTTTATTTTTCGTTTTCAAACACAATTTTTCAAATTCAAAAAAAAGCAGAAACAATATTTAGTTATGTGAAGGCAGAAAGATTTTTTTTAGAAACTGATGATTCTGAATTAAATATAGAAAATATTTATTTAGCTACAAGCAAATTATTAAATTTAGACATAGAAATATTAAAAAATCAAATTATTAAAAACCTTAAAGATATTGGAATATGGCTTGGTTAGAACGCAGCGAATTAATTTTAGGAAAAGAGAATATTGAAAAATTAAAACAGTCTAAAATTTTAGTTTGCGGACTTGGCGGAGTTGGTGGGGCAGCAGCCGAACAGCTTGTAAGAGCAGGAGTTGGAAATTTATGTATAATTGATGCAGATATTATTAGTGAAACAAATATTAATAGACAAATTATTGCAACCCAAGAAAATATTGGAAAATATAAAGTCGAAGAATTAAAAAAACGTTTACTTAGCATAAATCCCAAGTTAAATATAGATGCCCGTAAAGTTTATTTAAGAGATGAAGTTTTGGACAATACAATTATTGAAGGCTGGGATTACGTAGTTGATGCAATTGACACTTTATCACCCAAACTATTTTTACTTAAAAATTGTTATAAAAACAATATTCCTGTTGTAAGCTCTATGGGTTCAGGTGGAAAAACCGACCCAAGCAAAATAAAAGTTTCAGATATTTCGGAATCATACAATTGCGGATTAGCACGTAATTTAAGAAAAAGGCTGCACAGATTAGGAATTTTTAATGGAATAAAAGTAGTTTTTTCAGAAGAACAAAGCGATAAAAATGCAATAATTGAAGAAGAAAGCACAAACAAAAAATCAAATTCAGGAACAATTAGCTATATGCCGGTAATTTTCGGATGTTTTTGTGCAGGAGTTGTAATTAGAAGTATTTGTGGTTTAGAATAAATTTACAGAAAAACTACAATATAAAACTTATCTTCTTTCTAAATATTTTTGATATATAATACTCTCAACTTCTGGATTTATCTTATTATATAAGTCTATTGAATTTATTTCAAATTCAGAAACATATGGAAAGTACTGCTTAATGCTTGAATCTGCTTTTTCATAAAAATAGTGTAAGTATTTAGTTTTTTTGTTAATTAAAATTTTCGTTTCTACACTTCCTTCTACATTATTTGTGAAAGGATTTTGCATCTCAACTTTTCTAAAAGATTCGCCTTGTAAAAGATTTTTATGTCCAGAAATACTCGGTTTTGTAATTTTATAATTTTCTTCTTGTAAAAATAAAGTTAAATAATCATAACTTCCATCAATTAAATACAAAAAAACTTTATTATCTCTATCTTCAAAAGGATTTAGAGTAAAATTTTGGGAGCTTAGAATTTTATTTTTTACATTTGAAAAAGAAAATAGAGTATCATTATAATACACATATTCACTATTCATCAATTCATCGTATTGCTTGATATAACAAGATTTTACTTCATTATTTTCTTTTATAAAATACAATTCAACATTTAATTTTAAATTATGATCTGGCGATTTAGAAGTATAAGTATAATTTATAAATCCTGAATTTGAATTTGCCAATTTACTATGAGCTTCTTGAAAATATTTTGGTGATATACTTGTTTTCTTAGCACAACTAAAATTTAAGAAAATCAAGACTAACAAAACAGAATAAGCTGACACACAGCGGTATGGCTTTAATTTTTTAAAAATATTTTTCATAATAAATTTATTTACTTAATAAAATGCAGTCAAATTAAAAGTTTGTTAAAATTTCTTCAAAAATAATAAGATAAATTGAAAAAAACGCTTCTTGGCAAAAATTTTTGGTTATAAGTAAAACCTGTTAACAAACAGTTGATAAGTTGTTAATAAGATTTGCTGTTTTTAATTGCATTAATATGGTTTTGTAATTAAATTTAGAAAAATCTCATTAAGTATTAATTTAAAGTTAATTAGCCATGAAAGCAAAACTAATTTTATTTGCAATATCCCTAACAATTAGTGGATTTATTGTGGCACAATCATCTAATGTGCAAATTATGGACATTCTCGTATCTCCCGTTACGATGATAGATACAAGTACTAATCTTCCCATGCAAACCAATGGAGAAAACCTTGCAATCTTATGTAAGACCAATGATTTAGCATCAGTAGAAAATGTAATAATTTTATTTGGCACAAGCGAAAATCTTGGAGACATTATTACTGTGAATGCAGAAATTGTAGAAAACGATGGTATATATTATCTTTCTATAGGTAATGAAATGCAAAAACTACAAGAAAACGTAATTTCTGCAACAATTGAACTGTCGCAACAGCAATTAGAAACATACAATTTTATAACAACGTATGTAATTGATAATGCAGAGCAACAAAGTAATCATTTAGTATTCACCAAATAATTTTTAAGTCATAAAAAAAATATTTTTACATATTATATTAATGGTGATTACTGCAACAGTTTATTGCCAAAATGTTTATGTTGTAACTAAAACAACAGACCCAGACCCTTTCGCACACAAATTTGACAATATTGATAGCCTTTGCGACCCCGAAATGTATGGAACTTTACAATGGGCTATTAACAAAGTGAATAGCAATAGTGGCGATAGTAGAATTGAGTTTAACATTCCTGGAGCTGAACCTCACGAAATTGTATTGAATTACTATTTGCCACAAATTAAAAATTCTACAATAATTGATGGTAGTACTCAAGACGGTTATAGTTATGGTAATCCACAAATTATTGTCAATGCACAATATAAACACAATTCTATTTTTGATGTTTACAGTACTAACATAACAATCAAAGGTTTAAAACTGACATCTTTTGCCCAAAATGGAATTTTGTTATTTGACTGTTCAAATTCTTTAATTGCAGAAAACATTATTTCTAATTATTCAATCAACTCTTCAAACACTCCTTACACCGGATTATTTATTAATGGTTGTCAAAATGTTGAATTATATGGTAATAATATTGAAGTTGCTGTTGATGAAACTGTTGACGAAAAAACAAAATCATATGGAGTTTATTTATCAAAATCTTTTAATTGCACTATAGGCGGAACTGATACAAACTTAGCAAACACTATTAAAAATTGTAGAAATTATGGTGTTTTAGCAAGAGGTTCGCAAAATATAAAAATTTCAGGAAATATAATCTATGGCTCGGAAAAAGCAATATACTTAGATTCTTCAAACGACAATATACAGCCACCAGAAATTAGCGAATACACCAACGGAATTCTTTCAGGAACAGCTTTACCAAACAGTACAATAGAAGTTTTTGGAAGTACTGGGGCTGAAAATGCAAATGAATATTTAGCGAGTGTGATT
>Ga0265293_10009251_pt1 | contig 14226 bp, 15 predicted proteins | sample Munlanlewell138R_FD_192505 | JGI IMG/M metagenome (GOLD analysis project Ga0265293, IMG submission 192505) | Leachate microbial communities from a municipal landfill in Southern Ontario, Canada - Leachate well 138R | ecosystem: Engineered > Solid waste > Landfill > Unclassified | place: Canada...
TGTAAATATAATGAATATCAGTGAATTGCACAAGTGTTTTTGAAACTTATTTATAACTTTTCCCCGCTAAATTCTTTAGGAATAACTGCGGATAATCATATTATTTTTTAACGATATAGGTGTTTAATTCAAACCAATTTAAATTGTCCAAAACAATGAAATATTTCACATTCAAAACAGCAGTAGCAGCCTGTGCAACGGCATTGGCATTGTTCGTCTCTTGCGAAACAACGGGCGATGGACCTGAAGGGGAAAGGCCAATAGTGACGGGCGATTTCCATATCGCTTTCGCGAACGGATCGGAATCCATCTCCGCGACGTTGGTTCAAGGGGTAACCGATCTCACGAAAGGTGCGATCAGCCCCACCAAAGGATGGGAACTGGAGTCGTCACGTACCGCACGCGTGTTCTCCTCTGCCGACGGTTCCACAATTTATAGCCTGAACTACACGGTGGGCGATATCGAGAAGCTGACCTACCACGGGGGAGACCTCTACAAGCAGGTGGCAACCATCGGCACCGCGACACCGCTGGGTGCAACCGCGACCCGTTTCACCAAGATCAACGAGCAAATTGGATCGGTGCACTACATTAGCGGCCAGGCGCAATATGATGGTGATACCTACACCGGACACAAGGTGGTGGCAAGCATCGGCATCCTTGACTTGTCAACTATGACATTAAAAGAGGGGTATAATAATAATATCGAGGTGGTGATGGACCAAGAGTTGGTGGAGCAAGGATACAACATCACGCGTATCGACGCGCCCGTGTTGAGCGGCGACAAACTTTACTACGGGGCCGCGGCAAGCAAGTTTGACGCCTCGACCGCGAAGAATGGTGTTACCGATAAGACCTTCACACTGGTGGTGGACTACAACGACTTGAGCAACGCGACAGTAATCACCACCGATAAGGTGAGGGGGGGCACAAACGGGTATCGCACACCCACTCAACACGTGAACGAAGCGGGTGAGATCTTGCAAATGGTGAGCGGCGTTAACCCGGAGACCGAGAAAAACGAAGTGCATATCGTGAAGATCAAGGACGGGCAGTACGACGAATCGTTTGATTTCAACCTAAGCGAGAAGTTAAACAAGGAGTCGAAGAGCAACGGATGGTTCTATGCCAAGGATGGAATCGGATACATCCCTTACGAGGACATGACCACACCGTCGAAAGTGATCGGGGTGGATCCACAAGGGAGAGAGACTACATCGCACATGTGGAAGCTGGCGCGTATGGATTTTAATGACGGGACGGTAGTGGACCTGAAGGTGCCGGATGATTTGTGGCTCACGCAGTACCAGAACGCGCCGGTGAGGGGCAACAAGCTTTACATCGCGTTGGCACCGATCGGGAAAGAGGGACACGTTTATATTTACGACGTGAGCTCCACTGACCCGGATGGCACGAAGGGGGCTACCCTGACCGGCACGGGAGCCGACCAGTATTTTATTGGTATTTATTAATAAAGTATGAAATAGCCTTGGAAAAACTTATTGTAACGATAGGTGTTTTGTAATAGGAAGTCCGGTAAATATTTTTTATCGGCTTCCGTGTTTTATAAATATGTTATAAAGGAGGTAGATTGAGGACGCTTGTACTGACCCTTATTTTGATCGTTTTTTCCGTCATTTCCCTCTTCGTGGGGGTGGCGGATATTACCCTCACGGATATCCTGCAGTGGGATGCCGAGAAGATGTCGCTGATCACCATCAGCCGGATCCCGCGGACCGTCGCGTTGATTCTTGCCGGGGTGGGGATGAGCATCTCGGGTGTGATCATGCAACAGATGACACAGAACAAGTTTGTGGCACCCACTACCGCGGGCACGCTCGAAGCAGCCAAAATGGGGTTACTCATCTTCCTTATATTTATCCCTACGGCCGGCTCGGCACTCAAGATGCTGTCCGCGTTCCTTTTCACATTTGCTGCCAGCCTCATCTTCTTGAGCATCGTGCGAAAGATACGCTACCGCAACGTGGTGTTCGTGCCCCTGGTGGGGTTGATGTTCGGGGGCATCATCGGCTCTATCTCTACCTTCTTCGCGGTGCGGCTGAATATCATGCAGGATACCAACGCGTGGATGATGGGTGACTTCTCGGGCATCTTGCAAGGAAGGTACGAGTTGATTTACCTGAGCCTTCCGGCCATCGCCATCACGTACATCTACGCGAACAAGTTTACCGTGATAGGAATGGGAGAGGATTTCTCGAAGAACTTGGGACTGAACTATCGCGCCATCATGAATATCGGCCTATTCTGCGTGTCGCTCACGGTGAGCGCCGTGGTGATTACAGCGGGAGCCATTCCCTTCTTGGGATTGATTGTTCCCAACGTGGTGAGCTTGATATTCGGGGATAACCTCAAGAAGACGTTGCCGCTGGTGGCTTTATCAGGGGCTAACTTTTTGCTGGTATGTGATATTGTGGGACGGATAGTGATTTATCCCTACGAGATTCCTATCGGGGTGATGGTGAGTATCATCGGCGCGGTTATTTTTCTCGTGTTAATACTTAGGAAGCGATGAAGGGTATAAAAAAGAGTTTTTTGATCACGATCATGTTGCTCTTGGCGGCGGCGGTCCTTTTTCTATTCTACAAAATGGGAAATAACTGGGAGTTTGCCTTGCGGCTACGAGGGATAAAGGTAGCTACCATCCTCGTGGTCTCCTGTTGCGTGGCTTACTCGTCGGTAGCTTTTCAGACGCTCACCAACAACCGCATACTCACTCCCTCCATCATGGGGTTCGAGTCGGTATACTTGTTGCTCCAGACGGTTATCGTCTTTATATACGGCGATCAAACCTTTCGGGTATTGAGTAGCCTCGACAACTTCCTGCTTTCGGTGCTGGTCATGATTGGGTTCGCGTTTTTGCTTTACCTGTTAATCTACAAAAGAGGGAAAGATAACCTCTACTTGCTATTATTGGTGGGGATTATACTGGGCACGCTGTTCAACAGCCTCAGCTCGTTCATGCAACTGCTGATTGATCCGAACGACTACTTCATCGTGCAAGGAAAGATGTTTGCCAGCTTCAATAAAATAAACAGGGACCTATTGTGGCCCTCGGCCATCGTTCTTGTCCTGATCTTGATTGCCGGTTTCCGGATGACCAAGTACCTCGACGTGCTGTCACTGGGAAGAGATCAAGCAATCAACTTGGGGGTGAACTACAACCGTGTGGTACAGCTCTTCCTGGTGATGATTGCCATACTGGTGTCGGTTTCCACCGCGCTCGTGGGGCCGATCACGTTCTTGGGATTGCTGGTGACCAACCTCACCTACGAACTGTTTAAAACGCATAAGCACGAGGTCATTATTGCCGCCTGCTGCCTCGTTACCGCGGTTACCCTGCTCGCCGGTCAGTTCGTGATGGAACGGGTGCTGAACCTCTCCACCCCGGTGAGCGCTATCATCAACTTGGTGGGAGGAGTCTATTTCATGTATTTATTATTAAGGGTACGAAAATTATGATTGAAGTAAAAGATATATCGAAACATTACGGGAAGAAAATAGTCCTGGATGGGGTTGACCTGCAGTTCCCGAAAGGGAAAATCACCTCCTTGATAGGGAGTAACGGCGCGGGCAAAAGCACACTCCTGTCTATCGTTAGCCGCCTCCTGGCACAAGATGGAGGCTTGGTGATGGTGGATGAGAAGAACGTGGCCGACTACAAGAACAAGGTGCTCGCGCAACGGCTATCCATCTTGAAGCAGTCCAATCACGTGCGGCTGAAACTGACCGTGCGGGAGCTGGTGTCGTTCGGGCGCTTTCCCTATTCGCAAGACAAGCTCACCGAGGAGGATCACGAGAAAGTGGACCGGGCAATCCGGTTCATGGATTTAAAGGGGATCGAAGACTCCTATATCGATGAGTTGAGCGGGGGGCAAAAACAACGGGCTTACATGGCGATGGTGGTGGCGCAAGATACCGAGTACGTGCTGCTTGACGAGCCGTTGAACAACCTCGATATGCGGCATTCGGTGCAGACGATGAGAACGTTGAGGCAACTGGCAGACGAATGGCAAAAAACCATCATCATCGTGCTGCACGATATCAACTTCGCGTCGCACTATTCCGATTATATCGTGGCCCTGAAACATGGCAAGGTGAAGTACTACGGCACCACGGACAGCATCATTAACGAACGGGTGTTGAAAGATGTGTTCGACCTGCCCATCACCATCTGCGAGGTGAATAAAAAAAGAATTTGTAACTATTTTAATTAATAAAATTTCAGATTTCAGATTTCAAAATTGAATCATTAAATCAACACATTATCAAATCATCAAATCAAAATCATATGAAACGAGCATGATAACTATTCTCATACAAGAACATGATTAAAGCGAGTTCCATATGATACATTTGAAAGTCAATAATTTTAATCATATGAAAACAAAGATAACCCTTTTCGTGCTAGGCATCGTATTGGCCTTATCCGGTTGCACCGGAAATCAACAGCAGAGAGAAAGCGCCGCGGGAGAAACGATTACAATAACCCATAGCTTGGGAACCGTGGAAGTACCCGTAAACCCCGAACGGGTGGTCGTGCTCGACTACTCGGCCTTGGAGAACCTCGACTACATGGGGATTAAACCGGTGGGCGTTCCCAAATCATCGCTCCCCAGCCATTTGAGTAAATACAAGGAAGATGCCTCCATCGTGGACGTGGGAACAGTTGTGGAGGTTAACTTGGAGAAAGTAAACGAATTGCAACCCGACCTGATCATCATTGGCGGTAGGTTGGCCGAATCGTACAACGATCTTTCGGCCATCGCGCCGGTGATTTACCCCATCGTGACCGGAAGTGATGATTTCATGGTCGCGTTTAAGAATAGCTTGGACGACTATGGGAAGATATTCGATAAGCAAGAGGAGTTAAACCGGGCATTCGAGGAGATCAAATCGAAAGTGGACGACGTGAAGACGAAGGTAGAGGCTTCGGATGAGCGGGCGCTTATCTTGCTGCATAACCGCGGGCGGTTTAGCGCGTATGGCAGCGGTTCACGGTTTGGTATCATTCATGACGTGTTGGGGGTGCAGGAAGCCGAAAAGGGACTGGGGACACATATTCATGGAAACCCGGTATCGAGCGAGTTCGTGCAGAAGGCAAATCCCGATATCATTTTTATCGTCGACCGGAGCATGATCGTGGGGAATGCCGTCATGGACAAAGAAGAGGTGGAGAATGTACTGGTTCAACAGACAAATGCGGCGCGAAACGGGAAGATTTTTTACTTGAATCCCGAGGTGTGGTACCTTGCCGGCAGTGGCATCATGTCGGTGAATAGCATGATCGACGAAGTGTCGCGCGCGTTGGATTGAACAAGCAATCTGCCGGGGTACTAGATCACCCCGGCCTCCTTGGCCTTTTGTACAAGGTTGACGGTCTTGTTGGAATCGAACTTCTTCATCAAGCTTTTCCGGTGGCTATCCACGGTGAGCGTGCTGATATACATTTTTCGCGCGATTTCGGGGGTGGTTAATCCTTCGGCGAGGTAGGAAAGTACCTCCTTCTCCCTCCGGGTCACGCTGGGTACCTCGTTAAGCTCTTTATCCGTGAAAGAGGAGAGGATGCGCTGTGTCTCCTTTCCAAAATATACCCCGCCCTCGTGTATCTGGTAAATGGCTTGTTCAATCTCTTTTGTCGGGGCGCTCTTCAAGAGATAGCCGGAGGCACCGTGATGAAGCATGCGCAGGATGATGCTCCGTTGATTCAGGTTGCTCAACGCCAAGATTTTCATTTCCGGGTACTCTTTCCTGATCTTCAGGCAGAGATCAAGGCCGCTCTCGTCGGGCAGGTTGATATCGAGCAACAAGATGTCGGCCGACACGGTCTCCAGTGTTTCCATCAGCCCGGAAGCGGATGTCGCGATGGCCTTGATTTCCATGAGCGGCTGTTGCTCCACGAAGCTCAGTAGCCCCTCGGCAATGAGCGGGTGATCGTCGCATATTATAATCTCTATTGGCTTCATCTACTTAGTCTTTATAAATCAACACATCTCCAAAAACATCATCAAATCAGTAAATCGGCTAATCATCGAATCTCCATCATCACATCATCACATCACCACATCAATTTATATTTTACACTCGATATTTATGGCGGTTCCTTTGCCGGGCTCCGAATCGATGCGCATCGTTCCGTTCAGGTACTGCACCCGCGTTTCGATATTATTCAACCCCATGTTTCTTTTCACCGTGAGGGGATCAAATCCCACCCCATCGTCTTCAATATCAACCAGGAGCAGGTTGTCTTCTATGGTGGTCTGTAGCAAGATACGTGAAGCCTTGGCATGCTTCACGGCATTATTAACCAGCTCTTGTACTATACGGAATACCGATAGTTGCTTGTTCACGTGCGTGAGCGCGGCCATGTTGCTCGCGTAATATTCAATTTTCGTGGCTGGAACTTCCACGTTTTGGATAAAATCTTTTATCGCTTCTTCCAGCCCGTACTGCCTGATGGAGGGGGGCATCAGGTTGTGCGACAAGTCCCGGATATCGGCCACCGCCTCTGTTAATTGCTGGGCAGCTTTCTGCAAGCGCTCGTCGCTGTTTGTCCGGGCGCTGTTCTCTATATTCAGTTTTATTCCGGTTAATTTGCCTCCCAATCCATCGTGAAGTTCCCGCGCAACGCGTGCCCGTTCGTGCTCCTGCCCCTCCATCAGCGCGGTAGATATCTTCATCGCTTGCTTCTGCTCCATGGCAATAAGCTTCTGTTGCACGCGTTTCTTCCGCTGGTTCGTGGCATACAAAAGAAACAAGAAAACAAGGACGGCGAACGAGCCCGACCCGAAGAGAATGGTTTTTTGCATGCGGCCGTGATTTTCCAGTTCCATGATCCTTCGTTCGTTCTCCGACGCGTTATAGCGGGCTTCCATCTCCGTGAGTTGCAGTTTGATGTTGTTCGCGTAAATGCTATCGTTCACTTTCAAGAGCTCCCTCATCGTTTGATAGGCTGTCTCGTGGTTTCCCATGCTTGCCTCCACCTCTGCCAGCTTATTCAGTATCACGCTCTGGTTCTCGATCATCTTGATGTACCCGTCGGTCTCTTTTATCGTGGTCAATATCTCCTTGGATTCCTCGCTCCTCCCCACTTTTTCATAGTAGTGTGCCAGGTAGTACATCAACCGGAAGTGATGATAGCCAAGTTGGTACCGTTCGGCGTACTCGATGCCGGTGTTGGCATGCTCTATGGATTTATCCAGTTCCCCTGCCAGTTCGTGATAAAGTGATTTGAGCAGGTGGTAAAAAGGGAACGACGTGTATTTGCCCTCCCGTTCGAAGACCGGCTGAAGAAGTGCTTCAGCTTTTGTTAGCGTGGCGCCCGCCTCTTCCATCTCTTTTTGCATGATGCGCGTATGGGCCAAGTTGAGGTATGCCCAAAGCAAATTCCAGTCTTGAATGCCATGTTCGATCAAAAGGTCGATGGCTTGTTGGCAATAAGCGACCGATTTCTCGTATTCTTGTAGATTAAAAAAAACCAATCCCAGGTCGGTATAATAGGAGGAGAGCTTGCCGATGCTGCCTGCCTTCTTCGCGAGAGGGATGCACTTTTCTAATTTAATTTGCAAGTACGCGTTATCGTTTCCGGCAGATTGCTCCAGGGTGGCATAGTTGCTCCAGAGTATGGCCCGGTACTCGTACGACTCCGGCGTGTCTATCTTGCTGAACAGCGCTTCGGCTTCCATGTACAAGCGTTGAGATTTCTCCTTGTCGTGATTGTAGAACACACCCGCGTGATGAAAAAGGTGCTTTGCCCGGTCCATCAAGCTTTGTTTGTCGATTAACTGCTCCGCTTCACGGAGGGCGCCTATCGCTTTCACCGTATCGGTAAAACCAAAATGCCATGAAAGATCGAAGTAGAGGGCTGCTTTTTCATGGTCCGTCGCGGCATCTTCAAGTGCCAAGTAAAGGCTGTCGGCATATTTGTCGGTTATCGTTTTTTCACTTCCTGTTTGTCTATCTCCCGTATCAGCCAAAGCTGACAGCGGAACACATACCGTGAAGAAAGATATAAAAATGAATGCATTGGAATTGATCATGCCGTGAAATAATTGGGTGACAATACAAATATAGTGCGCGCGTGAATCAAAAAACAAACATTTTAGCGCCATTCTTGGAAAATACCCTGAAAGGGGGAGTGTAAATACCACGGTAAGGGGGATTGCGAGACGGGCCTGCCCGTTCTATTTTTGCATTACCAACAAATTGGGGAGCCAATTTTCAAGTCGGATCAACATTAAATAGAATCACAGTATGAAGAAAACAAGTAACATTTCAAAATTAATGAGCTTGGCTGCAGCGTGCCTGCTGGCCGTAAATTTATCGGCGCAAACCGTGGAATCGTCCTCCTACCGGTTAGGGGGAGGCCTCTTGATTGACCTGGGAGACGGGGGTACATTGGTTGGTCCGCATATCAAGTATTTTTTTGATTACAACAACGCGGCAGAAGCGGCTTTGCTGTTTGGAAGCGGTGCGACGATTGTGCAAGGAATTTACACCTATAACAGCGGTTTCCCCGAAGTGAATGGTTTGAAATGGAACGTGGTATCGGGCCTTCGGTTGCTTTCGGGAGCGGTAGCACCCTTTTTAGCTTGATCGGTACCGCGGGTTTGGAGTTTGCGATCCCCAACGCGCCCTTCTCCATTGGGGTGGATTGGCGCCCGCGCTTCTTTTTCGTTGAAAGCAACACTCATTTCGAGGCCGCGCGTTTCGGCCTCGGGCTGCGGTACACGTTCAATTAGCGGTCGACCCCGTTAACCCGAGCGATCAGGTGATCGCTTCACGGACACTGCGGTAAGAGCGCGTCGCCCTTTTTACATAACCGGTTCCTCCCGAGTGAAGTTTCATAAGTCGTTTGGAGAACGGGTTAATTGCCGGGAGATAACAAAGTGATTTGGGATCTCCCGGATTTTATTATTTGCATTCCATTGATTATCTTTGCATCTCGTAAAATCATGGCAACAAAATAATATATATGCAACCTCTTTTTATACAATATCCAAAGTGCGGAACCTGTCGTAAGGCCGCGAAATGGCTGGAAGAAAACAGCGTGAATGTTACACCGCGACACATCGTGGAAGATAACCCCACCCGGGAAGAGCTGGCGGCATGGATCGACCGGAGCGGCTTGCCCATCCGGCGCTTTTTTAACACGTCGGGCATGATATACCGGGAGCAGAACCTGAAAGAGAAAGTAGACACAGCCTCAAGGGATGAACTGCTTGACATATTAGCCTCCAATGGGATGGTAGTGAAACGCCCTATCGTGGTGACAGATCAGACCGTGCTCGTGGGATTCAATGAGAAAGAGTGGTCGGAGAAACTGAAATGAAGATAGGCAACATCGAATTTTCCAAGCAACCGGTATTTCTCGCGCCGATGGAGGACGTGACCGATATCGGATTTCGCCTGCTGTGTAAACGGTTTGGCGCGGATATGGTATACACCGAATTCATCTCGAGCGACGCGCTTATCCGGGATATCAAGAAGACGAAGCGGAAGATCCTCTTCAGCGAGGAGGAGCGGCCCATCGGGATACAAATTTACGGGAGCGACCCCGACACCATGGTGGAGGCCGCGAAGATTTGCGAGGACGCGAACCCCGACCTGATCGACATTAATTTCGGTTGCCCGGTACGGAAGATCGCCGGTAAGGGAGCCGGATCGGGAATGATGCGCACACCCGAGATAATGCTCGAGATCACCGAGAAGGTGGTCAAGGCAGTGAACAAGCCGGTATCGGTAAAAACCCGGCTGGGATGGGATGACGACTCCAAGATCATCGTTCCCTTGGCCGAGCAACTGCAAGACTGTGGCATCGTGGCGCTAACCATACACGGGCGTACCCGCTCGCAGATGTACAAAGGGGAAGCCGACTGGGACTTGATCCGCGAAGTGAAAAACAATCCCCGCATGCATATCCCCATTATAGGCAATGGCGACGTGGACACGGTGGAGCAATGCAAGCAACGCTTCGAGGAGACCGGGGTAGACGCGGTAATGATTGGCCGGGGGAGTATCGGCAGGCCGTGGTTTTTTCGGGAGCTCAAGCACTACCTGCAAACGGGGGAGCATCTTCCCGAAGAGCCTTTCCAATGGTACCTTGACGTGCTCAAGCAACAGGTGATTGGGAGCGTGGAGCGGCTCGACGAGTTCCGCGGCATCTTGCATATGCGTCGCCACTTGGCCGCTACCTCGCTGTTTAAAGGAATACCGGATTTCCGTGCCACCCGGATCGCGATGCTGCGCGCGAATACCTTAGATGAACTCCTTGCCATACTGGAGGAGATCCCCGAGAAGTTCGAAATTGAACGACCTTCCCTCGTTCCTGATCTTTAGCGGGACTTCGGCAACGACTGGATTTAAAAAGCCTATAATTTCCTTATTTAACCAAGAGATTATAAAAAAGCCCTATATTTGTACCATATTGGTACACATTTAAACAGATGAATCATGATCATAGTCAGCAGCAGGGAATTCAGGGATAAGCAGAAAAGTTACCTCGACAAAGTGGATGAGGGCGTGGAAGTGCTTATCCAGAGGGGAAAGAACAAATCTTACCGGATCGTGCCCGTGGAGAAGGACGACACGTTGATGAGCAAGGAAGACTTTTTCGCCAAAATAGACAAGGCATTGGAAGAAGCAGAGCAAGGGAATGTTACGAGAATTAATTCTAAAGAAGAACTTTCCACTTTTTTTGACAGCTTATGAGTTACGCGCTGGAGTTCGTGGGTTCCGCGAAAAGGGATATCCGGTTATTGAAGAAAAGCGAACCGCGGGCATACAAAAAAGTGATGAAATTAGCTGAAGAGCTTAGGGAACACCCTACTACCGGCACCGGTCATCCTAAGCCTTTGTCAGGGGATAGGGCGGGTCAATGGTCTCGAAGGATTACCCAGAAACACCGCTTGGTGTACAAGATCGAAGAAGACCGGGTCATCGTCTTAGTGCTTTCAGCGTGGGGGCATTACGACGACAGGTGAACATCCTGCTTCATACTCTTAGCGAGAAAAATCCAAGTTGATTTAAACAAATCTGTATAAGAGAAGTCTTACTGAAAAAGCATGCTATGAAGAAGAGTTTAGTACTGGCCTTATTGTTGTTGACGATGACGGGAATATCCGCTCAACAATCTTCCATTATTGAAAATGTATTGATAAACAGCGTGGATGAAAAAGTAAACACCTTGCAAAAATTAATCGGCTTTGATGATGAGCAAGCTCAACAACTCCGTGAAACGGAGCTCAATTTTCTACAGGAAGTCAATAAGGCGGAACATTGCTTTTTATGCAACAAGCAGAAACGCATCGAGAAATTAAAACAAAAACGAGACGCGAATTTGCAGAAGATTCTTGAACGCGATCAGTATATCAAGTATGAAGGCGGAAACTTGGAGAAAGTAAAAAAATACCCCCTACGGATAGACCAATGACCTGACTACAAAATGTAACAGCCAGATTACTCGTATCACGGAATCGGATACTTGTTTATCTTTTAGGCTTGAAATTATCTATAATAACAGATTCCTTCCTGAAGTCGTTCGGACAGTGAATTTTTGGAGAGTCAATAGTTTTTATCGCTCCCGCCTTGGTACTTGATATCATGCCCCCCGGCTCGATGGGCTTATACTCTTCGTCTCCGGTGATGATGTACAAGGCATGACCTAATAACGTATCATCCGTATCCCCCAGTGGTGTCCAGTAATCGATGAAACCAAAGCCTTCATCCATTTCTTCATCAGGAATCAAGCCATTTGTGTTAATAAAATCATTTCCTTCATTATCGGTGTATTTGGCGACTATAGGTTGCATTGCCCAGTTTTTAAGACTGTTTTTATCTTCACTCGTAAGGACCTTTCGAGGATATAATTCAGGATATAAAGGAAACCCGATATTATCATCGTAAGCATGGACTGTTATCGAGCCCGTGTATTTTCCTCCCGTTTTTCCCCCGATATGTACTACATCCATGAACTGCCTCAAACAAAAAGTGATAAGCTCTGAAGCCGAATAGGAGTCATCGGTCGCGATGATGTATACTTTATTGTCTTGGGTATCTAAATCTAAGTTGGCATCCAATGGATTTGGCTCGGTCTTGTCCGCATATACACCTAAACGGCTCTCACTTTTACCAATATCGTCGTTATAGGACAAGATAGTGAATACCGGCTTCTTTTCTACTTCCGAGGCGGGGGCTATCATTGATGCTAAATAACTGGCAGAGCTAATATCCCCGCCATGGTTGTACCGTAAATCTAATACCAAGTCGGTCACTCCTTCTTGCTTGAAAGTGCTGAAAACTTCATGTAGCCGGTAATTAAAATTAGAAATAAAGCTTGTATAAAACAGGTAACCAATTTTTTTATTCCCTACTGTATATATTGAATCAAAAACTACCGGATCTGTTTTAGTTACGATCGGCGTGATAGGCATATCCTCATCCACTTCTGTGATGACTCCATCGGTGTATCTATAAATAGTAAAGGTTACCGGACTCCTCCCATATAATAATCCAACGTCTCTGCTGCTGATATATCCTTCTTCATCTGCCGTGATAGGTTGCCCGTTCAGTTTACCAATCAGGTCGAGGCGCTTCAGGCCGGCATGAGCTGCCGGCGTATTTGCATGCACGTATTTTACATACGCGTAAATAACGTCGTTTATACGGGCAAACCCAAGCGAATAGCCAAAAGTCATGGGTTCACCGGCAAAATCTGCCACCAATGCTTCCGCGTCATCCGTTATCCAAGACCATTGACGCTCTGCATCCGTTTTATTTAAGATGCTCCTGAAATATGCCTCAGCATCCGTGTTTTCTGAAGTGGGTTTTTTACTTGCAACTTCCTTGTTCCATAGATACAAAGCCGACATTCCATCGTACACGAACTGTGAAACAAGAGGCACTTCCTTATCCGGGTTTGTTGTAATTGGTTCTTCCTTTTTGCAAGATATATTTACAAGAAGTAGAGCCAATAAAAATATCAGTTGAAGAGTTATTTTCTTCATAAAATGTTGAAGTTTAGACAGGCCAATCCTCATGCATCGAACATCGAATAAGTTTTGGAAGTCATGTTGTTAAATTCACGAAAGTAGAAAAGAATTTAATGTGCGCCGCTAAATTTTAGAAGTTTAACACCCCCTTGCCTTGCCGGATGACTTCCGGTTCGCCGTAGGTGCAATTCACCACGGTAGAGGGTTCGATGCTTCCAAATCCACCATCAATCACGATATTGGCTATTTCACCCCATTTCTCATGGATTAACTCGGGATCGGTGGTGTACTCTATTTCGTCGTTTTCGTCTTTCACGGACGTGCTTAGGACCGGGTTGCCCAATTGTGCCACGATCTCACGGATGATATTGTTATCGGGCACGCGGATACCGACGGTTTTCTTGTTCTTGTATATCTTGGGTAACGACGAGGTGGTGGGCAAGATAAAGGTGAAGGGCCCCGGGAGGTTCCGCTTCATCAACTTGAACGTGGGCGTATCCACTTTCGCGTACTCGCTGATGATGCTCAGGTCGTTGCAAATAATGGAGAGGTTGCTCTTTTGCGGGTTGATCCCTTTCAGGTCGCATATCCTCTCCACGGCACGCACGTTTAGCGCGTCGCATCCCATGCCGTACAGGGTATCGGTAGGGTAGATCACGATTCCGCCGTCTCGGAGAACCGAAACCACCTGCTTGATCTCGCGCGGATTCGGGTTTTCATTATATAATTTTAGAAGCATCTTGTTTTGCCAAATTATAAGGCCTATAAAAAAGTTGTCACTTTCAATTCTGTCAATCAAAAGATGGGAATCGCTTTTTTAGTTCAATTGCGTTTATATCCGCTTTGAATTGAAAAGGTTTCTCGGCAAACTTAGATAAAAATGTTGAGATTATGCACGCAAAGTAAATAAAAATAGCTTCGATCGGTACGATCGAAGCTATTTTTACCTATGCGGGTACCGATCTGTTATTCTTTAATAGCGTTCCCGGTCTCGTCGCGGTCCTTTCCCCTGCCTGTATACTGCTGCATTGCGCTCAGGCTCATTCCCATGCTCGAAAATCCACCGTCGTTGTACAGGTTCTGCATCGTGATTTTGCGGGTAAGGTCAGAAAACATCACGATGCAATAATCGGCGGCGTCGTCGGCATTGGCATTTCCCAAAGGGGCCATCTGCTCAGAAAAGTCAAGAAGGTCGGTCATCCCTTTCACCCCACTGCCG
>Ga0265293_10009252_pt1 | contig 14225 bp, 13 predicted proteins | sample Munlanlewell138R_FD_192505 | JGI IMG/M metagenome (GOLD analysis project Ga0265293, IMG submission 192505) | Leachate microbial communities from a municipal landfill in Southern Ontario, Canada - Leachate well 138R | ecosystem: Engineered > Solid waste > Landfill > Unclassified | place: Canada...
GTCCGTAGATGGAACTGTTATTCCCTGGGTGCGGCAAGTGGTTGCGAGGTTCTGTGCCCTGATCCACACTTCTTCAGTTGTCGGCACACGGTGCAGAGTTGTGATGATCTGCCGGAGCTTGGTACGTTCGTCTTCTCCGCGCGCACCGTTCCACAGTTCGAGAATTACCATGTCGCACAGGACAACCTGACCGGCTTTTAGGAGCATTGCCACCTGAGCCCGGACTGAAACATCACCGTCCTGCCGAAGTGATTCAATCCACGCCGAGGTATCCACCAGTGTCACGAGTCACCACGGAGGGTTTCAAGTTCCTCCTGGTCCATGAACTCTCCGAAGGTACCAAGGAGGGTGACCAGCTCTTCCGAACGTCGCACTCGTATGTACTCCTCAAGTGCAACCGTAACGGCTTCCCTTTTTGTACGTTTCTTGGACGCAATTTGTACGGCAGATAGTAGCTCTTCAGGAATATCAATCGTGGTCTTCATACGTAGAGTATACTGTTTGTACGGGAAATTCGCTACCGGCAAGGGATGCAGTTCTTTTTACCATTTCTCGCTTTATCGAAGGTATTCATGGTCGCGGTTGACAGAAGGGGTGGTCTTGGCGAACTTAACTTACCGGCGGATATGCGTCGTCGAGTGTAGAATCAGACAGGAGGATATGAGATGAACCAAAAGGATATTGGGCACTTGCGTCGTTGTGTCGAGCTGGCACAGGCGGCTCTGGAAGCGGGGGACGAGCCTTTTGGCTCAGTCCTGGTGGGAGCTGATGGCGCGGTTCTGGCTGAGGCGCGCAACAAGATCGCCTCCGGAGACAGTACCCAACACCCTGAGTTTGAACTGGCCCGGTGGGCGGCGCAGAATATGGAGCCCGGTGCGCGGGCGCAGGCTACGGTGTATACTTCGGGGGAGCACTGTCCTATGTGCGCCGCCGCCCACGCCTGGGTGGGTCTTGGCCGTATCGTCTACGCCAGCTCATCAGAGCAGTTGAGCCGGTGGTTGACGGAACTCGGTGTACCTCAGCCGCCGGTTCGTACGCTCCCTGTTTCTGAGATAGCTCCCGGTATTCCCGTTGAGGGGCCGGTCCCGGAACTGGCCGAAGAGGTACGGGCACTGCACCAGCGCCTTCACCGTGACAGGTCGTCCTAGAGGTCGCGGAGGTGATCCTTGAGTTCGTCCAGGGATTTACCTTGGGTCCAATAATCGGGGTGAGCCGGTTTGCCCTTACAGTGAACGGTGTTGAGCAGCGGCGGACCCGGTCCGCCGTAAACGGAACGAAGTTCAATAAACATTCAGAGCGACATCATCCAATTTTTGGATATACTCAGATAGAATCGCACCGTTTATTGTGGCTGTGAATCGCGGGATACCTCAGCGGGTCCTATTTTGTGAGGACACCCATTAAGCCGTAGTTCTGGAGAGATGCGATGTCTGCCAGTATTCTAGGAAGCGAAAATCCGCCGGGTGAGGCGAGATAACGGGGTACCCAAACGGGATGGAACTTTTCTTTGTACTGCCGAAGTCCCTGGAAATGGTAAAAATGTTCGGCGTTGCGGTAGACGAGTGTTCCGAGCCGATTCCAGGCAGTTGCTGCCTCCGGGTTGTCCAGGCCGGATAGTGGGGCCATACCCAGATTAAACCACCGATAACCCATAGCTGAGCCCCAGACCATGAGAGAGACAAAGAGAAAATCCATAATGCCCTTGGGTGCGTTGGATCGGTAGCGCATCAGATCAACCGAAATTTCATTCATTCCGCCCCCGAGCCAAACGTTGCAGAACGCCACGATTCCTTCTGTGGATTTTACGATGGCCACGGGGAATTCGGATAAATAGGCTTCATCGAACAGGCCGAGAGAAAACCCCTTCTCCCGGGTGTTTTTATGGTCAAGCCATTCATCAGAGACGGTTTTTAGTTCGGGCAGGAGTTGAGGCACCGATTCAGCCGGTACGATTTGAAATTCGAGTCCCTCCTTTCGCAAGTGGTTGCAGGTATAGCGGAGCTGTTTCATGGCCGATCCGCTGAGGTTAAATCCGTTTAATGGAACGCGTGCTTCTTCGCCCATACTGAACGCGGAGAGCCCCATATCGAGGTAGCGATGGACGTTGGCCGCCGCAACTTCGTAAAAAACGGGCCAGGCGCCATATTTATCTGCCATGGATTTGAATTTCCACAAAAGTTCAACGGTTTCGTCGGGATCACCGCAGGGATCGCCCATACTGATCCAGCTTCTTCCGGAAAGGCCAAACATAATGAACGACCGTCTGCTCTTGCTGAAGACAAAGCGCTTATCCCCGAGCAAAGCGAGTTTGGCGTCGGTGTTTTCGCTGGTGTTTACGATGTTTCTGACGCGGTCCCAGTCCACCGATTCGGACGGGTTGTCCCGATAAGCCGGTCGGAGCAGCCTGCCGAAGGAGATGAGTAGAGCAACTACAACAACGCCGGCAATAGCTCTTAACGATCGGGAAGCATGGCCTTTGACGGCGAAAATCCACCAGAGTTCGTTGGAGTATTCTACGTGTTTGTACGAAAAAAAAGTCAGCCAGATAGAGCAGGAGACAACAAAGACGATAGCGAGGTTCCAACCATGATCAGCGGAGAAGAGTAGTTGGGTCGACTTACGGTAGAATTGACGGCGTGCCGGGAGCAGCATGAGAAGGAGAAAGATGGAAATTGCTGCCTCCTCGTAGTCGAGTCCCTTCAGAAGTGACAAAACTGTGGCTGTGACGAGTAGCGCTATGGATATGAAATATGCACTGTCGATTCGTTTGACAATGGCACGGGCGGTGAGAACGAGAAGTATACCAACGATACTGGCAAGAAAATGGGACGATTCAACTATTGCAAGCGGAACATACCGTGTGAGGATGTTGATTCTCGCTTCCAAAGCGGGTGTTGCCCCGGAAAAAAGAAGAACGGCACCACTTAAAAAGACCACGAAGGCGAGAATCCTCGGTACCATCTGGGCCGACCAGCGGGAGAAGAACTCCTGGACCTTGTCGAGATGCTCCTTGCGTGTTGATAATTCGTAGAGGCCAAGACTCGTCAATCCCATCAGCAACGGTATGATGTAGTAAATAGCGCGATAGACCAGGAGTATTCCGATTATTGACGAGGCCGGTGCCTGGTCCGAAAGAAGAACGACGAACACCGTCTCGAATACTCCGAGTCCGCCGGGAACCTGGCTCAGGATAATAGCGATAAGAGCCACCATGTAGATACCGAAAAAGGTGGGGAAGGAAATCGCCACAACGCTCTTCAACAAGACGAACAGGGCCGATCCGGCGCAAATCCAGTCAAGGATGGAAATGCCGGTCTGGAACAGGAACGTTCGTACTGGAGGCACGACGACCGTCTGGTTTGCGATTTCCAGAGGTTTTTTCCGGAAGACTGTTACAATCACATACAAAAAAACGAGCAAGAGAAAAACAAACCCCAGTGGACGAAGGCTGTTGATGGGCAGGTGCAACGAGCTTGGAACCGGTATTCGTTCCAGTGATAAAACCACTCCTCCAAGTGTGAAGAACCCCAGCCATACAGACAGTGTGTAGAACACGATCAATTTCGATATTTCAGGGATTGACAGTCCCCAGGAGGAGTACATACGCATCCTCATCGAGCCGCCGGTAAGAAGTCCGAAGCCCATGGAGTTGGCGAATGTATTGCTGATAAACGATGCCAAGGCTGTTTTACCGTAGGGGATTTTCTTACCCGCATATCGTGAGGCAAGAAAATCATAGCCGGTGGCAAAAGCGTAGCTCAGCAGAGAGAGGATCAACGCCGGCAGCACCAGAGACACAGGTAGACTCTTCACATTTTGCCAGATGTCTCGTGGATGGTAAATTTTTAATTCATGATAGAGAACGACCGCAGCAACGGCGAAAATGATAAATCCGAAGACGGGAGATAGATGACGTAAGAGTTTTCGGTTCACCCGCTCGCCTCCGGCGACTGCCAGATACTGGATTTTTGAGTGCCCTTGATCCTGAACTCAGTAACACGGCAGACGACCTGGAGAATATTACCACGGTTGTTATTTATAGCACAGACGGATTTGTTACTGCTGTAAGGACTCGCACAACTACCGTCGTATTTCGGTGAAATACGACGAAATTCATATGGCGCCCGGACCCCTGGTGGGGGAATGGTGGTGCCATGATCAAAAGAAAAAACAGAAGACAGACCAGATGGTGGAGACTGTGTTCGCCGGCGATCGTTGGTATTGCCGTCGTGGCGACAGTCGGGTGCGCCGGTACGGCACCGATTACCGGAAGTGCCGGGAAACCGATTCCCGGCTCAATTGCAGTACGGGAACACGTACACGTCAACGGCCGTGACCAGGGTGTCGTTATTCGGGGGAACGACCGTACCGCGCCGGTGGTACTGTGGCTGGCCGGCGGCCCTGGAGGTTCTGAAACGGGGTGGACCCGTTCATCGCTGGGTGCATTGGAACGAGACGTGGTCCTGGTGAACTGGGATCAACCGGGTGTGGGTATGTCCTTCTCTGCTGCTGACTGGGACACCGTAACGGTTGCAGACTTCGTCGACGACACAATTGCGATGAGCGAGTACCTGCGGGACCGGTTTCATCAGGACAGAATAATCCTCGTCGGTCACTCCTGGGGAAGTGTCATCGGCCTGATGGCGGCCGACCGCAGACCGGACCTGTATTCGGCCTACGTCGGGGTGGCCCAGCAGGTAAACGCCCGGGAGAACGACCGACACGGGTACGATCTGGCGCTTTCGGCCGCGGCGGCTCGGGGCGATCGGCGGGTGGTGCGTCATTTGACGGAGATCGGCCCACCTCCGTACTCACCGGAACGCGGTCGGGACTACCTGTACCTTTTTCAGAAAGTACACGTCTACTCACCCCACCCTGCACCGGAACCGTCCTTTGCCGCACTGCTCTTTCCTCGGGAATACACACTGCTGGATTCGATCCACGTTCTCCAGGGTCTCTTAAAGGGAGTCTCCAGAGTGTACCCGCAACTGAACGACCTCGATTTTGAACGGACGATCCCGAGCGTAAACGTCCCGGTGTTTTTCTTTACGGGTCGGTACGACGAAACGTGCGTTCAGAATATCACCTATCGCTACTACAAAGCACTCAAAGCGCCGCACAAAGAATTTGTGTGGTTTGAACAGTCGGGGCACAACGTGCCGTATCAACAACCGGAACGCTTCGTCAGGGAATTCCGCGATCGCGTTCTTACAAGGAGAAGTCTATGACACAGAAAAACAACCGTAGCAAAAGACCGTCAATTGCAGCAATCGTACTGCTGCTGTGTACCGGAGTTGTCGTCGGAACGGCGACGGCACTGCCCCCAATCGACCTGGGAATAGGCACCGGCGCCGGGACCTTCGACGGGCGGACCGTCGGAGAGCTGAATATCTCCGGCGGCGTCCGAACGGCGTCGTGGCTGGATGTCCAACTCAGCGGCACAGCCGTTCACACGATGGAGCGTTCATACACCGACGGTCACGGCAAGAAGTTTCAGAGTGAAGTCGGATGGATGGGGCTTGGTCTTCGCCCGTTTGTAACGCTGGGAGAGAGGGTCGAGATCGGTATACCGATTCGAAGTGCCCATGGTATCGTCCAGTTGCGGTACGAACGTCCCTATCGGGACGACCTGCGCTGGACCGATGAGATTATCGACCGGGAAGAGATTGTCGTCAATTCGGCGGGAATCGACATCCGAGTTGCCTTCAACAGCAGCTGGAGCCTTACCGTCGAGGCGGGGGGACGAGTGAGTTCACCGATACGGTTGGTGACTGCCGTCGATCGTACCGCCCTCAACGGATGGTACGCCGGTATCGGTACCGTCTATCGGCTGAACAGCGATTTGTAGTACCATCGGCGGGTGAATCATGTCGTCCTGTTCCTGTACATCTTTCTCATTGCGGCAGGAACGGGCGGTGTGGTCGCCCTTGCCATTCTTCATACTCGCCTCCGAACACCGATTACCGCCGCCCTCCTTGTGGCAAACATCGGTTTGTTCGGGGCTCTCGGTGTAGCCCTTGTCTCATTCTACGTTGACACGGTTCTACCGACCCCGCCGAACGGCATACCGTTTGAACACAGCCGCCTCCGTACCGTGTTGGGTTACCTGTGTGGAGTGCTTGTCTACGGCGGCCTCACCACTGCGCTCCGGCGGATTCCCGCTGCGCCACGGCGCATCGTCGGTACAGTCGGCGTAATCGTCCTTGGATCCATGACGGTCCAGACGGGGTTGATTGTATTCGGCAAGCTCGAAGCGGCAATTCACCTTGGTCCGGTCTACCTGGTGGTGATATCAGTGTGTATTTTTGCCTATGGCGTCATTATGATACGCACCGGGCGATCTGTTGCCTCCCCGACGCTGTCGTGGTTTTTCCGTTCTCTCGGGTATTTGACAGCCGGATTTGCCGTCGTATCAACGGGACTTTACGGTGTTTTTTCACTTGTTCCGGTCTTGCAGATGGTTGATCTGCGTCTCGATTTTGTCTTTTACGTGCTCTGGAGTGGAATCTCCATCGCGGCATTTCTGCGGTACATCACGCGGCCCAGTACCGTCCAGGAGGGCCAGACGATCAGCCCGGCGTTTTTGACCGCCTTTGGCATAACACCTAGAGAACATGAAATCATACGTCTCATCGGACAGGGACTGACCAACCAGGAGATAGCCGACCGCCTTTTTATCTCCTTCGGTACGGTACGGACCCACGTGTACAACGTGTTTCAGAAGACCGGAGCGGGAAGTCGCGTCGATCTTTTGCGCCTCGTATCGGGGTTTCGGGAGTGACCCGGTGGTATACGAGCGGATATCTCACTCGGTGAGTTGTTTCAAGATGCGTTTAGCCAAGGCTTCACTTTATCTCCAGCTCGGCGGTCCTGCGTACTTCGGGGATGTGGTTGTTGGTCAGGTCGTCCTAGAGGTCGCGGAGGTGATCCTTGAGATCGTCCAGGGACTCGCCTTGGGTCCAGTAATCCGGGTGAGTCGGGTATTCCGTGCAGTGAACGGTGCTGAACTCTACAGAACGAAGCCTGGTCGCACGCCGCTTCGCGGTCGTGCTTGTAAGCTATACCTGATGGTTTTTGATTATGATTACCACATGGAGTAGAGGCTGAGGTCGTGCTGCTTTCTATGAAATCGCTCACGTGCAGAATGCCTACTCCATGCGGTCTTTTCATCGGCACGTAAAACCAATGCCTGCCCGAACGGGTAGTTGCTGATTACAAGGATGCCGCGAAAAGAGTCACGACGGTTTTTCATGAGGAGGATAGCTCATGAACCAGAACACGTTTGTTGGAGTTGATCCAGCGTCAGGTGATTTCGAGTGCGCGTTCATCCGGGACGGAGAACGTGAGGCGACTCACAGAACATTTACCATCAAAGTCACCGAGCTTGATCAAATGATCGAGTGGATACGGAACGAGAAAGTCGACGTCATCGCGATTGAAGGATCCGGTGGATACACTCGTCCGTTGGAGCGTGCACTTCGAACGGCGGAGATTCCATTTTACAGCATCGATCCCTATCGCATCACACGGTATCGTCAGGCGGTCCTTGGCCAGCACAAGAACAATCAGAAAGACGCCGTTGCCGTGGCGCATTTCGCCCGCGAACAGGCTGCTCAGGGGAATCTTGAGGTCTATCGGCGGACATGGTTTCCCGATGAAAATCTGAGACCGCTTGTGCGCCTGTACGAACAGAAACAGAAAGAAGCCACACGTGAGATCAACCGGCTCTGGCAACACATCCAGAACGTCTCCGGTGATATGTTTCTGACGCTCCGAGGCCTGAGTGAGGGCACCCATACGTCGCGATGTCTGTCGCAGCAATGGTTACTAAAGCTCTTCGCCTGGTATCCGGATATTACTACCTGGCAATCATTTACGCGGGATGGCATCGCGGAGACAATCGACGAGCACCGCACGCGGATCATCGACAAGATCATGAAACTGAAAGATGTCGCGGTCGATATACCCCCGTATTCCACGGTGACTCAGGTTGAGCTCCAGGTAACTGCCTCTACCGCGCTGGCGCTGAAACAGGCGGTGCGCCTTCTGTACCACCACATTGAGGCGGAAGCAGCGAAGAATGCCTTCACACGCCGTCTCATGGAGTACGGAGGTATCGGTCCAATTACGGCGGCTCAGATCGTATCGGAGATCGCTGACATATCGCGGTTTCCCAACGATGATCACCTTGCCTCATACGCGGGACTCGGACGAAAGGAACACAAGACGGGAATCGGAACCACCGAACGAAAGATGTTCATGTTCAACCATCGGTTGAAGAACACGTTCTTTACTGCGGCGCGTAACTATACCCTGTACAACCCGGACTCTCACCTGACCGGCTACTACCGGTCTCTCAAAATTCGGGGCATGAAGCAGACGGAGCGGTACAAGCGGGTCGCCCGAGCACTAGTTCGACGTTTCTACCGGGATCTCAAAGCAGTGGCGGAACAAGAATTGGAAACGAGGCATGAGGGCAATCCGGAACCTGAGCCGGCAGGGAATGACTCCCTGAAGCAACCTCACACCTCGCCATATGAGAAGAAGTATACACCAGGACGGTCGCGGAAATCAAAACGAACTTCAACCGCGGCGCACCTTCGAAAAAAGGAGGTGATCACCACAGATTTTCCTTGACATGGCTAAAACCATCTGCACGGCCAGGCATCCCGGTTCAATATAAAATTTAGAAAATCAGGAGTGGACGTCCACCATGGTGCCGGTGGTGTCTGCGGCGGTATAGACGGCTTTGGGGCGGGGGGGGATTCGCAGGGCGGCAATTTCGCGGGCGGTCTCGGCGGAGCGGCGGGCCAGAAGTTCGCGGCTTTTCTGGTGCAGTTCCCGGATACGCCGGGAGAGGCGGGTGATTTCGTCGGTGTCGTCGATTGGAACAGGAAGGTGGATCGCCGCCAGGGCTTCCAGGTCTTTCAGGATCTGTCGTTCCCGGCGGATAGTGGTCTCGGCGTGGTCCAGATCGCGCCGGTCAAAGGCGCGGTGCTGCAGGGTAAGGACGTGGAGGTACTGCTGCAGCAGGTCGGTTGTGCGAGTTTTGTGCTTGTGACGAACCGCCTCAATGGTCACGCTGGTCTCCTTATATGTTGCCGTGGAGCGGGACACCCCGGGATGCCCGTCCGTTCTCGTTAACCGGCAATGTTCAGTCCGCTTCCGGAGGGTCGGGAGCCGGCGCTGGTGGTTTCTATCTGTTTCCAGGCGTCTCTGAGGCCGGCCATAAGGCTGCGTATCTCTTCCAGAGGGCCGGAGGTCTTCTTGACGTTTCCTTCCATGAGGCGCTCGTTGAAGTACATGTACAACCGAAAGAGGTTCCCGGCGATTTCACCGCCTTTTTCCAGGTCCAGAGAAACCATCAGTTCGGTGACGATGCTCTGCGCCTTTATCACGGCGTTGTTGATTGCGTCCAGCTTGCGATTCTCCGAGCGAATACCGTCCAGGGCGATATCGATCTGCTTTATTGCCTCTTCGTAGAGCATGACGATAACCCGTCCCTGGGTTGCCGTCTTTACGCTGGTCCGGCGATATGCCTGCACTGAACTCTGTTGATAAGCCATCTCTCCCCTCTCCTCCTATCGTGCGTTGTCCATCAGGGTCGACACCGTGACGGCGTCGTATCCCCGTTCAATCAGTCCATTCAAAAGTACGTCAAGACGGTGAAAGAGATAGTCGTCTCTGCCACCGTCCGGTCGGTCGTCTCCGGGTTTGCCGACGGTCATGGCGATTATGGAGCCCGGTTTTTTCTGCTGCAGCACCGTTTCTATGATGTCCGCTGCCGGTTTGTACAGTCGGCTGAGTCCATTTTCATCCCGCCGGGGTATCCAGTCCAGACTGTCCACGTCCCGACCGATGTACGCGTAGTTCATCTCCCGTGACGCCGCAATGATCACCGGATTCACAAAGTAGTACGGCGCGTGCCACAGCAGAGAGAGTTCCCGGCCGGTCGCCTCAAAGAAGTCGTCCTCGTTCCGGGCAAGTCCCTGCTTCACAAACTCGCTATCGATCTGAAACTGTCCATCTGCAAGGTCAAAATAGGTAAAAAAGAGATTTCCTACCTCATGTCCGCTTGCGGCAATTTCCCTGACTGCGCCGGGATGGCGACGGATGAAGTCCCCGTTCAGAAAGAATGTAGCACGTATGTCATACTCTACCAGAGTATTGAGTATCTCGGTAAGGCCCGCGACGGAGTCTACTGCGTTAAAGACCAGCGCAACTTCTCTGCGGCGAATACGTGATCCGTGAGAGAAATTGGTCAGGTCCACCACCTGATCCCGTTCGGGAAACGGCTCGTACTGTCTGCGAGGCCGCGGAAAGAGCGGAACGGTGCCGAACGAGGTTGCGCTGCGCACCATGACCATGTTGGCGTAACTGCCCCGGGAGAGGTTTTCAAGGTAGACGCGGTATTCAGCACCGGCAACCCGGACCGGGGTCACCCCAAATGTCTCAATGGGCGTCCAGCCGGTCTCCCGGAGTTCGTAGTGCTCACCCTCGTTGGTTACCCTGATCGCGGCGTCTTCCGGTGCAAAACCCACCTCTTCTACGGAGCTGAAGGCTACCAGTTCGCGGGCTTCACGAGCAGCTTGCAAGCTCCAGTTCTTTCGGGCGTTTTCCATAGCGTTCAGGTCGACCCGCTCAATCCGGGACCGCCCTGCCAGCACCGCTCTGGTATTCCCCTGCCATAATCCGTGGAGCAGCCCTTTTTGGGCCACGGTGAAGTCGGTTTCCCAGGTGGTGTAGTTGCGAATCTGCGCCTCACCGTCGGTCCAGACTAATGCCCGGGTACCGTCGGGAGAGAGGGCAATGCCCCGAACCCCGTTGTCGGTGGTGGGTAAAAAGGCGCTGCGCCCGGCAGGATCGTTCAGATTCAGGCGGTAGACCGCGGTGGTCGTTTCTCCATGGAGAATACTGCCGGTCAGAACGGTTATACGGTCTGCCGGAGACCAGAGGACCGTCTGCACCCGGGTATTCCGTGGCAGATACAGGTACGGCAGCGCCACCGCGCCTGCCGGCGAGGCACTCTGAAAATCATCGGTTTTCAGAAAGAAAACGGTCAGGTTCCGGCCGTCTTTGCTCAGAAGAACTTTGTTACCGTCAGGCGAGATCCAGAAGCGGTCAAAGTTCGGATCAAATGCATCGGGAAGTTTTCCCACGATGGTACCGATTTTCAGCAGCTGCTGGTACAGCGACCGGGTGAAAAACTCGGTGCTCCGTATACGGTACACCAGTGAGCCCCGGACGTAGTACAGGGTGTCACCGTCATCCCAGGTCACGTTCCACACCGTTCCCGGTCCGACCCGGCGGAGAGACTCGTTTAACGTGCGTCCGTCCCGGTGCTGTTTAATTGAAAAGTAGTAAAGCTCGTTGTTCCGGCTGTACACAAAAAAGCTGGAGTCGCCGGACCACCGGAGGGGAATGTCGTCCAGGGTTAGCTCTACCCCTGAGCTCACCACCGTGACTTTTTGATTCGTCGTGTCGTACAGCCGAAGCTCTCCGTATCCGGGAGAGGTGGGTGCCAGCCACGCCATGAATCTTCCGTCGGGGCTGGTGCCCACGGTGATCGTTTTCCCGGTCTGTATGTCGTTACCCTGAACGAAGGCGGGAAAGTGAGATACCGGCTGTAGGGTCATAACCGGCCGGGAAGGCTCTGCGCCGGTTCGGAAGAGTCCGAAACGGTTCTGAACCTGGATAGCGCCGGTTGAACTGACCACACTGATCCGCTCCGGGAAAACGGTTAGCTGTTTCATGGAAGCAACGGGAATATCAGCAAGAAAGACGGCGGAATACTCGCCCATCCCCGGCATGTCCGCCGATGCGGTAAAGAGAAGCTCTCCCGATGCGTTGAGATTCAACCCACCAAACCGTACCGACTGGGCAAAAGGGACGGCGAGAACCGCTGTTAACAGTGCGAGTACAAGTATGACACGTTTCAAAGTGCTACCTCCCGGTGACGTTCTTAACTTCGGCACTTCCGGGCGCAGGTATTAGGCTTTAAGGCAAGAAATCAGGGACACTCGGCAAATTCATGCAAAAACACGTCCAGCTCCTCTTCCATGTCTTCCAAACGGCGGGTCATCTCGTCAAGGCGGTCCAAAAAATGCGTTTTTTGCTGCTCTTCGATCTGCTCGAACGGTTCATTGAGATATTCATCCAGAGGTGGCGGTCGCCAGGGTACGCCGTCTGAAGGGGCCATGCACTGTCACTATAATCCGGCGGGGCCGTTATCTGCAATGTATTTCGTCTTGAAATCCCTTGTCATTCCTGAGATTTAGAATAGACTCAAAGCGATGCAATTACGTCGACGCGTACACTTTCACGTTAGCCTCATGACGGTCATCGTCTTACTTGTTGCGCTCATGACGGCAGCTTCCATCACCGCCGTGTTTCTGGTAAGCGGCAGATCAATAGAAGAATCGGCCGAAAAGCTCTTTACATCTGCGCGCAGCCTCACCCGGGAACGAACGGCGACTCTCCTGGAAGGTGCCCAGCGGACCGCTTCAACCGCCGCAATGGCCCGGGAACTGGACCGGCCGATTTCTCTCGATACGGTCCACCCCGGGGTACGTCTCTTCCGGGAGTACCTGAAAAACAACCCCTCTCTCTATTCTCTGTATGTCGGCCACGGGAACGGCGACTTCGTTCAGGTCATTCATACCAGGGGAAATGCCTTCGTCCTGGAAAGCCACGACGCGCCCACCGAAACGGCTTTTATACTGCGTACAATTGCTCAAAACACCGAAGGCACCCGGTTTCAGCAGTGGCGCTTTCTGGATGATCGGTGGGAGGTGCTGGGTACCCGGGAGGAACGGGATGTCTCCTACGATCCCCGCAGCAGAGACTGGTACATCGATGCGGGCGAAGCTCCGCCGTTGGACGCGGCCGGTCCAGTCGATGTGATTCGACCGGCCATCCTCTCGGACGCCTACATCTTTAACTCACTCAACGCTCCGGGTATAACCGCCGCCCGGGCGCTGCCTTCGGGGCTGGGGGTCCTTGGTGTGGACGTTACCCTGGCCGACCTGGAGGTGTTTGTCCAAAATGAACAGATATCTTCGGGCGGCGGCTTTCTGATCGCCGATCACCGGCGCCGTATCCTCGCCTATCACGAGAACCTGCGTCCGCTGCTGGATATCGATCCGGAAGCTCCTTCCAACGCCTTTCCCACGGTACCTGAAGAGTCGGAACTGGAGGACCGGGCAGAGAAACTTGGCTGGCTGATCAACCGAGAGGCGTGGGAAAGTGGTGACGGACAGCAGTGGACCTTTGTGGCCGGAGCGCCGACGGCCGATTTTCTCGGCCCTTTCCGGACGATCCGGAACAGGATCATCCTGCTGGCGGTGCTGCTGCTTCTGGTGTCCTTACCGTTTATCGTATGGGTTGCCCGGGCCATGACCCGTGTTCTCAGTGGTATGGCCGCGGACGTCAATCGGATCAAAGAGCTGGACTTTTCGGAATCCCCGCCGCTCCAGTCGTCTATCGTTGAGATTCATCAACTGGCACAGGGTTTTTCCGATATGAAGAGCCGGCTGTTTACCCGAACGCAGGACCTCAACGTAAGCCTGGATCAGCTGGCTACTATTGTAGAGCTTAATATCGCCATTGCGGCTGAACAGAACATAGACAGGCTGTCGGAGCTGATACTTGAAGGCGCCCGGACTATCTCTCGCGCCGACGGCGGCAGTCTCTACCTCTTAGACGAGGAACGTCGGAACCTCAGTTTTGTCATTGTTCTGAATGACTCTCTTGGTTTCAAACAGGGAGGAACCAGCGGCTCCGCCATCTCCATGCCGCCGGTCCCGATGTACATGGACGACGGTCAGCCGAACGAACACAACGTGGTATCTCACACAGTCCATCATGAACAGACGGTGAATATCGCCGATGCCTACCACGCCGGGGGGTTTGATTTTTCCGGAACCCGCCGGTTTGACGAAGCCAACGGTTACCGGACGGAGTCGGTGTTGACGGTCCCACTCAAACCCCGGGGTAGCGACATAAGCGGCGCCATTCAGCTGCTCAACGCAAAGCATCCCGACACGGGGGAGACCATTCCGTTTTCCGAAGAGATTCAGCGCTTTGTGGAGGCTCTGTCCGCCGGTGCGGCGACGGCTCTGTACAACCGTGACCTCATCGAGGAGCAACGGCGTCTCTTTGAGGCGATGATTCAGCTGATTGCCGGTGCCATTGACGCCAAGAGTCCGTATACCGGTGGGCACTGT